>Ga0208408_1000080_pt1 | contig 66695 bp, 55 predicted proteins | sample ETNtaG_4_FD_185776 | JGI IMG/M metagenome (GOLD analysis project Ga0208408, IMG submission 185776) | Marine microbial and viral communities from oxygen minimum zone, Eastern Pacific Ocean - ETNP201406SV67 (SPAdes) (version 2) | ecosystem: Environmental > Aquatic > Marine > Oceanic ... | reverse complement strand
CGCCTGATGAAGCGACCTGTTTGGAACGTGGCGGTATCTGGGAATCCGAAGAAGACTACGGGTGGTGCTACGAAGAATGGATCCCTGAAGATGATGGTTCTATCTGGTCAGCGCCTGATGAAGCGACCTGTTTGGAACGTGGCGGTATCTGGGAATCCGAAGAAGACTACGGGTGGTGCTACGAAGAATGGATCCCTGAAGATGATGGTTCTATCTGGTCAGCGCCTGATGAAGCGACTTGTTTAGAACGTGGCGGCGAATGGGAATCCGAAGGTGACTGGGGCTGGTGTTACGAACCATGGGAGGATGATGGTTCCATCTGGTCAGCGCCTGATGAAATTACCTGCATCGAACGTGGCGGGACTTGGGCCTCTGAAGGTGACTGGGGCTGGTGCTTTGAAGATTCGGGTGAAGCTTGGGATGCTCGAGATGAAGCGACCTGTTTGGAACGTGGCGGTATCTGGGAATCCGAAGAAGACTACGGGTGGTGCTACGAAGAATGGGATGAATCAAATTATGAACCTGCGGGAGAGTACAACGAAGCGACAGGATGCTGGGTAGAAGCCTTTGAAGACGGAGCGATATATGAATCTTGTGATGATGGGTCAGGTTCATGGTTCGATCCAATCACCGGTGTGACCGAAGTATGGTCGCCATCTGTCTATGACGAAGAAAGTGGCTGTACCACCCAGACCTACAATGGGTTTTCTGAAACTTGGTGTGAGGACGGAACCTCTTACTGGGAGGATGAAGACGGGGGCGTAAACGTTTCGGCATACGATGAAGGAACTGGTTGTTGGTCGGATTCTTTCGCTGATGGCTCAACAAGTGTTTATTGCGAAGACGGTTTTAGTTCATGGACTGACGCAGACGGCAATACCGAAACGTGGGCTGCTCCAGAGATAAACGTTGACCCTGAAACTGGTTGCACTATCGAAATTTATGACGACTGGTCAAACATGTGGTGTCCGAATGGAGATTCAAGCTGGGAAGATGCTGATGGCACTAGAGGTACATACAACTCGCAAACAGGTTGTAACGAAACGTTCTATTCAGATGGGGGGAAAGATACCTATTGCGATGATGGATCAGGGTCATACATAAGCGCAGATGGTGAAACGGATACTTGGGGGTCCACAGAATATGACCCTGATACTGGTTGTTATACGCAGGATTATTCTGATGGTTCATCAACATGGTGCGATGATGGTTCAAATAGTTGGACTGACGAATTTGGGAATACCAGCACTTACATATATGACGAGTCAACGGGTTGTGGGACCGAAATCTATGGAGACGGCTCAAAATCGACTTGGTGTGACGATGGCTCAGGTTCGTGGACTGACCCAGATGGAAATACTGATACGTGGACAGCGCCCACAGTTACCTTCAACGAGGCAACAGGTTGCACGACCGAAGAATACGATAACGGCGAGATCTGGACTTGGTGTGAAGATGGAACGCACACATTCATAGACGAGAATGGGAACACAGATACGTGGGCTCCGCCGCAAGAAGCGATTCGTGATGACGGCGCTATTGTCCTTACCTTCGATGATGGGATGGTAGAAATACAAAACCCTGATGGCAGTATCCGTATCACCTGGCCAGATGGTTCATGGTATGAAGAAGAATTCATGGAAGATGGATCACTGGTTGAACGGTTCTCTGATGGTTCAACTTATATTGAATTTGCTGACGGGACATCCAAATACACAAACCCATACGGTGAGACATCTAAAACAGTCGCCATAGGGGAAGGCGCTACCGCCGGCTGGGTCACCCAATTCGACGATGGTAGCAGCTACACCGTTTATGAGAATGGTCGAGAAAGTTTTTCGGACCCCTCTGGTTTCAGTGTTGAAATCATAATTGACCCAGAATCAGGAGTTAGAACAGAGACTTCTAGTGATGGGACAATACGAAGGGAAGACCCAGATGGTTCATTTGCTGTGACCTATCCCGATGGAAGCAGAGATCTCGGAACTTTAAACCCTGAAGGAGATCTTGTCGTCACATACGCTGACGGATCAAGTCTTGTAGTCCGTGAAGATCGGTCCGAGACGTATCAAGACCCATACGGAGTAACAACTGTTGTTACATTTGATGCCGAAGGGCGAAGAACAGAGGTTTCTAGTGACGGTTGGACTTCAGTGACTTCTCCCGAAGGAACAACAGAGAAGATCACTCACCCAGATGGGTACGTTGAGAATACAGTTTTCTCCGAAGATGGATCATATGTCACGACTGGAAGCGATGGATCCTCGCTCAGGTATGATGCGGACACTCAACAAACCACTATTGTCGACCCTTCTGGAACAATTGAGATCTTACGAATAGACCAAGATGGGAATGAAGTCCTTACGAATTCAAACGGTGACGTCTATGAGTACAACCCCATTGTGAACACTTCATCATTTGTAGATGCTGATGGGAATACGCAGACAAGTGAACGAACAGAAAATGGAGACTACATCATCACCCTCAAGGATGGAACCATCATTGATCTAAACAGTTCGGGTAAACCAATTGATAGTGCTGCTGACGTATCTGAGAGTGACACCGAGCTGAACATAGAATGGAATGACTCTGAAGCTGCCAATAACGCCATCGGGCGCGCCGAATGGAACAAAGAAACAAACACTCTTGGCACCTGGACGATAGAAGGCAATTTCATGAGTACGACGATCATCGAAGATGATGGTTCGGTGATTGTAGAAATTGATGGTCAAAGACTTGAATATGACCCGACTACAGGAGTATCCGGATTAAACGATATTTACTACGAGTTCGGAGAAACCTTCATCAATACTTCCGGAGATGGATCGGCGAAAATTTCTGAGGATGGTTTGACCTTCACCGTAGAAAACAATGGAACGAACGCTACTGCAGTATCAGGAGCTACCGGCATCACCGTAGAAATTGATGGGGAAATATATGAATTCGAATACTAAAAGAAGATCTACCTTCAAGGGAGCGAATCAGTCTATTTTGCAAGCAATGGGCATCCTAGCTGTCTTATGTTTCATCATGCTTGGTGCATGTGGCGGTGGCAGCTCCGATGGCGGAAATTCCGAACCAAACGCTAATAACTCTTCTGAGGCAGAGAGCAACGAAGATACCCAAAATAACGGAACTACATCAGATGACACTTGTATCCTTGAAGTAAATGCTGATTGCAGCGGAGCTGATCTCTCTGGACAGGACTTATCAGCAGTAATTGCTCCCGGCGTTAACCTAAGAGGGGCGAATCTAAGCGGAGCAATTCTTGATGGAGCTCTTTTAGTAGGAGCAAAACTAACTGGCGCTGACCTTGGTGGAGCTTCACTCGCTCATGCGAATCTGTCTGCTGCGACACTCACTCAAACCCGCGCACCTGGCGCAGTGTTTTTTGAGACAAATCTAACTCATGCGGATTTAACACAAGCTGACCTTAGCGCTGCGGTGATGATAGGGACTAACCTAAACTCAGCGAATCTCACTGGGGCGTCTATAGAAGGTTTGGTTGACCGACGCACAGAAAAATGCGGAACCATTTGGTCTGATGGATCTATAAAAAACACAAGCTGCGATCAAACTAATTCTGACTAACCGTTGAGTGACCTCAATTCGTACACTTAAGGCAGGTAATATCGCTCTATGCGTCACTTAGCTCGGTTCATAGCAAAAGCTATAGCTTTCCTTTCTCCTCTGCTTAGGCAAGGAGGAGGAACCTCCGCTCCGGGACTAGCGCTGTTGAAACTTGATCCCAAAGCGGTTCCAAGAATGGCAGCCGGACTTTCCGATGGGCGAATTGTGATTTCAGCTACTAATGGGAAAACCTCTACAACTAGAATCCTCAGCAATATCACTACTAAAGCACAAATATCTAGTGTCTCAAATGCAGCTGGTGCGAATCTAAAAAGTGGAATAGCTACTGCATTACTAAAAAAATCTTCAAGCCAGAAACTAGGTGTTTTCGAAGTTGACGAAGGCGTTCTCCCTGAAATCGTTGCGGAAATAGGGGCGGATACTATCATTCTGATGAATTTATTCCGAGACCAATTAGATAGATACGGCGAGTTAGAAACAATTAGAGAAAGCTGGAAGTCAATGATTGACAAGCTTCCCGCTTCAACGAACTTATTGATTAATGCTGATGACCCTTCCCTCGTATTTGCATCATTATGTCATCCAAATTTAATTTTCTTTGGCCTAGGAGAAACAGATTATGCACTTGAGTCAATCCCGCATGCAGCTGATTCTTCGCAATGCCCAAGGTGCAATAACCAACTTCAATATTCACAAGTCACGATAAGCCACATGGGTAACTGGCAGTGCATACAATGCGGGCTGTCTCGACCAGACCTAGATTTTGAAGCAACTGAAATTGAATTAAGAGGAGTTGAAAACATCAAGTTCAAGATCCTTTCACGAACAGGGGAAGAACCAATAGAAGCGAAGCTTCCCGGTCTACATAACGTCTATAACGTTTTGGCAGCATTCGCTGCAGCGAAACAACTAGACATTCAAACCGAAACGGCACGCATCGCTATCGCTTCTGTAAATGCTGCATTTGGCAGAACGGAAACTATTCAGTTAAAGGATAAAAAACTAACGCTTCTTCTTGCTAAAAACCCAGCAGGAGCCAATTCCAATCTTGAGACTTTGCTACTTCACCCCGAACGAATCCATTTATCCGTCCTACTCAATGATCGAATAGCTGATGGAAGAGATGTAAGTTGGATTTGGGATGTTGATTACGAAAAGATTTTTCATAAAATTGAATCTCTACATGTCGGAGGTGAAAGAGCATACGATTTAGCTCTGCGGTTTATGTACGGAGGTTACGACCCAGAGAAAATCACCGTCAAAGACAAAATCTCTGACCTAATTGATTGCCTACTTACTGAAACACCTCCTGATAGTTCCATCTTTGTTCTACCTTCTTATACAGCAATGTTAGACCTTCGGGCTGAATTGGTGAGCCGAGGCTTAACACACGAATTCTGGAAAGAGGGTCTATGACCACTGTCAGGATCTGTCACCTTTATCCAGAAAATATGAATATTTATGGAGATAGAGGAAATATAAATGTTCTTATTAAACGCCTTGAATGGCGAGGGCACTCTGCAACTATCACCCCAATCGGAATAGGGGAAGATTTCTCTCCTGACGACTTTGATTTGTGCTACTTAGGCGGGGGTCAAGACAGAGACCAAAATATTATTGCCGCGGACCTCACGAAAAAAGCTGAAGGGATCAGGTCCGCTGCAAAAGACGGCGTTGCCTTTCTTTGGGTATGCGGGGGAATCCAACTAGCAGGACACGGCTATACAGATGCCAATGGAAATAACCTGCCTGGCGTCAGCATTCTTGATTTAGAAACAGTAGCTGGAGAGGAAAGACTCATCGGCGACGTCGTCCTAGATGCCAAGATCGGGGATAATAATTTCACGGTAGTTGGATACGAGAATCACATTGGACAGACAAACCTTGGACCTGATGCCCGCCCTCTCGGAAATGTTGTTAAGGGGTTCGGGAATAATGGTACAAGTGGTGTTGAAGGAGCAGTTCAGCAACGGGTAATAGGAACATATTTACACGGGCCCCTTCTTCCCAAAAACCCAATCCTCGCAGATGCGCTTCTTACTTGGTCTCTGGAACACAGATCCTCTGAAAAAATCTCCTTAGAGCCATTGTCTGATAATTTCACTGAAGCTGCTAAGGGACGCGCTATTGAACGCGCTCAAGCGAATCGTTAATGCGGATTGCCAAATTAGGTGTTTGAAGGGCTAGTTTAAGAGCATGCCAGATCGTTATTCTTACTCAAGCCCTTGGGCACGAGGAAATGAACCATGGTTTCGTGTAGGGCAAATTGAAGTCACTACAACAATCGCTCTTCTTTCATTAGGAATTCTATCAGCTTTAATATGGGCCTTTGAAGGAAGAAAACACGAATTCAGCCTACAAATCCTCTTAGACACAGACAAAGTACAAGAAGGGGAAATATGGCGATTAATTACTTGGCCACTGGTTAACCAACCAGATATCTGGACTATTTTTCTTTTTTTCATCTTGTACCTCCTTGGGAATCAGTTAGAGAACCTCATGGGGCGCCGACCTTTTATGTTCTTCCTCCTATCATTAACTATCATCCCTGGAGTTGGGGTATTTCTCTATGGTCTGAGTAACACATCAATTGAATTAATGTATGGACTCAGGTATGTGGAACTAGGTGTTCTCATTGCTTTCGCAGCGCAATACCCTACTGCGAGGTTCTGGCCTGGAGTACGGGCATGGATAATTGTTAGCGTCATATTTGGCTTAGATATTTTGAACGCTATTTCCGTAAGGTCTGGCGCCCGCGCAATTATGCTCCTATCTGTTGCTGCTACTGCACTGATCGGTTTTCGGTCTTTCGGGTATGCCAGTGAATTACATTGGGTGCCAAAAGTTAGATTACCTGCCTTAATCACTGGCACATCGCCTCAACGGTCAAGACGCTCTCCGAGAAAGACCCAGAGAAGAAGGCATCTTAAATCCGTCACTGAAATACGTGATGAAAGTGCTGAACAAGAAATTGACTCAATCCTTGACCAAGTAGCTGAGTCAGGGATGAATAGTTTGAGCGAGAATCAACGGAAAAAACTTGACCAGTATTCAAAGAAACTCCGAAAGAAAAAGGGCAACTAGAAGCTAGAGTCCTTCAATCAGTTTCATTAGTTCCATGACATGGTCTGGGAGTTGACCTTGCTCGCTTCTGATAACAAGATCAGGATTCTCAGGGGGTTCATATGGGTCGTCTATTCCGGTAAATCCTTTAATGAGTCCTTTCCGCGCCTTCTTATAGAGCCCTTTCGGATCTCGAGATTCGCAAACCTCTATTGGTGTGTCAATAAACACCTCATAGAAAGGGATCTCGGCTTCAGTATGAATGTTTCGGGCGTGCTCTCTGCCCGTTTGGAAAGGGCTAATCTTGGGAACGATCACGATCAATCCAGCATTTGCTATGAGTAATGATATTTGTGCCGTTCTTCGATTGTTTTCTATCCGGTCACTAGCCGAAAACCCTAAATCTTCGTTTATCCCATAACGGAGATTGTCGCCATCTAGAACACACGCAGCCCTATGTTGAGAAATCAGGACATTCTCAAGCGCGAAGGCAATGGTTGATTTTCCCGAACCTGACAGGCCCGTCAACCAGATAGTCATTCCTGATAGACCAAGGAGTTCCCAACGCTCTTGCCGGGAAATATTTGAAGATTGCCAACTGATATTTTGGTTTTCTTGATGTGACGAATGTTCTGACATTGGACTAATCCGTTGAGCCTAAAATCATTCCGGCTCCTACAGTATCGTGAGTATTCTCGTCTATAAGAATAAATGCTCCTGTTGACCTATTCTCTTTGTAAGCGTCAAACATCAAAGGTTTCATCGTTCGTAGTTTCACCCGCCCTATTTCGTTCATCGTTAACCGATCAACTAATTCTTCCCGGTGGAGAGTATTTATGTCCAGACGATAAATGAGTTCCTCCACTAAACATCGTGTTGAATTTGTGGAATGTTTTATTACTAATTTTCTTTTTGACTCCAAGAAAGAGTCTGGCGTGAACCAGCAAATCATGGCATCTACTCCCTGAGCGACTTTTGGTTGATTCCCTGAGCGGCAAATCATGTCACCTCTTGATATGTCGTATTCTTCTGAGAAACGCATAGCAACCGATAAGGGAGGATACGCCTCTTGCAAAGGGCCCTGAGGACCGTTTATCTCAACGATCGTTGATGAAAATCCTGATGGCAGAATAAGTACTTCATCTCCGATTCGGAAACTCCCGCTCGCAACAGTTCCTGCATATCCTCGATAATCGTGATAATCATCCCTTTGAGGTCGCAACACATATTGAATTGGGAACCTTGGGTCAATCAAATTTCTATCTGACCCGATATGCACTTCTTCTAAGTGATGCAGCAAAGATGCTCCCCCGTACCATTGCATGTTGAGAGAACGATCCACGACATTATCCCCATGAAGTGCAGAAATCGGAATGACTACCAAGTCATGTATTTGAAGTTTCGCTGCAAAATCTGCAAACTCCGACCGGATGCTGTCAAATGCCTCTTTCTCATACCCAACTAAATCCATTTTGTTTATGCATAAGACCAAATGAGGGATACCTAGCAAAGTAGAAATAAAAGCATGTCTTTTCGTTTGTTCAGTGATTCCTTTTCGTACATCAACAAGGATCAACGCTAAGTCCGCTGTTGAAGCGCCTGTAACCATATTCCTTGTGTATTGGGTATGCCCAGGAGTGTCAGCAACGATAAATTTTCTTTTCGGGGTCGCAAAATACCGATATGCGACATCAATAGTAATCCCCTGCTCTCGTTCCGCTCTTAAACCATCTGTGAGGAGAGCCAAGTTCGTGTAATCTGCCCCCATTTGTTCTGAGGTTCTTTCTACTGCTTCTATTTGATCTTCGAAAACAGATTTAGAGTCAAAGAGAAGTCTTCCTATCAACGTTGATTTCCCGTCATCAACTGAACCTGCTGTGGCAAATCGAAGTAACTCCATTAGAAGTACCCTTCAACTTTTCTATCTTCCATTGCTGCATCAGAAACTCGATCATCTGCTCGTGTGGCACCACGTTCTGTCAGTCTGGTACTGGAAACTTCATTGATGATTTGCTCAATACTGGTGGCGGCACTTAAAACTGCTCCAGTAATATTTGCGTCACCTAACGTCCGGTAACGCACCATTGCTGAAAAGATTTCTTCTTCTGAACTGTGTTGGACATGATCAGCGGCCAATAGCATTCCATCTCGTTCAAATACTTTTCTTTTATGCGCATAGTAAATAGGTGGGAGTTCAATGTTTTCTCTTTCCACATAACGCCAGACATCGAGTTCAGTCCAATTCGAGATAGGGAAGATTCTGAAGTGCTCTCCCTGTCGGTGTTTACCATTGTAGAGATTCCACAACTCAGGCCTTTGGGCTTTCGGGTCCCACTGACCGAATTCGTCACGAAATGAGAAGAATCGTTCTTTCGCTCGTGACTTTTCTTCATCGCGTCTAGCCCCACCAAAAACTGCATCAAACCGATTCTCTCCAATTGCATCAAGCAGGGTAACGATTTGCAATCTGTTTCTTGATGCAGTGGGTCCGACCTCTTCTTTGATCCGTCCTTTATCTATGGATTCTTGGACACTAGCAACAAGGAGTCGGCAGTTGAATTTTTCTTCTAACTTGTCCCTGAAATCTATGACTTCTGGGAAATTCAGCCCCGTGTCAATGTGCATAATCGGGAAAGGTAATTTACATGGTGAAAATGCTTTTTGTGCAATGTGAACCATGACCAATGAATCTTTCCCGCCAGAACACAGTAAGACTGGGCGTTCAAATTCAGCTTTAACTTCCCTCATGACATATATGGCCTCTGATTCCAAAGCGTCTAGGTGTGTTACCTCATAGTTCATTCATTCTAGAATACCAATGGCAACGGAAAGAAGAACTACAGAACGAAGAGTTACCATGTTAATTGGTAGTCTTGACACATGTTTGCTGGGAAAGGTAGATGATGGCTGAAGCTTCTGACCACATGCTCGCTAAGCGTGCTGCGACTCTAGCAGGTGAGCTTCTAATGACTTTGCGACAGGAAGCGAAAGATGCGAATCTTCCGTCAAAACGCATCGGCGAAATTGGAGACGCTCAATCCCATAAATTATTGTGCGCATTTTTGAACGATACTTTCCCAGATGATGCGATTCTTTCAGAGGAACAGGTGGACGACCTAGCAAGACTTGATGCTGGACGGGTATGGATCATTGACCCACTAGATGGAACACGTGAATTTTCAGAAGGTGATAGAGATGATTGGGCGGTCCATGTGGCATTAGTTGAGAATCAGCAGCCCACAGTTGGTGCTGTTGCCCTACCTAGTCTCAAAACGACTTTCTGTAGCAACGCCAAGATATCTCTCCAAGATGACATTGATCAAATTCGGGTTATTTGTAGTAGAACTCGACCGGGTCCCGCAGCTGAATTACTTGCCAATGAATTATCTGCCGACCTGATCTATATGGGTTCTGCTGGAGCCAAAGCAATGGCGGTCGTTCGAGGCGATGCTGAGATTTACGCTCATACAGGTGGGCAATATGAGTGGGATAGTTGCGCTCCTGTTGCGGTAGCAGTTGCTCATGGCCTACATGCGTCACGGCTAGATGGTTCGCCCCTTAAGTACAATCAAAGTGACACTTATCTTCCAGACTTACTTATCTGTAGAAAAGAGTTGATTACCTCGGTACTGACCATTTTGAACTAGATTTTCCGCTAAAGTCCCAGAATGCGTCTTATATTAGTTCAGTGTTCGGTCAGTTACGAAGGGCGACTAAATGCCTATCTTCCTTCAGCGAAAAGACTAATCATGAGCAAAGCTGATGGGTGCATCGCAATTCACGCTGATGGAGGTGCGTACAAACCTTTAATGTGGATGAACGCCCCGAACCGCGTGACTGAAGAAGAAAGTGAATGGCTCATCACAAACCCCAAAGGTGAGAAACTCAGAATCGAGATAGAAGAAATTTTTTTAGATACTTCGTACGAACTCGGAGATGATCCGGGGTTGCACAAGGATGGAGTTGAATCACACCTACAAGAACTTCTCGCTGAGAATCCTCAAAGTCTAGAAGATGGACTCACACTAACACGGCGGGAATACTTCACCGATATCGGCCCGGTTGATTTGCTCTGCCGCGACAAAGATGGCCAAGCGGTTGCTATTGAAATTAAGCGAAGAGGCGGCATTGATGGTGTGGAACAATTGACTCGATATCTAGATTTTCTAAATCGTGACCCCAAACTCCGACCTGTCCGAGGAATCTTTGCGGCACAACAAATAACCCCTCAAGCAAAAGTGCTAGCTAAAGACCGAGAAATCTCAACTATCGAAGTTGATTACGAGGAACTTAGAGGGATGGAATCCACGATTCTGCGACTTTTCTAAGATCCTAGAATAAGGGATGTCTCTCGTGACCACACCGAGTCACAAGCGTCCTGTACTCTACGAGAACCGTGAACTCTCAGAAATCATCACAAAGGAATAGGCCTAAACGAGCTAAACCAGGGCTTAGATCGTACCTTCCGTCATTGGCTTCTAGATCTTTGGTTTATCCATGCATAGGTTTCTTTATTGTTGTTATTTCCCTAATAGTCGCAACTTGGGCTATAGATGATGCAAGGCACGAAGGGAAAGTAGCAAGAAATGTTACTGTTTCGGGAATAAGCGTTGAAGGTCTCACCCCTACCGATTTAGCTGTCGTGTTAAACAGTATTTCTTCTAATTATGCTTCAACACCAGTTTTGATCAGCACTATGGATGGAAAAATAGAAACTCTTGCCGGTGTTGTTGGGATTGAATTAGATGCCCTAGCCACAGCAGAAGAAGTTCTTAACGTCGGAGGTGGAAGCTTTATAACCGAACCTTTCAGATGGGCTAAAAGTTTGTTCTCCTCCAGACAGTCAAAGGTGGTTGTGTATTTACGCTCCGGTATGTCTGAAGAATTTATGGATCTAGTTACCGCCCAGCAACCAGACCCAATTGAACCTAAATGGACAGTTTCTGATGGAGAAGTGGTCGCTATTTCTGGGATCCCTGCGAAGGCATTTGACCTTGAAACAATTCGATACGATGTTTTAGCAGCTGCAAGCGCCGGGAAAAACCCTATTGAGGTTAATGCTCAAGCAATTGAAATCCCACCCTCAATATCTGATGTGGAAGCACAGAGTTTTGCTGATGCGATGAATAACTTGACTGCATCTGGTTTGGAAGTCTCTGTCGGTAACAGAACTCACACTTTTTCACCAGATGATTTAAGAAGCTGGATGTCATTTCGTTTGATGGACGGTAGTCCTATCTACGCATTTGATGAATCTTTAATTGCGGAGGCTATAGCTCGAGAACTAGGTGGAGTGGTAGCCGATAGTGATGAAGACCCTCAGTTAAGAGTTGAGGATGGGGAGTTGAAGATAACTAACCTGACCGCAAAGGCATGTTGTTCTAGTGACTCCCCCCTTTCGATGGTTCAAGCGATTGAGAGTAACCAAAGTCAGGTAAATCTTGATTTGATTGACTTCTCTGATGGAACTGACGAACTGCTAAGCGCCTATGGCGTAAAGGAACTTATCTCCCAAGCAACCACACACCACCCTTGCTGTGCTAGCAGAGTGGCTAACATCCAACGCTTTGCAAAACTCATGCAGGGAAAAATAATTAAGCCAGGTGAATCCCTGTCTCTAAACAACACTGTTGGTGAACGTACAGAGGCAAAAGGGTTTGTAGAAGCAGGAGTCATTGTCAATGGCGAGTTGACTAAAGATGTCGGTGGAGGTATTTCACAATTCGCTACTACGTTCTTCCAAGCGTCCTTTTACGGAGGCTTAGAAATAGACGCTTATTTTCCACACACGATTTGGTTTTCTAGATACACCGATTTTGCTGGGCGAAAGGGAATTGAGTCCACGATCTCCTGGCCATCACCTGATGTCCGCGTCAGAAACATTTCTCCGTACCCGATTCTTATTTGGCCTACTTGGACTCATACTTCTGTAACCGTAAGCCTTTACTCAACTAACTACGCCCAAGTTGATGTTGACCATCAAATGTTTAAGATGTTAGAAGAATGCGAAATTGTTGAAACTACTCGAATTCGAATTTATCCAGACTCTTCTGAAGAATTTGACGAATTCACAGCGCGATATCAGCCCGAAAATGGTATTGACTGTGACGGAGAGCCAACATACCCGAGACCACCTGAGCCACCTGTAGAAGTAGTAGCTATTGCAGGGGATGGTCAAGCAATTGTGTCATGGGGTATTCCCGAACCTGAAGGTGATTTTGATATAACGGACTATTTCCCAATTGAAGAATACATCGTTACCGCTGATCCTGATGGTGCGACTTGTTCAACTGTTCCACCTGAACTGACTTGTACTGTTGATGGATTGTCAAATGATACGAGCTACATCTTTACCGTGATCGAAGGCGACAGTGAAGAATCTGAAGCTTCTGAAGCAGTTACGCCTGAATCTGTTCCGGAACCAACACCGGAACCAACCCCTGAACCAACACCGGAACCGACACCGGAACCGACACCGGAACCAACCCCTTAGAATAACCCAATCAATGAGCGCTCCCTGAACGCAACCGATACGATAATTCCATGACGCGCAATAATACGATTTCCGATGTGATTGTTATCGGGGGAGGTCCAGCTGGCTCTGCCTCTGCTATCGATCTGGCCAAAAATGGATTGCGAGTTACTTTATTAGACAAATCTGAATTCCCTAGAGATAAGTGTTGCGGCGATGGACTAACCGCTGAAGCATTAAGGATTTTGGAAGAAATAGGACTGGTGACAGACACTATTTCGAATTGGAATACCATCACAGACGCAGTTCTATTCTCTCCCAAAGGAAGACGCACTCAACTCCCCCTCCCCGATAAACAAGGACAATTCGCCGCTGTAGTGCCTCGTTTGGAACTAGATGTGGAACTTCTGAAACTAGCTGAGTCATCTGGAGTTCACCTTGAAACTCCAGTTAGTTTCTCAGGAATTACCCAACATGAGGACTATGTTTCTATTACTACAACTAATGGCAGAACGTTACATGGGCGATATGTAATTGCTGCCGATGGCATGTGGTCTAGCGTGCGCAAAGCTGTTGGAGGAGGAATCAAGGGATATCGAGGTGACTGGCATGCCTTCCGACAATATTTCTCCAATACGGGTTCAGACGCTCAGCATCTAACCGTCTGGTTTGAGCCAGATTTGTTACCTGGCTATGTCTGGCTTTTTCCTCTCCCTGGTCAAAGAGCAAATTTTGGATTTGGGATCTTACGCGATCATTCCCACCGCATCCAAGAAATGGGAAGACTATGGCGAGATATATTAAATCGTCCAAGAATCCGAAGTGTCCTAGGAGAAGGCGCTGTTCCGGAAGGCACACACAAAGCTTGGCCAATCCCGACAAGAATGAAAAACCTTGAACCCTCAAAAGGACGAGTTATTTTTGTTGGTGATGCCATGGGTGTCGCAGACCCCATGACCGGAGAAGGTATAGCCCAAGCCCTCCATACAGGAAGGCTAGCTGCTGCCTCAATCATTCAATCCGGCCCCTTTGAGAGTCACAAGGCGCAGCACATTTACAAGAATTCTATAGCAGTAACGTTAGGGCACGATCACCGTTTCGCTGAGAGATTACAATCTTTACTCATACGGCCCGAGACAACTGAATTAGCTCTTAAATTTGCTGGAATGAGCAATTGGACAAGAAAAAACTTTGCTCGGTGGATGTTTGAAGATTACCCAAGAGGGCTCATCTTAACTCCGAACCGTTGGAAACGAGGAATGTTCAATCAGGAAGGCGCCTATCAAGGAGATAGGATGGAAGAATCATCTATTAGTAAACAGATGATATTTGCAGAGGAATAAAATGGGTGAACCAATAAATCTCTCTTTACCAAGTGCCGTAGATGACTTTGATCAGGCTATTGACACTGGCTGGGAATATCTCCGCTCTTCCGAATCAATAAATAAATTATTCTACGCTGCTTCTGCCGCAGGGGACTTTAGTTTGATCTGGCACGCACTGAATCTAGCTCGGAGAGTCAATACCCCCTCTCGCAGAGGTTCTGTGATGCGCCTTGCACTTGTTTTAGGGGCTGAATCGCTCATTGTTAATCAGGGTATTAAAAGGATTTTCCGACGTAACCGTCCAGAAGTTGGCTCTAGCAGCCACCCTCACAAGATACGCCAGCCACTTACCTCTAGTTTCCCCAGTGGTCACGCCAGTTCAGCAGTTCTTGCGGCCTCGATACTTTCAGAAGGAAGCGCATCAGCTCCTGCCTATAGGACTTTGGCAGCGATCGTTGCCACGAGCAGAATCCACGTTCGGGCCCATCACGCCTCCGATGTTATTGCTGGAGCGCTTGTTGGACTACTTTTTACAAAGCTAATAAGGGCAATTCGATAGATAAAGTGGTCAACTTCTAGCGGTTGCTGGTTCCTCTAATGACTCAAATTGCATGAGCAATAACCGGATGTCCAATAACAAGTCACTTACTTCTGAACCGGAGAGAACTTCACGACTCTGCACACTGGATAGATGAGTGTCAATCAGAGCTAGTGCTTGTTCTACATATTCAGAATTTTTCATATCCGCCTCTTAATTTAACATAGCTTGAAGACATTGCCTTTGCATAGCTTTTCTCATCTGTAGTTACTTTGGCAACCTGTGCTTGATAAAGCCGTTATCTAGGTGCTAAATCTTTTATTGCTTGGTTAGGATCAATGCCTCCAAATGGCATAACCATTAGCGCTGCAGTCGTGACCCCATTGTCTAAATACTTATCTATATGGTTTCGGCACTCTTCTGGGGTTCCATGAACTATCAACTCATCTACGACGCTATCTGGCATCGCTTCAAGAGAGCCTGCTCTATCACCTTCGTCCCACTTTCTCCAATGTTCTTTTAGGACCTCTGTTCGTCCTAGCCATTCATGGAAAGCCCTGTAGACAGGAACGTTAAGGTACGCTGCGATAGCGCGTTTAGCTTGCGCTCGAACGGTTTCCGTATCTGGATTTGGGCATACAAAGATTCTTGCAACGATTTCTTTTTCAGGTCCTTGCTCATGGACTATTCCTGACACAGTCTTAACGTCTTCAGCGGAAAGCCAGTTGATAATCGCCCCATCCCCTTCACGTCCGGCTAGGCGAAGCATCCCTTCACGTAAAGCAGCTACAAGAATCGGGACTGGAGCGGAGGGAGGTTCCATGCCTAATCTGAATCCTTTAACTTGCAATGTCTCAAAATCAACGCTTACCTTTTCACCCGTTAACGCTTGCTTTAAAAATCGGACAACATCGCGGGTTTTTTTGTATGGGTCAACGAACGGAATTCCATTCCAAGATTCAACGATTACATTAGATGAGGATCCAACTCCCAATGCGAAACGTCCAGGTGCTATCGCTGCCATGGTCGCTACAGATTGGACTAGAAGTGCTGGACCTCTTGTATAGGCGGGAACAATTGCAGTTCCCAAGCGGAGTTCTGGAGCATGAACTGCTCCCAACACCAATGGCGAAAACGCATCAGTTCCATTAGCCTCCGATGACCATGCTTCCTTGTATCCAAGGTCAACTAACTCTCTAAAGCCAGTTCCCTGATCATCTAGCCCTCTTGGCAGAGGGACTGTCATCGCATAATTACCCATACGTCGACCTACTCATATGTGTAGAACCCTTTACCGGACTTTCTACCAAGGTGGCCTGCAGTCACCATCCGTTTAAGAATCGGAGGTGGAGCATAGGTAGGTTCTTTGAACTCTTCGTAGAGAACTTCAGCAACTAATTGGAGGGTGTCTAAACCAATGAGGTCTGACAGTTCTAATGGTCCTTGAGGATGAGCACAACCGAATTTCATTCCAGCGTCGATATCTTCTTTCGTGGCCTGACCTCTATCAAACATGTGCATTGCTTGAAGAAGATAAGGCACGAGTAAACGATTCACAACAAAGCCTGCACGGTCAATGGTTCGAATCGGATGTTTCCCCATTACGTCACGAGTAAAAGTTTCAACGATTTGAAGTGTTTCTTCAGACGTTTCCTCAGAAGAAATTAGTTCAACTAATGGTTGGATTGTCGCTGGGTTAAAGAAATGCATTCCGAGTACTTTCTCTCCTCGCTCAGTTGAATCCGCTATTTCGCCTATTGAAATTGACGACGTGTTTGAAGCTAAAATGGCGCTATCTTGTACGATCTCATCTAACGTTGAGAAAACGTCAGCTTTCACCGACGGGGACTCTACGACTGCCTCAATTACTAAATCTCTATCTTCTAGGTCTTTGAAACTAGTAGTAAAAGAAAGTCGACCGAGCAATCCTTCGCGATCCTCCTCACTTATCTTCCCTCTGGTTACGGCTTTTTCTGTACTTGTTTCCAATTTTTTCTGAGCTAATTCTGCTAAACCAGCATCTATCTCTACGACGATGGTGTTGCAACCAGACTTTGCCGCGACCTCGGCTATACCTGACCCCATCGTTCCGCCACCAATTACAGCAACTTTTTCAATAGCCATTACCTTCCCTCTCTTTCTCCCAAAGAGAGGTTACTAGGGTCACTGAGCTTATGACAAAGAACAGCGCAAAGACTAGCTCTTTATGAAATGTCACACCCTTGGTTAATACTAATTCTATGGAAATGCAACTATCCCTTATCCACTCAAAGCGACCTGAATGGGAACTAACCGATGCCGAGCGAGCAGCAGCTAGACGCGGAATCGCTGCCTCTCGTAAAGCTTTGAAAGAGGGACGTCGCCGCCTGGCAGATGTCTTAGACGCAGCTTAATATTTCTTTAATTGGATTTAGTTTCCCTGATTCAAACTTTGATCTTCTTGAACACTCACCTAATGCTGGTCGGTACCAAGAACCATTGATTTGCACATCTCCTTCCAGGGTCCCGATTTTCTTATGGAGTCGAACTCTAGAAGGTAACGCTTATAGTCGCCTTTGACTTTAAGGTCACCCTGCATAAACGCTTCCATGACCTTCTTTTCTCCGGAAAGGATTTTGAATGCCTCAGCAGCATTAGTTGAAATCCCACAATCGGCGTCTTTGTGTTTCCCCACGGCAACTTCGGTAAATTGCCCGTTCTCAATGACCGTGTAGAAGTGGATTTTTCCTTGTCCTGTCCCAGAGATTTCATATTGGGAGATAATTGAAATCTCTCCCTTGGGTAGTTCAGATCCTGAATCTTCAAGTTCTCTAAGCCACTCCTCTGAAAGAAATTCACTCATGAGATACCTTTAAAAAGGTCCTTTTCTTTGGAGATAGGGCCTGTTCTATTGAACGCAAGTATGTAATCATCCCATGGGTATGCTTCTGTGGACTTTTCTGATGGAAGACCAAACCAGAAAGGCGAATCTGGGTCAACTTGTGTTGCGTGGGCGAGAAGCGCATCTGTTCGCCTCTGCGAATATTCTGATACATCTATTTTGGTAGTGATGCGGTGATCTTGAGATGGGCGGTCAAACCAAGCATCATTGAAGGGTGATTCTAATTCAAGTTTCTTGAACATAGCATGTAGAGCCTCAATCCGAGCCCGACTCCATGTTGTGTAATACAACTTAAGTGGGGTCCATGGTTCTCCGCTTTCGGGGAATTTCATCGGGTCACCGGCTGCTTCCCATGCTGGAAGGCTTATGTCGAAAACCTTTAAATGATCTGGATGTTGATAACCCTGTTGGTCATCGGGGTAGGTGACTATGACATGTGGCTTATCATTTCTAATGATGCGAACTAATCGTTCAACCGCTTCTCCTAACGGGGCATTTGCAAAGCAATCAGGATTCTCATTTGCTTTAGATTCAGGCATCCCTGAATCCCTGTACTCTAAGTAATGGACTTGGTCATACCCGATTATTGTCGCTGCTTTGGCAAGTTCTTGACGTCGCACATCCCCAATATTTTCGCGAACTTCAGGCAAGTCCATCGCTGGGTTTAAGATATCCCCCTCTTCGCCGCCAGTGCAACACACAAGGGTCGCTTTAACACCTGCGTCTGAATATAAGGCAACGGACCCAGCACCTTTAGATGATTCATCATCTGGGTGAGCGTGGATAGTCATCATTCGTAGTTCATTTGACACCTGCATAATTTATCCGTTTTTCCTTAAGATCACCCACCTTTACAAGATGCAGATTTTTTCGCTTGCAGCTATGGTCAAGAAATAAGACATTTCGTCACAGATACTTGAGGAGTTCATATGGTAGGAAGATTAGAGGGCAAAGTAGCAATTATCACGGGGGGTGCCAGTGGTATTGGTGAAGGGACAGTTCGAAAATTCATTGAAGAAGGAGCTAAATGCGTTATAGCCGATATCCAAAGTGACCTGGCGAATTCTCTAGCCGAGGAGCTGGGAGGAAACACTACATCATTTGCTCTTGACGTGGCTGATGAGAGCCAAATTGAAGCTTGTGTTGATTTCGCTATTGAAACTTACGGGAAACTTGACATCATGTTCAACAATGCTGGAATTCTCGGCTCTGTGGGGCCAATTTCTGAGATTGACGGAGATGGATGGTTAAGAACAATGGATGTTCTCTTAAACAGTGTCTTTTACGGAATAAAACATGCAGCGCGCGTTATGCAGAAACAAGGTTCAGGAGCAATCATTAATACTGCTTCTACTGCAGGAGTTCGAGCTGGCTTGGGTCCTCATGTATACACTGCAGCCAAACACGCTGTTGTTGGGCTATCGCAATCAGTTGCGACCGAACTCGGTAGGCACGGCATTCGAGTAAACGTAATAGCTCCCGGAGGAACAATCTCGGGCCTAACAGCCCGTCTAGTCACGGGGGATCACCAAAATCTTGATAAGGCTTCAACAATTATTGGCGCTAACAATCCGCTGCAAAGGGCTGGACGCCCTGAAGACATAGCGAATGCTGTTCTGTATCTCGCTTCAGATGAGGCGAGTTTCACTAATGGTGCAGTATTGGTAGTAGATGCTGCAGGTGAGAGCATTGGAGACCGGAATGGGAGATTCGTTCAGATGGGTTCACAGACAATCCAAGAAGCAGATAAGTCCGGACTTTAGTCAAGCCATTCGTTGGGCACTAGGATTTCTTGCGCACAGCGAATCAAGTCATCCGGAAATTTCTTGGGTATGCCCGCTAACGAAGTGCACCCGATCCTAGTTTTTTGTGTTGCGATGGTTGAAGGACCTTTTCTAATCCGCTGCAACCATGTAGCCGATACTCTTCTAATCTCCGAAATTCCACTCTCAATTATGAGTTCATCACCTAACACTGCAGGAGCCAAAAATCTTGTTTGGATTTCAGCAATTACTAGTGCGATATCTTGACTGATAAGAAGATCTATTTTTTGCCCTATTTGAGAAAGAGCTGAAACGCGAGCATCTTCAAAATACTGGACATATACGGAATGATTTACGTGCGAGTATGGGTCAAGCTCAAAGAAACGCACATGAAGGCTTATTGAGCTGTGCACTATTAGTCGTTTAAGACAAAGGTGATTTTGAGAGTTACCTGAAATTCTGAGATCGAACCATTCTCAACGATAACTTTTTGGTCTTGCACCCAAGCCCCATTGACGTTATCTAGGGTCCTTGCCGCTCGCTCAACGCCTTTTTTCATCGCGTCATCAAAACTAATTGTTGATGATGAGATCACTTCTGTGATTCTTGCTATCGACATTGGACTCCTTTGATCGCTGCGCCAAAAGGTTTTTAGCTGTACCTAAGTCTATCCTTCTATGCGTTATTCAAAACTTGGTACTTCAACCCCTGGCAAGTAAAACGTGAACATTTGGGTAATTGAGTTGATAATCTCAACTGGATCCACTCCTCCTTTGCCAAGATCTAACGTGATTACATTGCTATTAATGTGAACTCTTTCAACGCCACCAAGGTCGAATATTGACTTTGCAATTTGGTCGGGAGGTCGATTGCCGAGTATGTCATCCCCATACGAATAGCGTTCATGATCCATTCCTGTGATGCTTCTGTTAATTTCAAACCTCAAAACACCTGATTTTGTGGCTGATTTTTGTATTACGGTCACGGGCTGTCCCATGCAAATGATCGTACATGCTTCGTCGTACTTATGACGAGATATACAACAATCGATTTAAAGCTTCCTCTAAGAGAAGTTGATTTAGTTTTGGAATAGTAAACCCTGCATCGGGTCTTTCATTGGTTTCGGTGCTCTCGGGAAACGTGTTTGGTCCATGAATGCCCAAGATTTCCTATGGAGTTCACATGGCCCTTGAGCTTCAAGTGCTTTCTTGTGTTTGGGGCATGGGTACCCCTTGTTGCTCGCGAATGAATAAAGGGAATGCTTCTTGCCTTGTTCTCTCATGATCCGGTCTCTTGTTACTTTCGCGAGAATGGAAGCCGTCGCAATTGATAAGCATTTAGCGTCTCCTTTAACAATTTTAGTGACATTGTTTTTGCCGATAAGTCCCCCAACAAAATCCCAGTTGCCATCAATTAATGCATGGTCTGGTTTAATTGGAAGTTTTTCAATTGCCCGTCTCGCAGCAATTTTCTGAGCAGTTGACATCCCATAGTTATCGCATTCGTCATTACTGGCCTGCCCTATCCCCCACGCAACGCACCATTCAGAAGTTGGTCCGAATAGGAACTCTCTTTCTTCTTCATTAAGGAGTTTGGAATCTCTTATCCTATAAAGTCTCTTATCTTTAGGGACAATTGCAGCTCCGACCGTTAGAGGCCCTGCCCATGCTCCCTTGCCAACTTCGTCAATCCCAACAATAATTTCTTTTCCTTCAGCCCATAATGACTTCTCATACTCAAGAGTAGGGGCATTATTGCGAATTGCTTTTCTGAGTTTATGAGTCACGATCTAGAGGTTACATCATCATGTAATTTACCCAAGTGTGTTTATCTAAATGATCCGCCTTTGCCTCCATTATCATGACTTGATCTTCTGGAAGTTTCCTGAGGGTCCACTATGGAAACTGCTGTTTCTGGAAGCATTTGCTTCGCTAGGAGCGTTTCTCCTTTGAGTTGGTTCGTAGACCAGCCTGTATCAAGCATGGGAGCCCTCAGAACGAATTCGGTTTCTGTTGTTGCTTGCCAGAGAAGCGCAGGAGCAACTCCATGCCATCTTATTGCTAAGCCTATTTCTCCTCCATCTATCGGAGCTCTTTCAACTTCTATAGGTGACCCAATCCAGTTTGAATCAAAACCTTCGTGGAGCAGTATTGATGACTCCCCATGAGAGGGATGTAGTTCTTGGACTAAAGATTTACGTACCGAAAGTAGGAAAAGAGCTGAAGACATCGGGTCTTGATATCTATCACCGTTTGGGAAAGAACCAGTTAAGTCTGACTTGGCAACTGAGTCGTTAACTGTTGGAGAAACCTTTTCTTGGTCATGCCGGTTATTAAAAGCTGTCAAGAATCTCTGGTACGAATTCTCACCTCCTAGCAAAGCAGCATCTAACGGCTCTGTCGTTGAAGTTAAATACGTAGAATTTTTGATTTGTTTCAACTGAGATCTTATTTCTTCAGCCAGAATTTTTTCTCCTGATCTTTCGAGAATTTTGATAGAAGACTGTAAAGCAGCCACTTCTAGACAGTTGTCTTTTCTGCCTAGCTTGCGTTTCCATGAGAGGTTGCTAAGTAAGAATTGGAGTGTCTCTTCCATCCAGCGTAAAAGGATCTCTGCCATTCCGTCAATAGGGGCGAATCGGAAATAACTTTCCCAAGCACAAAGAGTCACTAACGTATCTCTTGGAACCTTCTTTCTAAATAACCCCGGGTTTGATCGTTCCATATATTTTAGAAGCAGATTTTTGCCTGCTTCTAGGTGTCCCCAGTGGAAAAGTGCAGCGGCACTCAGAGGCACGACTTCAGTAGGGGTTTCTTTATTCCAGAATTCAGATTCTATGGGTTGCCCACTACCAATGAGCAGATGTCTTTTTGATGCTTTGATAGCGTTCAGAATGCGGGTACTGGGAATTGTAAATTGCATTCCAGCATCAAAGTGCCTTTCCCAACCATTGGCAATTTCAGTGAATGAAGGGCATTCTTTAGGGTTTGGTAGTCCCGAGATCCCTTCGCTACTGATAAGAAGGCGCAATTTGGTTGCATGCGGAAGCGGAAATAATAATGCTGCGCTTCTGGTTGCATCTAGCGTTGCACCTTTCCGAGGTGGTTGAGGTTCGCCTTCTTCTATTGACCTTAGCAATCCTTGCATGTCTTCAGATGAGCAACAGGAAGCAACGGGTTTGCTTGCATGAATAATTTGGTTCGACATCATATAGGCGATAGGTCCATCAATTTCAAGATGGCCATAATTCTCAAGAATAATTACTACAGCTACAGGTACAGGTGTCTCATTTTCGTATTCAATCAATGCTGCACTATCCAAGCCAATAGATATTACGTTCATTCTTTGCACGATGTCTCCACCAGGCACGCGCATTCTTGTTTCAGGAGAAATACCGTCTTCAACTAAAGCTTGCCTCACTGACATTTCATTATCAGCAAAATGCCAGCGATCATCTGCCCCTACGCCCCAGCTAATCCGTTTATTGCTTTGATCTAACCAGCGGAAATTTCCGACTGGATCATTTGAAGCCGCCTTCCCTGATCCTAGAATTCCTAATTCTGGCATATTTGATTAAGCCTTTACATCGTTAGTTGATTATTTGATGATGGTAGTTAGTGTTCGGGTCTTTGCTCGCGGAGTAGAAGAACATCATAAGCATCCGCGGCGGTGATTTCCCCACTAATGACTGCCGTGACTTGATCGCTTATAGGTGTTTCAACACCGTATTTATTTGCAAGTTCAGAAACAACTGGGGCGGTAACAACACCTTCAGCAACGTTAGTCATTTCTTCGAGAACTTCTTGGATTCCCCTTCCTTTACCTAATTGTTCTCCTACATATCTGTTTCTGCTCTGAGGAGAGAAGCATGTAGCTATTAAGTCGCCTAATCCCGCTAGTCCTGAGAATGTTTCTGGCATCCCGCCCATTGCGCTTCCTAACCTCGCTAGCTCTGCAAGTCCTCTTGTCACTACCGCGGCGCGAGTGTTATCTCCGGTCCCTAAACCCGTTGTCATCCCAACAGCAAGAGCGAGAACATTTTTAAAAGCTCCACCTAGTTCACATCCGAGAACATCATTACTGGTGTACACGCGAAATGTGTCAGTTGAAAAAATTTTTGCTATCTCGCTTTGTATTGTCTGATCGTTGGTGGCGACTACTGAAGCCGTCGCATTTCCTGCAAGAACTTCTGCAGCTAAATTCGGTCCGGTCAGAACCCCAGTTGGGCGCCCAGGAGATTCAGTTTCCATAAGTTGAGTCATAGTAAGCTGAGATTGCTGTTCCAAGCCTTTTGCTAGGCTTATTACTGGAATTTCTGGCCGTAGAAATCCCAGTAAGTTTTGAAAGACTCCCCTGTAATTTTGTGAAGGTATCGCCATCAGAACAACCTGAGCGGTTGAAATCACTTCTTCAAGATTATTTGATGCTCTGAGTCCGGAATGTAATTTATGTTTCCCCAGATATCGAATATTTCTATGTTTTCTGTTTATTGATTTAGCGACTTCTTGGTCTCTGCACCAGAGTTTCGTTTCAGCGTTATGTGACACCAAATGGGCAACCGTGGTTCCCCATGATCCTCCACCGACAACAGCTACTTGAAATGCCACCCTTGAATCGTAGCGCTAGAATCTGAGGGATATTACTTATCTGCATTCTGAAACACCTATGATTAAATCCTCATCAATGAATAACTCTGCCGCTCTCATCCCAATTAAAGGCTTTGACTCCGCAAAGGAGCGGTTGTCAACTGTCCTCCAATCATCTAGGCGCGCTGAACTCGCTAAACGTTTAGCTACAGGAGTTATCAAAGCCTGTTCAGAGTTACCAATATGGATTGTTTGCGAGGATGATTCTGTCGAGTCTTGGGCGAGAGATTTAGGTGCGAGAATTCTCCGGAGTCCAGAGCCGGGACTGAATGAAGCAGTGACGTTTGGATTCCAATCCTTAAAGGGAAAAGGGGTAGAACGTGTGATGATAACTCATGGCGATTTAGTTCACCCTTCTGGATTACCATCACTTTTCGGAAAAGCCGAGATTGTAATCGTTCCTGATACGAAACTTGATGGAACTAACGTACTAGTTCTTCCCACAACCATTGACTTCCCCTTTAACTATGGCCCTAATTCCTTTGCAAAGCATTTAAAACAAGCTGAACAATCAGGAGTTTCTATTTCTGTTTTGGAAAATTCTAGATTCGCGTTTGACTTAGATGACCCAGATGACCTTCTTGAATTTAACCTTGAAGACGGGTCTGCCGTCTAAGGTAAAGGTGTGCATACTCAAAATCTTTCAACTCCTAAACGAGCGTTAGCTGTTGGAGCTCATCCAGATGATATTGAATTCGGTGCAGGAGCGACATTAGCCAAATGGGCAGCAGGAGGCTGCGAAGTTAGTTTGTTGGTTTGTACAGATGGATCTAAAGGAACTTGGGACTCTTCAGCAAACATTGAGGATCTAATAGCTTCTCGGAAATCTGAACAACTCAAAGCTGCAATGAAGTTGCCGGCTCGAGGAGAAATCCTCTTCCTTGACTGTACCGATGGCGAGCTCGAGGGCACTGATTTGCTTCGTAGCAGAGTAGCTAGAATCGTTCGAGAGTTAAAACCAGAGGTAATCCTTGGACATGACCCTTGGAAACGGTATCGGCTGCACCCTGACCACAGAGTCGCTGGATTTTTGACTTTAGATGCGCTAATCGCAGCTCGGGATCCTTTTTTCTATCCGGAGCAAGATCTTGACCCGCATCGACCTGACGAACTTTTACTCTACGAAGCTGAAGAAATAGACCATTTTGAAGACTGCAGAGGATTTGAAGAGAATAAAATAAATGCACTTCTTTGTCATGTGAGCCAATTCGAGTCAACTATGGGTATAGAAACTAATAACGAACAAGCAGATACGGAGAAGTTCAAAGATCAAATGATTGCCCGTCTTTCTGAAACAGAGTCAGGATTTAAATCTGCAGAGGGATTCAAAAGGATTTCAGACCTCTGACTACAGAACTTTACCTTTCTGCGATGAAAATACCTGAGCGGACTTTTGGTTCAAAATAGGTTGACTTTGGGGGAAGAGTTTTGTTTTTCCTTACAACTGATAGGAGTTGTTTCATATTCACCGGATGTAGCGCAAATGCAACACCTCCTTCTGCAATTGTGGTTGACTCAAGATGGGAAAGACCCACAGTCCCCGGGAGATACTGAAGTCGTCCATCTGAACCTGCTTCGTCCACATTCAAAATCGGACCCAGAATTCGATTTTGAAGGATAGCTGCGTCAAATTCTGAAGGGTGAACCCGAAGTGGTTCTAAAGTGTTCCATTGCCCATCAAGGAACATACTGAATTGACCGTTTGAAATTGGTTCAGGGTCCTCACCACTAGCAAGTGGAGTAATGACAAAGTCATTTGCTGCAATTTGACTAGTAAACATCTGCGACGTGAGCCCATTTAAGTCAACTACATGTCTATGGAATGCTCGGATCTCAAGATCTCCGATTGCGAAAAAAGCTGCCAGCACACGGCTATACCGGGTTGATTTACCTGAACGTAACCAGAGTTCTCTGCTTGCACTCATACGATGGTGTCCATCAATTATAAATGTCTCTTTCTCATGGAATAAGGAAATAAGTTCTTTACTTACGCTGTCAGGGATACGCCATATGGATTGTTCTAAATTATCTTCTCTGCAGAAATCAAGTAACGGCGGGTCGTTAAGTACTTGAGTGATTAACGATTTCACAGTTTCGTCATCCTCATAAGCCAATGCCACTGGGGATGAGTGAATTCCGATTTTTTCAAGATGATTTGCTAGATCATCTGCACGCGCTTGCCTTGTTCTTTCATGTGGAACAATCCGCCCTGCTTCAAAAGCTTCCAGAGATACATCTCCGACGACTGCTATCTGCTCATGACCATTTAGAACAAGTTTATACAGATATAAAGAAGCCTCGGCTTTCTGTGAATACGCCCCCACCTTATAGAGTCTTTCTAACGCCTCGGCATTAGCATCAGTTCGTGTTGACCCGCTATGCCCACTTTTAGCACTTGTGACATGAAGAAATACGTAAGGATCTTGTTCCATCAATTCCTCACGCTCAAACGGTCTCAGAACATCATAAGCGGGCGAAACTACTCGCTCAGCCCATTGGGGTAGAACAATTCTTGTTTCGATTCTTTGTAGAAGGGTATCGTTCACGGCTCAACCCTCATTTCTTTTGTCAAGAAGAGATACTCCGAGAACGTTGTCTAAAGAGACGAGTTGGTCATAAAGATTTGTGGGGATTTCCCCAACAACCTCAATAGTAGAAACAGCAGCTTTCTTGTCAGCGAAAACCTTGTTATTCATGTATTGAACATTTAAATCAGATGCTCGTAATGTAGCTAATACCGATGCCAGAACACCTACTTTGTCAAGGTGTCTCACCCTAACTTGTGATGTCCCATCTCCTGACGGAGATTCATTTACGCAGTTATTGGGATTCCCTTGCTCAAAGCTGCTTATTACGTCAAAAACCCCCTGCGCTATTGCCACACTCGCTTGCGTTGTTGATGCTCCAATATGGTGACTACCTACGACTGATTTATGCCTTGCAAGTTCCGAGTCGAATTTTTTTTCGCCTGCCCCTGGTTCATTTCGGAAAACATCCGTTCCTACACGTAACTTCTTTTCGGTAATTGCATTAATAAGGGCTCGCTCGTCAACTACTTCTCCGCGACTTGTATTAATCAGTATCGCTTCGTCTTTAAAATATGAAAGCAACTCCTCGTTAATCAAAGATTCAGTTTCGCTGTTGTAAGGAACGTGGATAGTAACAATGTCACTTTTTGAAATCAATTCTGGGAGTGTATCTACAAGGCGAACACCGATTTGACGGATCCGTTGTTCAGCTTTACCTGTCCTGTTTTGTTTGCGTTGTCCTAAAACAGTCATTCCAAATGCCCTAGCTCGTTCTGCTACGCAGAGACCTATTTCCCCAAGTCCTACGATTCCGATAGTTTTTCCTAATATCCCATCAGCTTGCGAATAAAGTTTTTTGTTCCATAGTCCATTCCTTAAGTCTTCAACGCCATCGGCGATATGGCGATCAATTGATAAGAGAAGAGCGAATGTGAGTTCTGCGACCGCGACAGCATTTTTCCCAGGGACATTACAAACGTATATCCCTTGCCTCGAAGCAGCCTGTACATCAATCGCGTCTACACCAGCACCCGCCCGGATAATCAATTCAAGAGATTCGGCTGATTCAATGCTCTCTTGGTTGACTTTCGTGCTCCGAACTACAAGAACTTCAACTCCTTCCAAAAATTCATGAAGGTTATCTGATGTGCACTTAGTCCCAACTTCTACTTCATGCCCAACGTCTTCTAACGATTGCTTGGCGGATTCGTGTAAGTTATCTGCAATTAGTATTTTCATTTTTCTCCTAGTCCTGAGCTGATCACCGGCTACTGCGGGCGAAAAGGTCTTTCAACTACGTATCCATTCTAAAAGCTTTGGGGCATTCTTTGCTACTAGATCCTATGATTCGCACTTAGAAGTCTTTGCGGAGATAATGTACTGTCATGAAGATTGGAGAAGGATGAGCGAAGAACGGGAGACATTAGATTGGGGACGTTATGGGACAGCCGCTCGGGAACTAGCGCAAATAGTCGCAGATGATAACTACCAACCTGACATTATCTTGGCGATAGCTCGAGGTGGACTGTTTGTCGCCGGTTCGCTTGGGTATGCGTTGTCAGTGAAAAATCTCTACGTGATGAATGTTGAGTACTACACCGGCGTTGAAGAAAGATTAGATGTTCCAGTAGCGCTCCCCCCGTATTTAGATTCTATTGATCTTAAAAACGCTAGAGTGCTCATCGCCGACGATGTTGCTGATACTGGTGCGACTCTCGCCTACGTGCATGAATTTTGCCAAAGTGAAGTAGCTGACGTTCGAAGCGCTGTCTTGTATGAAAAAAGCCCTTCAATAATTAAATGTGAATATGTGTGGAAAAGGACAGACAACTGGATCAATTTCCCATGGTCTACTGACGAACCTCTAATGCCTCCTGCTGATGGGCGGGCAATAATCCTTGACGCCTAAACTCATGAGTCGCACGTAGTACTCAATTTGGTCGTTCCCTAGATTTCATCCACTCGCTACCCTTAGTACTTATGGAATTTCATATTGCTTCATCGACAGAGGAAATCTGTAGCTTGCTAGCGGAGGACCCTACGAGGGAAATCTTGGCTGGGGGCACTGACTTTATGGTGGAAGTGAATTTCCGTCAAAAAGATCCGTCTGCGGTAATAGCAATTGATAGAGTCCCTGAACTTAAACAATGGAGACATGATGGAGATGCTGTTTCCATTGGTTCTTGTGTTACTTATCGCGAAATCGAGAGAGGTCCGTTGTCAACCATCGTGCCAGCGTTAGCTCAGTCTGCTCGGACAGTGGGCTCTCCTCAGATAAGAAATATTGCGACTATCGGTGGGAACTTGGGTACCGCTTCGCCCGCTGGGGATATGATTCCTGTCTTGCTTGCTTTAGATGCGAGAGTGACGATTCGAAGTATTAACGGGAGTAGAGATGTTGCTATAGACGACCTAATCACTGGTGTGAAAGAAACTTCTTTGGCTGACAATGAATTCATAGAGGTAATTAAGGTTCCTATTCTTAAAGGGCCTCAGGAGTTCTTAAAGGTAGGCCCTCGGAATGCCATGGTGATTTCTATTGCTTCTCTTGCTATGGTTACCGATCCGGAACAAACAACGATTGCAATTGCCTTAGGGTCTGTCACCGCAGCACCTTCAAGAGCCCGTGAAGCTGAAGAGTACATTCAGGGTTTCCTTGATTGGGACGCAATGACTGTTAGCTCTTCAGCTCTTCCTGATTTCCGGAGGCTGGTTGGCGAGGCTAGTAGCCCAATTAATGATCACAGGAGTTCTGCCGCCTACCGTACGCATGCTGTAGGAGTTTTAGGGCAAAGAGCTCTTCTTCGTATCTTTGAATCGAGAGATGATGGATAAAGATAAGCGCTCAACCGGATACAGTCTTTCAGTAAATGATACTTCACATGAGATATCTAAGTCATGGCTTGGTGAAAGTCTGCTGTATGTTTTGCGTGAGAAATTAGGGCTTTATGGTTCCAAAAATGCATGTGAGCAAGGAGAATGCGGATCTTGTTCTGTATTAATGGATGGGGTCCTTGTCTGTTCTTGTCTAGTGCTTGCGGCGAACGCAACTGGGCGCGATATTAAAACTATTGAATCAATTTCTGACGATGACTCGTTGACGGATGTCCAAAAGGCCTTTGTTGATGCTGGCGCTATTCAATGTGGTTTTTGCACACCAGGACTGCTTATAACAATTCATGATTTCTTGGAAACGAACCCCGAACCTAATGTTCTGGAGATCCGCGAAGCAATATCTGGGAATCTCTGTCGTTGTACTGGATATGGAAGGATCGTTGAGGCTGTCCAGATCGTATCCAAACAAAAATCAGTTGGGCAGGGGGGGTCTGATGACAGTAGTTAAAGAGACTGTTGGGATAAGACAATCAGGGATTGGGGTCTCTGCGGTCAGACCCGATGCTCAAGAGAAGGTTAAAGGAGATTTTATTTTCTCAAGTGATCTCAGCTCTGAAGGTATGCTTTGGGGGCAAACTCTTCGCTCTCCTCATGCTTCGGCAAAGATTTTAAGCATTGACATCTCTGATGCTCTCTCTATTTCAGGCGTTCATGCGGTCCTAACGGCAGATGACGTACCTGGTGAAAATATTTTCGGTTTAGAACGCGCAGATCAACCAGTTTTAGCTGATGATTTTATTCGATATGCGGGAGAACCAGTTGCTATTGTCGCCGCAGACCACCCTGAAGTCGCTCGAAAAGCTGCTGATGCTATAAGGGTTGAATATGAAATTTTTTCCCCATTGATTGATAGCTACGCTGCTATTACAGCCGAAGCTATTCATCCTGAAGGGAATGTGATAAGGCACTTAAATATTCTCCATGGTGACACTGAAGTAGTTGGCGATGTCGTTGTTGAAGGGGAATATGAGGTTGGCATGCAGGATCAAGCTTTCATGGGTACTGAGTCTGGTATGGCTATCCCATCCCCTGATGGCGGTATTGATCTTCAAATCTCTACTCAATGGCTTCATTCGGATCAGGAACAGGTTGCAACGGCTCTGAATATTCCCATGGAGATGGTTCGGGTAACTCTAGCCGGAGTAGGTGGGGCGTTTGGAGGGCGAGAAGATGTGAGCATGCATGTACACCTATGCATGCTGGCCCTTCATACGGGAAAACCTGTAAAGATGATTTATGACCGAAATGAATCTTTCTTGGGTCATGTTCATAGGCACCCAGCGAGAATCTGGTACAGGCATCATGCGAGTTCTGAGGGTCGCCTTGTCAAGGTGGAAGCAAAAGTGATCCTAGATGGGGGTGCATATGCATCTACGACTTCTGCTGTTCTAGCCAATGCGTGCTGTTTTTCTATCGGACCTTATAGCGTCCCTAATGCATCTGTTGAAGGGTGGGGTGTCCGTACGAATAATCCCCCTTGTGGGGCTATGCGTGGTTTCGGAAATGTACAAACGTGCTTCGGTGTTGAAGCTCAGATGGATAAGTTAGCCAAAGAATTGAGTCTCGACCCGGTTGAATTTCGTTTAGCTAATGCTTTGAAGTCAGGTGACACGATCATCACTGGTCAGAAAATAACTGGAACTGCTCCAGTTCGTGAGGTGTTAATGTCTCTTGCGAATCATCCTCTTCCAGAGCCTCCAAGCGACAATATTCTCGAACGTCCGGGTGGGACGGGACGGACGACAGACGGAAGTCACGTGAAACGAGGAGTTGGGTTTGCTGCTTCAATAAAAAATCTGATGTTTTCGGAAGGGTTTGATGATTTCTCGGAAGCTCGATGCATCGTTAATGACGGATTTATCGCAATCCAAACGGCTTGTGTTGAGGTAGGTCAAGGTTTTGTTACTCTTGTCCATCAAATCGTTCAGGAAATTCTTGGAATTGAAAAAGTTGATATTCTTCCTGCTGATACCTCAATCGGTTCAGCTGGGTCAACATCAGCTAGCCGTCAAAGCTGGATGTCGGGTGGTGCTGTTATGAAAGCATGCGAAGCAGTCGTGGATTCTCTTATTTCTGACCTCTCAAATGAACAAGGAATCACGTTTGAAAGAATTGGTACTGTTCTTGTAGCACCGGATGGTTCAGCATCTATTCCGGTAACCGATGCTCTCCAAGGGAGAAATTATGATGAAACTGTCGTTCATCGACATGCACCTACAGTGCCCCTTGACAAAAATGGCCAAGGTGATGCTCATGTGTCATTTGCGTTCGCTGCGCACCGCGCAGTCGTTGATGTTGACGAGGAATTGGGTCTTGTGAGAGTCGTAGAGATAGCAACATCTCAAGACGTTGGGCGAGTCTTAAATCCTATTCAGGCAAGAGGTCAAATTGAGGGTGGGATTACACAAGGGCTGGGATTAGCGATACTTGAAGAAATTGTTCTAGTAGATGGAAAGATCCAAAACGCTAACTTCACTGATTATTTACTACCGACGGCAATGGATACTCCAACAATTGAAATAGCGGCTCTCATAGAAGAACCGGAGCCTAACGCTCCATTTGGCGCCAAAGGGATTGGTGAACCTCCAGTTATTTCATCTACTCCTGCGGTTGTCGCAGCTATCCGAGATGCCACAGGTTTAGATCTTAATCGGGTTCCTATTCGTCCCGAAGACATCGCCTTAGGTTGAACCTTGTTTTTGAAACTATTAGCGACTTGCAAGTGAATATAGCGTTAGAAATGTAGAATTTTATGGTGGATACGCTTCAAATTAATAGTGGACGCCTGTGGGGACGCATTGATGAACTCGCACAGGTCGGTGCAATCGCTGATACGGGTGGCTGTTCACGCTTAGCCTTAACTGATGAAGATAGAGATGGACGGAACCTTGTACTCACCTGGATGGAAGACCTCGGCATGGAGATTGCCATTGATGGTGTCGGGAACGTAGTAGGTACTTGGTTTGGGGATGACACTGACAGGTCACTCCCATCAGTTATGACGGGAAGTCATATCGATACGGTTCGAACTGGTGGGAGATTTGATGGAAATCTTGGAGTCCTTGCAGGTTTAGAAGTTGTGGAAACATTGGCTGAAAACGAAATTTCTCCTTTGCACCCTATTGCTGTTGGGTTCTTTACGGGCGAAGAAGGCGCTAGGTTCGCCCCAGACATGCTTGGCAGCCTTGTTTATGTAGGTGGAATGAGCCTTGAAAGCGCGCTTGATATAGAAGGTATCGATGGGAAACGATTAGGTGATGAGTTGGAACGTATAGGTTTTAGGGGTGTGACCCCGTGCCCTGGTCCAATTCCAAAAGCATTTATTGAACTCCACATTGAACAGGGGCCTATTCTTGAAGCAGCTAACACCTCGATCGGGGCTGTAGACAGTGTTCAAGGAATTAGTTGGACGGAACTCGCTATTGAAGGTCAATCAAATCATGCCGGAACAACGCCGATGCACATGCGTCACGATGCTGGCTTCGCAGCTGCTCAAATCGCTGCCTTCGTCCGACAGGTAGCTTTAGAAATCGGGGGAAATCAAGTCGGAACCGTGGGGAAAGTAGATCTACATCCAAATCTTGTCAATGTGGTTGCTTCCAGAGCTGTGATGACCGTTGATCTTCGAAACACTGATGAGGCCCTGCTTCAGAAAGCGGAAAGTCGACTACGCGAATTCTGTGTTGCCTTATCCGAGAGTGAGAACGTGGAGATAAAAAGCAAGGTCTTAGCTCGATTTGAACCCGTTTCCTTTTCCGACGAGCTAGTAGATAGCGTGGTAAAAGTATCAAAATCATTGGGGCTTTCAGTTCAGCAGATGACATCAGGGGCAGGTCATGATGCTCAAATGTTCGCTCGGATATGCCCGACAGCGATGATCTTCGTTCCTAGCAAAGATGGGCTCTCACACAACCCTGCTGAATACACGAGTCAAGGACAGATTAACGATGGGGCGAATGTTCTCCTTCAAGTTCTTCTCCAATTAGCAAAGGAGCAGAGTGGATAACAGAAATTTACGAATAGCGGCAGCGCAACTTGGGCCGATCAATCGAAATGAAACACGATCCGAAGTTGTTGAAAGGCTTCTGGAACTTCTTCGGAAAGCTCATAATAAACAAGTGCAACTTATCGTCTATCCGGAACTTGCGTTGACTACTTTTTTCCCTCGTTGGTTTGTTGAAGAGGAAGAAGATCTTTCTTTAGATGATTTCTACGAAAAAGAGATGCCGGGCAAAGAAACAAAAAAATTATTTGACGCAGCAAAGGACTATGGGATTGGTTTCTGTCTTGGTTACGCAGAACTTACTGAGCTTGGGGAACGTTTCAATACGCAAATCTTGGTTGACTCTGATGGGTTAACTGTTGGAAAATATAGAAAAGTCCACCTTCCCGGCCATGAAGAACACGAACCGTGGAGAGCGTTCCAACATTTAGAAAGAAGATATTTTCAAGCTGGTGAATCATTCCCAACATGGCAAGCTTTTGGAGGTGTAGTGGGAATGGCAATCTGCAACGATCGGAGATGGTCAGAAACTTATAGGTGCCTAGCTTTGGGAGGTGCTGAATTAATTCTTATCGGATATAACACACCTATCCACTATGCTCCTGATCCGACGCAAGATGAGCATGCCTCTTTCCATAATCACTTAGTAATGCAGGCTGGAGCGTATCAAAATGGGTGTTTCGTTGTAGGAGTCGCAAAAGGAGGAGTTGAGGAAGGAGTTGAATCTCTTTCTGACTCATGCATTATCGCCCCTAGCGGTGAAATCATTGCACTTTCTAGTACAGATGACGATGAGCTAATTGTTGCTGATATTGACTTGAACTTATGTAGAAATTACAAAGACACACTCTTTGATTTCGACCGCTACCGGAAACCTGGAAGTTATGGGCGGATCACAAACCAAAGTGGGGCTATTCTTCCGGAAGAGACATGACTACTTTTAATTTGAATGGAAAGAAAGCCGAGGTTGTTGGAGAACATGCCCACCTCCTAGGGGCTTTACGAGATGAACTTGGTATTCTTTCAGCTAAAGATGGCTGTTCGCCATCAGGACAGTGTGGATGCTGCACAGTGATTATGAACGGGAAAGCGAGAATCTCTTGCCAGCTTTCTGTTGAACGAGCTGATGGCGCGACCATACAAACGTTGGAAGGAATTGATCCTGAAGAGATTGACCGAATGGGTCAAGCATTCGCTGCCTGTGGAGCGCTCCAGTGCGGGTTTTGCACGCCTGGAATTATGGTTAGGACGAAAGTATTAGTTGATAAAAAGGGGGAAAAATTAGAACGAGAATACGCTGCTCGGCACCTTGGAGCGCACCTATGTCGTTGTACTGGCTATATCAAAATACTTGATGCTGTTGAAGCTCTCGCTAAATGTGACATACCTGAGTTGGGAGAAGGAATAGGTATTGGTAGCAGGCAAATAAAGTATGAGGCTGAAGATCTTGCTGTAGGCAGAAGACCATTTATTGATGATCTTGAAGTTGAGGGGCTTCTCCACGGAGCTTTTAAACTTAGCGATCATGCTCGAGCTGAAATTATCTCTATTGATGTTTCGAAAGCTGAAGCGTGTAATGGTGTGGTTCGGGTAATTACTGCTGCTGATGTCCCAGGAGAGCTGAAAGTTGGGCTTATCCATAAAGATTGGCCTGTCTTTATACCTGTAGGAGGGAGAACCAGTTACCTAGGGGACGTAATTGCTATGGTCGTTGCCGAGACTCGAGAAATTGCCCGGTTGGCTGCTGCGCTAATTGAGATTAATTACAACGAGCTTCCTCCCATAACTAACGCTATTGAAGCTATTAGTTCACAGGAGAATGCTGTTTGGGGTTTAGATGGGAACATTCTCTCAACTTCGACATATCAACGTGGAGACGTTGACGCAGCGTGGGAAAAGTGTGCCCATATCGTTAGCGAAACTTTTCAAACGCAAAGAGTTGAGCATGCCTTCCTTGAGCCAGAATCAACTTTGGCAACATTTGATACCGAAGAAAAACTCTTTATCTATAGTGGCGGACAAGGGATATGGGATGACAGAAATGACATCGCTAGAGTCCTTGGGATAAGTCAGACAGAATTGACTGTTGAGCTTGTATCTAATGGCGGAGCTTTCGGTGGCAAAGAAGATATGTCTAACCAAGCGCAAACAGCGTTAGCTGCATGGCTTTTGCAGAAGCCAGTAAAGACAACTCTTAGTCGTGAGGAATCATTTTTGATGCACACTAAAAGGCATCCGATTCGCTTGGAATACAAGGTAGGTTGCGATGAGGAAGGTCGACTTAAAGCTCTTTCCGTACAGATGGTGGGTGACTCTGGTCCTTATGCGTCTGTCGGGATGAAAGTCCTTGAACGAGCGGCGGGGCATGCCAGCGGGCCATATGTGATACCCAATATTGAGGTTGAAGCAGTGGCAGCGCGTACAAACAACTCAGTCTGTGGTGCATTCAGAGGGTTTGGTGCTAACCAAGCTCAATTCGCTATGGAAGGTGTTATAGATCGCCTTGCTGAAAAAGTCGGAATTAGTGGTTGGGAAATACGTAATAGGAACGTTATAACTTCAGGATCTACATGGGGCCCAGGCCAGATAATGGATGATGGAGCGCTGGGAGCTAGGGCTTGTTTAGAAGCTGTTAAGCCTGCATACGACCAAGCGATTTTTGATGGGAAAGCGGTAGGCGTTGGTCTGGGTTTGAAAAACTCTGGTTTAGGGAATGGTTTCAAAGAGGTAGCTAAAGCCGTGATCCATTTTACTGAAGATGGTCGTGTTCAAGTCCGTCATTGCTGGACAGAAATGGGACAGGGAGTTCATACCGTTGCCCTGCAAGTAGCTGCGGAAGAGCTCGGAGTCCCAGCTGACGTTATTGATGTTTTGGTTGATACTTCTCGTGAATTAGGCGCTGGACAGACAACTGGAAGTCGTGGAACGCTTATGGGAGCAGGTGCTGTCCGAGATGCTTGCTTGAAAGCACTCCAAGGAGGACGAAAAATTGGTATTGATTATGAGGGTGAATACAGGGTTGATTGGACAAATTCTCTAGCTGAGAATGTAGCGAACCCGATAATCCATTCTACTTTTGGCTATGCGGCTCAACTTGTGATTATCGACCCTGAGTCAGGAAAAATTGAGCGCGTAGTTGCAGCTCATGATGTTGGGAAAGCGGTGAACCCCCTGTTATGTGAAGGACAAATTGAAGGTGCGGTCCATATGGGTTTGGGATATGCATTAACTGAAGGGTTTCCTTGCGATGAAGTTGGGCGACCTAAAAATCTGACGTTGAAAAGTCTAAGCATCATCCGCCCTAAGGATATGCCAGATGTTGATGTAATCCTTGTTGAATCTCCGGAACCGAACTCACCTTATGGGATAAAAGGAGTTGGAGAGATTGGCCTCGTCCCTACTGCGGGTGCTGTGGCTGCAGCACTCCAAGCCCATGATGGCATGTGGCGTAACGAGCTGCCTATGGAAAATATTTCTAATCGTGAGCGGGCTGAAGCATGGAACTAAAAGCTAACCAAACACATGGACTTGTTTGCGCTCACCATCACCTCTATTCATCGCTTGCTCGAGGAATGCCCAGCCCAGTCCAAACACCTACTTCTTTCCATGAAATTTTACAGTCTGTCTGGTGGAAACTAGACAGGGCTCTTGACCTTGACATTATTGAATGGTCGGCAAAATTGGGAGCTTTAGAAGCATTGCGGAGCGGGACTACATGCATCATTGACCACCACGAGTCACCCAATGCCATCGAAGGCTCACTAGCTACTATTTCCGAGGCTTGCGCATCTGTTGGGGTTCGCGTTAACACCTGTTATGGCGTGACGGACCGGAATCGTGAAGGTTCAGAGAAAGCGACGGAAATGACCGAAGATGCAAAGCGTGGTTTGGAGGAAAATCATCGCTTTATCAATGAAGGAGGGCGCGGGATGATCGGCATCCATGCAGCGTTTACTTGTTCTGATGAGACTTTAGAGGCAGCTGCGGGGCTGGCATCTGATCTGAATGTAGGAGTGCATGTCCATGTTGCGGAGGGGGAAATAGACGCATCCGCTACAGGTAGGTTGAGAGCGTTCTCAAAGAATAATTGGCTTTTAATCCATGGAGTTAAACTTGAAGATGACCATGGCCTAAATGGAACAATTATTCATAACCCAAGGTCGAACATGAATAATTCTGTTGGTTACGCTGAACCACTTAGATTCTCCAACCCCGTTGGTTTGGGAACAGATGGGATTGGCGCAGATATGGTTGATGAATTCCGTGTGGCGTATGTCCGATTACGTGAAAACCATATTGATGAATCACCTGAAAAGGTCTGGGAAATGCTCGAAGTTAACAAATCTTTGTTTCCTGAGTGCATTAATGACGTTGTTACTTGGACATACCATAAAATGGATCCATGGCATTTGGCGTTCACAACTGGAGTGAGACCAGTAAATATTCAAATTGATGGGGAACAGGTGATGAGAAACGGAGAATTTACGCAAATAGACGCTGTTGAAATTGAGGCGAAAGCCGCTGAGGCATCTCTTCGTTTATTCAAAAAGATTGCAGAGTCAGCATGACTCAAGAAGTAGGTATTTACCTTCAAGACGCCCATTCGATTCAAGAAGCAATCGGTTTCGCTCAGTCAGCAGAAAAGAATGGATTTGATTCTGTTTGGCAGGCTGACTCTAGGTTGGTTCGGGAATGCTGCGTTCCTATGGCGGCATTCGCTACGAGCACAGAGAAAGTAAAGATTGGTAGTGGGGTAATTGATTGTTGGACGCGTAATCCAGCACGAATAGCTTCAACATTTTCTACTCTTGATGATTTAGCCCCGGGGAGGATAATTCTTGGGATTGGTGCATGGTGGGATCCACTTGCTTCAAAGGTAGGTGTGGAGAGAAAACGTCCTCTTATGGTTATGCGTGAAGTTGTTGAGTCAGTTCGCGCTCTTCTGCAATGTGATGGTCCGGTAACCTACGAGGGAGATTATGTGAATCTTGATGGCGTTGAACTTGATTATATCCATCAGGAGAGAGTCGCTAAAGATGTTCCAATCTATATAGGTGCAACGGGAATGAAGATGATGGAACTCACAGGAAAGATAGCTGACGGTGTAGTTCTTAACTACATGGTTGAACCTAAATATAACTTGCGAGCAATGGAAGCATTAGAAAAGGGCGCGGCATCCGTTGGTAAAGACCTAGAAGGAATAGATCGCCCTCAGCTTATTGTTTGTTCAATTGATGAAGATCGTCAAGCAGCGTTAGATGGTGCTCGGCTCTTACTGACTCAGTACCTAGGGCAACAACCCCATATCATGGCTGCTAGTGGAGTAACAGATGAGCTTCTTAACGAAATACATCAAGTACTTACTTGGCCTGCCACGAATGAAGAGGTCCTCGCTGCATCAAAACTTGTACCAGATGATGTCGTCCAAAGGTGTACAGCTTCCGGCACTCCTGAAGAAGCTAAAGCAAAAGTTCTTGAATACATTGATGCGGGTTGCACTTCCCCTATCCTTTACCCGCTTGGACCTGATGTGCAGTTGATGATTGACACGTTTTCTAATTGGAATCCTTAGAAATTCTATAGCGCTTTAGCGGTTAAGTTAATGCTAGGGTATCTTCCAATTATGGACTATAAAGATAGAGATTTAAGCAGATTAGACAGTGTAGGACTTGCAGAAGCGATTGGGTCTGGGCAGATTTCAGCAGTTGAAGCCGTCCAAGCCTCAATCAACCGTATTGAAGCAATGGATGGTGATTTAAATGCTGTTGTTACGAGAAGATTCGAACGAGCTTTAGAAGACGCAGTTGGTGATATCCCCGATGGCCCTTTCAGAGGTGTCCCATTTCTCCTAAAAGATCTATGGACATGCAGCGCAGATGAGCCGATGCATCTTGGGAATAAAGCGCTGAAAGATATAAATTACATAAGTCCAATTGAGTCTGATTTGGCTCGAAGGTACCGTGAAGCGGGCTTTATCGTAATAGGCCGAACTAACACTCCAGAGTTTGGCCTAGTTGGAACTACCGAACCTGAATCCTACGGGCCTTCTCGGAACCCTTGGAACACTGATTATGGCACAGGGGGCTCTAGTGGCGGAGCTGCAGCAGCTGTGGCCTCAGGCATGGTACCTTCTGCGAATGCTAGTGACGGAGGCGGTAGTATCCGGATCCCTGCAGCCATGTGCGGGCTTGTTGGTTTAAAACCCAGCCGTGGTCGTGTGCCGATGGGCCCACTTCAAGAAGAGTGGGGACTTTCTATCCAGCATGTCGTGTCACATTCTATACGTGACGCTGCAGCAATTCTTGATGCTACTGCGCTGCCTACGCTAGGAGATGGGGTTGTCGCTCCAACCTATGGACAACCATACATTGACCGGATAGGCGCTGATCCAGGAAAACTACGAATAGGGCTTTGGAAGGAATCTCCAAGAGATGACCTTGAACTCCATGACGACTGTCGACAGTTAACACAGGAAACAGCCGAACTTTTAGAAAGCCTCGGTCATCACGTAGATGAGACGCACCCCCCTGCTTTAGATGATCCGGGAATTGGCGGTAGATTCAGTGCGATATGGATGGCTGGAGCAAATTTAACGTTACAGAACGTTGGAAAAATACTTGGCAGAGACGTAACGATTGATGATGTTGAAATTGGGACCTGGCTTATGGCCCAACACGGTTCAACGACTACCGGCTTGGAGGTAATGCAAGCTCAAACGGCTATGGGAGCTATGAGACGTGCTACTTTGCAATGGTGGGAGCAAGGCTGGGATCTTCTTTTAACACCTACAACGCTTCAACCAGCTCCACGTATAGGAGATTTAACATCAACTGCTGATGACCCTATGAGAAATTCAATGCGTTCAATACCTTACGCTGCATACACCTCTTTTTTCAATGCAACCGGACAACCTGCTATTTCTCTTCCGACTGGATTCACAGCGGATGGTTTACCAATTGGGATTCAATTAGTAGCCGCTTATGGGCGAGAAGATATATTATTACAAATCGGCGCTCAACTTGAAGCTGAAATTAATTGGGGAGAAAGGCGCGCCCCTATCCATGCCTAGTAAAATTTGTATGGAAATCCCTAGATTCAACAGGGGTGTTTCGGGAAATAAAGTAGCTGATGCTCTCCGTTCTGCTGGGTGCGCTGTAATTGAATGCCTTGCCAGTGAGGAACTTATTGAGCGGGTATCTGAGGAAATGGAACCATTCATTGAAGCAACTGCTTTCGGTCCTGATTCGTTTACCGGTTCTAACACTCGAAGGACAGGTTCTTTGATAGCGCGATCGTTATCCTCTCACGCACTCGCAGCCCACCCTATTGTCGTTGAAGCAGCAACATCGATTCTTTGCGAAAAAGCCACCTCCATGCAACTCCATTTGACTCAGGTCATTGACCTTGGATCTGGTGCAGAAGCACAAACTGTTCATCGCGATCAATGGGCGTGGGATTTTTTTCCATTTGCTGAGGGATGGGAAGTGGAAGTCTCAACAATGTGGGCGCTCACCGATTTCACTGAGAGAAACGGGGCGACGAGAATTATCCCTGGGAGCCATAAATGGGATGATAGATTGAAGCTTTCCTACGACGAAACAATTCCTGCTGAAATGCCACGTGGGTCAATTCTATTGTGGCTTGGCAGCACTTATCACGGTGGAGGCAGGAATGAGACCGATACTCGACGAACGGGATTGAATTTCGATTACTCAGCGAGTTTCCTCCGTCAGGAAGAGAACCAGTATCTTGCATGCCCCCCAGAGGTAGCAGCAACGCTTAACCCAGACCTCGCAAAGCTCATTGGTTATACCAGAGGTTCGTACGCACTGGGTTACTATGGAGACTTACAAGACCCTATGGAAGCTCTCAAGATAGATAAGTAAAGTTTCCCGATGCGGCTTTCTTCATACGATCGAGACTTGTGGGCGTTAGCAGTCCCTGCCTTGGGAGCACTCATTGCCGAACCTTTGTATGTTCTCGCAGATACAGCAATAGTTGGGCATCTTGGCACGACTCCTCTCGGCGGATTAGCCATTTCCTCATCTGCCCTACTGATGATCTACGGATTATGTTTCTTCCTCGCATACGGGACTACAGCAACTGTTGCTAGATTAACTGGTGCTAAAGAGGACAGAAAGGCAGCGACTCAGTCTGTGCAAAGCCTTTGGCTTGCAGCCATTCTCGGAATTTGCTTAGCAATCGCAGGTTACTGTTCTGCTTCTCCCCTACTACAGGCTATGGGTGCTCGCGGAGAGATCCTCATACAAGCACGTATATATCTTCGGGTCAGTATGTATGGAGTTCCTGCAATGTTGATCATGATAGCTGGCGTAGGTTACTTGCGCGGATTGAAGGACACTGTGCGACCTCTATGGGTTTCAGTTGGGACAGCTATCTTAAATCTAGTCCTTGAATCAATCCTAGTGTATGGATTTGGTCTAGAGATCGGAGCATCAGCCGCATCTACAGTTGTAGCCCAGTGGGTGGGAGCTTTGATCTATCTAATTTGGATTCGGCACGCAATCCAGCCATACAAGATTAAATTGACCCCTAATTCACAGATTTTGGTTCAGCTACTCCGAATCTCTGGCGGACTCTTTGTCCGAAATATGGCTCTGACTGGAACATTTTTAATTGCGACTTCAGTAGCTGCTCGCGTGGGCGATATTGATATAGCAGCCCATCAGGTGGCATTTCAAGTTTGGTTTGTCCTCGCCATGACAATGGATGCCATGGCTATTGCCGCTCAGGCACTCATTGGAAATTTGCTTGGGGCAGGTAAAGCGCAAGAGGCTCACAGGGTTGGGCAACGCACAATATTTTGGTCGATCTCAATAGGTATTATCTCAGGATGTGTAGTTGCTATCTGTCGCTTGCCATTAGCGGAGATATTTTCCGGAGATACGGCTGTAGTTAACTTGTCAGGATTCTTGATTCTCCATGTAGCTTTAATGGCCCCTCTTTCAGGTATAGCATTTGCCTTAGATGGTGTTCTGATAGGGGCAGGCGATCAAGGTTTTATCGCTAAAGCTATGTCTGTGTCAGCAGTCATAACAATTACCTTAATGGTCCTGACACGGATTGCAGATCTTGGAATTGGTTGGCTATGGGGAGCTATCTGGATATTTATGGGACTGCGTTCAAGTCTCCTAGGTTTCCGATTCATGAGTGGCCGTTGGAAAATCCTCGGCAGCGTTTATGATTACTAGCTGACAAAACTCCTCAAGTTATCTTAGAAACTTCCCATATAACTACCTATGAGTAGGGAAATTTAACTGATTTAGCCGATCATGCATTTATCGCCGAATGATCATTCACCTGTGAAAAGTTCCAATTTGAGAAGGTTCCGATAGCGTTATATTCGTGTCACGTACTGTTTTGCGGGGAGCTCGTTATCCCGGAGATATCGCATTTTCTAATGGGAAGATAACTGCCGTAGGTGCCATTGAACCTGTTATTGACGATATTGTCATACATCTAGACGGTGATATTCTTACTCCAGGATTAATTAACACGCATCATCATCTTTACCAATGGATGACTCGTGGCTTAGCTACAGGGTGCAACCTTTTTGAATGGCTTAAGACTCTATATCCTGTGTGGGGAAGGATGAGTAGTGAGGATGTTCATGCTGCAGCACTTGTTGGGCTTGGGGAATTAGCTCTCAGCGGTTGCACCACGGCTTTTGATCACCATTATGTCGTCCCGAATGGCGATGATTCTGTCTTTGATGTAATTGTTGATGCTGCTCAAACAGTAGGGATCCGGTTATTCCTCAGTCGAGGATCTATGGATCTTGGAGAATCCAAAGGAGGGTTACCTCCAGATCATCTAGTTGAGGACCGTGAAACGATTTTGACTTCAACGGAAAGAATCATAACGGAATTCCATGATGGGGAGATGGTGCACGTCGTCGTTGCTCCTTGTAGTCCATTTTCTGTTACCTCAGGTTTAATGTTGGATTCGGCAACTCTCGCTAGGAAACATGGTCTACGGTTGCACACGCATTTGTGTGAGACGCTAGATGAGCAGGAACATTGCATTGAACGTTTTGGAAAGCGACCGGTGGAACAGCTCCTTGACTGGGGTTGGACCGGCGATGATGTTTGGTTTGCTCATGGAATCCATTTCTCTACTGAAGAGATCCATCTTCTTGGTCGCGAAGGAATCGGTGTTGCTCATTGTCCCTCATCTAATGCGAGGCTTGCAGCTGGAATGTGCCCTGTCGTTGACCTGCGAAATGCTCAAGTTCCAGTCGGATTAGGTGTTGATGGTGTAGCTAGTAACGAAGTTGGAGGACTCTTCCCTGAACTGCGACAAGCACTGTATACCGCTCGGATTCGCGAAGGTCGACCAAATGCGCTTATGCCGGAAGATGTATTGGAACTTGGGACTATTGGTGGTGCCAAATGCCTTGGTTTAGATCAATTCGGTTCTTTTGAAATTGGGGCACCAGCGGATTTCGCTGTCTGGGACGCAAACGATCTTGCTGGAGTAGAAGATCCAATTGCTGGTTTAATTCTTGGACCGGATAGACAGGTTCGCGAACTATTTGTCGCTGGTGAGCGACGAATCTTAAATGGAGAATTAGTTGGATTTGACCTACGCGAAGCACACAGAAACCTTGCGATTCGCTCGCAACGCCTATGGAATTAAAACCATGAACTCCCAGATTATGCATGTTTACGCACTGTATTGCGAAGAATCTATTGAAGAAGGCGCTAATCTCAGACTATGAGCGGTATGTACGAAGACTTAAAAGGTCCAGAAATCCCCGAAGTCCTAAATGAAAAATCTATTCTTCTGTTACCTATCGGGGCCATTGAACAGCACGGGCCCCATCTCCCGCTTTCTGTTGATCATGTCATTGCAGATGAAACTGCCCGCGCTGTTGTCGAAGCGTGCGGAGAGGAAGTAGATATTTGGATGCTCCCCACACTTTCCATTTCTAAATCCAATGAACATGAATGGTCTACGGGAACGATCTCACTAGGGTACAAAACATTGATGGCTGTCCTAGAAGATATTGGGAGGTCCGTATCTGCAACTCCTGCCAAAAAGTTGGTGCTTCTTAATGGGCACGGGGGTAATACCACTATGCTCTCTACGGCATTAAGGGAACTACGTTTGAAATACTCCCTGCAAACGTTCTTAATGCACCCATCTCTACCCCCAGCCTACGGTGGCGAATCCAATCTAGATGAACTTGGCATGGGAATACATGGTGGAAGAGATGAAACATCTGTCTTCATGTTTCTACGACCTGAACATGTCAATCTCGAAAAAGCAGAGCGTAGAATCCCTGAAGGACTGTCCGAGAATACTCATGTGAAATTTGGGGGATCAGTCTCGTTTGGCTGGCTTTCCAATGACTTTCATGAAGATGGATACATAGGCGACCCGACAGGTGCTTCAAGCGAACTGGGAGAAAAACTATTCCGTGCTGCTGTTGCGTCACTTAGCGAAGCTATGGAAGAAATTAGAGATTTCTCCTTTGGAAGGTAAGACATGGCAATAAAGCTCATCACAGGTGGAACAGTCGTAAATGCAACCCACTGCTCTAAATCTGAAGTGCTGATAGAGGGAGAGAAGATAATTGCCCTTATAGACCCTAATAGCGGACTCTTGGATGTAGCCGACGCGTGGGACTACGAATTAATTGATGCAACAGGGAAATACGTTATCCCCGGAGGCGTAGATGCACATGTGCACCTTCAACTCCCGATGACGCCGGAAGCGACATCAAGTGACACATTTGAAAGCGGTACCCAAGCAGCTGCATGGGGCGGAACCACAACCATTATTGATTTCGCAGGGCAAATAAAAGGAACTGCCGTACCCGAAGCCCTTGAGTCCCGTCTTGAAGAGGCAGAGGGGCAATGCGCTATTGACTATTCTCTCCATCTTTCTATCGGTGACGTCAACAAACAGTCGCTTATTGATATTTCCGGATTGGTTGAATCTGGGGTCACGAGTTACAAGTTATTTATGGCTTACCCTGATGCTTGGTATTCCGATGATGGGCAAATACTTCAGGTAATGCAATTGGCCGCAGAATCTGGGGCGATGACTATGATGCACGCTGAGAACGGAATAGCTATTGATGTTTTGCGAGGCCAAGCCGCCGAACGCGGAGACACAGGATCTTTCTGGCACGGGAAAACTCGCCCTCCTGAACTAGAAGGCGAGGCAACCCATAGAGCGATTCAATTAGCGATCGTTGCAGGAGCCCCGCTGTACATAGTTCACCTCTCCTCAACGAATGCGCTAAGAGAAGTTGCCAGAGCAAGAGATGAAGGACGAAATGTCTTTGCTGAAACTTGCCCCCAATATCTCTATTTAAGCCTAGAAGAACATTTGGATCAGCCTGACATTGACGGGGTTCGCCATATCTGCTCCCCTCCTCTGCGTTCAGCGACGGATGGCAACCAAGACAATCTCTGGATGGGATTGAGAACCGATGATCTTTCAGTTGTAGCGACCGACCACTGCCCCTTCTGTGATAATGAGAAATTATTAGGAATTGATGATTTTCGAAATACACCCAATGGACTGGGGGTCATTGAACACAGGATGGACCTTTTGTATCAAGGAGTACGAAATAACGAAATCAGCCTTCAACGCTGGGTAGAGATTTGTTCTACGACACCGGCTCGCCTATTTGGACTACAAGGAAGAAAAGGCATCATCGCCCCAGGCGCTGATGCTGACATCGTCATATACAATCCTGATACTGAACATGTACTAGGCGTTTCAAGTCATCACATGGCTGTTGACCATTCTGTCTGGGAAGGAATGACTGTAACAGGGCAAGCAGAAAGTGTTATTAGTAGAGGCAGTTTTGTGATCAAGAATAGAGAATTCGTTGGGAATGCTGGACATGGACAATTCCTAAAACGGGCAATTCCTGAACCACTTCGCTAATCTTCAAAAAAAATCTTAGCGACTTGGTTTAGGTAGCCTTCTTGGTCCGGCATATCAAATATTGGAATTAGGAATTCGTCTATCCCGTTTATAGTGCAAAGTTGATGGATTTCTTCCCTACATTTCTGAATGTTTCCTTGGATTATAAAGGGTGTTATCCATTCATCCCGAACATGTTTTGCTGCCGATTCAAGTCCTTCGCTCATAGCTTCTTTGATAGTTTTTATTTGATCTTCGGTAATGCCAATCGCATTCTTTACGCTTTCAGGAGCATCTACTAGGCGATAAGTCATATGTGGGCGTATAAATTCCAAATCTTCTTTTTGTGTAACTATCGCAGTTGAATAACAGATTTTCGCTTCACCATGATCTCGTACTCTTTGTATGTATTGTCCAAGTTGAGGCTTGTAGATAAAGTCAAGCATCACCCCGTCAGCTACTGCTCCTCCAAGGGCAAGCATTTTAGGACCTCTTCCAGCAAGCCAAATCTCTATTTCTGACCTTACATAGCTGATCTTTGCTGATTGAAGTGAAGCTACCAGTCCATCGTGGGATACTTGATCTCCGGAGAAAAGTTTTTTAGCTATCTCAATCGTGTCACGAACAGCCCTCAATGGTTTTTCTCTTTTGATACCCAATGGATTTAGAGTCAAGGATCCACCGGCTCCAACACCTAAGAATGCTCTCCCATTTGATAACTCATCAAGCGTTGCGATTGCCGCTGCGGTTTGAGCGGGGTGGCGGGTATAAGGATTGGTTATTCCTGGACCAATTTCTATTATCTCTGTCGCTGTAGCTATAGCTGCCATCACAATATAAACATCCCGCGTTTCTAGTCCTTCGTCATAGACCCAACAACGCTCAAATCCGAGAGATTCAGCATGCCCTGCTACCTCTACTATCTCTGATAAAGGGCATTCTGGAATAACGTTTATACTAACTTTCACCTTTTCCACCCTCTTTCGACACTTTCCTCAAACGCTATAGCAACCATTTGTTGATTTTGATCAATTGAATATATGCATTCTTCAAGTTCTTGCACAAAGCCCAAGTTTTCATCAGTTACTTTTGTGACGACGATTTGCATCTTTGATTTCTCTGGGAGTTCTTTTCGGTTTCCTCTTTCTGAAAGTAAAACTTTCGCTGCCCTTGCTGGAGTCAACCGTTGGTAAGGACCACATTCTGCGAGAGCTGCCACTCGTAGCGGACGGTGACATTGATCTGCTATAACTCTTCCAAGTGCATCACCTCCAATTGTGGAAATCATCAATGTTATAGAGTGCGGTATTACGGGTTCATACCCTGCCGGTGCTTTAAACGGTCGTTTCCGTGAACCATCTGCTTCAACAAGGACATGGTCAACTGTTGAGAACCACTCGTCACAGAGGCTTTTTTCAACGCCTATTGCTTTAGGATCCCGAATTTCTTTCCAAATCATCACCGGTGCGCCATCTTTAATTCCTTGAATTTCTTTAGAAGTAGGGTCTAGGAGTGTTTCTAGCCCTTTGTGCTGGTCAGCACCCATTTTCGTAGTAGTTGTTAAGATAACTTTCCCTTTAAGTTGCTCTCCCAGAGCGTGAAGCAAGGTCGTTTTCCCTCCACCTCCGACAAAAGCGATGTGATGTTTACAGTTCTCTCTTAACAAGTCCAAAGATTCGCCAACACCGTAAAGTGGAGTAATTATTTCCATGACAAAATAGCCTCTAGGACTCCGTCACCTACAGCTAAGGCTTTATCGGAAATACAATTCCAATGATTGGATATTCGTGGATCCACGTCACCTATTTTCATCTTTTCTACCACAGTTACTGAAGGGTGAATCAAACCTCGTACAATACCGTTGAAAGGACCAAGTATCTCTATACCGTTAACACTTCCAAGGGTTTGACCTTCTTCTACACGATCCCCTATATTCACATTCCAGATGATCTGGCCACTTGCTGGAGATCGCAAAACCCTACTTTCCCCATAACCCGCAACGGGTTCCGGTATTCCTGTGTCTTTGAGTGCCCTGCCATGTGTTATCACCCTCCCCAACGAATGGCCTCGCTTCGTTTCAACCACCAAGTGACAATCTTCTCCTGCCTCAAATCCAGGCCCCATTCCAATGACCAGTTCAGCATCTGTGATTTTTGTATCAAGATTGGTTTTTGCTATACGTGCATCAATAATTACAGAAGAGCGAACATCAGGGATTCCTGTTGAAATCATCACGCTTACGAAACCCATTTGACTTCTTTTGATTGCCTCTTCGGCTGTATTGACAAGATGAACCTCCATACCTTCAATTTGCAAGTTGCCTTCAAAAACAGCGCTCGCAACTGAGACAGACCTTCGAACAGCTAGTGGATAATGTAACTCGGTCACGATCACTGGATATCCAGAATGGTGAAGTCTTGAAACGACCCCAGTAGCAAGATCCCCTCCTCCTCGAACAAGACAGAGCGTTTCAACCGGCGTTGTCACCAGCGATTACCTCTGCCAGAATTGAAACGGCTATTTCTTCAGGGTTTTCTGCGGCGATATTAAGACCAATTGGAGTCGCAATTCTCTCTAACTCTCCCTCAGCCACACCCTTATCAATAAGCGCATCCCGAACTACTTTCCACCTTTGGTTGCTTCCCATCAAACCAATATAAGAAGCAGAAGAGGCGAGAATAGCGGGGAGTATCTCACTATCTACACTAGGGTTTCGAGTTACAACTACTACACGTGTGTACTCGTCAATAGGCTCAATTGACAATGCCTCGAGTAGCGTCCCAGCTAACGCAATGCCTTCACCTTCAAACCCTTCTATGACTTCTTTACGGTCATCCCAGACAATCACTCGGTACCCTAACCATTGAGAAAGTTCCGAGACTGCTTTGCCTATGTGTCCTGCTCCGATTATATAAATAGTATTTTGTGGCATATACGGCTCCAAATATATTGCAACTTCCCCTCCGCAAACGCCTGGGTCTCCTATAGAAGGGTTTACAAGCGAATAATTAATTTGGTGAGGTTTCCTTTTTTGTTTAATTGCTTTGATGGCTTCAGAAATTACTCTGGACTCCAACTCGCCACCCCCTACTGTGTCAAGTGTAGATCCGTCTTCGAAGACAAGCATTTTTGCTCCAGCTTTTCGGGGCACCGATTTACTGGAATTTATTACTGTACAGAGGACGACAGGTTTGCGTTCAGAGAGTTTAGAGAGAAGTTCCTGAAATATTTTCATTTTGCCCACAACCGTTTCGCCTGTTCGTGAAGTGCCGTTCTAACTGCCTCTTTATCTATGTCAAGAACTTGTTTATCTCTGACCAGCCATTTACCTGCGACCATTACATCTTTAACGTGGGCAGAATTTCGCCATAAAATGACTTGTTCTACTAAGTTCTCTGCAGTCACTGGAGTAGGAAATTTCGCATCAATTATTTGAAGGTCAGCTGAAAACCCTTCATTTAATTTCCCTACGTTGGTGAGTCCTAGTGCTTTAGCTCCACCGAAAGTTGCCATCTCTAGTACATTCTGTGCTGACATCACCCCAGGGTCACGCAATCTTGCCTTATGGACGAGAAATGCTCCTCGCATGACTTCATAGAAGTCATTAATATACCCGTCGCTTCCGAGTCCTATTGTTATTCCTTGATCTAGCAATTCAGGAATGGGGGCTATTCCTCCACCTACTTCGCAATTAGCCAGAGGCATATGGGTTACTTTGATTTCGTTTCTCTCGAGAATTTCTTTTTCTTTTTCTGAAAGGTGCACGCATTGACTGGCAATGAATTTAGTATTTGTGACTCCAAGGTCTTCATACAGTTCCAGAGGGCGTTTACTGTGGTTTTCTTCGCACCAGACTCCCTCGTGAGTACCTTCGTTGCAGTGAACGTGGAATCCAAGTCCGCTCTCTTCTGCTTTCTGAAATGCTTGCGAAATGAATTCTTTTGAACACGTAAAGGTTGTATGAAGGCACATCATCGCTGAGATAAGGTCATCTTCTTTGGTGGCTTCGTGGAGAACCAGATTCTCTTCTATCCCCATCTGTGCAATTCTCTCTCCTGAACGTTCAGTTGCTTCGAAGCTGAGTATTCCCCTGAGTCCGGTTTCTTTAATGACATCTCTTTGAATCAATAGTCCTCCAGGTAGCGAATTTGGAGCTTCTAAGATGTCGTAAAAGGTCGTGGTTCCCGATTGAAGCATCTCTACGCACGCCCATTTAGTTGCCACCGCTATCATTTCTTGGTCTAGCGAATCTTCTATTTTGGGCCACCAGTAGTCTTTGAGAAATTCCCAAAATCCTTCGGGAGGGTTGTCTAATGGGATTCCGTGTGCCAGAACCCCATATAGGTGAGTATGGGCATTAACAAACCCAGGTAGGAGAATGTTCTCCGATGCATCAATAACATCATCCTCAGGGTAATTCTTTTGCAACTCTTTATTGCTTGCAACATCAACGACTTTGTTCCCCATAACACGAACTCCACTTGATTGTCTTGGCAACTGTTCAGCAGATGTGATTAACCAATCGGCGTTGATTATCGTCATGATAAGGCTCCCCCATCTATGCGTATCGATTCTCCATTAATGTGTCGTGCTTCGTCAGAAGCGAGATATGCAATCAGCCCGGCGACACTTTCAGGCTCTGCGAAACTCGCCAGAGGGCTTTGTCGTAAAAGTAGATCCATATCGGGTTCCTCTACTGGCGGCATTTTTGACATAGCAGTTTTGATTCCACCTGGATTAACGCAATTCACTTGTAAACCTTCTTTACCGTATTCAACTGCTAGTGATTTGGTAAGTGCTAGAACTCCGGCTTTGCTTGCTGCGTATGCTACAGAGTATGGGATGCCTGCTAAAGCAGTCGTGGATGAGGTGTTAACAATTGACCCGCCAGTCTTGAGTAAATATGGAAGGGCCTCTCTGCAAACTAGGAAAGTTCCGGTTAAATTTACCGCTAACGTTTTTTCAAAATCCTCAACTGAGTGTTCATGACTGTGACGCCATATTTGGATTCCAGCAATATTAATCACTGTGTTTATCGCTCCGAATTCTTTGACCATTTCGTTGATGGATTCCGTGACATCTTTTTCTTTTGATACATCACAAATCTTGAATCTGACATCTACTCCGTGGTCTGAGCACCGTGCGGCTGTCGTTTCTAACTCTCTCTCTTGAATGTCAACAAGAAAAAGTGTTGCTCCTTCAGATGCTAGACGAAGAGAAGTGGCTGCTCCGATGCCAGTTGATGCTCCTGTAATAAAGACGGATTTACCTTCGAAACGTCCCATATTGGTTAGTTTCTAAGTTCGGAAATTTTTTCCCAAACACGTTCTGGTGTGAACGGAATATCATTTATGGCTGCTCCTGTAGCATGCAGAATCGCGTTTCTGATCGCCGGAGCAACTCCATCTTTGGGAATTTCAGCAACTGCTTTGGCACCAAATGGCCCTGAGTCTTCCATGGTTTGGATGAGAAATACTTCGAAATCCGGCATTTCATCTGCTCTGTAGATTTTGTATGGTCCTAGGCTGTCGTTGACCATGCATCCTTCTTCATTGAATGCGTACTCTTCGCAGTGCGCGTATCCAAGAGCTTGCAACATGCCTCCTTCGACTTGACCTGATGCAGTTACTGGATTTATGGCTACCCCGCAGTCAACTGCCATGACGAGTTTTTGGACTACGACTTGACCAGTTTCTATATCCACTTCAATTTCTGCGAATTGCGCTGCGAAAGGAGCCGGGCATTCGGGTGAAACGTAGGAAGCTGTTCCCATGATTTGTTCATGGTCTTCAAGGTGGAATGCTTCCATAGCGATATCTTCAATCGAGACAAATGACCCATCTGGGGCGTGGGCTTTTTTGTCGCGTAGTTCTATTGTGCAGGGTTCTTTCACGTTAAGCATCTTTGCTGCTCGTTCTTTAAGTCGTTCCCGCACTTTCTCTGCTGCGAGTTTTGCAGCTGTCCCAGAGATGTATGTGGTGCTTGATGCGTAGGCTCCTGTGTCGAATGGAGTCACATCAGTATCTGAAGAGTAAACCTGAATATCGCTTAGTGAGACACCTAAAACTTCAGCTGCAATTTGGCCAAGAACGGTGTCCGCTCCTGTTCCAAGGTCAGTTGCTCCTACTAGCATATTGAAAGAACCATCATCATTAATTTTGATACTGCAGCCGCCCATGTCCAGAAATGGGATCGCTGTTCCGTGCATGCAGAAAGCAAATCCAAGTCCTCTGCGAATATTGGGTTTTTCTTTGGGAGAGGTCCAATTGGGGTCCTCCTTTAGGTGCCACTTGATTGCCCGTTTACCTTGGGCCACACACTCTTCTATTCCATTAGATGTGATTCGCGGGTACTCCTCAATATCAGCTGGGTCAACAGCGCGTTCTCCAAGGTGGGGAGCGATATTGAGCTCATCTCCTACTTTGACCCAGTTAAGCCTTTTGAACTCAATTGGGTCCATCTCAAGAGCGTGAGCTATATCTTCCATATGTGCTTCAAGAGCAAATTCGGCTTGTGGTGCTCCGTAACCCCGATATGCACCTGCTACTGGAATGTTGGTGTAAACGACATCACAATCAAATTTTTTGTTCTCAGCGTTATAGGAAGTCAGCCCTCGGAGTCCAGCAACAGTTTGAACTGTTTGACCATGGGTCCCATATGGTCCGGTATTCCCAATCAGTCGCAGATTCTGTGAAACCAATTTGCCTTCCTTAGTTACCCCTGTAGTGAAGGTAAGCGTTTGCGGATGGCGTGTACGTGAGCCTATAAACTCTTCACTGCGATCTAATTCTAATTTGACAGGACGTCTTGTCGCTATTGCAAGATGAGCAACGATATCTTCTATAAGCATTTCTTGTTTAGCGCCGAATCCGCCACCAATCCGAGGTTTTATTACACGTACATCTTTAATATCACGATTGACTAAAGGAGCGAGCATTCTACGAACGTGGAATGGAACTTGAGTCGCTGTTCGAACTACTAGTCTTTCATCGCCATCCAACCAAGCAACAGAAATGTGGGGTTCTATCGGGACTTGTTGGACTTGATGCACCCTAAACGTATCTTCAAAAACATGGTCAGCTTCTTCAGCCCCCTTTTCAACATTTCCGCGCTCAGCTTCAATACGAAGGACTATATTTCTTTCTGCATTGAAGATTTCTTCGGTATCGTCTTCATCATGTATTACAGGAGAATCGGGTTCTAACGCTTCAATCTCATCAAGTACATGTGGAAGGACTTCATATTTTACTTTTATTAACTTGATCGCCTCTTTGGCAATCTGCTCCGTTTCTGCAGCTACAGCAGCGACACGATCACCAACGTGACGCACCTTATTATCAAAACTTACTTGATCATGAGGGTGAGGGTTGGGCCAGCTTTGCCCTCCTGATGCGTATTTAGTTCTTGGCATATTCTTGTAATGAAGCACAGCGTGCACACCTGGAAGAGCGACTGCTTTAGAATCATCAATGTCAATTATCCTGGCATGCGCGTGTGGGCTTCGAAGTACCTTTGCTGTCAATTGCCCTCTTTCTTCGAAATCATCGGTAAAAGCAGGGTTGCCTTTGACGAGGCGTACTGCATCTACCTTTACTTCAGGTTTCCCTACCACTGCCATTTCTGGGACGTCTTTAGATGGGATGACTCTTGGAATCGCAGCAGAAGCAATCGGACCTACATCAGTAGGGTCAACTTCTGCGGGGTTACTCCCATCAGTTAACGGGGGAAGGTAAATCGGTCCAAAAGGTTCATTTGTTTCTCCACGCATAAGCGCCGCTGCCCTTAGAACTGCTTCAACAGGCTTTATATAGGCTGTTTCTCTATCTAAAATTCCTGAAAGCATATCTCTCACTTCGCTTTCCGAGGGATTCGGATTTTTCTTTATCAGCGCCCAGGTTCCCAAAATCATAGCCGGAGTTGAGTAACCAGATTGCATGGCTCCTGTCGCTACAAATGCTATTTGGATTGGATGAAGTTCGGATTGGTTGAACCATTCAACCGTAATAACTTCATGCCCATCAATTTGAGCTGCAAGCATGCAATCAGTGTTAATGAGCTTGCCGTTAATCAGCACAGCTGATGCCCCTGTCTCGCCTGTGTCAGATCCGTACCGGACGCTTATCATCCCTTTTCTTCGAAGAAGCTGGAGAAGAGTTTCGTAAAGTTCTATATCTTCCGAAACTATTTTTTCATTTAATTTGAAAGCAATTTTCATTGGCTAATCTCCATCATCACCCGTTGGTAAAGAACTGATGCAAGATGTGACCGGTATGCGACTGATCCTCTGAAATCTTCTTTGGGCTTAAGCGCCTTAAGTTCATTTTTAGCTCTTACTAGTATCGGGGTATCCCCTACGCCGGTAAACGCCACTCGGATTTTGCCACCGTTACTTTTTGTGGCGGCGGCCGAAACGATAGGAGTATCCATAGGTGTCCTGCTGACCGACTGGAATGATGTAAGTAGATCCTCTTCGCCTGTTGTTATTCGGATAGAGGTGATGATCTCTTTCGCTAGTTTAGTTTGAAGGTATTCATCTAAATCAATCCAAGTTTCACCATTTATTTCTATTTCGGCAGCGAATGCTAAAAGCCCAGCTAGAAGGACACTCTCCGCATCTGCTAACGCGATTGTGCCCCCTAATGTGGCTTGATTCCTAAGGGCTGAAGGCAATTCTCTTCGCGCAAGGTTTCGAAGGATCTCCGGTATTTCTACTGCTGTCTCTATCTCTGAGATTCGGGTCATGGACCCAATGGTTACTTGTTTATCACCGGATTCTTTTAGGACAGATATCTTATCGAAATCCAACTCTTGAAGATCTACGATTTGGACTCCATCACCTCCTTGTTTCAGGATTGACGGAACCGCATCTGTGCCCCCGCCTACAACTATGGCGTTTGGCTGGGATGCAAGTTCAATAGCCTCTTTGAGGCTTACGGGTCGGTGATAGGCTAGTACGCTTGGCATACCAAAATCCTCTCTAATCGGCCCTTCCGGGGATACGCCACCGGTTGAGTACAACTCAAATTGTGACTCTAAATTTAGCCTATAGAGTAACGGCCAGTCCAACGGTTCCTTCGAATCATTATAAAAGTTACGTTTTTTCGTTGAATAGTAGTAACGGGAACTATAAAACCCGAACTAGTTCTACTCGAAACGAAATGGTGTCATGTTAGTAACAATTAGTGTGACAGATGACCCCTGCTCCGCCTCTCTCTCATCAGGTAATTAATAGTATTATGAGGGTAGCGAAGATCGTGAAACATAATATATCAATGCTAATAGCAACAACAATCTGGATGCTTACGATGGCTTTGAGTTATGCTGCTCTCATTTTCACGGGGAGTATGCTTGACGGCGAGAAGGCATCAGGTATTAGCGTCACGACTGCATGGTCTGTCATAGGAATAGGCCTAGTAGGTTGTGTCCTTCTTCCAGTGGTTGTCGTTATCAGCAACAAACGTAAAAACTAAATATCTTTTTCGAATTCACATAGAAAGCGGGAGAATTCTCTTCAGCTTTGACTTGCGAATGAGAGATATGGCTACAGCCATGCCAATGAGGGAAGTTCCGATTCCCAAAACATGGATCCATGCAAAACCACTACCGATAGCCTGACTTGTTGAGTCACTAATTGAAAGGTTTTCCCCGCTTAAAACATTGCGTACTGCCTCAACATCACCTGTTTTATGGTTTACAACAGCGAGCAGAATCGCTCCCGCCATCGCAACTCCATAGGAGATAGATAAAGTTCTTATGAACTGATGAGCGCTGTTTGATCTTCCCATTTCAGAAGGGTCGCTCTTAGATTGAAGGAGTGTAAGTCCAGAGGTGGAAATAAAGCCAATGGAGAAACCTACTAGAAAGAACGAAAAGAAAAGAACTGGCAATGCCCACCCTAAAGCAACACTTGTTCCGGCTAGGCAAACCGACAATGGCATCATTAAAGAGCCTAAGAGAATGACTTCTTCTTCCTTGCGAGAGTTTAGAAGCCTACTTGCCAAGAATGCTGAAATAGTCCACCCCACGGTAACAAAAACAACTGAGAAAGCTGCGAGAGTTTCTGAACGCCCTCTAGTCGTTTGCATGTATAGCGGTAAATAATTATCGATGGCTAACCCGGTTAGGACTGCTAATCCGGCGACTAAGTGAATTCTATTTAAAGGAAATCTAGTGAGGTGCTGTCGTTCTAATACAGGTTTGGGGTGCCTTCCTGAATGACTCCAATAGACGCGAGCCGCTATGAATGCCACAGAGAATAAGATCACTGAAGCTATCCAACGAGAAGCTATCTGGGTTACGGCGACTAGGGAAGACGTGATCGCCACGGAAAGCACAGTGATGCCTGTTGCATCAAACTCAATGTCTCGGAGGCGTCGGGTTTCGTCAGTATCCGGTAGAGTGCCCCAACCCATAAATAGTGCCAAAGTCGTGATTGGAAGTTGGACGAAAAAGATAAGTCTCCATCCCCCAAATTCTAACAAAACGGCTGCTAAGGCTGGGCCCCCCAATCCAAGGGTGCCCCATACCATTGAATTTGCAGCGAATGCTTGTGGTCTTAGTGAGTCGGGGTATGCCAAGCCCACCGATGCTAGTGCAACTGCGATTACTAGACCTCCCCCAATTCCTTGCAACGCCCGAAAGATTATGAGCATTTGGAGGTTGGGGGCAACGGCTGCTGCCAAGCTAGTAAGAAGAAACCAAATTCCTGTAATACGGAATGTCTTCCGAACCCCAATTGCATCAATAATTGGGCCTGCAGCGATAGCCGCTATCGCTGAAGTTGCTAGAAATGATGTGATCACCCATGGGGTGAGAGATACATTACCTAGATCTTTCGTGATATTAGGAAGTGCGGCTACGATAGCTAACCCATCAAATGCGGCGACTGCGACTACGGTCAAGTTTGCAAGGGTAATTGGTAGAAGTTTCCCACTCCATATACTCGCATTGTTGTTCGCTTCTGAAGTTGAGGTTGCCACGGGAGAAGAGTATCTCGCGCAGCCTCTTAGATGCGGAATGATCCACAATTAGAGCGACGCTAAAGGGCTAGCATGTTAAGTGATGACTTCTTGGAATAATAGGAATAAGCAAAAGTATGTTAGGTGGCTAGCAGTTTTTCTTGCTTTTGCTATAGCTTTACCGTTCGCTGTCGTTCTCTTGTCAAGTCCTGAAGATGAAGATAGTCAGCGCCAAGAAGACTCATCTCTATATGAGGAGTCTCCTCCTAGTGTGCAAGAAGTCGTTAGCGATAGCAGTGAAGTCTCCCCTACAGCACTTCCTTTTACCATTGAACAAGAACCGCAAAATCGAGCTCCGGTGATAGGCATTGATGGACCTGAGTGCTTTAGTTCATTATTTGAAGATAACTTAATTCCTATTTCAATATCGGTTTCTGACGAAGATGATACCTCGGTGACTCTTGATCTTGCAGCTCAAATCGGAGATGAAGTTCTAGATTTAACTGAATACATTGTTGAAGGAACTTATCTAATTGTTCCAGGCACTTCAACCGCTTCTTTGCCAATTCCTGATGAAATAGGCTCCTACTTGTTATTAATAGCTCACGCTACAGATAGTGATGGAGCTAGTTCGGAAACTGCTCTGGTTATTCCGAACCGCTGTCCTTCAACTGAATAGTTAAGTTTAGTTTGTAACTTTAGGTTCGCTGACGCCGAAGAGATTTATTGCCCCCAATGGAGCAGAATTTGAGTATCGTTTGGTTCTGAATGGGGAATTCGCTACAACTCGACAATAAGCGGGGATTTCAAAATCTTCACCGAACTCTATGTCTCCGTTGGTGATTTCAGATATTTCAGTCCATTCTCCATCAATTTCAAATTCCAGAGAGAACGTTGTACCTAGGGTTCGTTTCGCTTTTATTGACCAAATGATTTCAGATACTAACCCGTTGATATTGACAACTACAGGCAATGAGTTCAGTTCTAATACATGTGATGGCAAATCTTTCTCATTTGAGTATGGCTGATTCATTGATCCGTATTCGAGTTTTCCTGAGTCCATGCGAATAGTGAATTTTATGGCTTTCAAACCTGGTACATCAGATAGGTAATCTATCTCTGAATCCTGGGTTAATTGACTGTTAGTCTCAGTTTCAACTGCTTTTCTTAGCGCAACGCCACTATCAAATTCAGAGATTGCGATATGGGTAATTCTTGGTGATCGTCGTCCGAGATATAGGAACATGAATATTCGTGCGGCTAGAAGAAGGACCGCTCCGGCAACTATGAGAATCCACCATGGGAATGAATCATCGTCTTCTCCGCATCGTAAATCTGGGTCAGTTACACACTCAGGAGCTATCTCATCTGGATCAAGTATGCCATCATCATCACAATCCGAATCAGTCACACACTCAGGAGCTATTTCATCTGGATCAAGTATGCCATCATCATCACAATCCGAATCAGTTATACACTCAGGAGCTACTTCTTCACCGTCAAGTAGGCCATCATCATCACAATCCGAATCAGTTACACACTCAGGAGCTATCTCATCTGGATCAAGTAGGCCATCATCATCACAATCCGAATCAGTCACACACTCAGGAGCTATCTCATCTGGATCAAGTAGGCCATCATCATCACAATCCGAATCAGTCACACACTCAGGAGCTATCTCATCTGGATCAAGTATGCCATCATCATCACAATCCGAATCAGTTATACACTCAGGAGCTACTTCTTCACCGTCAAGTAGGCCATCATCATCACAATCCGAATCAGTTACACACTCAGGAGCTATCTCATCTGGATCAAGTAGGCCATCATCATCACAATCCGAATCAGTCACACACTCAGGAGCTATCTCATCTGGATCAAGTAGGCCATCATCATCACAATCCGAATCAGTCACACACTCAGGAGCTATCTCATCTGGATCAAGTATGCCATCATCATCACAATCCGAATCAGTTATACACTCAGGAGCTACTTCTTCACCGTCAAGTAGGCCATCATCATCACAATCCGAATCAGTTATGCACGGTTCTGTCGGTTCTTCACCGTCAAGTAGGCCATCATCATCACAATCAGGATCAGTTATGCACGGTTCCGTCGGTTCTTCGTTATCGCGAATCCCATCACCATCACAATCAGGATTATCTGGGCAAGGGTCTTCGGTGTCAAGTATGGAATCGCCATCTCGATCGCTTTCATCATCAAAGTTGGTTACTCCCACTCTTTGATTAGCGACTTCTGCAAATAGGGGGTCTGAATTTGCATCAGAGATTGAAATAACGATAATTGGATATTGCTCATTATCAAGGAACGTGTCATCCACTCCAGTGACAGTAACGATTTGTGGCTCATCCCAGTTCTGTGGGGTAAAGGTGAGCGATTCAGTAACTGTTGCCTCACCTGTATCGGTTGAGATAAGTGTGAGGATAACTTCTGAGAGAGGTTCTGCTGTTAGAACGATAGCGAATGTATCAATGGTTCCTGTTTCGTTCACTATGACGTAACTGTTATTTAGGGTGATCTCAAATCCAGCAACGTCATCATCCAGGTTTGTTCCTACTACGGTTTCACTGTCAACATTTGTGAAGTCAGGGTCAGACGTTGCATCATTAATCTCTGCGAGTATTTCGAATTGAATATCCCCATCGATTAACCCATCGTTTTCTGGAGTCACTGTGATTACTTGTGGGGTATTCCAGTTCTCGGGAGTGAAGGTTAAGGATTGTATTGAAATTGTTGCTTCATCTGAAATATTTGCATTTAATATCAGGTTTTCATTTGAGTTTGCGTCTGTTGGTTGACTGAGCGTTATTTCAACGTCGCTTGTTGGTTGCGCTGTGAGAACAATAGAGAATGTGTCAGTTGTTCCATCTTCACTGATGACTGTGTCTCCACCAGTTTGAATAATTGTGAATCCTGCCTCATCATCATCAATTGTTTCAACAGAAATTGTTGTATCCGCTAGTCCGTCGAAATCATCATCTGTATTCTGAGAGTCAACGGAGATTGTTATGGTTGAGTTTTGGTTGCCATCAATTAAGTATTCGTTAAATGCTTCTACTGGAATTGTTTGCTCGGTATCCCAGTTGTTGGTGGTAAATGTGATGCTCCCGATTACGGTGACTTCCTCAACATCATCTGAAGTGACTGTGAATACAACATCTGTGACTGGCTGGGCTGTTAGGACGATCGTAAATGCATCAGAGAAGCCGTCTTCTTCAACTATTGTCGCACCGTCGGTTTCAGCCACTGCATATCCTGGTGTGTCATCGTCTGTGGTTGATGAGGAGATAGATTTTGGTGAAGTGAATGCAAAGTCTTCATTTGAAGCGGCCACGTTAATACTTACAGTGATTGTGCTAGTAACTGTCCCGTCAATTAGGTAGTCATCCACACCTGTGACTGTGACTGTTTGTGGCACATTCCAATTTGAAGTAGTGAATGTCAGCGAACTTGGTACTGATGTTTCGCTACTATCAGATGAAACGATGTCCATAACGACATCGGTTTGTGGTTGTGCATCAAGGACAACACTGAATGTATCAGTCGTTCCGGATTCAGCGACCTCTGTTGAACCGTCAGTTTCTGTGACGGTGAATTCGGGGGTATCGTCATCAGTGGTTGTGACGACTACTGTCTGATCTTCTAGTGAGTCGAAGCCATCATCAGAATTGGCATCATCAATACTGACTATTACGTTTGTGTCTTGATTGCCGTCGATCAATGTTCCGTCATCAATTCCTGTGACGGTGATGGTTTGTGGGGTATCCCAATTAGCGGATGTGAAAGTAACAGATGCTGGAACGGTTGCTTCACCGGTGTCATCAGAAGCAATGGTGAGAACAACGTCTGAAGTTGGTTGGGCATCTAGGACGATCGTGAATGTGTCAGTAGTCCCAGACTCATCAACCTCGGTGGAGCCGTCGGATTCAACAATGGTGAACCCAGGAACGTCATCATCCGTGGTTGTTACGTTAATCGTTTGGTCGACCACTGAATCAAAGTTGTCATCTGATGCTTCTTGGACGATTGCAACTGTGATATCTGAGATTTGCGACCCGTCGATGATTCCTACGTCATCGATACCGGTTGTTGTAATCGTTTGTGGTGTGTCCCAATTCTCATTTGTGAAGGTTATTGATCCTGGGTTTACAGTTACCTCTGTTACATCACCTGAAGTTACCGAAAGAACTACGTCCTCTGGTGGTTCAGCGTCTAGGACGATCGTGAATGTGTCAGTAGTCCCAGACTCATCAACCTCGGTGGAGCCATCGGATTCAACAATAGTGAACCCGGCTACATCATCATCAGTCGTGGTCGCTGAAACAGTTTCATCAGCGACGGAATCGAAGTTATCGTCGGAGTTTGCGTCGTCAACAGCAACCGTGATCGTACTGGTGATGGTTCCGTCAATAATGTCATCGTCAACGCCGGTGACGGTAATGGTTTGTGGCGTATCCCAGTTAGCGGATGTGAAGGTAACAGATGCTGGAACGGTTGCTTCGCCTGTGTCATCAGAAGCAATGGTGAGGACAACGTCTGAAGTTGGCTGAGCGTCTAGGACGATCGTGAATGTGTCAGTAGTCCCGGATTCAGCTACCTCGGTGGAGCCATCGGATTCAACAATGGTGAACCCGGCTACATCATCATCAGTCGTGGTCGCTGAAACAGTTTCATCAGCTAAGTCATCGAAGCTATCATTTGAGTTGGCATCCTCAACAGCGACCGTGATCGTACTGGTGATGGTTCCATCAATAATGTCATCGTCAATTCCGGTGACGGTAATGGTTTGTGGTGTATCCCAGTTAGCTGGGGTAAAGGTAAGTGGGCTGTTTACGGTTGCTTCGCCTGTGTCATCAGAAGCAATGGTGAGGACAACGTCTGAAGTTGGCTCAGCGTCTAGGACGATCGTGAATGTGTCAGTAGTCCCAGACTCATCAACCTCGGTGGAGCCATCGGATTCAACAATAGTGAACCCGGCTACATCATCATCAGTCGTGGTCGCTGAAACAGTTTCATCAGCTAAGTCATCAAAATTATCATCTGATGCAGTATCTAGTACAGAAATGGTAATTGTAGAGACTTGATCGCCATCAACTATTTGTTCATCTGCTCCCGTAACGGTAACGGTTTGTGGCGTATCCCAATCAGCGGATGTAAAGGTAATTGAGCTTGGGTTGACTGTTGCTTCACTGCTTGATTCTGATGTGACTGTTAATACGACGTCTGATGTTGGTTGGGCGTCAAGGACAATTGTGAATGTGTCAGTAGTTCCAGATTCAGCTACCTGAGTGGAGCCATCGGATTCAACAATGGTGAACCCGGCTACATCATCATCAGTCGTGGTTGCTGAAACAGTTTCATTAGCGACGGAATCGAAGTTATCGTCGGAGTTTGCGTCGTCTACAGCGACCGTGATCGTTGAGACGATATCACCATCCACAAATCCATCGTCAATTCCGGTGACGGTGATGGTTTGTGGCGTGTCCCAGTTAGCGGATGTGAAGGTCAGTGGGCTGTTTACGGTTGCTTCGCCTGTGTCATCAGAAGCAATGGTGAGGACAACATCTGAAGCTGGCTGAGCGTCAAGGACAATCGTGAATGTGTCAGTAGTCCCGGATTCAGCTACCTGAGTGGAGCCATCGGACTCAACAATGGTGAACCCGACTACATCATCATCAGTCGTGGTCGCTGAAACAGTCTGGTTAGCAACAGCATCGAAGTTGTCATCAGAGTTTGCGTCGTCAACAGCAACCGTGATCGTACTGGTGATGGTTCCATCAATAATGTCATCGTCAACGCCGGTCACGGTAACGGTTTGTGGCGTATCCCAGTTAGCGGAAGTAAAGGTAACAGATGCTGGAACGGTTGCTTCACCAGTGTCATCAGAAGCAATGGTGAGGACAACATCTGAAGCTGGTTGAGCGTCAAGGACGATCGTGAATGTGTCAGTAGTCCCGGATTCAGCTACCTGAGTGGAGCCATCGGACTCAACTATGGTGAACCCGACTACATCATCATCAGTCGTGGTCGCTGAAACAGTTTCATCAGCAACAGAATCAAAGTTGTCATCAGAGTTTGCGTCGTCAACAGCAACCGTGATCGTACTGGTGATGGTTCCATCAATAATGTCATCGTCAACGCCGGTGACGGTAACGGTTTGTGGCGTATCCCAGTTAGCGGAAGTAAAGGTCAGTGGGCTGTTTACGGTTGCTTCACCAGTGTCATCAGAAGCAATGGTGAGGACAACATCTGAAGCTGGTTGAGCGTCAAGGACGATCGTGAATGTGTCAGTAGTCCCGGATTCAGCTACCTGAGTGGAGCCATCGGACTCAACTATGGTGAACCCGGCTACATCATCATCAGTCGTGGTCGCTGAAACAGTTTCATCAGCAACAGAATCAAAGTCGTCATCAGAGTTAGCGTCAATGATAGCGATCGTGATCGTACTGGTGATGGTTCCGTCAATAATGTCATCGTCAACGCCGGTCACGGTAATGGTTTGTGGCGTGTCCCAATTAACGGAAGTGAAAGTTAAGGTGTTGGTGGCAGTTGTTTCAGCTGTATCGCTTGATGATACGGACATAACGACATCTGAAGCTGGTTGAGCGTCAAGAACGATCGTGAATGTGTCAGTAGTCCCGGATTCAGCTACCTGAGTGGAGCCATCGGACTCAACTATGGTGAACCCGGCTACATCATCATCAGTCGTGGTCGCTGATAGAGTTTGATCATTTAGACCATCAAATCCATCTTCAGAATTGGCGTCGTCAACAGAAATCGTGATCGTTGAGGCTTGATCGCCGTCTACAAGATTGTCGTCTACCCCAGTGACAGTTACAGTCTGCGGTGTATCCCAATTAGCGGAAGTAAAGGTCAGTGGGCTGTTTACGGTTGCTTCACCAGTGTCACTTGAAGTAACAGTGAGAACAACATCTGAAGCTGGTTGAGCGTCAAGAACAACAGTGAATGTGTCAGTGGTCCCGGACTCGTCAACTTCAGTGGATCCATCAGATTCAACAATGGTGAATCCGGCTACATCATCATCAGTCGTGGTCACTGAAGCGGTTTGGTCAGCAACAGCATCGAAGTCGTCATCTGAGGTTGCGTCGTCAATAGCGACCGTGATCGTACTGCTCACGGTTCCGTCAATAATGTCATCGTCAACGCCGGTCACGGTGATGGTTTGTGGTGTGTTCCAGTTAGCTGGGGTAAAGGTCAGTGGGCTGTTTACGGTTGCTTCACCAGTGTCACTTGAAGTAACAAGCAGAACAACATCTGAAGTTGGTTGAGCGTCAAGAACAACAGTGAATGTGTCAGTGGTCCCGGATTCAGCTACTTCAGTGGATCCATCAGACTCGACAATAGTGAATCCGGCTACATCATCATCAGTCGTGGTCGCTGAAACGGTTTGGTCAGCAACAGCATCGAAGTCGTCATCTGAGTTGGCGTCGTCAATAGCGACCGTGACCGTTGAGACAATATCTCCATCAACAATATCCTCGTTGATTCCGGTGACAGTAACGGTTTGTGGTGTGTTCCAGTTAGCTGAAGTGAAGGTAAGTGGGCTGTTTACAGTTGCTTCACCAGTGTCACTTGAAGTAACAGTGAGGACAACATCTGAAGCTGGTTGAGCGTCAAGGACAACAGTGAATGTGTCAGTAGTTCCGGATTCAGCTACTTCGGTAGAACCGTCGGATTCAACAATGGTGAACCCGGCTACATCATCATCAGTCGTGGTCGCTGAAACGGTTTGGTCAGCTACCCCAGAGAAATCATTATCTGAAATTGAGTCGACAATGGTTACTGTGACGGTTGATGACTGATTACCGTCAAGTATAAAGTCATCCGCACCAGTGACTGTCACGGTCTGAGCGGTATCCCAGTTAGCGGAAGTGAAAGTTATAGTTCCCGATAATGTTGCTTCACCCGTATCGCTTGATGACATTGCGATAACAACATTTGATGCTGGTTGAGCGTCAAGGACAATAGTGAATGTGTCAGTAGTTCCAGATTCGTCAACGCTCGTAGATCCATCAGATTCAACAATGGTGAATCCGGCTACATCATCATCAGTCGTGGTTACAGAAACAGTTTGATCACTTAGACCATCAAATCCATCTTCAGAATTGGCGTCATCAATAGAAATCGTGATCGTTGTATCTTGGCTGCCATCAAGGATATTCTCGTCTGCACCAGTGACTGTGATGGTTTGTGGTGTGTCCCAGTTAGCGGAAGTAAAGGTAAGTGGGCCGTTTACGGTTGCTTCACCAGTGTCATCAGAAGAAATGGTGAGGACAACGTCTGAATTTGGTTCAGCATCAAGAACAACAGTGAATGTGTCAGTGGTTCCAGACTCGTCAACGCTCGTAGATCCACCAGACTCGACAATAGTGAACCCGGCTACATCATCATCAGTCGTGGTCGCTGAAACGGTCTGATCAGCAACAGAATCAAAGTCATCGTTTGAACTTGCATCAACTACGGAAATCGTTATTGTGCTTGTTACTGTTCCGTCAATAATGTCATCGTCAACGCCAGTGATGGTGATTGTTTGGGCAGTGTCCCAGTTAGCTGGAGTAAAGGTGAGCGAGCTCGTTACTGTTGCTTCACCAGTGTCACTTGAAGCAACAGTAAGAACAACGTCTGAAGTTGGTTGAGCATCAAGAACGATCGTGAATGTGTCAGTAGTTCCAGACTCAGCTACTTCAGTGGATCCACCAGACTCGACAATAGTGAACCCGGCCACATCATCATCAGTCGTGGTCGCTGAAACGGTCTGATCAGCAACAGCATCAAAGTCATCGTTAGAATTGGCATCATCAACAACCACCGTGACCGTTGAAACAATATCCCCGTCGATAAGGTCATCATCAACGCCGGTGACGGTGATTGTTTGGGCAGTGTCCCAGTTAGCTGAAGTGAAGGTAAGTGGGCTGTTTACAGTTGCTTCACCAGTGTCACTTGAAGTAACAGTGAGGACTACATCTGAAGTTGGTTCAGCATTAAGAACGATCGTGAATGTGTCAGTAGTTCCGGATTCAGCTACTTCGGTAGAACCGTCGGATTCAACAATGGTGAACCCGGCTACATCATCATCAGTCGTGG
>Ga0208408_1000078_pt1 | contig 68299 bp, 78 predicted proteins | sample ETNtaG_4_FD_185776 | JGI IMG/M metagenome (GOLD analysis project Ga0208408, IMG submission 185776) | Marine microbial and viral communities from oxygen minimum zone, Eastern Pacific Ocean - ETNP201406SV67 (SPAdes) (version 2) | ecosystem: Environmental > Aquatic > Marine > Oceanic ... | reverse complement strand
TATGAGTAAATTCTATGGTGAAAGTGAAGCTAGATTACGAGAAATATTCAAAGAAGCAAGAGAAAAAGCACCATCAATTGTTTTTGTTGATGAAATTGATTCAATAGCACCTAAACGAGAAGAGGTAACAGGTGAAGTAGAACGAAGAGTTGTATCACAAATGCTCTCACTTATGGATGGATTAGAAGCTAGAGGTAAAGTAATAGTAATTTCTGCAACAAACAGACCTAATGCAATTGATCCTGCATTAAGAAGGCCTGGAAGATTTGATAGAGAGATTGAAATCAAAGTTCCTGATAAAAAGGGAAGAGCTGACATTCTCAATATTCATACACGAAATATGCCATTAGGTGATGATGTAGACATTAAACGTATAGCTGGAGTTAGTCATGGATATGTTGGTGCTGACTTGGAGTATTTGTGTAAGGAAGCAGCAATGAAATGTTTACGCAGATTGCTGCCAGAGATTAACTTAGATGATGAAAAAATTCCGCCTGAAACACTTGATAAACTAATTGTAAATGGAGAAGATTACAAAAAAGCATTGATTGAAGTTACACCATCTGGAATGAGGGAAGTGTATATTGAAAACCCAGATGTACAATGGAATGAAGTGGGTGGTCTAAATGATACTAAGCAAGAACTTCAAGAGGCAGTTGAATGGCCAATGAAATATCCTGGACTCTATGAAAAGTTGGGACATAAAATGCCACGTGGTATTTTGCTTCATGGTCCAAGCGGTACAGGAAAGACATTGTTAGCTAAAGCAGTTGCTACTGAAAGTGAGGCAAACTTTGTTTCCGTACGTGGTCCTGAATTGTTATCAAAGTGGGTAGGAGAATCTGAGAGAGGAATCAGAGAAATTTTCAAAAGAGCAAGACAATCATCACCATGTGTAATATTCTTTGATGAAATTGATTCAATAGCACCAATTAGAGGAGGCGGAGCAGAAACACAGGTTACTGAAAGAGTTGTCAGTCAATTATTAACCGAATTAGACGGTATGCAGGATATGCATGGTGTTGTAGTGCTTGCTGCAACAAATAGAGCAGATATGATTGATCCAGCTTTACTTAGACCTGGTAGATTTGATAAAATTATACAAATTCCATTACCAGATAAGGAATCTAGGCAAAGAATTTTGGAGATCAATGCAGAAGAGATCCCATTCGAAAAAGACCATAATAGCCCAGATTATGTGAACTTTAGTAAATTAGCGGAAGCATCTGATGGATTTAGTGGTGCAGATGTTGCAGCCATAGCTAATACTGCTGTATCTTTTGTTATTCATGAACACCTTGACAAATTTGCTATGAGTGGACAAGCCAAAACAAAAGTTACTGAAACAATAGTTACAGAAAAGAAGATACCACCTAAGAATGCAGATTTGATAGTTGGGGAAAAAGAAGTGCGTTCTATTTCAAGCGCAGAGGAAAAAGCCATGAAAGACAAAGAAGAAAAAGAAATTACTATTGTTGAAAAAGCCGCTGAAAATGCCAAAGTTACAATGAAGCATTTTGAGGATGCAATCAAGAAGGTAAGAGAACAAAAAGACTTGAAGATAGGACAAAAAGTCGAACTTTCAGCTTTCAGGTAGTTTTAATAAAATAACTGCTTAAACCACCTCAATGTCAGAAGACCAAGGATATTCTGGAAACGCTCTTGATTGTTTGAAAAAATATAACATCAAAGTAGGCGATTCTATCAAGATTACAGCGGATTTAACATATTCGGGAATTTTAATGCCTAGGTACGAATCAGGTGATGATAAACATCTAGTAATCAAACTAGGAAGTGGTTATAATGTAGGCATCGATGTTGATGACATTGATAAAATACAGATTGTTTCTAGTTCTGAAATAAAACCGAAGCAGGGTGAAGAAAGAAAGGATGATCCAACACTTCCCAAAATTTTGCTTCTTTCTACTGGAGGAACTATTGCAAGCAAAGTAGACTACAGAACTGGGGCTGTTACACCCGCCCTTAGTGCTTCTGATCTTAATGAAGCAGTACCAGAACTTGGAAAAATTGCTAATATTGATACAGAAGTTTTATTCTCTGAATATTCAGAAAATTTACAGCCAGAACACTGGACAGAAATTGCAGAAAAACTAGATTCGCTTGCAAACTCGGACTATAAGGGAATACTAATTGCACATGGAACAGATACTATGCATTACACATCTTCTTTTTTGTCTTTTGCACTTGCTGGGTTTCCTATTCCCGTTGTACTTGTTGGTTCACAGAGATCGTCTGACAGACCATCATCTGATGCAGCTATAAACCTGATTGCAGCATCAAAGTTTCTTATTGAATCTAATACAAAGGGCATTTTTCTTGTTATGCATCATAATGATAATGATCAAACTGTTGCATGTCACGCAGGAACTAGAGTTAGAAAAAATCATACAAGTAAGCGTGGAGCATTTGAGACAATGGGTGGTGATCCGGCATTCATAGTTACACCAACATTGGAAATTCAGAAAAATATACAAGAGGAATTTTTTAAAGATGCAAAATACATTCCAAGGATGAAGATTGACACAAAAGTTGCTCTTGTAAAATATCACCCAGGTTACGACCCAAAGTTAATTGAAAACATTATACAAACAGGGTGTAAGGCAATAATTTTTGAAGGAACAGGACTAGGACATGTTGGACGAACAATGTACAATGTTGTAAAAAATGCAAAGGAAAATGACCTGTTTTTGGGAATGACATCACAATGTATCGATGGTAGGGTTAGAATGACAGTCTATGAAAGTGGTAGGGATTTGTTAGAATTAGGAATTACTCCTCTTGAAAATATGACTCCAGAAACTTCACTTGTAAAAGCAATGTGGGCCTTAGGAAATTCAAAGGATATGGATGAAATGAAATCACTAATGCTAGAAAATATTGCTTCAGAGTTTTAATTATGGCGGAAATTGATTTTGAAAAAATTGGTTTGAAGGTGGGATTAGAAATCCATCAGCAGTTAAATACGAATAAAAAATTATTTTGCAAATGTAAACCAATAGAGAGTGATGAATATACTGAGAGATTCTCTAGAAGACTCAGAACGGCAAAAAGTGAGCTTGGTGAATTAGATCCAGCTGCATTATTTGAGAAAACAAAATCAAAGAAAATCAACTATTATGCAAATTCACAAAGTAGTTGCCTAGTTGAAAAAGATGAAGAACCTCCTCATGATCTAGATCATAACGCAAAGAAGATTTCATTACTGATTAGCAGTATGCTTGAATCAAAAATTTTTAGTGAGATTCATGTTATGAGAAAAACTGTTATTGATGGATCCAACACAACTGGTTTTCAAAGGACCATGCTTGTTTCCCAAGGAGGTAATCTAAAGGTAAATGGAAAAAAGATTGGAGTTCAGGCGGTTTGTCTTGAGGAGGATGCAGCGAAACTTCTCAAGGATGAACAAAATGAAAGAGATTACAGTTTAGATCGTTTGGGTGTACCATTAGTTGAAATTGCTTTAGAACCTGTAAGCACTAAACCTTCTGAAGTTAAAGAAATTGCATTAACACTTGGAAGATTGTTAAGAGCAACAAGAATGGTAAAAAGAGGAATTGGTTCCATTAGACAGGATGTAAATATTTCAGTTATGAATAGTGGAGTTGTGGAAGTAAAGGGTGTACAACAACTAGATCAGCTTGAAAAAATAATTGGGTATGAAGCCAAAAGACAGTATGGATTAATTCAGATTGGTGATAAACTCAAAAAACTATCAATAACAATTACAAAAGAAGATGTTCATGACATTACTGAGATTTTCAAAGATTGTGAATCAAAAATAATTCAAAAGGCATTAAAATCAAAAGCAAAAATTAAGGTAATACGAATAAGAAATTTTTCAGGAATGTTTGGTTTTGAACCATACTCCGGAATTAGATTAGGAAAAGAAATTGGACAGATTGTAAGATTTTTTGGTATTGGAGGAGTTTTCCATTCAGATGAGCTACCTAATTACGGAATTAATAGTGCTGACATTGATAAGGTAAGAAAATATCTTGAATTGGTAGATGAGGATGGTTTTCTAATTATAGCTGGTGAAGATTCAAAGTTAGATTATGCTATAGATTCTATAATAAAGAGAATTCAAGATGCAACAAACGGAGTTCCAGCTGAGACTAGAGCTGCAACACAAGATGGTGAAACTATTTTTCTTAGACCACGTCCAGGTGCATCAAGAATGTATCCAGAAACCGACATCCCTTCCATTAGTGTAATACCTGAAGAAATAAAACTTGCAATGGAAAATATTCCGAAATCATGGGATGAGTCAATAGCTGAAATTCAGAAAAAGTACACTCTAAATTCTCAGCTGTCTGAACAGATCTTTGACTCAGAACACATGGAACTATTCGAAAAAATCTGTGAAAATAAAAAAAACTCGCCAAACTTTGTAGCCTCTATACTCTGTTCTAGCATAACAAACCTGGAGAGACAGGGACTTGACGCAACGCTATTGAAACCAGAACATGTCATAGAATCATTTGAGCTGTTAGCGTCTGGCAAAATACCTAAGGAATCACTAGAAATTATTTTTGAAAGCATAATGTCCGGTAAATCAGAAAATGTTTCAACTGCAATGCAAAGCACAAACGTTTCAAGTATGGATGAGGATAAATTGAATGGAATTTTAGATGAAATAATTCAAAACAACATGGAACTTGTTAAGAAGTTAGGAGATAAAGCAATAACCACCTTGATGGGACTTGCGATGAAAGAAGTAAGGGGTCAAGCTTCCGGAAAAATAGTAAATGAATTACTAGAAGAAAAAATAAAAAATATAATAAAGAAATGAAAAAATGATACTGGTTTTAGTTAAATGTTAATTTAACCTCTGCTCTTTCTTGTACCTGTTCCTCTGCCAGTAACTCTTGTTGCACCTTTAGTTGATTTACTTGTTGTACTTTTTTTGCTACCAACAAGTCTTCTACCTGTTCCTCTGCCAGTAGTAATATATTTGCCAGCAGTGGCTTCATCGCGTTTTTCTTGGTGTTCTTTGAATGCTTTTCCAGAGAAACTTGAAGATTTTTTAGAGTCAGTTTTTCTACTTCCTGTACCTCTTCCGCTTACTCTTGTAACTTTTGCCATTAATAATTGAAAACATCTTAAGCTTTTAAGGTTTTCATCAGTTTGATTATAATATGCGGGAAGTGGGATTTGAACCCACGAACTCCTAAGAGATAAGGATCTGAACCTTACGCCGTTGACCAGGCTGGGCGACTCCCGCATAAAAGAAAGGAAAAACCCAGAATAAGTTCCTTTTTAGGATCAAAACACAAAAAAAACAAATCAAATTTTGTAGATTATGGAATTTCGGGAGATTTATTGTTATAATTGCCATAAAACCCTTGGTAAATATAATGTAAAATTTTACACTGAAACTCAGATTGCTGAAATAATACAAACAATCCATGCAGATCATATCAAAATTGGGCATCATGTTGAAATTCGTAAGAAAAAATCTAAATAGATTAATTTGTAGAATCGTCAAATTCCTTTAGTAGATTTTTTTGTTGTTTGTTCAGTTTTTTTGGAATATTCACTACTAATCTTACATACTGATCACCTCTACCATGAAATCCTTTTCCTGGTAAACCCTTTCCCTTGAGCTTAATAATCGAATTTGGTTGGCTGCCTGAATCCACATTGATTTTATGGGAACCATCTAGTGTAGGAACTTCAAAACTTTTTCCTAGACTTGCATCTATCATCGTTATATGTGCATCATAAAAAATATCTCTTCCGTCACGTTTGAATTCAGGATGTGTTTGTATACGTACTCGGATTATCAAATCGCCATTTGCACCATTTGGTATAGATTCACCCTCACCAGATAATACATAATCTCCATCATCTATACCAGTTGGAAGATCAAATGATAGATGTTTAGTGCCTTTCACTTTTCCTTGTTTACATTTTCTACAGGGTTTTTCTATTATTGATCCCTCCCCACCACATTTTCTACATGGTTGAACAGTTACAAAAGACATGCCGCCCATATTTCTACTAACTCTAACTTGTCCATGACCTTTACATTCTGCACATGAAGTTTTTGATGTACCGGGTGAACAACCAGAACCATTACAATCTGGGCAATCTACATTTTTTTGTAAATCAATTTCCATTCTTTTTCCATGAAGTACATCTTCCATGGTGAGAGAAGTTTCATATAACATATCACGACCACGTTGGTTTCCAAAACCACCAAAGCCTCCTCCTCCTCCAAACAGGTTTTGAAAAATAGAATCAAAACCTCCTGATGATCTACCTTGTCTTCCAAACAAATCACTAAATACATCATCAAAGTTGGCTCCAGCTCCTCGAAAGATATCTTCAGTACTATATCTACCATCTACCCCAGCATGACCGTGTTGATCATAAAGACTACGTTTTTTTGGATCGGATAAAACTGCATATGCTTCTGAAATTTCCTTAAAATGTTCCCCAGCCTCTGGTGATTTGTTTCTATCTGGATGAAATTTTAATGCTAATTTTCTATATTGAGACTTGATCTCATTTATTGAAGCGTTTTTTGAGACTCCCACAACTTCATAATAATCACGTTTTGCACTCATAATATATCAAATAATCCTTTACTGTATAAAATATCTAATGTATATATTTTTGAATAGTTTTAATTTGTATATCGTTATTTAGACTGCTCTTCAGTTGGTTTTGATTCTGGTTCAGATTTTGTATTTTCTTCAGATTTTGTATTTTCTTCAGATTTTGTATTTTCTTCAGATTTTGTATTTTCTTCAGATTTTGCGCCGTCATCTTTTTGCTGATCTGCACCTGGTGGTGGCGCAGCATTTTTGTATATTTCTGTAGTTATCTCATTAACTATTGCTTTTAATGCATCAAGTTTTGTTTTGATTTCGTCTTGATCTTTAGTTAGAGACTCCTTCAATTCCTTCATAGCATCAGTGGCTTTGATTCCCTGTTCCTGTGATATTTTATCCTTCAAATCTTGGTTGATCAATTTTTCAGTAGTGTAGATATAGCTTTCTGCTTCATTTTTAATATCGACTGACTCTCTTTTCTTCTTGTCTTCTTCAGCATGTTCTTCTGCATCTTTCTTCATTTTTTCAACTTGCTCATCCGATAATTTTGTAGAAGATTCTATTGTAATTTTAGCATCTTTTCCACTTCCAAGATCTTTTGCTGTTACATTTATGATTCCATTAGCATCAATATCAAATTTGACATTAATTTGTGGAACACCTCTGGGAGCTGGTAAAATCTCAGTAAGATTAAAACTGCCTAATGAAACATTATCTGCAACCATTGGACGTTCGCCTTGTACTACATTAATCGTAACAGCAGTTTGATTGTCAGCAGCTGTTGTGAAAGTTTTATCTTTAGATGTAGGAATTGTTGTATTTCTCTCGATAATTGGTTCACGTACACCACCTAATGTTTCAATTCCTAATGTTAATGGAGTTACATCAAGTAATACAATATCACTTTCAACATCACCAGCCATAATACCAGCCTGAATAGCAGCTCCAAAAGCAACAGCTTCCATAGGATCAACTCCTGATTCTGGATTTTTCCCAATAGCGTTTTCAACGAATTTTTTCACAATAGGCATTCTAGTAGGTCCGCCAACTAGTACAATCTTGGTAATATCTGAAGTTGATATTTTGGCATCCTCAATTGCTTTATCGATTGAAGATTTACATTTTTCAACTAATGATGTTACGAGGCTCTCTATCTTAGCTCTTGTTAATTTCACTTGAAGCGTAGTCTTTTCATGGAAATATGGCAAGTTTATTTCAGTTTCCATTACACCTGAAAGTTCAATCTTAGCCTTTTCACAAGCTTCTTGGAGTCGTGCCATGGCTTCCTTATCACTTGAAAGATCAATACCTTCTTTTTTTCTGAATTCTTCTTTGACATAATCCATTATTACTAAATCCATATCAGTACCACCCAGATGAGTATCGCCAGAAGTGCTCATTACTTCAAAGACACCACCTCCCATTTCCATTATTGTTACATCTAGTGTACCACCACCAAAATCAAATACTAATATTTTCATATCTTGCTTCGCTTTGTCAAGACCAAAAGCAAGAGCGGCTGCAGTAGGCTCATTGATAATTCGTACAACATCCAATCCAGCTATTGTTCCTGCATCCTTGGTAGCTTGTCTTTGATTATCATCAAAATAGGCAGGAACTGTAATTACTGCTTTTGTAATCTTATCGCCAGTAAAGGCTTCAGCATCTTTCTTAATTTTTTGTAAAATAAACGCAGAGATTTGTTGTGGTTTGTATTCTTTACCTTGAATTTTGTAAATATGATCTTCACCCATCTTTCTTTTTGCCTTAGTAATAGTATTTTCAGGATTTGTTACAGCCTGATTTACAGCAGGAGAACCAACAATCATGGGGCTACCATCCTTTGGAAATGCAACAACAGATGGAAATGCTTTACCGTGTGCTGTTTGACCCTCAGCAGCAGGAATTATCGTTGGCTTACCGCCTTGGATAACTGCAGCAGCTGAATTGCTTGTTCCAAGATCAATTCCAATTATTTTTTCTGACATTTTTTTATACCTATTTTTTTATTATTTTTTTCGAAACACATACTTTCGAGTATTTCAATACTTTGCCACGAATAATATATCCTTTTGCGATCTCTTCTATGATTGTATCTTCTGCTAGTTTTGGATCTTCTACTATAGAAATAGCTTCGTGTAGATTTGGATCAAAAATTTTACCCATAGCGTCTATTGGCCTTACATCATATTCTGAAAATAGAGAATTCATATTTTTAATAATACCCTCTAGACCCGTAATATCTACTCCATCTTTTGCATATACCTCCTTAGCACGTATAAAATTTTCATATACAGTTAAAAATTCTAAAATGAGTTTACCAGTTTCCGAACTAACTTTATCAATAATTTCTTGCTGTGTTCTTTTTTCGAGGTTGTCGTAATCAGCTAGAGCACGTTTCCATTTTTCTGTTGTTTGATCTACTCGTTCTTTTAATTCATCAATTTGTAATTTATGTAAAGTCTGTTCTGATTCTGTAGTTTCTATTTCAGATTCATCATAATGTTCTAAATTTTTATTATCATTTTCTGCATCAGCCTGTGATACATCGTTTGTATTTTCGTTAATGTGTGACATATCTTTCAAATTTTCATTAGATAATTTTACTTTTTGTTTTCTATCTCGAAAAGGGGGTTTGCTTTGATAATAATAAGATCTGCACTTCTCTTATCTGAAACAATTTTTGTGTAATCATTCATAGAGCAGGCTATAATGATAGTTTTTTTGTCACTGTGAAAGGAGTTTACTAATCCTTCAGATGTATCCACATCACCAATGTAATCACGTAATTTAGATGTAATAGAATTTAATATCTCAATCTTATCTCCCCTCATTTCATTTTTATCTAGTGTCCAAGATAACACAATTTTTGTTCTACTAGCTTTCAGTTCATTTTTCTTTAGGGTAGTCCTAATTGTATCAATTAATCTTTTGATATAACTGTGAATGGCCTTGATACTTGCATTTGTTAAATATAGTAAATTGTTTGCTCCCTCAAATGAAGATCCAAGTAAACGTAAATCGTAAAGACCTTTTATTATATCATCAAGGTATACAGTTTTAAAATTATTAAATGTGGTAGATTTTGTATCTTTAACAAATTTACAAATTTCTAAAATTGCAGAACGATTTGTGAAATATTGTATAATATTGATACCGTAAATACATTCTGCAGAAGTAATTGATACAAATTTTTTTTCTTTTTTTTCTATTGTTAAAAGAGATGATAGTATCTTGTCATCTTGATTATCTAATGAACCAATTACTTCAGGTGTTTCATCCAAATTATTTAATGGAAAATAAAAATATGAGATTGTTTTGCCCACATCCAATCCAGTAATATGTGTTAATAGTGATATATTCTCTTGGTTTCCTCCCAGCCCAGTTGGAAGACAATAAATTATCGAGCTTCCTTTTTTCAGTGCTTTTGTTGCATCTTTGTATTTTGAAGTAATTTCTGTTCTGAGATCCTGACCAGTTTTTCTTATTCTTGGTGCAAAGAAAAGATACTTCGCATTTGAAATAGCTACATCAATAGGTTCGACAGAAAGTAGAGGCTCATCTTCTTGAAATGTAGTAAGATTAGGATATGTCTTGGCAGTTTCAGCTTTTAGTAGTACTGCTGATGGAGATGATTCATCTATGATAGAAACATCTGCTCCTTTCATAGCCATTTGTGATGCAAGAAAGTATCCTTCAGTAGTTAATCCATAAACAACAATTTTTTCCTTTTTCATTGTAATTAAGTGGTATAAAGGGGGAGAAATACTTATTGCATTTCAGAAATCAGTGAAAATGCTTGAAAATCTGGCTTGATATACTTACGCCCAAACAAATACTATTTTTTGAACCCATGATTCAACGTCTGAAAAAAAATCATAGTGTATTATGCACTTCAAGAAAATATAATCAAGTGACTGATTTAGCAAAAATACGGAAGCAAAAGTTAGTAATAATAGGAAAACATGGTGGCGGAGAAAAACATGATAAATTGAATGCTAGTTTAAGCCGTTCAAAATTGCTAGTTAAAAAAATTAGCAAGTTTTCGCCTGACATTACAATAAGTTTTTGCTCGCCTGAAGCAGCAAGAATTTCTTATGGTTTGGGCATTAAACATATTTGTTTTTCTGATTCACCTCATGCTGAAAATGTAATGCGTCTTGTTGTACCATTAGTACAAAAATTACTAATACCTTGGATTATACCGAAGAAAAAATTTACAAAATTTGGAATTGATCAGAATGATATAATACAGTATAAAGCAATTGATGCAGCAACAATTTCAAAACGAAAGATAAAAAATATTAAAAAAACTGTTGGTAAAAGAATAATACTAGTTAGATTAGAAGAAGATGAGGCAGCATATTCATTAAAAAAAAGACCCATAATACCTATCATCAAGGAAATACTCAAAGAATTTTCTGGGCAGGAGATTGTAATTATGACCCGCTATGCGTCACAGAAAAAATATCTTCAACAAATTTTTCAGAAAAAAATTAAGATACTATCTAAAGTTGTTGATAGCAAATTACTTTTATATAATGCTGATATTTTTATCGGGTCTGGAGGAACAATGACTGCTGAATCTGCTCTTCTTGGCATTCCCACTATTTCATATGATGCGGTTCCAAACATTATTGAAGATTATCTTGTGAGGAAAAAATTGGTAATGAGGGAGGTAAATCCTAAAAAAATGGTCAGTGTGATGAAGAAAGTTTTCAAATCTTCTAATTCGAGAAGAAAAAATAGAGCTAAAAAGATGATGTCTTCTATGGAAGATCCTTATCCCATTCTTCTAAAAACCATGAAGTCTATCTTGAAATAATGTTATAAGGGGAAAAGGAAGAAAAATTACGAAGCCCGGTAGTGTAGTGGCAAGCATAGGGGCCCTTGGAGCCTTTGACCTCGGTTCGAGTCCGGGCCGGGCTATCATTTTTTTAAAAATCCATTTTAGTCAATAATTTGGTTGCAATAATAAAAAGAATAGATGCAAGTGTTATCAAAACCACCATTTCTAAAATAACAAATTCTGTAATGGTGCCAAAAACTCCAGCTCTGATTATGTCTACAAGATATGTTAATGGATTCAAATAAAAAATAGTTGCAAGAGGTTGTGGAGCACCGGCAGCAGGATAAAAAGCTGTGCTCACAAAAGCAAAGAAAATAAAAACTGTGTTGATAATTACATTGAAGCCTTCACTTGAACGTAATCTTGCTGATATGATCGAAGCAATGGAACCAAATAATATTGCACCCACTATTGAACTGAAAATTATAAGTGGAATTGTGATTAAACTAAACTCTGCTGATTGAAAAAATACTGGATAACCAACTACCGTGATTAATGCTGCACTAACTAGGCCAACTATTGCAATAGTTGTAATATTACTAAGAATGTAATTTGCTCGTGTAAATGGACCTGACATTATTTGTTCAAACATTCCATGTCGTCTATCATTCCAAATTATAATTCCAGAAACGAGTGTACTATTCATAATATTGAAACCAATCATCCCAGATGCTAAGAATGCTGGATAGCTTAGATCTTTGTTTCCAAAAGATACTTCATCTATTAATGCAGTGTATGCAAAACCAGCTACAAAAATCCAAATCAGTGGAAAAATTACCTGCCAGATCAAAAATCCTGGGTTAATCGAAATTGTAATGTTTCTATTAACTAATCTAATTATCGGGTGCATTGGAATCACTCACAACTTTCAGAAATATTTCTTCAAGGTTTGTTGGTATTGCTGATAAATCATCTATAGATATATTATTTTGATTTAAAATTTTTAGAATATTCATCAAAACAACTTCAGAATTAGTAGACCGTATAGTGATTGTTGCACCAGTACCATAGTCAATTTTACAATCTTGAATATTTTCTAAAAGATCTGGTAACGTTTCAGTGTTGGATGAGATATGGATTTTGATTGTTTTTTCCTTACCAAATCTATTTTTCAGCTCGTTTGGAGAATCAACGGTAATTATCTTACCTTTGTTAATTATTGCAATATTATCACAAAGATATTCTGCCTCAGTTAGTACGTGTGTAGTATAAAATATTGTTAGATTCTTTTCCTTTACTTTGTTTTTCAAAAAATCTAATAATTGCCGTCTAGCCGTTGGATCCAATCCAACAGTGGGTTCATCCAAAAATAGTAAATCCATATCATGCATAAATTCACGCGCCACCTGAACTCTTCGGCGTTGACCTATGGACAGGTCTTCATTTCTCTTCTTTCTAATTTCGACCAGATTAAAAGCAGTTAACAGTTCTTCGGTTCTAGCCTTCCTAGTTTTTTTATCTATATTCCACATCATACCATACTTATCTAGAGATTTTTCCACAGAAAGTGTTGGCTCATAACTGGGTTGCTGCAAAACCACACCAATCTTTTTTCTTATCTTTAATGGTTCCTTCATAGCATTAATTTTTAGAACTGTGATTTCACCACCTGTTGGCTGAATCAATGTAGTTAACATTTTAATCACAGTGGATTTGCCTGCTCCATTTGGTCCTAAAAAACCAAAAATTTGCCCCTCGTCGACATCAAGATCTATACCATCTACTGCGTTTATACCATCATATGACTTGAAAAGGGATCTTGCTAGAATTGATTTCATATTTCTTAAAATTCTCCAACTCGCCATATATGTTAATAAGAGATTAAAAAGTAAAATTAGTGACTAGCATGTCTGAGTTTGAAGAAATAATAGAAAATATACTAAAACAAAAACCTGAATTAACTAGAGAAAATTTAGAAGGGTTGATCGATCAAAAAACGCAAAAGATAGGTGCGGGATACTTAACTGATCAAGGAGCCCTATTCCTGATTGCATCTGACCTAGGAATTTCATTGACACAATCTACTAAGTTAGAGGTTGGACTCAAGGATCTTTATGTTGGTGCTAAAGAGATATCGTTGGAAGGAAGAGTGTTGAATATTTCCCCTACAAAAGAATTTTCTAGAAAGGATGGTTCCTCTTTCTTACTAAGAACAATTACTGTGTATGATAATGATTCTACCGCAAGTGTAAAGCTTTGGGATGATAAAGCTAATCTTCCCGGAATTGAAAATTTGAAACCTGGTGATTTAGTTAAGATAATCAAGGCTTATGTAAAATCAGATCTTAATGGAAGTCCAACGATAAATATTGGTTCAGGTTCTGATATAGAACCAATAAATCAAGAAAGTAAAATCCGTTCCATTGATGCTCTAGCTGTTGACTCGAGTGAAATTAAACAGGACCAAAATAATTTAGTGATTTCTGGTAAAATAGATGGTAGTGTAAGTACATTAGAATTTACTAACAAACGTGGAGACCCAGCAAAGGCGCTTAAAATGAGTTTAAAGGGAAATAATGGTGCTTCAACAAAAGTAATACTATGGGGAAAAGATGAAACATCTTTGCCTAAAGTTGTTTCTCAAGATTCAAAAGTTCTACTTTTGGGTGTGAGAACAAAAATGGGAAATCAAGGTCTTGAGATTCACGGAAACGATGGAACAATGGTTAAAGTTGAAGGGAGTAAGGAGATTGAGCCTATTATTCTTCGTATCGTCGCAAAAACTAAAAATGAGCAAGGAAAAACTATCGCCTTAGGAATTAATGATAAGAAAAATATGGTTTATGTATCTGATTCCGTAAATATGTTAGAGCCCACCAATATTGGTGATGTTGTAGAATGTATGCCATCACAAGTTTATGGAAATTCTCTGATAATTGACTCGGGCTCGTTAGTAAGAAATATTGAAGATGATGGAACACTTTCTACATTATCAGATCTAAGGACAAAAATTTCTGAGATTAAATCTGGAAATGAATACTGTGTTGAAGCAATAATTTTGAAGGAACCAGAAAGACGAGATGTGCAGACAAAAGCTGGAGAAACAATTTCATTAGGTGAAATGTTTGTAGAAGATACTACTGGACAGATCTGGATTAAGGGTTGGAGAAATCAAGCTAAACTTTTAGATGGATTATCAAGAGGTGAGGTAATTTCTGTCACCAGTGTTAATGCAAAGGCTGGTCTTGAAGGTAGAACTGAGTTGTTTTTGACTCCATCTTCAACTGTTAATAAAAAATTTAATCATCCCAAAAACCCCTAGTCATTACATACTGTCTTTCAGCTTCGTAAATCTGTTTATACATATACTCCTCATCAACCATGTTTCTTAGAATACGTGCTGCTGTATCAGCACCTACACCATATCCTGATAAAACAGTGATTGCATTATTACCAAATGTTTCAATTAATGAAGCAACCTTCCAAGCTCGTTTAAATTTATGATTTTCTTCCAATGAAAGTTTCTTGGATTTATGGTTTTTCTGAATTATTTTCACCAAGTCATAGTCGGAATAATAAGTGGCAGTAATTTGTCTTCCCTTACAATATTTACAGATCAGTTTTTTTGGTCTTTTCTCAAATTCTCCTGTAATTATAGCTAGTTGCCATTTCCCACAACGAGCACAAATTAGACGATGTTTAGTTTTTAGTAAGCGTTTTTTTACCTCATCAAGTATTGCTTTATCCACATTTGCTGGTGATGAATAATATTTTGTAGTGTGATCTAAAAGTGGTTCTGCCAATTTTGAAAATTTGACAACATCTATCCATTCAATTTGTATTTCATTATTTTTGATTCTGGTCAAGAGTTTATCTGTGCCTAACAAATCAAATTTATCATGGAATAGCTCACGTAATGCTTCTTTAACAAGTGGTGTGGTTTGATATTGCTCATAAATGAAATGCCCAGTTTTTCTATCATAAATAGATCCACGTTCTACCATACCAAATTTTTTTGCAACACACCATGTTCTCCAATTAATATTATGTGTACCTGTAAGTGATGTAGAAACAACATCATTTATATCAAATTTTTCAATCAGAGCCTCAACAAATATTTTTTTATGTATTCGTGAATTAGATGTTAAAACAATTCTATATGCATCTGAACGTGATTCTACAGTATATCCTAGTACGGATGATAGAAGTGATGAAAGTATAGTTGCTAAAGTTGAATTTATCCTTGTACCAAAACATGCATGAATTACAACCGTACCTTCTGTTCTTAATGATTCAACTACAATTGTTTTCTCATCAGGTGTAACGTCAAAATCAAGATTAGGAATTGTTTGGTTAATCATTGATAATGAACCATCTCTTACTTTTTTTCTAAGTAAACCAACTTTTTGTGCTGTGGCAAAATCAACTGGGATGTTTTCGCCCTCCCAATATGGAACTTTTTTTCCTCCACTTTTAATAGGTTCAACATTAACTTGCAATGATTTCTCATCAACATTCAAAATTCTCCATTGCAATCCACGAAGAACAAAAATATTTCCTTGTTCACCAAAATCTCCAACAAATCTTTGATCTAATGATCCAATGAGTTTTTTACCTACTGAATCAAAAACTTTGAATTTTAAAATATCTGGAATTGTTGAAAGATTTTCAAAATAATATCTAAAAGAATTTCCTTTTTTCCAAAATTTCATTTTTGGTTTATCAAAAAATAAAATTGGTCTACTAATTGAGTGTAAAATTTCTAAAACATCACATAAATCGTCTAATGTTAAATTTCTAAATGGATATGCTTGTGTGATTATCTTATGTGCAAAATCTATTGGTACTTCACCTATTTGCATTGATAATCCAACTAAATGATGAGCTAGGACATCAAAAGATTCATCATGAATATTTTGATTTTCTATTGAATTATTTTTTACCCTATCAAGGATTGCTGTTGTTTCGAACTCATCATCGCCATTATTTGTAATAATCAATCCTTTGGCAGAAGAATTTCTTGTATGTCTACTTCTTCCTATTCTTTGTACTAGTTTTGATACTTGACGTGGTGAACCATAATGAATGACAAGATCTACAGATCCTATGTCCAAACCCAATTCAAGAGATGATGTGCAAACTACTATTCCCTTTCTTCCACTTCGTAGTATGCTTTCAGTTTCTTCTCTGACTTGCTTTGATAAAGACCCATGATGTAGTTCAATATTCATCATTGTCTTGTCCCTCAATATTGATGCCAAAAATTCCGATTCGCCTCTGGTATTAGTAAACAAGAGAATTGGGGAGTCAAAGTTTGATTTTTCTACATAATTAATGACTGAATCAGCGACCTCGGAAATAGAACCATTGACAAATTTTACCTCAACATCATAATTTCTAACTGATTCATCTTGAATTATTGCACATGGTTTGTTTGTTCCTACAAGAAATTGCGCAGCGTCATCAATATTTCCAATCGTAGCGGATAACCCAATCCGTATAATTTTTTGGCTTGCGTTAAGTTGAAGACGTTCTAGACTTAATGAAAGTTGAGAACCTCGTTCACTTGCTAGAAGCTCATGTATCTCATCGATGATAACCCATTCTAATTCAGCAAGTGCAACCAGAAATTTCTTTTGGGTAAGTAAGATGACAAGCGTTTCTGGTGTAGTAATTAATATGTCAGGTGGTGAATCTGAAATTTTTTTTCGAAGTGATTGTGATGTATCTCCATGCCTTACCTGAATTGTAAGATCATCATAATCTGCGTACTTGATTATTCTACGAAAGACATCTCGGTTGAGTGCTCTTAATGGTGTAACATAAAGTGCCTTAATCTTTCCTTGTTGCTTCGTTTTTTTTATTAATGAAAAAATAGGAATTACTGTACATTCAGTTTTCCCAGAACCAGTTGGTGCAATTATCAATGAATTCTTTTTTTGAGAAACAATGGGTGCTGCTTTCTTCTGAATATTTGTAAATTGTTTAAATCCTAATAAGCGAAATTTTTCCTGTAGAAAAGTTTCAGTTTGAGTTTTCTCCGATATCTTTTGATCTAATTTTTCCATAAGACATCTAGTAGTTTTTCTGTGTTAAATAAATTAAGATGGATTAGTTAGACCACCACTAGATATAACATAAGAAATTTTTTGGCTGCTAAACGGTGAAATTATTTGACACGTATACTCATGATTGATTTTTGAAAGTTTTATTTTGACATGAGAATACATGCTTATTGATTTTTCTAAATTTTCTATTTCATTATCATCAGTATTTCTGACAATATTCGTAACCACTATAGGAATTCTAGTTGTTATGGAAATTCTAGATAAATCATACATGTATTTCATAAAAGAAAGATGTTTTTCAAGAAAATTATTTTTTTTTGAATATTCAAATGAAAACAGATCACTTACATTATCTATTATAATTAATGAAAAATTATCAATTGGTATTTTTGACAAATACTGAATTTGTTGTATGCTGTCAGTGATTCTTGCAATCTTAATTTTATCAAGTATTTTTAAATCCATGTTCTGCGAGCCTATCATTTCAACTAATCTTTCTGGTCTGAACCCACCTGTTGTATCTTCGAATAGCACTTCTTTTCCACTTTTTAATGCATTAATACAAATTTGAAAAGCAAGTTGTGATTTACCTGTAGCATTTTTACCAAAAATGTCAGTTATCAGACCTTCTTTTAACCCACCACCAAGACATGCATCTAATTTTTGTAATCCCGTTGAAATCATACTCTTAGTACTTGCAGTAAAAATTAAACATATTTCATAATTACCAAAATAGGCAAGGCTTTTATTTTGGTAAACAAGGAAACCACACAAGCGAGAATTATTTATGTCACAGACAACATCAAAAAGACCATTAACTGTATTACAAAAAAATACTAAAAAAGATGTTATAGTCAGACTAAAATCTGAAGTGGAATATAAAGGAAAAATGGAAAATGTTGATTCTTATATGAATTTGATAATGACTGATGCTGAAGAAGTAAATCAAGGAAAAACTGTTGGGAAGTTTGGAAGGGTTATTGTACGAGGAAACAACGTGTTATTTATCAAGTTAGAAAATGAATTTTAATCTGTTTTAACAAATGGCAAAAAACTATATTTTTACATCAGAATCAGTAACTGAAGGTCATCCAGATAAGGTATGCGACCATATTTCTGATGCAATATTAGACGAATTTCTTCGTCAGGATCCAGATTCTAGGGTAGCGGTAGAGACGCTTGTAACAACAGATTTTGTCACTGTTGCTGGTGAGGTTACATCAAAAGGAAAATTTGACATTGAAAAAGTTGTAAGAGATACAATTGCGGAAATTGGTTATGATGATGCTGCATTGAAATTTGATGCAAAAACTTGCAAAGTTCTTGTAAAGATAGACCCACAAAGTCCAAATATTTCTCAAGGAGTAACAGTATCGCAAACCCAAGCGGAACAAGGAGCGGGAGATCAGGGTTTGATGTTTGGATATGCTACAAACGAAACTGATGAGCTTATGCCATTACCAATATCACTGGCTCATAAGCTTACCAAAAAACTTGCTGATGTTAGAAAATCAAAAGAATTAGCATGGGTAAGACCAGACGGTAAGTCTCAAGTTTCTGTTGAATATGTAGATAATAAGCCTCAAAGAGTTCAAACTGTTGTAATTTCAACTCAACATGATCCTGAAATATCAAATGAGGAAATTAGAAAGGAGATTATTGATAAAGTGATAAAACCTGTTTGTGGAAATTGGTGGCATGAAGAGATTGTGATTCATGTAAACCCAACTGGGAAATTTGAAATTGGAGGACCACACGGTGATGCTGGACTTACGGGCAGAAAAATCATTGTTGATTCCTATGGGGGAATGGGAAGACATGGTGGTGGGGCATTTTCTGGAAAGGATCCATCAAAGGTAGATCGATCTGCATGTTATATGTGCAGATATGTTGCAAAAAATCTTGTGGCGGCAGGTCTTGCTGATAGATGTGAAGTGCAGATTGCTTATGCTATAGGAGTTTGTCAACCATTATCATTGATGGTTAATACGTTTGAAACAAATAAAATACCTGAAGAGAAAATTGAGAAAATTCTAAACTCACACTTTGATATGAAGCCAGCCTCGATAGTTTCTCATTTAGATCTAAAAAGACCAATCTACAAAAAGACCGCAGGTTATGGTCATTTTGGTAGAAACGATCCAGAGTTTAGTTGGGAAAAGACGGACAAAGCTGAAGATCTAAGAAAGGCTGCTGGATTATAAAATATCTTTAATTGGTCTTAGTTTTACATTGGATATTTTTTGAAGTTGCTTTAGATTGCCTGTATAATCTCCAATCAAAAGATTGAGACTATCTAAATCATAGATGCTTTTTGGATTATGTAATGCTTCATGATATATACTTTCTAAATTAATTTTTTGTATCCTTATTTTTTTATTTTTAACAAAATATCTAACAAAATCTTCAAATTTTATGATTTCTGGTCCCACTAAATCTAATATCTTATTAGAAAATTTTTTCTCAGAAATTGATTCGAGTATAATTTTAGCAACATCTTCTACAAATATTGGTTGTAAATGATATTTACCAGAACCAGGAATTATCACAATTCCTTTTTTAATTTGTTTCAGGACGAACTTACTTAGATAATCTTTTTTCCCTACAATATAAGAGGGTCGAAATATTGTATAGTTCAGACCGGAATTAATTATTTCTTGTTCAGCTTTGTATTTTGAGATAAAATAATCCGATCTAGAATTTTTAGTTACGCCCAAACCACTGATATAAATAATTTTTTTAATTCCAGATTTTTTACATGTTTTAATCATATTTTTTGTTAGATCAACATTACCTTCAAAATTATATTTGGAGGATTGTTTGCCAATTCCAATAAGATGTACTAAAGCATCACAATTTCTTAATTTGTTCTGGAGTCCTTTTTCCAGAAGAGTTTTTGAGTACACCGCTGTTTCAGTATGATGTTTCTGGAAGGTTTTTCTAGCAATTGCGATGACTTTAATATGATTTTTAGATAGAAAATTTCGCAAGTTTTTTGCGACAAAACCATTTGCGCCCGTAATAGTAATAGTCGAAATTTCCTGTTTAGTCATAAAAAAATCATACAAGATTTAATTTTAAAGATATCATATACAATTTGTGCTTGATTCTTCGAGATATTATGAAATATTGGGTATAAATGAAAATTCGTCATCAAAGGAAATGAAGAATGCATACAGAAAACTGTCGTTAAAATATCATCCAGATAAAACCAATATTGATCAATCAGACACTAAATTCAAAGAAGTTACAGAAGCATATCAATTTCTCAAATCACATCAAAAACGAGTGAAAAAAACCATCAAAAATGATGTTGGAAGTAATTATGCGGATTTTTGGCAAAAACAATATGAAGAACAATACGAGCACGGTTTTAATCACAGAGAAAATTTTAGGAATGAATTTCACATAAAATCTCCTAATCAGGAAAAACCAGTTTCACATAAAATTTTTCATATTACTATTTTTGGTGGTCTTGCATTGATTACACTCTGGATTGTTTTATCTGAAATTTTGAAATAAAAGAGTTATTACATAAAAAAAATCTCAATTATAATGTGGACTTACCAAAACAACCTACAGGTAAGCTAAGAACAGGATTTACCACTGGTACTAGTGCCACCGCCGCATCAATAGCTGGTATCCTATCAATTCTTAATCAAGAAAAAATCAAATCTGTAGATGTGTTATTACCAAAAAAGGATAAAATAAAAATAAATATCAATAGTTGTGAGTTTGGAAAAAATCATGCACGCTGTTCAGTGATTAAGGATGGTGGTGATGATCCTGATGTAACACATGGTGCTGAAATTGTTGTGGATTTAGAACTAACATCTAATCCAAACTCGGTTGAAATTGATGGTGGAGAAGGTGTTGGTCGTATTACAAAGCCTGGTATAGGACTGGAAATTGGTCAAGCTGCAATAAACCCAACTCCAAGAAAAATGATTACTGAAAATTTAATTCTAACTGCCAAAGAAATTCTAGAAAAAAATGGAATTAAAGTATTGATATCAGTTCCGAAGGGAAAGGAGTTGGGGCCAAAAACTGACAACCCCAGAATTGGAATAGTTGGAGGAATATCAATACTAGGAACTAGTGGAATTGTTATGCCATATTCTACCGCATCATTTGCTGCTGCTATTCGACAACAAATTAGTGTTGTAGTTTCAATGGGAGATGATACAGTTGTCTTGACAACTGGTGGAAGAAGTGAAGATTATGCAAGGAAGATACTTGAATTTCCAGAACACTCATACATACAAATGGGAGATTTTTCTGGATACACACTTTCTCAATGTGCGAAGAAAGATATCAAGAAAGCTTATGTTTGTGGTTTTATTGGAAAATTTGCAAAAATGGCTACTGGTGTGAAGCAGACACATGTAAAAGGCTCCAAGGTGAATATGCAATTTCTCTCAGAAATAGCAAAGAAGTGTAAGGCTGAACAAACTATAATCAAGGAAATAAAGAATGCAAATACCGCTAGAAATGTACAAGAAATTATTCTTGAAAATAATATAGAGGGTTTTTTTGATGAAATCTGTTCACAAGTTTACAAACAGCTTACAAATCATTCAGAAAATAAGACTCCCATCGAAATCATACTATTTGACTTTGATGGGAACGTTTTGGCACGATATCCAAAGCAGTAAGGGATTTTATTAAACTAAGAAACAACTAGGATATGGAAAGAATAGCGATCATAGCTATCACAAAAAATGGCATAAAAATGGCCAAAGGCTTAAAGGAAAAATTTCCCACGTGGGAAATATTTGCCCCGGAGAAATTTTCAGATGATGATAAAAAAATTAATTGGTATAACAATAGCACTACAATAAAAATTAAGGAATTATTTGAATCAAATGATGGGTTGATTTGTTTATTCTCATTGGGTGCAGTGGTTAGATTAATTTCACCACATCTGAAGGATAAGAAGACGGATCCTGCAGTAATTGTAATTGATGACCAAGCTCAATTTGTCATAAGTACACTTTCTGGACATCTTGGTGGAGCAAATCAGCTTACAAATGATATTGCAGAGCAACTTAGTGCAGTACCTGTAATAACAACAGCAGCTGATGTCAACAAAACAATTTCGGTAGACCTTGTTGGAAAAGATTTTGGATGGAAAATTGATGATGACTCTAATGTAACTAAGATTAGCGCATTTATGGTAAACAAAGAAAAAATAGCTGTGTATCAAAGTTGTGGTGCACGAAATTGGTGGCAACAAAACTTACCAGAAAATGTTTCATCATATTCAACACTTGATGAATTAAAAAAATCAAAATCAAAAGGCTTCTTGATTATTTCGGACGAACACATTGATGACAATGATATATTAGAAAATGCAGTTATTTACAGACCTCCTAGTTTAGTTGTAGGAATAGGTTTACACTGGAACACTACAAAAGAGAAGATAATGGAAGGGTTGGATGCATCTTTGAAAAAATTCAATCTAAGTAAAAAATCCATAGTCAGACTTGCGTCTACAAAGAAAAGAGAGGACGCTGTAGGACTGAATGATTTTACAAAAGAAATGAATGTACCATTGGAGCTTTATGATAGAGATGATCTTGCGCCTATCAAAACTCCTAATCCATCTAAAATGGTTGAGAGTTATGAAGGAACAGCTAGTGTGTCTGAGGCTGCAGCTATAAAATCATCAGGTGGAGTTTTGATTGTTGAAAAACAAAAATTTCCACCAGATTTAACAATAGCAATAGCGAGGATTCAAGAATGAAACGTGGATTAATGTTAATCGATAGGGGTAGTAGGGAAAGAGAGGCTGAAGAAGAATTAGAAACTATTTGTGAAAAAGTTAAGGAAAAAGGAAATTATGATTTTACAGAATTTTGTTTTCTTGAGGTAGTTCCACCATTCATTGAAGATGGGATGAAAAAATGTCTGAAAAAAGATATTGATGAAATGACAATTGTACCGTATTTTCTATATCCTGGAAAAAAAGTAAAGATAGCGGTGGCAGACGCAATGAAGTACCAAAAAGATACGAAAATCAAGTTTCTTGTCTCAAAACCAATGACTATGCATAGAACATTAGTAGATCTGGTGGATAATAGGATAGTTTCAGCATTAAAGGAAAATGAGATCTCATTATCAAAAGATGAGGTAGATGTGCTTGTAATTGGTCATGGCAGTAAAGATCCTAATGCCGGAATGTCAATTAATTACATTGTAGATGAGCTAAGAAAAACCTACAAAAATGTGGACAGGTGCTACTTAGAGATTGAAGAGCCAGACATTGAACAGGGAATACAAAAATGTGAAAAAAACAAGCCAAAAGTTTTGGTCATAGTCTTTTATTTTCTGCATGAAGGAGCTCATGTGAAGACAGACATTAACAATGATCTGAAACCTGCGCTAGAAAAAGTCAATCTAAACAAAGTTTGTATTACTAAGCATCTTGGAACTGATGAAAAAATGATTGATTTGATTTTAGAGCGAGCAAAAGAGGTAGAAGATGCAAACTAGGAAAGGTCAGAATATTGAGGATGAGAGTATGCAAGTTATTGATAATGAAGTGGGTCCCCATTCATATGATGAGTTAGAATGGCCCATAGTAAGACGTATGATACATTCTACAGCTGATTTCGACTTTGCTGGAAAAAATAAGATTATTTTCCACAAAGATGCAATTTCTAGTGGAATGTCTGCGTTAAAGAATGGGTGTAGCATAATTTGTGATGTTAATGGTCTTGTTGGTTTTCTCAATAAACAAAATCCAAAAGATTTTGGAAATGAAGTGATTTGCAATATTTCTAATCCAATTGTGATCGAAACTGCTAAAAAAGATGGCAAGACAAGGGCAGAGGCATCTATGCGTTTTGTTGCCTCTGAAATGAATGGAGGAATAGTGGCTATTGGAAGTGCCCCAACCGCTCTGTATGAAGTTCTTAAGATGATTAAGGAAGGTGTTACAAAACCTGCTCTAATTATTGGTATTCCTGTAGGTTTTATTGCAGCAGCTGAGTCTAAAGATGAATTGTGCAGCTCTAATATTCCGTTTATCACAAATATTGGAAGAAAAGGTGGAAGTTCTTGCGCTGCGTCTACCATAAATGCATTATTCAAATTAATAAGACAGAGTTAAGCCGATCAAAAATTTAGTTATACTTACAAGTACGGCGGTTAATAAAAATTATGACCGAACCAGAGATACCACAAAAAAGACCATATCCTACGCAAGTTGAAGCAGGAAAAGAATATCATGTATGTATGTGTGGAAAATCCCAAAATCAGCCACTTTGTGATGGTAGCCATGCAGGTTCCGGTTTAGGACCAAAAATTTTTAAGGCTACTGAAGATGGATTTATTGCTTTTTGTGGATGCAAACATAGTAATGATGAAAGTGGAAAGTGTGACGGAACACATGGCACACTTTAATCTCTCTAAATTGCTAGATTGAATTTCGAACCATGTTTGTAGCATATTTTGCACTATCAAAATACAGATGACAGTATGATGCAAGTGTGTTATATTCAGAAAGTGCATCCTTTTTACCAGATATGCCTTCACCAATCTTCAGATCATAGACAAGCTTTGCATCTCTTGGTAGATTTCTAATCTTCGAGTAGTGAAACTCATGTGCACGAAACTTTGCAGTTGGTGAAACAAAACAATTTGATCTGATTCTCCCTTCAGTATAGTTTAATGTCATTTTTTTTGTCATATGAGTTTCTGCGTCGAACAATCCTACCATCTTGTACTTTTTTTTCCCAAAGCTTATCAATTTAGTAAGATACATCAACCCTCCACATTCGGCATAAATTGACGTTCCTTCTTCAGCACGTTTTTTTATCATCTTCCTCATTGTTGTGTTCCTTTCAAGTGATTGCCCCAAAACTTCAGGAAATCCACCACCAATGTAGATTAAATCACAGGCTGGAATTTTTTTGTCATTTATAGGGCTAAAAAATTTTAGTTTTGCACCTTCTCTACGTAATGCTTCAAGATTATCATGATAGTAAAAATTAAACGAACTGTCTAGTGCTACTGCTACCGTAGCTATTGATTTTTTGAATTTTTTTGGCTTCATCTTTGGCAGTTCTGGCACACTTTTACAAATCTGAATTATTTTGTTAATATCAAGATTATCAGAAATCTCGCGTGATACTTTTCTAATCTTGTTTTGCAGTGACTTTTGTTCCCTTACAGGAATGAGACCTAAATGTCGTGATTCCATACTCTCAGAATTTTTTGGGATAAATCCAAGTATGGGAATTTTTAGATTTGTGAGAGCCTGTCTGCACATGTTTTCATGTTTCTTGCTGCCAATTCTGTTCAAAATTATTCCAACTATCCTAGAATTACGATGAAACTTTGCAAACCCAAGCGCAGTTGCTGCAATAGAACGCGCAGCTTTACTTGCATCTAAAACTAAAACTGTTGGAGCTTTTAGTAGTGACGCAACGTGGTGTGTACTTGCAAAGTTTGTCTTTCCACCAAATCCATCATAATAACCCATAACACCCTCAACTATAGAAATGTCAGATGTAGAATTTTTTACAAAACTTTGGACAAGCTCATTTTTGCCCATCAACCAAACGTCCAAATTTTTTGCATTGTTTTTTGATATTGAAGATAGATAGCTAGGATCAATATAATCTGGTCCAACCTTAAATGGCTGAACTGTGTAACCACATTTTTTAATACCATAAATTATTGCGGATGTGATCGTTGTTTTGCCCACACCGCTAGTTGCTCCAGCAATGATTAATCTTGGAATTTTCAATTCTTAACCTATGAATTTCATCTAGTATCAATCTTTTTAGTTAGATAAAATTCAAACTAGATATGGGTGAAAAAGGCCTAGTAATTGTCTATACTGGAGGTGGTAAGGGGAAAACTTCAGCTGCATTGGGTCTTGTTCTTAGGGCAGTAGGCTATAACCACAAGGTTTGCATGATCCAGTTTGTCAAAGGCTCATGGCATTATGGTGAATTGGATAGTGCTAAACGGTTGGAACCAGAATTTGAGTTGGTTACTGCAGGTAAGGGATTTGTAGGAATAATAGATGATAAAAGTCCTCGGGAAGATCATGTGAAAGCAGCAAATGATGCACTTACTATTAGTAAAGAGAAAATTTTGTCTGGCAAATATGATGTTGTAATATTAGATGAGATTAACTATGCAATTCAATTAGAATTAGTAAGCCTGAACGATGTTTTAGAAATTATAAAATCAAAACCTGATGAACTTGATCTTGTACTTACGGGTAATCTATGTCCATTAGGTAAGGGAGATGTTCAAAGTACTGCAGCTGAAAAAATAATTGAAGTAGCTGACCTTGTAACTGAGATGAAGGAGGTAAAACACCCGTTCAAATCTGGTATAAAAGCAAAAAAAGGAATAGATTTTTGATCAGCAACAATAAATTAGCTAGTAAAAAAATTAGAATGAATGTCAACTGAGATGCAAGAATTCCCCGATGAGGGTGAAATTGTAGTTGTAACAGTCACAAAGATAGGTGACCATGGGGCTTATGTCGGCCTCGATGAGTATAATAGCATTCAGGGCTTTTTACATATTTCAGAAATTGCTCCTGGATGGGTACGAAATGTTCGGAAATATGTAACGGAAGGAGAGAAAAAAGTTGTACTTGTAAAGAAGATTAGAAAAGCTAAGGGAGAAATTGATTTATCATTAAGACAGATTTCAAAGGATCAACAAAAAAAGAAGCTCCTTGATGTCAAGCGACATGAAAAAGGGAAAGGGATTATTAAAAATATACAAGACAAGGCAAAGTTATCAGAGAAACAAATTGAAGAAGTAGAAGATAAAATTTTTTCAAAATATGATTCCGTTTATGATGCAGTAATAGATATTGGTACAAATGGAATCAAAGTTTTCGATACATTTGGTTTACCACGAGAAACATTAGATGTAATTGAAGAAGTTTCATCCAAAATTAAACTTCCCTCAGTAGAAATCAGAGGTGTATTAGAAATATCTGATAGCAGTTTTAATGGAATTGAAAATATAAAGAAGCAATTGCAAGATGCAGAACAGAAAGGTGGTGTAGAAATATTATACATCGGTGCTCCAAAATATAGAATGAGTGTGAGAGCACCAGACTTTAAATCTGCAGAAAGAACATTAAAACCAATTTTAGAAGATTTGCAAAAAAACATTGAAAAAAATAAGGGAACTTTTGTATTTACAAGAGAAGAATCTAAAAAAACTAGGGGAGATTAATGCGATTTCAATTAAGAAAATGTTCTGTGTGTAATAGATATACACTAAAAAATGAATGCCTAAAATGTAATAATCCTACCAAGTTAGTACATCCTGCAAAATTTTCTCCTGATGACAAGTATATGAGATTGCGGATGGAAAAAAACAGTAATTTGGATTCTACTAAATAATCTTAATCAGGGTGCGTATGTGCCTGTTAGTTGTGTCTGTTCTAAGATGTGACCTTCCATTGCTTTTTCAAGATCTGCCTTTGTAGACTTGTCTGGAAGATCCAGTCTGGTATCTAATGCGTAAAGTTTGAAGACATATGTGTGCCTTTTGTCAGGCGGTGCTGGTCCACCATATCCTCGTTCACCAAAATCTGTCACACCTTCTGGGTCATCAATATATCCATCTACTTGTCCTGTGTCGGGATTAATATTCCAAATAACCCAATGCACCCAAACCTTTCCAACAGCTCCCATTGCATCTGGATCATCCATAATGAGAGCTAAGGATTTTGTTCCCTCAGGTTTTCCACTGATTGTTAATGGAGGTACTTCATTTCCGTTCTTATATCCACATTCTCGTGGTATTTCACCACCATCAGTGAAAGCAGAACTTGTAAGTTGAAGGTCTCCCATTTGCTTAATTTTGTATTATATTGCTGTTAAATTTTACTAGGATTCCAAAACAATTTTGTCGTTTGAAAATGATATAATTGTACCATTTAGATTTTTTATTTTATTTTTCAGCTCGTTGTCCATTGTTGCAACCATTCCTCCATGTTTTTGGATATATTCGGAAATTGCATTGTCAGCAAATTTACCTAATATCTCGATATTTTTCATATCACGCACAAATTCAAGTGTTTTTGATGCGTCATCTTGTTTGTTTTGGTTTTTTGTAAGTTGTTCTAATTCATTTAATACCACTAAAGGAACTACAAATTCAATATTACCAATTTCAGAATATATGGAATCAAGATTTTTGATATTTCTAGTGGCTAGATGAATTAGAAAACTTGTATCACAGATAACATCAACCAACTATTCCTGCCCCAATGAGTCTCCATCTATCTGCAATTCTTCTACTAAGTGCAACATTTGATCCCTCAAAAAGGCAGATTGGTCTTTTAAATTCCACTTCAATATCATTGGATTTTACTTTCTTTACTTTTGCAGGTACTGGCGCTGTTCCTACATTAACTCTTAACAATTCATCAGTTCTGATCGGTGCTACTTTTGTTTCTGTAACAGATCCAACAGCCATATCAAACAAATTTATGCTTAGTTTTACGTTTGTTGTATTTTCTGGGAGTGTATCCGGCTTTCCAATTATTGAACCTATCAATGAATCACTTCTTGAAAGAGAAGGATCAAGTTTTGTTCCTATAGCAACCAAACCTCCGGGTTTAACAGAATCTACCAAACCAGCTCCTGTACCCAATGAAACTATCTCCGTTTGTATGGATTGATAAGATTTTTTCCTACCATCTAATAATCCTGGTTTAATCTCGATTTCATCTCCAACTGAAAATTTACCCTGAGTTAGACTGCCTCCAATGACTCCACCTTTGAGATTTTTTATTTTTGAACCTGGTTTATTGATATCAAAAGATCTTAGAACATGCATCACAGTATTTTTGGATTCATCTCTTTCTGGAGTTTCAATTGTTTCCTCAATAGCTCCAATCAACGCATCAACATTAAGAGATGATTGTGCTGATACCGGAATTATTGGTGAATCTGCATGTTTTGTACCCTTGACAAATTTAGTGATTTCAGAAAAATTTGATAAAGCATCTTGGTATGATATCAAGTCAACCTTATTTTGAACAATTACAATTTGTTTAATGCCTAATGTTTGCAAGGCTAAAAGATGTTCTTTTGTTTGAGGTTGTGGTACCTTTGAGTTTGCAGCAACCAAAAGCATTGCACCATCAATTAATGCAGAACCTGAAAGCATGTTAGCCATCAAACTTTCATGCCCAGGACTATCAACAAAGCTTACCACTCTTGATAATTCGCTTTCTTTTCCACAGTTTGGACATTTTGGCTCGGTAGAATAACCTAGTGGTGATTCACATTTTTTACATTTGTAGAATGCTGCGTCTGAATAACCAACACGTATGGTGATACCTCGTTTGAGTTCTTGGCTATGTACGCTTGTCCAAGACCCAGTAAGAGCCTGAATTAGAGTAGTTTTTCCATGATCTACATGACCTGCCGTACCAATATTGACGCATGGTTGCTTTCCATATTTTTTTATGTACCAATCAGGAAGTGTGTCTTTCCAGTGCATTAAGCAAAATTGTAAATCGTAATATGTTAATCTATGCCTTTTTTTCCTTAGGTTCTTTCTTTGGAGCTTCTTTAGGAGCTTCTTTAGGAGCTTCTTTCTTTGGTTCTTCTTTAGGAGCTTCTTTAGGAGCTTCTTTCTTTGGTTCTTCTTTAGGAGCTTCTTTCTTTGGTTCTTCTTTAGGAGCTTCTTTCTTTGGTTCTTCTTTAGGAGCTTCTTTCTTTGGTTCTTCTTTAGGAGCTTCTTTCTTTGGTTCTTCTTTAGGAGCTTCTTTCTTTGGTTCTTCTTTAGGAGCTTCCGTGACTTCTTCCTTTGGTGACTCTACTTTCATTTCACCATCATATCTAAAATTAATTTGATAAATTTCTTCAGAAATAGTATTTCCTCTAACCAACTTTCGTTTTCTTAATCCTTTTACAGTATCTTGCAAACCAACTCCTTTTGGTATTAAGATGTGTTTTCTTGCCATACCATGTAAATCAGGTCGCATAGGAATACCTGATTTATCACTTCCACCTGTTACTTTCATCTTTCCTTCTAATCCTACGATAGAGGCATCCGCATCATTACCTATTTGCAGACCAAGTAACGGATTGACATCATTATCTTTTAATTCCTTTGTAACTGACTTTCCTTTAATATCAGATACTGTTAATTTGAAATTAGCCAAGTATTCAAAAAAATAGTCAAACGACTAATTAACCTTTGGACTTAATTGCCAAAATCTTAAAACATAAAACGAGTAGTGTGTTTGTGCCAGAAAAAATATTGTGCCCAAGATGTAATGAAGTTATGTCATCTATGCAGGCATGTCATCTAATCTGTAAAAACTGTGGTGCACATTTAGATTGTTCTGATAAGGGCAATTATTGGTAGTTAAAATCCTGGTCGATCTGGAATATAATCTGAAGCAAGATTCAATGCTTTTTCCTTCATAATTTCCAAGTATTTTTCATAATCAGCTTCAAAATTACAGTGTGGACATTTTACTTTTGTAATCTCGTCATCAAGAATTGCAACTTTTTCACATTCCGGACATTTTGCATCCATAAATGATAATTTCTCATGAAGCTATATAACACTAATTTTCAAAATTCAAATTGGCGGAGTTAGTCCAGCCCGGCAGGACGTCAGCTTTCCAAGCCTCTGATCAGATTTATCAGAAACGTAGTGAACTCATAATATGGAACTTTTGCGAAGGGGGAAAAAGACAAAGTGAAATTCACCATAATAAAATTAGTTATACTATCATGATAATCGGAAGTGTTTTCAAATTATAATCAAATCTTTCGTAAACTTGTGCATAACATCCGCACTATTCTTCACTATTAATGAGTCTTCTATGCGAACACCAAATTTTTTCGGTATATAGATTCCAGGTTCAACGGTAATAGCCATATTTTTTTTCATCTTTTCCTTATTTTTACCAGAAATGTTAGGATTTTCATGAACATCTAATCCTATTCCATGACCTGTGGAATGAATGAAGTGTGACCCATAGTTATATTCTGTTATAATTTTTCTGCATGCATCATCCACGGATCCACAAGTCTTTCCGGGTTTTACAGCTTTTAATCCAGCCTTTTGAGATTCCTTTACAATTTCATAGACAGTTACTACCTCCTTAGAAATTGAGCCAAGTCCAAATGTTCTAGTTGCATCAGAAACATATCCCTTATATCTCAAAGTCAAATCTATCGTAATCATATCACCGTTTGTAAATTTCCTTTTGGTAACTTGTGCATGCGGAAGTGAAGAATTTGGACCACTAGCTATTATCAATGGGTTTAAGGTTGAACGGTAACCAGTATCAAATAAGTCATTTGCGTTTGCAAATGACATCAAAGTTGTCTGCAGTTCAGATTCTCTTTTGCCTTTTTCGATGGTTTTTGTACATAGTTCAAACATTTTATCTATTACAGCAGATGTTTTTTTCAGTATACGTATTTCTTCAGAGTCTTTGATTAGACGTGCGTTGTAAAAAGGAATAGAAGATTGTTTTATTTTTGGAATTGATTTTTTTAATGATTGCATTGTTGTGTAGTTCTGACAATCAGTACAGATTTTTTCCTTCTTCAGAATACTAGATAATATAGATGCGGGATAACCTCTTTGTGAAGTTATAATATTACAGTCAACTGAATCTTCTTTTGCCCTTTGTGCCTCTAATTCAGGAGCAATAATTGTAGTCTTTCCACCCTTTTCTAATATACCAATTGCCTCACCCCAGAATCCTGTCATGTAGAAGAGGTTTTCAGGCTCAAATGCGACAAGAATGTCACAATCAATAGAATTACATTGTTTTTCCAATATTTTTCTGCGTGTCTTCATCGTTCAAAGAAATGTTTTTGTGAATTTATGTATGTTGTAAAGTTTGTATATCCAGATTCCTTGCTAGTTTTATGATAGAAAAGCAAGAACAAAAGAAAGTTGTTGCACTGCTTTCCGGCGGATTAGATAGTACACTTGCTGTAAAAACAATACAAAAACAGGGATTTGAAGTTTCAGCAGTGGCGATCAAGACACCATTTTGTGATTTTGATTGTGGTAGAGGTTGTGGTTTTGAGATTAGAGAAAGAGCAGAGAATCTAGGAGTTGATCTAAAAACAGTTTATCTTGGAGATGAATATATTGAGATGTTAAAAAATCCAAAACACGGTTATGGATCTGGAATGAATCCATGTATTGATTGTAGAGCAATGATGTTTGAAGCTGGTAAGAAGCACATGGAAGAGATTGGCGCGGAGTTTATTATTTCAGGTGAAGTACTTGGACAAAGACCAATGAGTCAGTTCGCACCTGCATTGAAAAAAATTGAAAAGTTATCAGGTTTAGAGGGAAAAATTGTTAGACCGTTATCAGCAGCATTGTTACCTGCCACTGATCCAGAAAAGAATGGTTTGATAAAAAGAAAGGATCTTGGTATGATCAGAGGTCGTTCCAGAAAAGAACAACTTAGAATGGCAAAAGATTTTGGTATTGAGGATCCACCAAACGCTGGTGGAGGTTGTCTCTTGACAGATCCTGCGTTCTCATTAAGAGCTAAGGACTTGTTCAAACATATTGAAACACCAACAACAAACGATATTGACCTGTTAAAGATTGGAAGACATTTCAGATTGGATGAAAATACAAAGCTAATTGTTGGAAGAAATGAAAATGAAAATGGAATGATCAAATCACTTGCATTACCTAATGATATCTTACTTGAAGCTAAGGAACATGTTGGACCGATTGTAATGTTAAGAGGACAAACTGGAGACAAATATATAGAATTTTCAGCTAGTGTTACATTACGCTATTCTGATGCACCAAAAAACAAGATAGGTGTTGTCACTGTTCACAAAAATGAAGATGTAGAAGTAGCAATAAAATCTGCCGAAGAATCCTCATATACAAAACTCAGAATTTAGATAACAGATAGTTGTTTACTCGTAAAAAATTAGAAAGACTTTTTGGGGGAGTTGGTGACAAAATAGCTGAATGCAAAAACAGGCAAACCCAACATATCTCAAGGCGATAACAATTAGAGATCCTAGTGATATACACTCAATTAAAGAGGATATCAAAAAAGGTATGATTCTAATTCTTAGGGTTACACCATTAGCACAAAAAGATGTTGAAAAACTCAGAAAAGTTGTAGAAGAACTTTATGTAATTGCAAGAGATTCGAATGCTGATATTGCTCGTCTTGGTGAAGAGAGGATTATAGTGACACCAACAGGTGTAAAAATTTGGAAGCCTGATTATAGTCTAAAATAATCTTATTGCTTCTTGTATTTGTGGATAATGTGATGCAACTCTATACATACGACGTATTGATGCAGACAGATTTTCAGATTTTTTCTTTTCTCCGTGATTCACAAGTACGCGTCTTAGTTTAGGTCTCAGTCTTTGAACAAATGACATAAGTTGGTTGTAATCACTGTGTCCACTAAATCCATCAAGTCTTTCTATATCACAATTTATAGTAATAACTTCAACCTTTCCTTCTTTTCCCAATATGGATACCTGTCTTGATCCATCTAACACTCTTCGTCCAAGCGTACCATTAACTTGATAGGAAACAAATAATATTTTATTCTGTTTATGAGGAGCAATATTCTTGAAATATTCAAGAACTGGACCGCCCTCTAGCATACCAGAAGTTGCTATTATAATACAAGACGATCCATCTCTCAATGGTTCTTCTCTACCATCAGCATGTTCTATATTTGTAAAATATTCTGAATCAAATGGGTTATCATCTGTTTCTAGAATCTTCTTTTTTAGTTCTCTAGCAAGATATTCTGGAAATGCTTCGTGGATTGAAGTAGCTTCCTGAATCATTCCTTCCATGAATACTGGAGCTTCTGTTAATTCACCAGATTTCATATATTGATCTATAACCATCATTAATTCTTGTGCCCTACCAACTGCAGGAATTGGAATGAGTACTTTTCCTCCATCTTTTAAAACCGTATTTACTGCTGAAATAAACGCAGATTCCACTTCCTGTCTTGTAGGTTGTATATCTTCCTTCAAACCATATGTACTTTCGATAAGAAGAGTTTCTACTCGTGGATAATTTGTGAAAGCGCTTTCGAGAAGCATACTTTTACCATATTTGATATCACCTGTGTATACAAAATTGTGATCACCGTTACCAATATGAAAATGGCAAGTAGCTGAGCCTAGAATATGTCCAGCATTAGATAGGACTAGTTTGATATCAGGAGATATATCAGTTACACTTCCATAAGGTAGAGTAATTGCCTGTCGCATTATTTGATGCACATCTCTTTCGGAATACATGGGTATTCTTCCTTGTGCAGTCGCAACCTTGATTGCATCAAGTTGAATCAGATTCATCATGGGCAATGTAGGCTCTGTACAATAAATCGGCCCACGATAACCATATTTCAGTAATGCAGGCAAAAATCCTGTATGATCAAGATGTGCATGGCCTATCACAATAGCATCCAGTTCATCAAGTGTTATGTTAGCCCAATCGAGCCTAGGAAAGGCATCATATGGATTACGTGCGCCAGGATTGATTCCACAATCGATCAATACTTTACTATCATTTGTGGTTAACAACATACATGATCTTCCTACCTGCCCAAAACCACCTAATGTCAGTAATGATACTTCAGATTTCTGTATTAGACGATCTCTAAAAATTTGTTCTCCTATTCCCTTCAGATGTTTTGCTCTATCAGCTGAAGAAACTTTGAGTTGATAATTTATAGCTTGAATTGTGTTTGATGCCTTGTTTGTAGATTTTCTCACACGTAATTTCCAGCCAGTTTTTTCAGATATTTCAGCATGGTTAAATTCTTCTTTATTTCTTTGACAAAGCCAAGGACGTTTTACTTCTATAGAAACTTCTCCAGTAGCAGTATCAAAAAATGTTCCTTTTAAATCTGCATCTTTTGGTACACTTTCATTAAGAATTTTTCTAACATCTTCTTCACTTTTCCTTATTGATTCATCTGTTCTGATAACAATTCGTTTTTTTATCACATTAACTAGATTTGCAATTATATCATTATTTTCTATCAAATATTTTGGAGTTTTTGTGTAAAGTGCAATTCTAGGACCTTCAAAATTAATTTTTGTTATTACCGCTTCTTTGGGTAAACTTTGCAGTATGGTTGCCATGAAATTTTGGCCGTTAGATAATTCCTGTTGCTGTTTCTTTTGCATTTAATCACTAAAGTGAGATAATAGATTTTTTTTGTTCGTTGGTCAAAAGTTGGAATCCGTTCTTATCAATTGTTGCTACATTGATTCCATCACCAGTTCCAATATTTCTTACAATTGCAGCCTTAACTGCGCGAAGAGCTACTATCTTAGCATCTTTAACTGTAAGATCGTCACGGTATTCATCTTCTAAAAGACCATATGCAACAGGTGAACCACTTCCAGTTGTTACATAGGATTTTTGTTCTACAGAACCAAACATATCAATATTGAAAAGTGATGGTCCTTCTTCATCATAACCCCCTAACAAAATGTCAGCCATAAATGGGTAGCCTCTATTTTGATGGAAAACGAGAGAACAAAGTCTTGCTAATGATTTTATTGGAATGTTTTTATTATTTTGAATAGCGTGTATGTTTGCATGATATCTCAAAATATCCGTTAGATTTTGTGCATCTGCAACTCCTCCTGCTAATGTCAAACCAACATGATCGTAGATTTTTTGAATTTTCATTGTATTATTATTGGCAATGAAATATCCAGCACTTGCCCTCATATCAGCACATAAAACAACACCATCTGATGCCTTGATTCCTACAGTGGTTGTGCCATGTAATATTTTTTCTTCAATGTTTGTCGTCATAAATAATACCTCTAATGAGATATTTCGAGTTATTTGCACCCTTTTAAATAACTTTTTGTTTGTAGACAAATGATAAAAAGTGCAAAAAACGAAAAAATCTATGCGATCACATAAGATGGAATTACCACGACTGATTGTTGTCGGAGAGAAAAATATCAATGATATAGGAAGTTTTCTAAAATCATTAAAAAATATAAAAAAAGTTTCTTTGGTATCAGGAAACAATGTTAAAAAGATAGTTCAAAGCAAGATTGAAAGTTCTCTTTCTGCATCCAAAATTCAAATGGTTTGGCATTTAGCTAAAACTAATGATAAAAAATCCATTCAGCAAATAGAGCAAAATGTAGGTAAAAGTAAAAGTGAATTAATTGTGGGTGTTGGTGGTGGTCGTTCTGTTGATATTGCTAAAATAATAGGATTTAATCTTGATTTGCCATTTGTCAGCATACCAACATCTGCGTCACATGATGGTATTGCTAGTCCTTTTGTTTCTATCAAAGGCAATAAACCACACTCGCTGGTAGCTACTGCACCACTTGGAGTTTTTGTGGATGTAGATATTATCAAAAAAGCACCAAAAAAACTACTTGCGAGTGGATGTGGCGATCTTATAGCAAAAATTACAGCTGTACGAGACTGGCAGCTTGGACGTGATAAGACTGGGGAGTATTATGGAAGATATTCTGCAGATCTAGCATTAATGAGTGCAAAAATTTTGATGGAGCATTCTAATAGATTTTCAAAAAAAGGGTTGGATGTCAGAGAGGTTGTTGAGGCATTAATTAGTGCAGGTGTTGCATCGTGCATAGCTGGTAGTAGTAGACCTTGTTCTGGTGCAGAACATTTGTTTTCCCATGCAGTTGATAAATTAGAGCCTGGAATTGGACTTCACGGTGAAAAATGTGGTATTGGTGCAATTATGATTGCAAAATTACAAGGTCAAGATTGGAGAAAAATTGTTAAGACGTTGAAAAGTGTAGGTGCTCCTACAACTGCAAAAGAAATTGGTTTAAAATCTGAAGTTCTTGCAGAAGCATTGACCATTGCACAGTCCTTAAGACCAGAAAGATATACTATTTTAAAAGAAGTCAATATGAATGAAAATAAAGCAATCAATCTTGCTAAAAGTACAAAAGTACTATAATTTTCTATTTTTTACTATCCTTTATTTTTGATTCTTGTTTTGTTTCTTTCTTGGTATCTGGTTTTTCATATGTCTCTGAAAAGGTAATTTTTTCTAATCCAAGAACAAATTTGAATAAATCCATTTGTATAAAGTGTTTTATTATAGGTAAATTTTCAGCACGAAATATTTCCTGTGGTATTATGATATCAAGAATTTTATCCTTATTATTGAAAAGGATTTTTTCGTCTTCTACAGGAAGGTTTTTCTTTAAAATTCCCGTTATTTTGTCTTCATCAGATTTTAATTCTTTGAGAACATTAATGTCATATAGAATTGTTTTTCCTGCAAATCTGTGGTTATAATCAATTTTAATTCTGCCAGAACCGATAAATCTTACAATTCCTTTTTTGTTATCTACCTCAATCGTATCTCCGATGGAAACTTTTTCGGCATCTTCTCCAAGTTTACGCAGTGGAATCATTCTAACTTTGCCAGAATCTCGTTCACCAAATCCTTTATCAGATGAAACTTCAACGGTTGTCTTGTCTCCAACTGAAGTATTTTCTAGTGCTTCATCTAATCCTTTGATTACCCATGACTCTCCAACCGAAATAAGTTTTGGTTGATATTTTATGTTAGGATCATGAAAAGAATGTTTTTTTGCCTCTTCCTCAATGGTTGTTTCAAATACTTCCGAGGTATCCTTTACTTTAGAAGTATAATCGACCAAAATTAATGAGCCTTTATTGAAAGTCATTGTATTCTGCGTTTTTGAATTTCCTTATATAAGTTAACGTGGATTAAAGAGCTTTTAATTTTTCTTCAGCGTTGCTAAGCCCTGCTTTTGCATCAACAGTATAACCCATCATATCTAATGTAGACGCAATAGAAGAAATAGTTCTCATGACATGATATCGTTGAACTTCTCCCATACATCCAACTCGAAAAACTTTTCCTTTGAGATTTCCAAACCCTCCTGCTACAAGAACTCTGAATTTCTCTGCTAGAGTATTTCGAAATGTTTTATCCTCTAGACCATCAAGATAATTCAAAGCTACAATCGTTATTGAACGATCTTCTTCTTTTGCAAATGGTGTCAAACCGATTGCTGAAAGTCCAGAGTATAATGCATCAGAACAAATCTTGTGACGATTAAAGACATTTTCTAATCCTTCTTCTAATAAAATTGATAATGCTTCTCTATATGCATAAAGTAATGGTAATGCAGGAGTAAATGGAGTATGTTTAGATTCTTCGTAGTACTTGAAATATCGTGCTAGGTTAAAGTACATTGTTGCAGGTGGATTTTCAATCATGTATTTTTTAGCTTTAGGGCTTATAGATATTGGAGAAATTCCGGGTGGAGCAGCAATTGCTTTTTGTGCACCAGTCATACATACATCAATGTTCCATTTATCAACAGGTAATGATGTGCCACCGAGTAATGAAACTGAATCTACTATGTACATTGAATCATTACGTGATGTTAGGTCTGAGACTTTATCGAGATAATTTACCATTGTACCGGTAGAAGTTTCATTATGAACAACATAGAATGCTTTGACATCGTTGTTATTATCAAAAGCTTCTTTTACTTGATCAAAAGTTGCATTTTCTCCAGGAGGTGTTTCTAATCTGATTACATTTGCACCTTGACCTTCTATTAATTGTGATAATCTGTTACTAAATTCTCCATTTACAGGTATGATGACTTTATCATCTTTTTTAACAATATTTACAACGCCTGCTTCAACTGCCCCAGTTCCAGATGCAGATAATGCTACAACATCATTCTGTGTTTCAAAGACTTGCTGTGTTTTTGAAATAACATCAGTATACAATTCAACAAAATCATCACTTCTATGATTAATTATTGGTGCAAGCATTGCTCGCATAACTCTGTTTGGTACATTTGTCGGACCGGGTAGCATTGATAGATATTCCAAAATAATTACCTGATTGAATTGTTATATGGCTTTATTTATAATTACAGATCTTTTAGACGTTCTTTGGCGTTCAGATTATCTAGGACTTTTCGCGTTCCTTGCGGAACCAAATCTTGCCAGTTTTTATCGTCCGCTATTAGCTCGCGTATGTTTGTTCCTGAAAATTTTTGCCGATCTTTTAATGGAACCGTTATCACATCAATATTACGTCTTTTATACAAATTATCAGTAAATTTATCATTTGAAAAAACTAGATTGTATTCTGGTACAATCTTATCTATGCTGTAGGTCCATTTCTCATGATCATCAACATCAGGTATATCAAAAATTTTGATGCGAGTGATAATTGAATCATTAACTGATAAAGTAATCATTTTCCTTCTCTCATCAGCAGAAAAAGGGTTTTTCTTTTCATTATATTTATTCGAGCTTCCAATACCAATCCAAAGATTTTCTACCTTATCCAATGCAAAATTCACGGCCTCCAGATGTCCTAAATGAAATGGTTGAAATCTGCCAATTAAAAGTCCATTCATAATATTGTTTCTAGACAATGTTTAAAAAATATATCAAATGCCGGTATTAAGCAACGCTGCAAAAAATAATATGGTTACAGAAATTATAACTGTAGTTTCTCCTAAGATCATGCCTTTTTTATTTAGTTTTTGTAATTCATTATCAGGTATTTGCTTAGCTATTATTTTTTCTTCAACATCTTTGCTAAATATTCTGATATGAACCGCAAAAGTGATAATCAGAGCTATAACAAGAATGATTTTTGTAATTAAATATGCCCCATAACTGCTTGAAAATAATATTTCTGGACTCTGCAATACTAAATGAGAGTTGTAAATCCCTGTGGCAATCAAAATCATGAGTGAAGGGAGAGCGATCTTGTTAAAGCGTCTACCAGTTTTGATCATTAATGCTAATCTTTCATCAATAGACAACGACATTTTTTTCAAAAGTGGTGCTAAAACAGCCCCAAGGAAAATTGAACCCCCTACCCAAATAGATGCACTAAGAAGATGGATCCAAGTGATAATGGTTTGTTCTATGGCCATGAATATCCAATTAGCTCCTCAAATATTAGACATATGAATTCTGGCAAGGTTTTTTAATTCAAGGACTCACAAAAAAATGATTTGAAACCTCCTGGTAAAATAATTCTGTATATCGCTATCGTACTTTTATTAGCATTTATGGGAGGAATGGTGTATGTTTCTCTGCTTGATATTCCTGAATTAGAAAAAAGTGAGTTGAAGCTTGGTAGTATTGAATTGGTGAATGTTGATAGTATTGATAATAAAATTAAATTGAAAGTTGTATTTTTGCTAAAAAATCATGCTGAAAAAACTATTACTGTACCAGTAGTTAGTTATGAATTATTTATTAATGGAAAAAGTATGGGAAGTTCATCTTATTCATCTGAAGATATACCTATGACGGGAAGAATTCCGTTTTTCCCTGGCAAAGAACTTCCTTTAGATAGTTACATCGTCATTCCTCTATCTGACGGTAACCAAGACGAATATTCAGCAATTGTAAATGGAGAGGATGTAACATATAGTGTAATTGGTCAATATACTGTTGAAACTGCATGGCAACTGATTGAAGTGAATTTTGAAAAATCATTATGATCATATGATCTAAATTAATAGAATAAATGGGCCGAGAGAGATTTGAACTCTCGACCACTGCCGTGTCGAGGCAGTATCCTAACCAACTAGACCATCGGCCCGTGTCATTCAAAAATTATTGTGGATTATTAACGTTTAATGTGAAAAACATGACTTGGATAGACCATTAGTTAGGATTTCAAAATATGCTATCTAGTCTAATTATGCTTAATTATCATACATGTGTTTTTTTTTTGGGCTTGTGGCGCAGAGTCAAATGACGCGCAATATGGATAGCGTGGTAGCCTCCTAAGTTACAGGTCGAGGGATCGAAGCCCTCCAAGCCCGTTTTTCACTACAAATCCTGTTACTAAAAATAACTTCAAAACCTATTAGGACTAATACGTTTGTCAGTGTATGAGTGAATCTAATGTCTGTATTTGTAAATGTCATCTAGGGGGTGCTGTCAGTTGTCCTGGCTGCAAAGAAAACCATAATGAGGAACACAAATGTGAATGCTGTAAATGATATTTTAGTTAGATACTTGTCCGCCAGAAGTGTAAATTAGTTTTTTGGTGGACTTGTGACTGGACTGGTGTCCATGTACGTAATCTGTACTTTTTTGTGCTACAAAACAAACAGCTGTTAGGAACCACATGATTGGCACAGCCATCACGAATACTAGATCTAACACAGCAGCAAAATCTACGAATAAAGGCCAAAGTAAAGTCAAAACACCTGCAAAGACAGCACAAACAACAGTTGCTAAGTGATTATATAGATAGCCCATACATTTTCAAAAATTTGGTAGAATATAACAGTAATGCTTGAAATTCACATTTGTAAACAATAAAATAAAAAATTAAGTTTGAGTATTATTCAGTTTTTTCAGTTGTCTGGGTTTCAGATTGTAAGATTGAAATTTTTGCAAGCAATTCGTTTCTAAGATCACCGGCTACACGTCTTACAGTAGGTCTTGGTACACCCAATTTGTCAACGACCTTTGAATAAATTTCTTGTTTGTCTTTAACACCTGATGTAAGCAAATCATCGATTTCTGCTTTAATAATTGTACTTTGATTTGTACGATTCACAGTGGTATTATTTTATTGTTCTATATAAGACTAGTTTTCTATATTTCAAAATAAAACATTTTTAAAAGATGTTTGATTAACTGCAAAAGATTCTTAAACCCAAATTCAAGAATAAAGAAAATGGCTTATGCTACGATAGAAACCAATTTTGGCAATATAAAATTTAAATTGCTGCCAGAATTAGCACCGGAAACAGTTAGAAATTTTAGAAAATTATCTGATTCTCAATTTTATGATGGAACTTTATTTCATCGAGTAATACCTGGATTTATGATTCAGGGTGGTGATCCTAATACAAAACAAAGCAATCAAAGTAATTGGGGTATGGGTGGTCCTGGTTATGCAATAAATGCCGAGTTTAATCCTAGATCACATTTAACTGGAATTGTTTCCATGGCAAGAGCAACGGATCCTGATAGCGCAGGTTCACAGTTTTTCATTGTAACTTCAGATAATAACACTGCCAGTTTAGATAATCAATATACAGTATTTGGTGAAGTAACAGAAGGAATAGATGTAGCTCATAAAATAGAAAATTTACCTAGAAACAATAATGACTGTCCGTTGGAAGAAGCTAAAATGTTACACGTGTCAATATCTGAATAATTTTTTATTGATTTTTATCTTCATTGAGCCATGAATAACAAAAAATTTTGTGTGTTCTTTCCTCATCTTTTTTTATAGTTTCACCACATTTTTCACAAATCAATAAATCTACCCATATACCACTATACTCACATTATTTTATACTTTAGAAGATGGTATGAAGATTATTCAGCTAATAATGCTTCCTTAACAAAATAAAAGCTTCTGTCATCCTGCTTATTTTTTAGAAGTTCCTTACAAAAAGCCATTTTGGCAAGTACTTTAGATACATCCAATGGGCTTGCAATCCATCCATTCTCTCGTAATTCACTTACAGTTTCAGATACTGTTCTAGGCTGATCAAAAAAAGAATTTGTCGATAATGTTACAAGTTTTCCATGTAGTTCGTCTATCGTAACCAAAACTGGATCACTGAATTCTGGTTCATGAACTTCTGCATCTTCAAGTAAACTGAGCTTATTCATTCCTTCTCCATTTTCTTGAATAGGGATCTGCTCAAAAAAATTCTTGTTACTTCCTTGTAGATATATCGAAATGTTTTCAATCACTTCTCCTATTGTATTATTATCTATATAGAAATCACGAGAATCAACTTCAATTTCATTTTCCCCAATTTTTATTTTAATTTTAGCCAATGCATATTTTCATCTAATTTTTGATTTATTTTGTTAGCTCTAAGTAGCTTTAAGAAAGTATCAAAATTTTTACACACTATTATGATCATATTTGAAAAGAATTTATACGAAATTATAGGCACGATGATATGTTAACAGTCTTTGGATCAACTGCACTTGATACCATTAGAACCCCCACAAAAATTTTAAAAGATGCTTTGGGTGGAGCAGCTACTTTTGCTGGAATTTCATCTAGTTTTTTTACCAAAACTGGACTAATTGCTGTAATCGGAAAAGATTTCCCAAGAAAATATCATAGAATACTTGAACAGTATTTTGATCTGAAAGGGCTTTCCATAAAAAATGGTAAAACCTTTAGGTATGATGGTCGTTATAACAAAACTTTTAGCACCAGAACAACACTACGTACAGATCTAAATGTTCTTAAAAACTTCAAGCCTGTAGTTCCTGAAGAATATAAAAAATCGAAATTTGTATACCTTGCTAATAACGATCCTGAACAAAATATCTCTTTAATTAAAGAATTTGATGATGTAAAATTTTCAATGTGTGATACAATAGATTTTTGGATTAACACCAAAAGAGCTTCAGTAGTAAGGATGTTCAAAGAGGTAGATGCGGTGGTGATTAATGATGAAGAGGCAAAATTACTAACTAAGGAATTCAATTTGATTAAATGTGCAAAAAAGATAATGGGTTGGGGAACAAAATATGTTATTATAAAAAAAGCCGAGCATGGTTCACTTTTATTCTATGAAGATGCTATATTTCCATCTCCTGGGTTCCCATTAGGAAATATTGTAGATCCAACTGGTGCTGGAGATTCATTTGCTGGTGCGATGATAGGTTATCTTGCATCCAAGAAAAAAACTAACCTATCAACTATCAAAAAATCTATTATGTACGGCAATGTTATGGGTTCATTTGCTGTTCAAAAATATGGGTTGGGAAGATTATTGGAGTTAACAAAGGCAGATATTACAAAACGAGTAAAGCAGTATGAGAAAATGGTTAGTTTCTGAAAAGTTATACGTGTTCATTTTTTGTAGATACTATGGCTGATAAATTGGATGAGATTTTTACTCTTCAAAAAAGTTTGGAAAGAATGATGGATTTGGATCGATATCCCAAAGATACAGAAGCCAAACTTTCTGCATTATGTACAGCTATGATGCATGAAGTAGTTGAGCTTCAGCGTACAACAAATTGGAAATGGTGGAAAAAACCTACATCTTTCAATCAGTCAGAAGCACGAGAAGAATTGATAGATATATGGCATTTCTTAATTCAGGCATCTATGGAACTTGGTCTAACTCCTGATGATATTTTGAAAGAATATCAAAGAAAAAATGAAATTAATAAACAACGCCAAAAAGATGGTTATTAATTCAATTTCTATAAGCGCTTAGGATTTTTTTTATTTTTAATAAATCTGATTTTTTCACCTTGGGATGTATAGGTAAGCTGATCACATGATGGCTAGCCCATTCTGTAGTGGTTAGAGTTTTTTTGGTTTTATAATATGGTGTCTGATGTATTGATGGGTTATAGTAAACTGCTGCGCCAATTCCAGCAGAATTTAGCTTATTCATTATCTTATCTCGTTGTTTTAGTGCAACGGTATACAGATACCAATTCATTACCTCATTTTTTCGTTCCTTCGGCAAAATTATGTCATGGTTTTGCAAAAGTTCAGTTAGTATCTGTGCGTTCTTTTTTCGTTGTCTTAAGAAAGTTGGTAATTTTTTCATTTGTATTTTTGCTATAGCAGCATTAATTTCAGGTAGTCGTAGATTTAGACCAAACTTACTTGTAATATGATGTTTTGATAATCCATGGTTACGGATTTGTTTAAGTTTTTCAAATAATTTTTTATCATCTGTTACAATTGCACCTCCTTCACCAGCAGTCATTACTTTAGCTGCATACATACTAAAACATCCAAGATGAGAAAAAGTTCCAGAATGTTTTCCTTTGAATTTTGAGCCTAGGGATTGTGAAGCATCTTCAATAATTTCAAGATGATTTTTTTTTGCTATTTCCATAATTTCTTCCATATATGCTACGTGGCCATACAGATGAACTGGGATTATTGCTTTTGTCCGTTTTGTTATTTTCTTTTTAATATCGTCTGGATCCATCGTAAAATTATCCTTCAAAATATCAACAAATACTGGTTTGGCACCAATCGATTTTACAGAGTTTGCAGTTGCAACAAATGTAAATGATGGTATCAATACTTCGTCATTTGGCTTGATATCTAATGCATACAATGATGCCTGCAGTGCTGATGTTCCAGAATTGACTGCAATAGCAAATTTTGATTTAACAAAATTTGATAAAAGATCTTCAAATTGTCTAACACGTTTTCCGCCTTCAAATGAAGCTGAGGTTAATGCTTTTTCTGATAAAACAGAGGTGACCTCTCTGATTTCCTGTTCATCAATGTCAGGAATATTTATTGGGACATTCACTAGCATTCCTGATATTTACTGTTAATAAATTTCGTTAACAAATTATATGGTTTTTATATAAACAATTACTAGCGCAATAATGAAGAGACGGCATCTACATGAAAGTGATAGACAGTATAAGATTTTTCTCTATATTTTTTATCTATGTATGATTATCATGGGTTCCATAACATTCTATGGAATTTATGCTATGAGTGAAGAATGGAATGAAAATGGAATTTATGTTATGGGTGAAGTCCTAGTACAAACACAAGTTCCGTTTGAGAATTTTGCAAATCTTTCTACTTGGCTCTTCTTTTCTACAATAATTGGTTGGTATTGTTGTTCCAGAATAGGATGGAAAAAAACAGTCGGCTTGAATTCGTATAGAATGGCATTGACCCAGTTAATGTTGCTTGGATTTGCTATTATTTGTCTCTATGAAGTATTATGGAGTTTTACTGTATTGAATGCTGAAATCACATCACAAATGATTTTACAGAACACTATACCAGATATTGATTTGCTTATGGTGGAATACCCAGATCCTCTACGACCATGGAATTTAATTTTCGCTACAAAAATTTGGTTAGCAGGGTTTGTTATTAGTGCACATGCATTTTATCTTAGTACCAGACAAAGAAAGACGCTAGAAGATCTAGATGAGTAAACTGAATTTTTGATATGATATGAAAAAAATTCTCGACGGCATGAAAAAAACTATGGTTGATGTAAATCCACCTAGATATACAGCGTTAGAAGGATTACATAAAGTTCAAACTGCTAGACCATTTAGAATTTTGATTGCAACAATACTTTCTGCCAGAACAAAGGACGAAAATACGACTAAGGCTGCTGACAAGTTATTCAAATTATATGGTACTCCACAAAAACTGGCAAAAGCCAAGGTAAGGGATGTTGAGAAAGTTATCAAGTCAGTTGGATTTTATCATGTAAAATCAAAACGAATAATCGAGGTTGCAAACTTACTCCTCTCCAAATATAATGGAAAAGTACCTGCTGATATAGACAAGCTTGTTGATATGCCGGGTGTTGGAAGAAAGACTGCAAACTGTGTTTTGGTATATGCATTTGAAAAACCAGCAATTCCTGTGGATACTCATGTCCATAGAATCTCTAATAGGTTGGGTTTGGTAGATACAAAAATGCCCGAAGAAACAGAGATGGCTCTAAGAGAAAAGATTCCTAAGAAGTATTGGCTTGATATTAACAATACTTTTGTCATGTACGGTCAAAACATCTGTAAACCAATTTCTCCAATGTGTGACGTATGCAAAATTAGAAAAACATGTAATTATTTTCAAACTAAGAGCGTTTCTTAGTAAGAACAAGTATACCAATTACGAGTCCAATAATACCAGTTAAAACAAATGGAAATATAGAATATGGATTTTCTCCATAATCAGCTGAAATAATTTTTATGATAAATGTGCCTGATGTTGTTGCTGGAGGATCACTAGAGCTTTCCATTCCATAGGCAGAATACGCTTTAATTGCAAATGGTGAAACATCAAGATTTGATAATACAGTCCTTTGTCCATTATTCACTGAAAGTCCATTTTGCTCAGAATATGTGATACTTGTTTCTGTTCCTTTTATCCAACCATTGTCATTGTTAGAATATATGATAACATAACCTGTTTCTGGTACTTGTGCAGATATCCAATATTTGTAGTCAGGATAACTGCCCATCCCAATCTCAAGGAATTTGTCAGCTATGTCTACATCATAGATACGGATAACGGCATTACCATTTGGATTTCCATACAACAAATCATTTTGAAGTGATAACTGCCAACTTCCCGTAATTTGGTTTTCTAATTCAGTTATTTCTGCATCTCTTGAAATTGTGTTGAAAACATGATAAGGGATTTCAATTTTCTCCGTAAACAGAGATGGGTTAACAGGATCAGCAAAATCTCCTATCTTGGGCTCTTGGGCAAAAACTGGAGATGTTGTACAGATTAGAAGAACCAGTAAAAATAAAATATATTTCATAATCTAGCACGATGTTTGTACAGATAAAAATCTAATCAACAAATGGCTGATCAAAATCAATAATTACCTTTGCTACTTCTGGACGCAAAATAAATTCTGATGGTGCCTTTCCCTCTTGAATCATCGAACGAAGTTTTGTTCCACTGATTTGCTCTCTTGATTCAGCATCGTGTGGACAAACTTTTGGATTAGTAAAGGTAAGACATTTCCTACAGTAAAAGAATGCTGGGAAAAATATTGGTGAAATATCAAGTTCTGGATATTCCTCAAATATCTTCTGAGCGGCAAAAGGATCATAGAAATTACCAACACCAGCATGGTCACGTCCAATAATGATGTGAGTACAACCATAATTTTGTCTCATTATAGCATGATGAATTGCCTCTTTTGGTCCAGCATATTTCATTTCTGTGTGTAATGTTGCCAATCTACATCTGTTTTCGGGATAATAATTTTCAATCATAGCCTCGTATGCTTTTATAATTACCTCATCTTTGAAGTCACCAGATTTTTTCTTTCCGATAAGTGGGTTTACAAAAACACCATCTCTTGTGGTAATAGATGTTTTTTGAAGAATTTCATGCGCAACGTGTGGTGGGTTTCTAGTCTGAAATGCGACGATTTTTCCCCATCCTGCCTTTGCGAATGCCTCTCTTGTCTCTACAGGAGTCATCCTATATTTTCTGATTTCAGATGCATTTGGTTTTTGTATATAATCAATTTCTCCGCCAACTAAGAAATCTTTCATTCCATAGGTTTTTGCAACACCGGGATGTGATTCATCATTTGTTCCATAAACACCATTAGCAGTATTTTTTTTATCAAATGCATAAATATCTTCTACATGTAAAATTGCAATTCCAGTACCTTCTGGATTTTTGAGCAAAACATCTCCAGCTTCTTTTATTTTTTTACTAGTCTCATCATCTGCATCTAAAACAATTGGAATTGTCCATGCAGTATTATTTACAAGTCTTCCTTTAGAAATGACAGATTCAAAATTTTGTTGGTTTAAAAAACCTTCAAGCGGTGAAAAAATTCCATCCGCGATATTTTCTACATCATTTGCTAAATCCGCTGAGATGTCAATTGAAAATAGTCCCGATGAATCAGTATTTGTTACTTTATTTACCAGTTTTCCACCGTGTGCACTAATCATGTTTTTAAAAAAAATTTGTTTCTTATTTACTTGTTATGATCCATGTGAAGACCACACTCTTTGTCAGATTGATTCTCCCACCACCAACGGCCAGCTCGTAAATCTTCGCCTGGTTTTATTGGTCTTGTACATGGTTCACATCCAATGCTAGGAAAGCCTTGGTCAATTAATTTATTGTAAGGAATGTCATTATCTTTGATATACTTCATTGTTTGATCCCAACTCCAATCAAGAATCGGATTAAGTTTTATCATACCATCATGTTGTTCATCAATTTCAATTTTTGTAGATGATTGTCTGTTTTGAGTTTGATCGCTTCTAAGACCTGTAATCCAACCGTCTAATGTAGATAACATTTTGTTTAAAGGATGTACCTTTCTAACACCGCAACACAACTTTCTGTTTTCAGCACTCTCATAGAATAAGTTCATGCCGTGAGTTTGGACCATCTCAATCACTTCAGTTGCATCAGGAAATGTAATCTCAATTTTAGTGTTGTATTTTTTTCTTATTTCATCCATAACGTCATATGTTTCTTGATTTATTCTTCCCGTGTCTAATGAAAATACTCTAGCCTCTGGATTTATCTTTGCTAGCATATGAATAACACAAACATCTTCAGCACCAAAACTTGATGCAAGTGCAAGTTTTGGATGAATGTTTTCCAAACCCCAAGTCAAAACTTCCTCAGGAGTTTTTAATTTATCATTTAGCTCATCAAGCTGTTCAGCCGTAAATTGTGCCATTATGAATAATTTTTTATTTCGTTTTATATTCATTACTAGGCAAAATCAATAACAATTCTAAAATTATGACCCCATATGATATCGATATTGGAAAATAACATAGTTGTTGTAGTATTCCCTTCAATCTTTTCCCAAAATAAGATTGGACCCCTTATTACAAATATTAAACATATTCTAAAAATCCAAAATCAAAAATTCCAAAAAATAAGACAAGATGATAAAGTGATAATAGTCGAAACTGACGACCCAGTTTTTGTATCATCTACTATAAATGATTTATTTGGAATAAAAAATATTGCAATTGCAAAACAAGTAAAGAATAATTTTAAAATAATTGTAGAAAATATTACAAAAATAGCTACTGATCTTTTTTTAAAAAATGAAAGATTCTTTTTGCAGGTGGAAGGATATTCAAAAGGATTTGTTACAAGAGATGTTGAGGTTGCAGCTACATCATCATTAATTGAAAAAACTGTAAAAAAAGGAATTAAACCTGGTACAGCTGAAAAATATGACAGACGTCTTTTTGCTCACTTGACAAAATCATCTGCTTACATCTGTATTTATTATGATAAAGGGTTAGAAGGAATTCCCAATAATTCTCAAAACAAAAAAATGGTGTGCTGTGTTTTTGATGAATTGTCTGCAATATCATGTATTGAAACTATCAAACAAGGATTCGATGTAAAGATAATAGTTTGTTATAATAAAAAATCTGAATTGTTGGATTTAGTAAAAATGATTAATGTGATAATTCATAAAACTGTTCAAACACAAGTTAGTTTAGAATTTTACAAAATAAATGCAGGTGTTAAATTACCACCAATGGTTTTGGCTGAAGTTATTGCTGGAATACTTGTAAAAGTAGCCATATCTGTTAATATTAAAAGAATTTCTCTTAGTATTTCACCAATAATTCATCCACTATCTTTTTTTGAAAAAATTGTTAAGCAAATTCATAGTAAAGGTTTGATTTCATATACTCCATTAACCACATTAGATGAAGATATTATAGATGATGCAAAAGAAATTGGATTAGAAAAATATCTAAATAAAATTGAGAAGATAGGAAAAACAAAGTTCATCAGTTCAGCATCACCTAAAAAGAAGATTGAAAATCTCGTTGAACGTTCTATGAAAACAAAAAAAATTGTTCATGTTAAATTGGGTGTGAATAATATACATGATATTTTAGATTCAGTATCAGCCGAAGAGTGAAGATTATGAAAAAAATAGGTCAATTCATCTATCCGTGGGGAAATGGACATTACTCAAGAATGATGAGGCTCAATGCAGTTTTACCAAATTACTTGACTGAAAAACCTGAGATGTTTTATTTCAGTAAGGGTGAAATATATGAAAAACTGCTTCAAAAATTCCCAGATAAAAAAGATAACATACATGAAATTTTAATGCCAACACCCATAGATGGAAAAAATGGTCCTAGTGTACCATTATCCTTACTCAATATACTATTTCCAGTAGCAAAAGAAAAGGCATTAGTTAAACAGATCAAACATTATCTAAAAAAAGAAGCACAGATTTATGACAAAGAAAAGTTTGATGTTGTCATAAATGATGGAGATATGGGTTCTAACGTACTGGCAAAAAATCGTGGTATTCCAAGTCTGTTTGTTACAAACCAATATATGCCAAAACTATGGAAATCTCGCAGTTATTTTTATCCAGCACTTTACTTTGTTGCAAAACAAATTGAAAAAGCATCAATGATATTAGTAGCCGATTCACCTCCACCATATACAATTTGTGAATATAATTTGAATTTCCCAGAAAGTATAAAAAATAAGGTTACATATGTTGGTCATTTTTCAGGCAAGGCATCAGTTAGTTCTGAACCCTCAACAAATTTGGAAAATATGGTGAAAGAAACTGATTTTGGATATTGGATGAGAACTGGAAATAAATCAACAAATGATGGAACCGGTCAAAAATATGAAGAAGTTTTCCATGATTCTGAAATGAAAAATGAACGTCGAATAATTTCACATGCTAAAAACGATAAATCCATTGATCAAGTAATTGGAAAAGATGGAAAAAAATACTCGTTACTTGATGCATATGAAAAGAAAATTGATTGGATTCAAATTGATATTGGTTTTCTTACAGAAAACGAGAAACAAACAGTAATCAATAATTGTAAATTTTGTGTGATTAATGGATCACATACGGTAATGGGAGAAATAATGGGTACCAATTCAAAACCAATTATTGGTATACCCGTTTATGATGAACATACAAATCAAATTCAATGGGCAGAGGAAAAAAAATTGGGTTTGTTAGCAAAAGACAAAAAGCAAGTCATCAAGGCGGTAAAAAAGATAAAGCATGATTATAACAAATATGAAGAAAGATTGAAAGAGTTTTCTGAAAACTTTGATAATAATGGCGCTGAGAAAACCTCGAAAATTATTGCAGAAATTCTTGAAAAAAAGAATTAATAGTTTTGTGCGATGAGTTTTTGTGTCTGGTACGGGGTATGTTCGATGGGCGAACTGACCAGTAATGGGATGAAGATGTAATCCACGTACCAGACATTTTTTGCGATCAATCGTATTATGCGAACGCTTTTATGGAAAAAATTTTGTTGGACATCATTGCCTAATTGCCCTGAATGTACTTTCCGAGAGAGAAAAAAGCTAAAAATGCAGTTTGAGGCTGAGGCTGAAAAGGCACGTGAGGAGGATGCCGAGTATGTTATGCCTCATGATAGGGACATAGGCTCAGATCTTGAATATCCTATGAAACTTGATCCTTCAACAAAACATTTCATTTGTAAGAGATGTGGATTGTACGCAACAAGAGAACAAATTTTCGATATACGTGATAAGCTAAACCAACGAGAATCAACAAAGGAAGATAAACAATATGATTACTTGGAATGGTGGCAAAAAAGTAAGAAAGATAAATAGAAAATATAGACAATGGCAAAAAAGAAAGATGATATCCCAGGGTGGGTTACAGATGAAATAAAAAATGCTAAGTTTGGAAAACCAGAACAATTAACAAGAAATGGATATGTTCTGGAAGTTTATGATAAAGACAACAAAATTGATGCCCAATTTTATGACCCAGTTGAAGATGGACGATCCATAGTTACACTTGATCTGTCAAAAAAGATAAAGATGGATAAACTTGAAAAAGGCGTTGTTTATGAATTCAAGTTTGATTCACTCAAAGCTCCTTTAGACAAAAAAGTTATTGAATATTTAAAAACCGAGAAGGAACTTGAGATGGATGCAATCTATCAATTTGAATTAACTGAAATCACAATAGTGGATGACGGTTCACGATAATTCTATTTGTTAATGGAGTTATTTTGATTTATTTCTTTTTTCTAGCTGTTTTCTAAATGAACTGCCAATTATTGGATTGATGATATATGGAAAATTTTGTTTTGCCCAAATTCCAACTCTTGCAACTGAAGGAACAACAATCTCTAATCTTGAAGAATTTGCAGCTTTAAGAATTGCATTTGCAACAGTGTTGGGGCTTAAGGTAACCAATGTAGAACGTTTTGAAAAATTTTCAAAAGATGGATGATCAAATAAAGGAGTATCTACCATTATTGGGCTTACAACAGTAAGATCTACACCTGTTCCAGATAATTCATGTTTTAACCCTTCTGAAAAACCGAGCATAGCAAATTTAGTTGCACAATACGAGGCAACACCAGGAACCCCAAAACTAGCACCCACTGATGCAACGTTCACAATATGACCTTTTCCCTGTTCAATCATATGCGGAAGAAAATTCTTTGTACAGTATATCATACCAAAATAGTTTGTTTCCATCTGTGATTCTATCTCTTCGATGCTTAGATCTGACACTTTTCCATAAATAACAAATCCTGCATTATTTATCAAAACATCAATTCGGCCAAATGTATCTAATACAATATCTGTCATTTCCTTCACTTGTGTTTTATTGGAGACGTCACATTGACAAACTAGTGTTGAATCTGTAAATTTTACGAGTTTTTTTTGGAGTTGAAGTAATTTTTCCTTTCTTCTAGCTACTAAAACAATTTTAGCATTTTTTTTAGCAAATTTGATAGCTGATGCCTCACCAATTCCGCTTGAAGCGCCAGTAATTACAATTACTTTATTCTTGAAATTCATGATTTAGAGTGATAACAGAAAAATAAAGTGGTTTCTATGCGGTTGAATGTTTCTGTTGCATATGACTGGCAAATTCAATATCATTAATCATATTTCCACAAATTGGACATTTTTGATGAAGTGTTTTAGGTTTTACAAATTTACCTAAAGCAAGTTTCATTAAAAGAATCCAAGTCACTGCGATTGGAATGTAATATGTTGCAATTCTCCAACCTATTACAGCATTCCATTCAAGTCCCTCTTCTGGAATTACCAAATTAAATGGGTTTAGATTGTTAAGATAAGCTACAATACCAAATTCCGCTAATCCAGAACCGCCGATTGTAATTGGTAGATTTCCTATTGCATTTGCACCCATTACAGCCATTACTGACTCGAATAGTTCTATAGTCATACCAACGCCAATGGCTATTGCCAAAAATGAAATACCATAAAATGTCCATGAGACTAAAGACATAAAAAAGCCAACCCAAAATACTTTCTTTGATTTCTTTGAACCAAGATTTTCTCTACTCATTGTACAGACTTCACCAATCCATTCATCAGTTTGTTTTGCATACTTTTCACCACGCACTCCACCAAATTTTGTAAGTAACATTGCTATTCCTTTTGGTAAATGAAAAGTATGTTTTGCTGAAGCGAAAAATAAAACAACCCATAACGTAGTGACAAATATGCTAGTTCCTAAAATTATTGCAGCAACAACATAAGCACCATTCAGTAATGCAAAAATTCCAGCAAGAATTGATAAAAGTCCGCCAGCAAAAACTTCGGTTACAATATCAAGAAGTGCAACCCACGATGCCTTTGATGGTGAAATACCCTTCTTGGTCATATAATAAATTACCACAAATTCAGCGCCGACAAACATTGGTGTTGTAAATTTGATGAATTCACTACCTATTCTCATCGCTGCCAATCTCTTGATAGAATCAAAATTGCCTAGAAATGATCTTGCAATGTAACTTAGTTTCAGACCTTGTAATCCTAATTTTACCATCATGGCTAAGATGGCAGCGATAAATGGTAATATGCCTATAGCGAACACGTCATCTAATTTTATGTCAAATTGAATGATGATTATAATAATAGGAATCATAGTTACAGGAATAACTGCAATTCTCCAGTTCATTGCTGAATTTTTATGAATTCAAATATAAGCCAATAAGAAGATATATTCTGACAGAAGATTGAAAGCGATTTTTATAACAGGCACAGCGGGAGCGGGCAAGTCAATACTAGCCTCAAGAATTTTACAGTATTATGAACAAAATGGTGTCTTTGCGTCAATTCTAAATTTAGATCCAGGTGTTGAATCACTTCCATACAAACCAGATGTTGATGTAAGAGATTATGTTGACATTCTAGCAATAATGAAACAATATGATTTGGGTCCAAACGGTTCCATGATTATGGCGAGTGATCTTATTGCATCAAAAATAGAGCAGATAGAAAATCAAGTGAATAAAGTGAATCCAGACTATCTGATAATTGATACACCAGGACAAATTGAATTATTCGCGTATAGAACTAGTGGACCATTCTTTGTACATAATATCAATGCAGATGAAAAACTAAATCTGTTTTTGCATGATGGTACTATGGTCACTTCTCCAAGTAATTTTATTTCAATTGCATTACTTGCTGCGTCGATCAAATTAAGGCTTGGATTACCAACTGTAAATCTGCTTACAAAAAGTGATCTTATTGCTGATAAGCTTGATCAGATTCTAAATTGGTCTTCAAATCCTATGCAATTAGAAGAATCTATTGGAAAAGATTTGGATGGAGAAATGTATTCTTTGAGTATGGATATAATAAGATCATTAAATCTCGGTAATTTTGTTGATGAGTTGATCCCAATATCAAACGTAACTGAAGAGGGAATGATTAATTTAGAAAGCGCCATTAGTAGAATAATTAACTTGGGTGAAGAGGTAGAAGATTAATGGTTACGAGTGTTAAGGTGCGGGCGCCATCATCAACAGCAAATTTGGGTCCTGGCTTTGATGTATTTGGTCTAGCGTTAGATGCATTTCATGACGAAATAACACTTAGCAAAACTAACAAATCCACTACAAACAAACCATGGCATGGAATTAGAATACTAACTACAGATGATGTACCTAAAGATCCACAACAAAACACAGCTGGGTTAGTAATAAAATCAATGAAACAAAAATTCAAGATAAAATCTGGGATTGAGATGAAAATTAAGAAAGGTGTTCCAGCTGGATTTGGAATGGGCAGTAGTGCAGCTTCTGCTGCTGCAGCTGCACTAGCATTCAATAAACTGTTTAATCTAAAATTAGATAACAAAACACTAGTCAAATATGCTGGAATAGGGGAAAAAGCAAGCGCTGGAACTATTCATTATGATAATGTTGCAGCATCATTACTTGGTGGATTTGTGGTAGTTAAAACAAAACCATTTGGTGTCATTAGGCTAGAACCTCCAAAGGACTTGGTTTTGTGCGTAGCAATTCCAAAATTAAAGGTACCAAAGAAAAAGACACAGGTTTCAAGAGCCGTAATTCCAAAGACGGTTAAATTATCAGATTTAACAGAAAATCTGTCAAATGCTGCTAACATCGTCTCTGGATTTTTGCTCAAAGATTCGGATCTTATTGGAAGATCTATTCAGGATGTAATTGTTGAACCGGCTAGAAAACACTTGATACCAGGTTTTTCAAAGGTAAAGAACAATGCACTTCGTGCAGGAGCTTTAGGTGTAACAATAAGCGGGGCTGGACCATCTATCATAGCTTTCTGTAAAAAATCTCAAAATGTAAAAAAAGTTGCAAAGTCTATGGAGAAAGGATTTAGTTCAGCAAAGATAGATTGTGATACAATCATCTGTAAACCTAGTATGGGTCCTAAGATTAGGGTTTAAAATGAAAAAAGCGGTAGTAGTTTTCAGTGGTGGAATTGACTCTGTTAGTATGTGTGCGTATTTGAAGTCAAAATATGAGATGTACGGAATTTCTTTTCTTTATGGTCAGAAAGCAAACCAAGAAATAAAAAAAGCAAAAAGGTTTGCAAAAATTTTAGGCTTAAAAAAGCATAAAATTGTAAACATTGATTTCATGAAGGATCTGTATGGGGACACGAATGTTTTGACAAGTTCAAAAAAAAATATTCCTGGTAAATTTGATTATTCAATTGTAGTACCAATCAGAAATGGAATTTTCTTATCTATTGCAACTGCCTGGGCTTTTTCAATCAATGCTTCATTGGTTGCATATGGAGCACATATGGGTGACAAAAATTATCCTGATTGTAGACCAGTCTTTTCAAAAAAAATTGAATCGTCATTTAACCAAGGAGAAATTGATGGTATCAAATCAGGTATTAGAAAAAAGATAGAGATTTGGACTCCATACAAAGCAAAATTATCAAAAAAACTATTATTAAAAAAAGGCTATAATATTTTGGGAGATAATATTTTCAATACTTGGAGTTGCTATAGTAATGAAAAAGTACAGTGTGGTAAATGTGAATCATGTAATAATCGTAAAGCGGCATTTTTAGAAGCCAATATTGAAGATAAAACAGTCTATCGTTATGATTAACGATTTCCGAGAATTGGTTTTTTCAGAATGAATCCACGTATAAGTAAATACCAGCCAATGAACACTCCACCAACCATACCCCAATATATCCAATTTAGTAATCCTGTATCAGACATTTTTTCCTCTGATGGAGCACAATTAGATTTCCATGATTCTTGTTCACAAATTAGAAGACTCTTTTCTCCTACCATTCCATCAACCATAGGTATTATTTGAAATGCGATTAGGTTTGCAACAGCAAATACAATTGCAAATTCTATAAGATACCAAGTGAAAGCTGGCCAAGATTCCTTTGGAATGTGAGCATTATCACGTCCTACCACAGATCCAATCCGATAAATTGATTATTTATCTTTTAATAATTTTCATTGGAAAGAGGATTTTGTAGGATTTTTGATTAATTCTATTATTCTTTCCTTTTCTTCTTTACGCTCATAAATACCTCTAAAAGCACCAGATGTGACATTTGCGTTATTTCGTACACCTCTCATCTTCATACAAAGATGTTCTGCCTCCGTTAAAACAGCAACTCCTTTGACTCCTTCAGCATATAATTCATCAGCGATATTTTTCGTCAACCTTTCCTGAATTTGTAATCTTCTAGAAAATTTTTCAACTAATCTGACCAGTTTTGATATTCCAAAGACTCTTCCGTCTGGGGAATATACTATCTGAATTTTCCCAAAAAATGGTAATAAATGATGCTCACACATGGAATAAAATTGAATGTCACGTACTATCACAATTTCTGAATCCTCTGAAAATTGTACAGATAATTCAGAATCAGCTTCGTATCCATTAAAAATTTCTTTATACACACCCACAATACGTTCAGGGGTTTTAGCTAGTCCTTCTCTTGTTGGGTCTTCGCCAATTTCTATAATCAGTTCTCTAATCAGTTTTTTTACTTTTTCCTCATCCATATAATATTGGGAAAAGATTACTGAATATTTATACCTCATCTTTTAAGACTTGTTTCTGTACTAGTTTATCCGGTTAAATTTAAGGGACATCTATGATTTTTTGTAATTGAGGAATGACTCTCACATCCCTATAATATGGATAAACTAAATCATAGAATTCCAACAATTTTTCTAATGAAGGTTCAGATACACCATATGTTGGCTGGATTATGAATCCAGAAATCGTCTCTCTTGATGCAATTTTAAAAATTTGTTTCAAAAGAGTTTTTAAATTATCCAGTTCTGTTTTTGAACTTACAACTATTTTGATGTATGTTATTTTTTTCATTTTTATAGATGCATGTAAACATTCTAATGTATTTTTCATAAGATCCGTGTAATGTTTTGTATCAACCATTTCTGAATCCTTTGTCTTAAATTCAATTTTTACAAAATCGATAGATGGTAAGACATAAGAGAATTTTTGAGAATCAAAACATGATGACTCTAGGTATGTGAGAATTCCTTTTGATTTTATGTGTTTAGCAAGTTCGTTGACAGATTCGTGCTGTACAAGTGGTTCACCTCCAGTAAAGTTAACTTTGTATGTATTATTTTGCAGATTTTTATCTATTAGGTCACATGCTTCAGATATTGAATATTCTTTGCCAGAATCTGATGGAAGCGCATCTGGTGTATCACAATAAAAACAAGAAAATGGGCATCCTGCAAATCTGATGAATAGAGTTTTAGTTCCATAGAGTATCCCCTCTCCCTCTATTGAAGTAAAAATTTCAAAAAGTCTAGTTTTCAATTATTATCTATTACAAATTTTGTTATTTATTAACGTGATAATTAGTAAATTATCTGATTATGCCGCTACTGGTTCTTTTGTATAAAATAACCCAGCAATAACAAAGATCACTCCAATAATTCCAATTAAACTTCCTACAAATTCAACTGTTGATTCAACACCATAAGCCGTTGGTGCCCAAAGAATTGCAATCAAAAAACCAGTAACGATCATAGGTATTCCAACACATACTATAATTTTTGTCGAGGCCATATCCACAACTCTGGGAAAATCTATATGAAGTTTATGATGAATTATTAATCAATTTTTCAGTTTTTATAAGCAGGTTTTTTATCTCTGTAATTTTTCCGGGTACTGATTCAGGAGAATTTTTCAAGTCTTTTTTAGCCTCATCTATTAGATAAAAAATATTTTTAAGGAAATATTTTGCTGCGTTATCCTCTGTTACCTGATCAGCTAGTATTTTGGCTTGATTTTCAAGACTGGAAATAACTGATTTTAATTGTAAAAGTTTTGCTTGTTGCAAATAATTTGTTTGTTCGATTTTATATTTCAGAATAATGATAATTTTATGCTGATTTACTATCTGATTTGTGGTATTTGCATGAATAATGATTGTTTTAGAATTTTCTAATTTTCCTACAGTGTCAGATAAACCCATTTTTTTTGCTGATTCTATTAACTGATCCACATTTTTAGTATATTCTATGGCAAATTGTTTCGCTCTGTCAAATTTGCCTTCCTGACTTATATCATATAATAATTTTTGAATTTCACGTCCTTTGTCTGCAATTTTCTCAAGCGTTTGTTGGTTTTGTCCAATATCTCCCTCAGTCAGATTTTTCTTAGCTAAATTCATCAATCCATCTATAGAGTCAAAATTGATATTTGCATTCAACTTCAGGTTTACATCCTTTAATTTTTTGATATTCCATTCATATTTTTTAATGGTCTGACTTTGAATAGCACTATGTTGTAATGGTACAGTTTCTGATTCTAGTCCTGAAATCGCTATTCTAATTTTTTTGAACGTAGTCATAGCAGCATGAAAGTGTTGTTTTGCTGAAACAGCATCCTCATTTTCTGCAGCGTCAGTTAATAGATCAATTTCTTTAAGACCTTCATCATATAGGTGTTGGATTTCATTAGAAATATTACCTATTTTGTTCATATCATTCTTGATATACTGTTTCGTGTGTTCAGTTATCCTTACAAGTATGTCAAGCTGTGATTCAGCACTTACATTATGTGGTATTGTAACAATAGTCATACTTGCAATCAAAAACAAAAGGAAAAAGAAAAATAATTTTTTCATGAGTCATCCTCCAGTGTACTTCTTAATTTGATAACATTCTGAAAATCTTTCTTTACAATTTCTATAATTCCATGTCTTTCTAATCTTTTTACAGCTCTCCACATGGTTGTCCGTGGTTGAAGGAATTTTTTTCGTAATTCACTTTCAAAAACTTGTCCTCCATTTGCTGAAATAAAATTAATAATCTCTTTATCATCCTCTCTCAGATCTTGTTTTGCCTTGAAAATTGATTCGGGATCGAGGCTTTGCAGTTTAGGCTCTTCATCTTTCTGAATGGTTACAGATGATTTTGGGGTTCCAGATTTTCTTTTTATAACAATTATTGCAGCTGCAATTACAATAGATGATATTACACCTACTAATATCCATAAGATTGATGAGTTATCAGTTCCGCCGTCTTCAGAAATTGATTCTGTGGTTTGAGCAGAAGCTAATGTGCTAATGTAATAACTAATGTTTGTTTGACCTGGGGTAAAAACTAAACGTGATTGTTCATTTTCTACCTCCATACTGATAGGAAAATTATTCATCTCAACAATGACCGAGTCGTTTGGCATTAGTAACGAGTATTCAGAGGATGGATCTACAGAAAATTTCCATATTTTTCCAGTTTTAGAAACTAGTTCTTGTGTATCATAATCAATGAAGATATGAGATGCACCTAATGTTTCAATTAAAACGGAATCTCCCACAGTTTCATAGGATAATAAGAAACCATTGTTATCAATAATTGTAAGATTTTCTAGTGTTGTTCCAAAAAGTTTAGTTGAAAATTCTGGTTCCAACGGATTAGTTTCTAATTCATAAAAAACATGAGTAGAGCCGTCTGAATAAATAGTAAAATCAAGGGTTCGACTAGAACCAAGGGATTGTTGGATTGGTATGCTCAATGCTACAACCACCAAACCTATCACCACTATTGGTATCCTGACCATCGCTGACAGAATATCCGTGTTCCCTACCAAAAGCATTTCCCCCCCCGGAGATTGATGTTTTTGTGCAACAATTTGTTGCAAGTTCATAGCCTAATACCGTAGATTCATGGAGTCGACGATTGTTTGAAATCGTTGGAATTCCTTGATGAAACCAAGACCTTTTTCAGTTATTTTGAATAGCCTATTTCTTTCATTTCTTCTGGATTCCATTAAGCCAGCGGTAATGAGTTTTTCGCACTTATCTAACACAGAATAGTGAGAAAGATTTGCTCTTCGAGAAATTGCAGATACAATTACTCCCTGTTGGCCTCCGTCCATGGTAACATCCAAGATATCACCCATGATTCCCATTTCGGATCTGTACTGTTGTTTTGACATGCTTTTGATAACATAATGAGCTTTATGAGGGACATTATGAAACATCACAGCGGAACGCAAAGCGGAACGCCTCAAATGGATGAAAAATCTGCTAAAATGGACGTTTTTTTGCGCGGGGGCGAAATATTTAGAGTGTTTGCCAATTATGTCTGATAATAGATCTTATCTTTCTGAATCAATTCATTCTATCAATGGGTTTCTTGGATATCTTCAAAGACAAGGATGAAGATGAAAACCGTGACGATTTTATGAGAAAATTTGCTGGAATGGAAGAAAACTCGAATTTTGATTCTGAACGAGGGCCTGAACCTGCTCAGGAACCTTCATCATACTCTCAACCTGCTGAAGAACCTTCATCGTATTCTCAACCTGCTGAAGAACCTTCATCATCATCACAGATTGGAATAGGATCTTTGATGGACAAACGAGCAAAATTGGAAGATGCTATCGATTATGTAGGTTTGATGATTAAAAACCTAAAAGACAAACGAACAAGATTGGAAAAAGATATTGAAGATGAGTCAGTGGATATTAAAAATTTAAAAGAAAAGCTTAGTAAAATAAACGAATTCATACAAGATGAAAATAATGGGTTAGAAGAATTAACTAACAAAAGAGCTGGTGTAGAAAAGGAAGCCGATGAAGTGGGTAATATAATTTACGGCCAACGTGATAAAATTTCAGGTATTGATAAGATATTGGCTGATGAAGCAGATAAAATTAAAAGATTTAAAGAATCAAAATCTAATTCTGGTTAATCAGTAAGTTATCTATCACATAAAACGTGATGAAGAAGAACGTTCTGATATCTCTTCTGGCATGGAGGGAAATTTATCTCCAGCCTGTTGTTCTGCAACTGCGCCTGCTTCTTGCAAGATTTTTTCTGATTCAGAATTCATAGCCGTATCAACTCCAAATGAAGCATCACTGCTATGGAACGTTTCAGTCATTAAACCACCTAACATTTCTGCCATGTTGTTAAGCTCTTGGTCTGCACCAGGCATAAACTTGGCAAGTGATGTTTTCATGTTTTTCATTAATCCTATGGTTGGCATCACAGTTGTTACTGTATCTCCCAAATCATGGAATGTAGTTAATCGTAATTCAATTTGTTCTATAGCCATTCTTGCATTACCAAGAACACGACGTACTTTACGAACTTCAGCTAGTTCTTTTGATAATGCCTTAGAAGTGTGAGTATCATGTTGTTGTGTTGCTGTTACAATTCTGTGAAAAATTTTCTCATCTCTACTGTTTAATGATGAGAGCATGACATCTAATTTTGCAACTTGAGCCTGTAATTTTTTTATGGCGGTTTCTACTCGTGGTTTTAATGCACCGCTTGGTTTAATTATATTATTAATGCGTTCAGATATTCCAGCCTTTTGCGGCTTTGACCATTTACTTGAAAGCGAAGTCATGTGATTTTGTGGTAAAATTCGTTATTAGTAGACCGTGTGAATTATGGTTTACAGTTAATTAAAATTCGATGACTAAATTTACTAGTAAACATCACGAACTCTGTGAGTAAAAAACCAATAATTGGAGGTATTATTCTAGTAGTCATCATAGGTGTGATATTTGTTGGGGCTCAGATAAACCCAGATAATTCAGATAATATTCAGTTTGGAAATTCTGATATCTTCCATGTCACTTTGGCTGATCCGGCCTTGTATGAAAATGGAGTTTATGTTGAGGTATTTGATGTCAAAGAAGGAACTTATCAATTTGGATTCGTGCCAAATGGTGACAGCCCAAAAAAACTATCCATAAAGTTGATGGGAAAAACCATTTCGTTCTATGAAGATTTTGAGTTACAAGGAACTTTAGTTCAGGATGAAATGTCTTCGTGGTATACTTGGGAGTATTTGGGTGAGAAGAATGTTAGTTCTGGCGAATCACAAAAGGTTAAGATTATCATAGATCCGAATGGAAGTTTGAAAGGACCTGTAAGTATTCAACTCATTCCAATGAAATAAAAAGCCATGTTTTCAATACTAAATTAAAGTGATTATTTGGATAAACAGAAAAAAAATAAGCGAAATGTCATAATTCTGCTTGCATCATTATGGTTGATATCTACACTTCCATTGCCATGGTTGTTTACTTCACCAGATATTACCCAAGATCAAATAATTGGGCTTATGCCAATTATAGGTATAATATCAATTCCATTTATTGCACTAGGTATTGCTTGGACATTAAAACCAGAGTTAACAACTTAGGCTTAATTCTTAAACCACATCTGATTTTCCAAATAATCTATATCCTCTAAAATAGACTCCATTTTTTTGGCGATAGCCATATCTGATTGAAATTGTTCAAACATGTCCTTTTCCTCTTCCTTAGAAATAATCTCTTTTTCTGCCCGCTCAAAAAAATCCTCTTCCTTTGATATATGGTCATTTAGATAAATTGAATAGGTTCTTAGGAACCGCGCTACAGGCTCACTAGAATCCTCTCCATTTTTCCAACGTTTTAGATGGAGAGTGATTTTGTAGGCTATGTTTCGGCTGAATTCATGCTCTATTAACAATGCTCGAATCTCTTTTTTGAGATGATCATAGCTAGCAACACAGGGAAAGTATGAATCCTCTTCTCTAGAATAATGAATCGAATCTAAAAACTCTGAAATGATCAATGTGATCTTTTCTAGATCATGAAATGGGATGGTTTTACCAGCATAAATATCGGAAGAACATTTTGAAACGATCTTATCTAATCTTTTGATCTGTTTATGATCATCCCTAAGCGTGTCTGTTGCACTCAATAATGCAAAATATGGTATCGTAGCTTATAATTTATTCATAAATGAGCATGGATCTAGTCGTATCATTAAATCAAGGTAGCTTGACAGATTCTTATTTTAAACGACAAAATGGCTTGATTAGGTATGAATTTGGTCTTTTTCGCCTTATTGGATGATCTTGTTTCATTTTTCAAGGATGGTGTTTTCTCAAATATTGATTTTAATGATTTTTCTGGTTCTAATGTAAGAGATATGCTAAAGTCGTATTTTGAAAAAAACCCCATACCTGAAGCAAGCACAGAACAATTTGATTCAAATTTCCTTCTTCAGGGAATTGTGAATTTACAAAATATTATAGCTGATGTGTCATTTGGAGATTCTCTTGTTGCATCAGCACCAATTTTGCTTCTGGCTGCCAGTGTGGTAATAATAATGGGTGTCTTAGGAGAAGCGTTTTTCAAAAGAACAGGCATTCCAGATATTTTGTTTTTGATGGTTTTAGGTATAATTATTGGACCGATTTTGGGAATAATTCAACCAGAAGCAGTATTGCAGATTGTCCCCTATTTTGCAGCTGTTGCATTAATTGTTATCATGTTTGATGGTGGATTAAATCTTCATATTGGAAAAGTCTTGAAAACTGCACATTTTGCTGTAATTCTTGTAATTGTGGGTTTTGCAGTATCAGTTGGTATTGTTGCTGGACTCGCTCATTATGGTTTAGGTTGGGAATGGATAGACAGTATTTTGCTTGGCTCAATACTTGGAGGTAGTAGTTCTATCATTGTTTTTGGTCTGGTTAAAAAGATCCACATTTCTGAAGATGCCAAATCCATGCTTGGGTTCGAGTCAGCATTGACCGATATTTTTGCTGTGATCATTGCATTCGTTTTATTTGAGGCAGTATTATCTGGAGAATTTAGCCTTGATCTATTAGGAATAACAATTGGAAAGGCAGTTGCAGTTGGTCTTGTGCTAGGTCTTGGTGTTGGCATTCCTTGGATGTTTGTTATATCAAAGCTGAAAAATGCACAGCATAGCTACATGCTTACAATCGGCATGGTCTTTATGCTATTTTTCTTAGCCACTTCTTTTGGCGAATCAGGAGCGTTAACAGCTCTCGTATTTGGATTAATGCTTGGAAAAAAGACATACTTTTCACGAATTCTTAAAATCAAATTTCCAGAAGATACCATAGACAATTCTTTGCATAGCCAGGTCACTTTCTTGGTAAGAGCGTTTTTCTTTGTTTTTGTAGGTTTGTTAGCAAGCTTTACACAAATAGAATATGTCATTTTTGGTGTTATAGCCGGAATTGCAATCTATATTGGTAGAATAATTTTAACGAAGACAGTTTTGGTTAGAGGTTTTTCTAAACTTGATCGTAAGGTGACTTCTGTGATGATTCCACGTGGTTTAGCTGCTGCAGTATTAGCTACATTTCCATTATCAATGGGACTTCCAAATGCTGAAGCATATCCACAGATAATCTTCTTTGTTGTTATAACATCAGTTATCATTACCACAATTGGTTTGGGTGGTGCAAAAAAAATTCCGCCTCCAGAAAGTCAGGATGGTGGTTATATTCAGAGCGAAAAATAATTACATCGTAAATGCTTCTTTCAGTCCTTTGTAACGATTCCTAATTGTAACTTCTGTTACATTGGCTGATTCAGCAATATCTCTTTGTGTTTTATCTTCACCATTTTTTACACATGCAAGATATAATGCGGCTGCTGCTAATCCCATAGGATCTTTTCCTGCAGATACTTCATTTTTTTGTGCAGCTTGCAAAACTTTTGTTGCATAACGTTTTGTTTTTTCTTGAATACCAATCCTACTTGCTATACGTGCTACACATTGAACAGAATCTGTAACTGGCATTTTTAGATCTAATTCTTTTACAAGTAATCTATAACATCTTGCAATATCTTTCCTTTTTATGTTTGCAACTTTTTCTACATCTTTAAGATTTCTTGGAGTTTCAGTATCTCTACAAGCTGCATATAATGCTGATGCCATCAAAGCGGAAATTGATCTTCCTCTAACCAGACCTTTGTCTAATGCTTTTCTATAGATGTAAGCTGCTTTTTCTATTACAGCGTCAGAAATAGCAAGTTTATCTTTTAATCTGTTTAGTTCACTAAATGCCTGTCTGAAATTTCGATCAACAGGTTCATGTACTTGGCTTCTACTATCCCAAGTTCTAAGTCGTTCAATAGTACTTTTCATTGTAGATGTTAATGGTCTTCCAGCTGCATCTTTGTTAGCAGGGTTAATGATTGTCGCAAGTCCCATATCATGCATTGTTAATGATGTAGGAGCTCCAGCTCTAGCTCGATCACCGTGTTCGTCTTGAGTAAAAGATCTCCATTCTGGTCCAGATTCTTGTACTTTATCTGTTAATACAAACCCACATTTTGAACAAAACATTTCTCCCGATTCAACATCAGTGACTAATGTACCCTTAGCACATCTTGGGCATTTTTCTTTTGTTTTATTTTTATTTACCATTTTATGTCAGATTGTAAATGTAATCTCATAGACTTTATAAACCATATACTAAAGGTTGTTTATTTTTCAGGCACAAATGCTGAAATAATTCAATAAGGCGTGATTTTACATGCGATATAAAGAATTTTTGATATTTGTTTTGCCTATATTGACATTAACCATATTTTTTGTAATTCCAGATTCGTATGGACATGGTTTGGGTTATGAAGTTTTACCGCCAGTAGATCTCGGTTCTAAACAAGTTGCGCTTGAAATATCATCTAATCCTATACCTGATAGTGATGCGCGGGAAATATCGTTTACATTATTTGATACATCTAATGGTGTAACAATTAATGATGTTACATTTTTTGTGATGGCAATAAAACAAAATCAAACATTATTTGATGTAACTGGTCAAAGAGATGATGGTATATTTGTTATAAGATTAATTCCTACCGAGTCTGAACAGATCATAACTAATGAAGAGGATGCAGGTTTATTTGGTTCAATATTAGGTCCTAACAAAATTGTTAATGTATATGGAAACACATTTGATTCTGGTGGCTTGTATAATTTTAAAATATTAATAACAACAGCTGAAGGATATACAAATTTCCTTTCTCCTCCAATTGATTATGATGCAGGAATATCTTTTCCTGATACAACCTATTATGATATAGATGATCCTAATTTTGGACAACAAAAATTAGGTATAGTTACATATTATGAACAAATTAAAAATGATTTTAATTATAACGAACAGAATCGAATTATTAGCTACTCTATGCCATTTGATTGGTCTGAAGAAAATATGAAACAGGTATCAGTAATACATCAAGAACTTCTTATTCCAAAAACATTTGGGGATTTAATGGTAAAAGGTTTTTCGGCAAAAGTTAATGGTTTAGATATATTAGATAGTGATATCACCGTGGATGATTTTTCTGATGAAAATAGAATTATGCATTTAGTGATAAGTCAAAAAGAAATATTAGAGTTGTCTCAAAAATTACAAAATTCAAACAAGATTAAATTTGATATTACACCAAAAGATGAAAATTTACTTAGTACAATTACAGAAAATGGTCAGTTTAAAATAAATTTGAGTTGGGAACCAAAAAAGATAGAATCGGGAATAAAAACTACATTTATCTTTGATATTCTTGATGTATTTTTGTTAGATAAACCTGTTTCAGTAAATTATGATCTATCAATTATTTATGATGGAAAAAAGCTTTTACAAAAAAATGGTATTAGTACCGATTTAAGAACCGAACATAATACAATTGAATTTCTTGTACCTGAAAATACTAGCGGGCCTATAATATTGCA
>Ga0208408_1000077_pt1 | contig 69128 bp, 61 predicted proteins | sample ETNtaG_4_FD_185776 | JGI IMG/M metagenome (GOLD analysis project Ga0208408, IMG submission 185776) | Marine microbial and viral communities from oxygen minimum zone, Eastern Pacific Ocean - ETNP201406SV67 (SPAdes) (version 2) | ecosystem: Environmental > Aquatic > Marine > Oceanic ... | reverse complement strand
CCACATCCCCGACTGAGAGTCGTGGATGCCGTAGAAGAATAGAATCCTAGCAGTGAATGAAAGGGCCCAATTACCGAATCCATGCAGCCCAGACATGGCTCCATTCTCGGCCCTCTTGAGACGATCGCATGTGATGAACTTGAGGTCTTCTTCGACCAGCTTGCGGACTAGTCCGGGAATTTCTTCGCCTGGGTACGTAAGGTCAGCATCCATTGTGACTAGAATTTCGCCGGATGCCATGGCGAAGCCAGTCCTGTAGGCTCTGCCATACCCCTTCCTCGGCTCAATGTAGACCTCGGCCCCCTCTTGCTCCGCTAGCTCCCGGGTACGATCCTCGGAATTCCCATCAACCACGAGGAAGTCGAGCTTCTCGCACCAACCGTCATTGGGAACCGACCTAATCGTGTCGACAATGGCCTCCTCCTCGTTTCTCGTGGGAATTACCACGGTAACGTGAACAGGCAATGGGCCTTCCATCGGTAACTACCCATTATGGCTCTATTTTTAACCATTGTAGAGACATTTCCACCCCCGTCCCCTTCAATAACGCCTCCCTAGACCGGTTTACCGGTGGAGCCATGCACATTGCGATGATATCAGGCGAGTACCCACCAAGATGGGGGGGGATGGGGTCGACTGTATACCACCTGTCATCCAAACTGGCGGCCATGGGGCACAGGATTTCAGTCATTACTAGGAAATCCAGAGAAAGCTCTCCTATTCTCGAAGGAGTCAGCATCATTGAGGTTTCATGGGCCAAGATACCCCTTGAATTCACACGCTCTTACGGCAAGGCAGCTCTGAAAGAATTGCTCCTCCTTCATGCAGACGAGCCCGTTGACGTAGTTCATCTCCATTGTCCCATGGTTTCTTGGTCATCAAAACAACTCGACAGATGTAGGAGAGAAGTAGCACCAGTGGTATCATCAATGCACGGAACTTGGCTTGGAGAGAGGGACGGGTTGACTCTAGCAGCAAGTTTCGGGGAGCCAGCGGTGTGGTCGAACCCCAATGACATAGCAATCCGCTTCATGGCAGCGAGGTATGCCCGTTTTGAGAAATCTGCAATCCGGAATTCTGATGTGGTGGTCCCGAATTCCAGAGCAACAAAGGCGGACCTCGAATCTAGGTACGACTCGCCCTTGGATTGGGATTGCGAGGTCATACATTGGGGAGTGGATACGAGCATGTTCGTCCCAATGCATTTGGATAGCGAGGAAGACTCTCACAAGAAGAACGAGATTAGGAAGAAGTACGGCCTTGGCCCCGATACTCTCCTCTTACTTGCCGTAGGAAGACTAGCTGCTCGAAAGGGCCATGGATTACTTTTGAGAGCTTTCTCCAAGGCCGTCGAATCCACCGATTCACACCTTGTGATTATTGGGCGCGGTCATCTTAGGAGGAAGCTAAACCGACTTGCTGCTAAGCTGGGGATTAGTCAGAGGGTTTCAATCGAGTCAGGAATGGGTTTCGAGCAAATCTCCGAGATGTACAGGGCATCTGACCTGGTGATATACCCTTCATACTACGAGGGACAGGGACTAATCCCCCTGGAGGCAATGAGCTCTGGAACGCCAGTAGTGACGGTAGACCACGGACCCCTGCCTGAGATGGTAGACGACAGCGTCGGGGCGCTGTTCGAAATCGGCTCAGTAGATTCTCTTGCCAAGGTAATTACTTCTGAGGCGTCTTCTAAGCAATCCTTGCTCGAGAAGGGCGCAGAGGGGAGGAGAAGAGTCCTCGATCAGTTCACTCTCGATGGAAACGCTGAGGACTTCCTAGCAGTTTATCGACGAGCCATATCCTGACTAACGTCCGGGGAAACTCTTGTTTGCTAATCCACCTTCCGCTACTCGATGGAGAGCCGAATTGCTTCGCTGCGGAGATCGAATAGCGCCACGATAGCAAATCTTGCCATCATAACCCTAGTGGGCTATCTCGTTCTGGTAAATCTGAAACCAATACTCATGCCTCTCGCAATTGCAATCCTCATATATTTCCTAATCAGAGCACCCGAACAGTACCTTATCGAGAGATTCGATGTGGTCTCAAGAATGCCCATGTTGGCTTATGGGGTAATCCTTGCTTTCGGTGCACTGGCCTCGTATGCCGTTTCTATCCTGCTGTACCGAAATATCGATCAATTCAAAGATGAGATGAGCAAGGATGGAGGTCTAATTGACAAGTTCGACGAAAAGTGGACAAATCTGAGTGAGGCTAACCTCTATGGCTTTGAAGACGTGATCACCAGCCAGGAAACCATCGAGAATGTCCTCGACCCACAGAACATCCAGGATTTCGCAACAAACATACTTGCTGACCTCGCTTCATTCATGACCACTATGGTCACAGTAGCAATTTTTGTCATTTTCCTGATCTTGGAGGAGAAGAGCCTCCCTGGGAGATTCAGGGCTGCCTTCCCAGGCTCCTATGGCAGAGTTAGGAACATCGTCTCAAACTCATCAGAGGCAATTTCGACTTATGTCATCTCGAAGGCCACTTGTAGCGCGGGCCAAGCAATAGTTCTGTCCTTTCTTCTCTGGTCCTTCGGAATTCCAGGTTGGTTTTTGTTCGGGGTTCTATGCTTCCTGCTAGACTTCATTCCCATCCTAGGGGCACTTCTGGCCACCGTACCACCGATGATGATTGCCTTGATAGTGCTGGACCCATTATATGCCTTACTTCTCGGGGCAGCCATGTTTGGCAACCAGCAACTCTTCGGCTCCTTCATTGAGCCAAACCTCTCCGGGCAGAGACTTGGGATTTCACCACTGGTTCTCCTCCTCACTGTCATGGTTAGCGCCTCTGTGTGGGGCATTTCCGGTGCAATTATCGGAGTCCCAATTATGATTATTGCACGAATAGCACTCGAGGAGGATGAGAGGACCCGTCCGATTGCCCTGATGCTAGCTATGAAAGTATACGAGGAAGAGTAGTCACCGTAGTGTGATGATTGCTAGGACCCCCTCGCCTCTAACAGAGACCATCCCACCGATTCCTTCGTTGTGCAACCCCCTTGTGGAGAGGGCAAGTAAGCCTCCTGTCATCTCCCACTTGGCACCTGATATCCATACCCTGCTCGGCTCAAGGGCGAAAACCGAGAAAGCCTCCCCAATCCCGATTTCCATCGTTACCTTTCCCTCATCCGGATGTAACCTTGTGGAAACATGGTTCTCGTGATGAATTCGGATGATGGCCCCAGGAGGGGCATCCTGCATCGCAGCCCAGTTACCGAGGACATGCTCCGGCGCGCCACCATCTGCACCGACAATGTCAATCTCGTCGAATCCCCTATCGATCAGAAGGGCAAGAGATTTTGCCAGATCGCTGCTCATTTGCCCGGGCAACTCCACTGTTCTCCCTTCCCAGGAAAGAACGTCCAGAGAGTCCAGGTCCCCGAGAACCTCTTCAACTTCGATGCCAGATTCAGTGGCGCGATCAGCACCCCCATCCACTCCGAAAACTGAAACATCGTCTGATACTACCGCGTCAATAACCGCTGTAGACGGCATTGAGCCGTTGCACCAGAGTACTGCACGCACTAAGTCACCTACCGAACAGATATCTTCCTTTCAGAAACAATCACTGTATCTTCCAGGGTTACTTCGGGGTCAATTAGCGAGCCCCTGAGGTGAATCCCTACCCGAGCCTTGCCACCGATGTGGGAATTGTCGCCGAACCCGAAATATGCCGACCCTCTGACAACAAGATCCTCGACTCTGTTGCCCACCAGTTCCGTTGCCTTCGGGTTCATGCCGAACCCGAACTCAGCAACAGTCCACACTAGATCCCTCTTTGAGGTCCTGACTCCAGATTTTGCAACTTCGAAAACCGCACTAATTTCCTCGGCGAACTCTCCGCCGGAGATGCCGACAACCAGGCCTTCTTCGATTTGAAACGAGATGGGCTCTTCCAACAGCCTCCCTTCCCATGATCCATCGATCACAATGGTGCCATCCATGCTCCTCTCTTTGGGGAGGACGAACACCTTTCCTGCAGGTAGGTTGGCAATCTGACCAGGCCTGTTGCAAATTCCGTTGTCTTCCAGAATCCACCTGCCACCGGTGATGAACTCCACATCCGTCCCTGCTTCTGTCTTGACGCGCACCCTCCTCCTCCTCCTGAAGATGGAAGTCATACCGCTGATCTCTCTTAGCAGTGTGTTGTAGTCCGCAGTCATTCCACCAGTCTCGAAGGAGATTCTATCAATCCCTGGCATGGAGATTATCCTAGCTCCCTCTTTGGTCGCCTGCTGCCTTGCCCTGGTGTGTGTTAGGGAATTCTTGGTTGCGATGATGATTACACTATTCTTTCTCATAATGTCCGAGACTGGGAGTGGTGGTTCCTTCCCAGTTTTCTGGGTTGGCGGCATCATGACTAGGAGAATCCTATCCGTTACCCTTGCAGCCTCTTCGTATAGCGCTTGACCTACCTCCGCTGTATCTGGGTCGGTGATGACTAGCACATCATCTTCCCTCCTGACTTGGAGGCAAGTGCGAATCACAGAACGTGCTGTCGACAGCATTGCCTCTGAGTCAATCGGTCCTCCAATGCCATCCTCGGTGACCATTGTAGACATCCCTAGGCGGGGTCCAGTATTGATACTTCACTCGTCCAGTGAGAGCACTTTACTCCGATTAGAAATCTCGGCAAAGATGTCTGAAACGAACTTTTCCAGTTTAACGCCATTCTTCTGACTGCCGCTCCGCCCCCTAATGGAGACGGTACCACCACTCATCTCCTCGTCCCCCAGGATTAGCATGTAGGCAGGGCGATTCTTCCTGTGCGTCCTAATCTTCTTCCCAATCGTATTGTCCGAGTCATCCACGCTCACCCTCACTCCTGCTTGCTCGAGGGACTCCCTAACCCGATTGGCATATTCCCTGTGCTTCTCAGAGATGGTGATTACCCTTGCCTGCACTGGTGAGAGCCAAGTCGGAAGATTGCCCGACCACTGTTCTAGGAGGAAGGCGACGAATCTTTCGTGTGTTGAAAGAGGTGCTCGATGAATCACGAAAACCTCCCCATTCTCGTTTCCCGTCTCATCCATGTAGGATAGCCCGAACCTCTCTTTGGCTGCGAAGTCCAACTGAATCGTGGCCAGTGTCTCCTCCCTCCCGAGGGCCGTTCTGAATTGAATGTCTATCTTCGGGCCGTAGAATGCTGCCTCCCCGATTGCCTCGGTGTAATCCACATCCAAGCCATCCATAATGCGTCTGAGGTGGTTCTGGGTGGTTTCCCAGTTCTCGGGCTGATCGATGTACTTGTCCTTGTTCTCAGGGTCCCACAACGATAAGCGAAAGTCATAGTCCCCGAAACCGAACGTCTCGTAGTATTCCTGTGCCATTCGAACATTGCTCGCGACTTCCTCTGCAACCTGGTCCAGAGTACAGTAGATGTGGGCGTCATTCATCGACAGCATCCTGACTCTGAGGAGACCTGCTAAGGTTCCGGACAACTCGTTTCTGTACACGGTTCCGTACTCGGCGATTCTAATCGGTAACTCTCTGTATGAACGCTTACTGTTGGAAAAAACCAGGTGATGCATTGGGCAGTTCATCGCCTTGAGGTAGTACTCTCCGTCGTCCATCTTCATCGGCGGGTACATCCCATCTGAGTAGTGAGGAAGGTGCCCGCTTGTTTCGAACAATTCTTTTTTCCCCAGGACGGGGGTGGTCACCCTGACGTAGCCATAGGACTCCTCAGTCTCAACAGCGAACTTCTCAATCTCGGACTTCAGAATCTCACCATTGGGTAGCCACACAGGCAGGCCCTTGCCGATGAGCTCGTCAATCATGTAGAGCCCCATCTCCTTCCCGATCTTCTTGTGATCCCTCCTAGTGGCCTCTTCGATCTGCCTCTCCCTCTGCTTCAGGCCTTCCTTGGAAGAGTAGCACATCCCGTAGATCCTGACTAGTGATTCTCGATCCCTGTCTGCCCTCCAGTAGGCCTGGCTAGTGCTAGTTAGCTTGAACCACCTCAACTGAGACGTGAGTGAAACGTGAGGTCCTCTGCACAGATCGACGAATTCGCCCTGTCGATATGCGGAAGAACCCACTTCATGTCCAATCTTGTCATCCATAATCTCCAACTTGAATGGATTCGTGCTGAACAACTCCCTCAGTGAGTCGTTGTCGTAATCCTCTCGCTCGATTGCCATGTTCGATTTGACCAGCTCCCTCATCCTCTTCTCTATCTCGCGGAGCCCATCTTCGTCAATTGGATCCATGTGGAAGTCATAGTAGAACCCGTGTTCTATGGGAGGTCCGATTGTTGGTTTTGCATCGGGGTAAAGCTGAGTAACTGCTTGAGCGAGCAGATGGGCGCAACTGTGCCTCAGGATGTAGAGTCCCTTCTCGGAGTCGCCCAGTATTGGATCAATCCTGCAGTCTCCTTCCAGAGCATAAGACATATCTCGCTCTTCCCCGTCAACCAAGACGGCCACGGCTCCGGACTTTCTTCCATGCACATTTTTGATTACCTCTCCTGCACTGATCCCACTCGCATATTCGTGGGGGGAATCCTCGCCAACGTCAACGGAAATCATGCTCACTGGTATCCCTCTTCGGCTTCGCCGACGTCCAGCCGATATGAAGGCCTTGGCCGTAATCGAGGCAATAACCCTCATTCAATGGTGAATTGCGTGCCCGAAGTCCCATCCACCATTTCGGATATTTCTGATAGCGAACCGATTACGGCACGCTCGCCGGTTCTGCGGACGAAGTCACATGCCGCCTCTACCTTGGGGCCCATCGAGCCTTCATCAAACCCCCTTCCTGACATATCCGTCGGTGTCGTCCTTCGGATCATCCTCGCTTTGTTACTCCCCCAGTCCTCGTAAACACCATCGGCATCCGTCGCAAGAATCAGCAGCCTGGCCCCTAGTTGTCTAGCGAGCAGTGCACTTGCTCGGTCTTTGTCTATTACAACCTCGATTCCTTCCAGCATGCCCTCGGAGTTGTATGCAGTGGGAATCCCACCACCTCCAGCACAAATCACCACTACTCCCTTCTCAAGAAGCCAGTGTATGGGTCGCAACTCGAAAATTCTGTGAGGTTCGGGCGAGGGCACTACTCTCCTCCACCCATCTCCATCTCTGGCAATCGACCATCCTCTCTCTTTCGCTATCTTCCTAGCCTCCTCCTCTTCGTATTGAAGTCCAATTGGTTTGGTGGGATTCCGGAATGCAGGGTCATCAGGATCAACTTCAACCATAGTCAGGATAGTCGCGAATGCAGACTCTGTTGGCATCATATTGCCCAGTTCCTGCTCGATGTAGTAACCGAGCATTCCCTCTGTCTGTGCCCCAAGGACATCCAATGGGTATTCTTCAACACCCTTGAATGAAGCAGATTGCATCGCGAGAAGTCCTACTTGAGGGCCATTTCCATGTGTGATAACAAGTTGGTGAGTCTCTGCAAGCGGTGCTAGAGCTGTACACGCAGATCGCACGTTCCTCCTTTGATTCTCCGCAGTCGGCTCCTCCCCCCTCTTGAGAAGTGCGTTTCCCCCAAGTGCTACAACGACCCTCATTGAACAGTGCCCCGAGCGTGAACCGATAAGAACACGTTCCCTCTGGGTGGACCATGGTGCGCATTGGCCTACTAGCTAATCCCGATGCCGGCCTTGGGGGACGATTAGGACTCAAAGGCTCAGATGGACAGGCCGAGCTGGCTCGTTCGAAGGGGGCTGAGGATAGGTCAGGACCACGTCTGGAATCAATGCTAAGACATTTCTCTATTATTCACAGAGGACAACCAAGCAAACTGGAGTGGATAACCAGCAGGGGGAGGATGGGAACTGACTGGATTCCCGAGGAACTTCAGACTGGAACCATTTTTGAGGTTCACGAGTCACCAGGCGAAACTTCGGCTTCGGATACCGAAGACGCTGTTGAGAGTCTACTTGAAATTGGAATCGATTTACTAGTCTATTCGGGTGGAGACGGGACAACTAGAGACATCGTTGCAACGTTAGGTGCTTCACAATTCTCCAATCTACCTGTAATCGGAGTCCCCTCGGGAGTGAAGATGCACTCAGGTTGCTTCGCCAGCTCACCAAAAGCAGCTGCTGAGGTACTTTCAGCATGGCTTCATGGGGACCTCCTAGTATCTTCCACCGAAGTTCTGGATCTGGACGAGGAACTCTACAGAAAGGGAAAATGGGTAGTAAGACTCTATGCTGAGGCCTTCTCTCCAAATTCTCCGAGGTGGATGCAGGGGTCCAAAGAGATGATTCAGACAGAATCTGAGGAAGAGATCATCATCGGACTTTCAGAACACATCGAGGACTCCCTGGTGAGTGACGACCGACTAATCATCTGGGGTTCGGGAGGAACTCTCCGTGAGATAGGGGGGAACATCGGTTTCGAATTGACTACCCTTGGAATTGATGCTACTATTGGTAGTGAAAAGGTTGGGACTGATCTGAATGAATCGGGAATACTCGCACTGATAGACTCACATGATGGTCCCATCACCCTCCTCCTCTCGCCAATGGGGGGCCAGGGATTCTTGATAGGGAGGGGAAATCTCCAACTTTCTCCGGACGTGCTTGGCTCCATTGGGGTTGACAATGTTCTCGGAGTCGTCACCCCTGCGAAACTCCTCACCGTCAGGGCACTTCGGATCGAGACTGGAGATGAAGAACTCGATCAAGAATTCGCCTCCAAGAGGTACATGAAGGTACTACAGGGATTTCGGACAACGAGGATCCTTCCGGTTTCCGTCGATTAGACTTCCATCCCTGAGGCCGCCATCAGAAGGCCTAGGAATGGCGGGCTTGGCCGATCCGGCCTAGACTTGAACTCCGGATGGTACTGGGTTCCGATAAAGTAGGGATGGTCTTCTAGTTCCATAATCTCGCAACGCTCACCAGTCTCGTCCTTGCCCACGTATACCAAGCCCGAACTCTCGATATCCTCGATAAGTTCTGGATTGACTTCGTATCTGTGCCTGTGTCTCTCGTCTACGTGCTCCACACCGCCGTATAGACGCTTGATTTTGCAGTCATCCACTAGGAATGGAGTTGGCTTTGTCCCAAGTCTCATCGTTCCGCCCATTTGAGTCTTGGATATCTCCGGCATGAAGACAATGGCAGCGTGATTGGGCTCTTCCTCGAATTCCGTTGAATTTGCTCCCTCCATACCCAGAACGTTCCTGCAGAACTCTATCGTCGCTACTTGCAAGCCCAGACAAACCCCCAAGTAGGGGACATCATTCTCTCTAGCGTACTCCGCTGCCTTTATCTTCCCCTCAATCCCTCTGATCCCGAATCCTCCGGGCACTAGAATTCCATCTGCAGCCCTGAGGATTCGCCAAGCCTCATCATGCGATTCTTGATCAGACTTCCTTGCATCCTCATCCAGTACCGATGACTCAATCCAATCGATAACGAGCTTTCTGTTCACCTTGAAAGATGCATGTTGAAGGGCCTTGATTACACTGAGATAGGAATCTGCGAGATCGGTATACTTCCCCGCAACTGCAATGTGGACTTCCTCTGCATCCTCTAGTGAGTCGACATGATTAGCCAGTTCTTCCCAGTCTTCCAGCAATTTCCTCTTCCCCGGGATTTTGAAACCAAACCTATCCGAGAGCATCCTAGTGACTCCCTGGGCCTCCATCATAATCGGGACTTGGTAGATGTTAGAAACATCGTGAGCCGAGATAACCGCTTCCGGGGGTACATGACAGAATGCGGAAATCTTCTGACGCGTGTCGTCAATCAAGGGACTCTTTGATCTGCAGACAAGCATATGGGGATTAATCCCAAGACCCCTGAGCTCTTTCACGGTATGCTGGGTTGGCTTTGTCTTCTGCTCCCCAACCGGTCCCATTACTGGAATCAGACTGACGTGAACAAAGCAAACATTCTCTTGCCCGACTCTGAATTGGAACTGTCGTAATGCTTCGATAAAGGGCGCACTTTCGATGTCTCCCACAGTCCCACCCAACTCAATCACACAGGCATCTGGTTTCTTCCCGTTGCCATCACTCGGAGTATGGGCCACTCCCTCAATCCAGTCTTGAATCTCATTGGTAATGTGAGGGATTACCTGCACGGTCTTACCAAGGTAGTCTCCGCGCCTCTCCTTCTGAATTACGTTATCATACACCTTTCCTGTGGTAATGTTGTTCTCTCTCGTCAGGCACACGTCAAGGAATCTTTCGTAGTTCCCGAGGTCTAGATCAACTTCCCCACCATCGTCCAGCACGAAAACCTCGCCGTGCTCGAACGGCGACATTGTTCCTGCGTCCGAATTTAGATATGGGTCAATTTTGACTGCTGTTACTCTCAGTCCAGCGCTTTTCAGAAGAACGCCAATGCTACTCGCCGTCACTCCCTTGCCTAATCCGGAGATCACTCCACCCGTCACAACGACATACTTCATCTCATCAACGGGGTCAGAATCAGTCACCCATCCCCTATCAACATTGGCCAATAAAATCCTGTTTACCCTTTCTTTAATTTCAAGTAGCGTCAGAATTACGGTTGCACATGTCGGACACCACGGGTGACAAGGTTCTCGTTACCGGGGCACTGGGCCAGATAGGTACGGATTTGGTTCAGGCACTTCGCGAAAGGTACGGAAAAGAGTCGGTAATTGCCTCCGACATTAGGGAATCAGCAGACCACTCCTCGGTCGAGGGGGGCCCATTTGTGATTCTGGATGTTCTTGATACTGACGAGATCTCCAGAATCTGCCAGAATGAGGGGGTAGGAACAATTTTCCATCTCGCAGCACTTCTTTCTGCAGTGGGGGAACGCGATCCGAATTTATGCCGAAGAATTAACGTAGGTGGGACAATTTCAGTTCTAGAGGCAGCCAAGGACTGCAATCTCAAGGTGTACTCGCCCTCATCAATTGCAGTCTTTGGCCCTGACGCTCCAAAGCACGCCACTCAGGATGCAGCACTCAACCCAACTACGGTTTATGGTGAGACGAAGGTGACGGGAGAGGCCCTGGCTCGAGAATATCTACAACGCTTCGGAGTCGATACCAGAGGCGTCCGTTATCCTGGCCTAATCTCATACAAAGCTCCTGCAGGGGGGGGTACCACAGACTATGCTGTGGAAATCTTCCATGCTGCACTAAATGAGGGTCACTACGAGTGCTTCGTACGACCCGACACACGCCTCCCCATGCTCTACATGGATGATGCAATCGATGCCACACTCACTCTAATGGATTCTAGTGGCGACTCTCTCGGAGAGTTCCGAGCCGGATACAACATACCCTGCCTTTCATTCTCGGCGGAGGAGTTGGTGAACGCAATTTCGGAAAGAGTCGAGGGATTCACTTGTGACTTCGTCCCCGATGTTAGACAGGAATATGCCGATTCATGGCCAGATTCGATCGATGGTTCTGTTGCTGAGAGGGAGTGGGATTGGTCCCCAAATTTCGAACTTAGCTCAATGGTCGATGAAATGCTGAGGGGAATCTCTAGTTCTTAGTCTCCAGATTCCTCTTCCCAATTGGGAGTACTAGGGTCAGTTCTGGCCCAGAGGACATCGTCAATTCTAAGCACACCGATTGCGGCTTCAGTAGCCCCGGAAAGTGCGTGCTTTACTACGAATTCAGTATCCAAGATTCCAATCTCCCCCATATCGCAGTTCTTCCCACTCTGAAGATCAAAACCTATCCATGCACCCGATTTCTTCTGATCGGCTGATAGGGAGAGAATCACCTCCACTGGATCCCTTCCTGCATTTTCAGCAAGAATTCTTGGAATCGACTCAAGTGCTGAAGCATATGCCTCAATGGCAAGCTGCTCTCTTCCTGACTGAGTCTGAGAGAGGCCTCTCAAATGCCTTGCTAGGTGAGACTGTATCGCCCCTCCTCCAGGTAGGACTCCCGGTCTGCTGTTTAGGCGATGAGCAACTCCAATCGCATCATCGAAGATTCTGATTGCTTCCTCCCTTGCCACGGGGGATGATCCCCTTACAACCAGAGTCTTCCCACCCCCATCGCCTTCGATTGTAGTATGCTTGACATCTGCGATGCGCTCCTCGATTCTCTTTGAATAAGCGCCGAGATCCTCCATCCCCAATGCACTGGCGTTTCTGACGGGCTTAGCTCCAGAAATCCTAGACAACAGATCCATGTCACTTCTCTCTAATCTTCGGTATGTCACAATCCCTGCTCCAGTCAGTTGCGTAATCGCTTCCTCAGATACTCCGTCCCTAACTATGAGCAAATCAATCCCCAGGGATGCCATGTGTTCAACTTGCTCCTGCATATTCTTTCGAGACCTTTCGTGGAACTCCTGAAGAATCCCGAAGCTGCTAACCTCAATCGATGCATCTGTCTCTAGTTTGGGTTGTTCCAGACTACCATCAATGATTGCAATCACACCTCCTTCGGAATTCGCTGGACTGGTTGCGTCGACTCTTGATTTTAGTATCACCAAACCGTTGACCAAGGAGGAGTCCATGACGCTACCTTCCCTAATCTGAAGACGCTTAACCACCATTCTTTCCAAGTCATCTCCTCCTTCCATGCCCACAAGTCCGTTTGCTGCCTCAACTGCCAGGCTTGCGATCAGTTCGCATATCGAGGAATCCCCCTTGCCCTGCAAGGACGTTTTCACGACTTGCGATTTCTGAACCTCATCGGAAGCTCTCGAAATCCTCCCAATCTCGCTGATTGATTCTTCCAATGCTATTGAGTAGCCGTTAACAATTATGGAGGGGTGAACCCCCATTCTCACTAGCTCAAGAGAGTTCTGCAACATCTCCGCAACAAGAAGGACTGTCGTGGTTGTCCCATCTCGAGCCGATCTATCCTGAGATGAAGAGGCATCGATAAGCAGCCTAGCCGTGGGGTGTTCTACGTTTGCCTTTTCCAGAACCGTGACTCCATCGTTCGTAACCAAAGCAGATCCGTCTGCGTCAACAAGCATTTTGTCAAGCCCCTTCGGACCAAGAGTGGATCGAATAGCTCCTGCAAGGGAAGAGGCAGCCTTGACGTTGTTGACTAAAGCCGTCCTTCCGTGAATTCTGTCTGTCTCTTCTAGAGCCACATCGTAATCAGACTCGACCATTCTGTATCTCCCACTCAAGTCTCTTTTTTCAATTCGTTCATACGTAATTAGAGTCAATCAAGACGAGAGTATTCCGTTTCATTCAAATACCACCTACCCATCGCACTATACAACTCAAGGTTGACTAGTGATAATATGTCTGGAGAAAATTGGGACGATTTCGATGAGGAAGCCATGGAGGAGATGACTAGGATGTTCGAACAAATGGGCATGCCCATCGATGTAAAAACTCTGAAATCAATGATCAAACAAGTCAGAAGACAATTCGAGGAATTGGGAATCGATCCCGAAAAGGTGTCCATGAGTGAAGTCAAACTAGGGCTAAACTCTGACCCAGAGGAACTCATGAAGAACTTCGAATCTATGCTAAGCGGGCCTCAAGGGCTCGGTGAGTTTCTGAAGAAGATGGGTGTAGATATCCACATCAAGCCCTCGGTATCAGAGGTCAGAGTCGACGTAGACGAAGGTCAGCACACACCGAAAGACGACTCGATTCCTCTAGAAGACGTGTATATCCGAGACAATCAGATGTTCGTCACCATCGACGTTTCCAAGTACGATGACCTCGGTCCCGATAACCTCGAGTTGAGCCTTACTGGAGAAGGAGAGGTGCTACAGATGCTTAGGACCAATCAGATTAGGCCATTCAGAACATTCGTGCTCCCAAACGCATCATCAGGGGATCTCCAATGGGAGATTAATAATGGTATTCTTGACATAACATTCGAACTGAAGTAGTTTGGAAACAGAACAGGAGAAATGGAAATGGGAACTGCAGTAATCGGAATTGACCTAGGAACGACAAACAGTTGCGTAGCAACAATAGAAGGAGGGAAGGCCGTAGTCATCCCTAACTCGGAGGGCTCCAGGACTACGCCCAGTGTCGTAGCCTTCACCAAAGAAGGAGAGCGCCTGGTTGGCGTCACCGCCAAGAGACAGGCAGTAACCAACTCTGAGAGGACAATCATCTCGGTAAAGAGAGAGATGGGAACAGACTGGACTAAGGACATCGACGGGGACAACTATTCCCCCCAGGAGATTTCTGCATTCGTTCTCCAGAAGATGAAGGCAGATGCCGAAGAGTATCTCGGTACAGAAGTGAAGCAAGCAGTAGTGACATGTCCTGCTTACTTCTCTGACTCTCAGAGGAAGGCCACGAAGGACGCCGGCAGAATAGCAGGACTAGAGGTTCTAAGAATAATCAACGAACCAACCGCCGCTGCACTAGCCTATGGCGTAGACAAGGAGGAGGATCAGACTGTCCTTGTATACGATCTCGGTGGGGGGACCTTCGATGTGTCCATCCTGGAGATTTACCAAGTCGATGGCCAACCACAAATCGAAGTCAAAGCAACCAGCGGCGACAACAGACTCGGTGGAGATGACTTTGACGAGACTGTAATGGACTGGATTGTCTCCGAATTCAAGAAGTCGACAGGCATCGATCTCAAGAAGGATCTTCAGGCCATCAGCAGGATTCGCGAAGCCGCAGAGAAGGCGAAAATCGAGCTTTCAGGAACGCCATCAACTCAGATAAATCTGCCATTCATAACCATGCGCGACGGTCAGCCCGAACATCTGGACATGTCACTTTCACGCTCGAAGTTCGAGAAGCTAACCTCCTCTTTGGTTGAGAGAACGATGTCCCCGACTCGCCAGGCCATGAAGGATGCAAGCATAAAGAAGGGCGACGTAGACAAGGTATTGCTTGTCGGAGGCTCAACCAGAGTCCCAGCAGTACAGCAAGCCATCGAGAAGGAGGTCGGCAAGGCTCCATTCAAGGGAATTAATCCCGATGAGGCCGTTGCTATGGGGGCCGCGCTTCAAGCAGGAATCATTGTCGGCGACGAGGGAGTTACCGATGTCCTCCTACTCGATGTGACTCCTCTTACTTTGGGGATTGAGACACTTGGTGGCGTAACCACCACAATGATCGAGAGGAACACCACGATTCCATCAAGACGATCCGAGACGTTCTCCACTGCTGCGGACAACCAGCCAGCAGTCGAGATCCACGTATTGCAGGGAGAGCGAGAGTTCGCCAAGGACAATATCACTCTCGGGAGATTCCACTTGATGGGCATCCCAGCAGCTCCCCGCGGCATTCCTCAAATCGAGGTGACATTCGATATCGATGCGAATGGAATCGTAAATGTCTCTGCCAAGGATCTCGGAACTGGGACGGAGCAATCGATCAAGATAGAGAGCCAAACCTCTCTGTCAGAGGATGAGATCAAGCAGAAGATTGAGGACGCAGAGAAGTTCGCCGATGAGGACAAGAGGAGAAAGGCAAAGGTCGAGATGCGGAATTCAGCTGACAGCATAGTCTACCAGACAAGGAAGATGATAGATGAAAACGAGGAGAAACTCTCAGAGGACGATACTAAGCCAGTTCTTGAGAAGTTAGATGAACTCGAATCTCTGATAGTCAAGGACGAGTCCCCAATCCCGCTGGAAGACATCGATGAGGCTGCAATCCAGGCAAAGATGGCCGAATTGGAGCAGTCGATGCATGCAATTTCCACCAAGCTCTACGAAGCAGCCGCCGCCGAAATGGCAGAGGAAAAGGAAGAGGGCGAAGACGACGGGGTTGTCGACGCAGACTTCGAGGTCGTAGACTCAGAAGAAGAGGACCAAGACTGATCACTCTTCAGTTATTAGCCGGTGCAGAGTCCTCACATGGACTCCAGAAGTTCCGAACTGGAAGAGAGGATTTGCTCCCTCAGAACGAGCCTTAGAACCGGGACCCCAAGCCGTTCCAGCAATGTCCAGGTGCACCCAAGGAATCTTCTCAGACTCTTCGTTGAACCCCCTGTGAGGGACGAAGAACTCTAGGAATGAAGCGGCTGTGTTCGAAGATCCAGCACGACCCCCTATCGAACCGTTCCTGATATCGGCAAAGGCAGAATCGGTCATGTATTTGCGGAATTGAGCATTCAGGGGCATCCTCCAGACAGGTTCCCCACTTCTCCTAGAAGCGTCCTTGAGTCGCTTTGCTATTCCCTCTTCGTTCGACCACATTCCTGAAATCTGGTTCCCCAGAGCAGTCACCACTGCACCTGTTAGAGTTGCTAGGTCTACGATGTACTCAGGGTCCAATTCACCTGCCTTCCATAGACCATCAGAAAGCACGTTCCTCCCTTCCGCATCAGTACTGAAGACCTCGATTGTTTTCCCAGAATATGTATTGAAAACATCACCCGGTCGATAGGCTCCAGAACCCGGCATGTTCTCAGCGAGGCAGGCAATACCGTTCACCCTCCTTGAATAACCAGTCGATTGGAGAGCGTCCATCAATCCGAAGACCGTCGCTGCACCGCACATATCGTACTTCATGTCCCACATCCCCCCAGTTGGTTTGATTGAGATCCCCCCTGTATCGAAAGTGATTCCCTTGCCGACGATGCAGGGTCTCTGGACGCCTTCATCTGAATCCGGATTCAACGTGAAGAGAACCATGCAGGGCTTCCTCTCGCTGCCCTTGCCTACGTTGATGAGCCCACCCATCCCCAGTTCCTGCAGTTTGTCCCAGTCGTATACCTCGACCTCTATGTTGGCTTTCCCCTTGGACCATTCCACAGCCCTTCTGGCATATTCCATAGGGTAGAGGACGTTGGCTGGCTCATTGCCCAGGTCTCGTGCCAGGTGAACTCCACCTACTACTGAATGAGTAATGCTAAGTTCTTCTGAGAGTCTTTCCTGATGCCTGCTGCTAGCCTGAAACTGAACTCTCCAAGGATCTCCGACGTGGTCCTCTGGGATTTTCTGGTGAGAGAGGAATTCATAGTCTCGTAGCATCATGCCCTCTGCGAAGTCGATCATTCGCTTGGAAGACCAGCCAGAAGTGAATCTGACGGTGATATCAAGGCCCTTTTTCTTGGACATGGATGCAATTAACCTCGCACCTGTGTTCCTAGACCTCTTATGTCCAAGTGACTCCTTCCCCCCCATCCCTACCAGGATAATGTTGCAATCCGGCGTCCACAGTGTCATCCTCTTTCCCTTCTTTCCATCGAAGCCACCAGAGGTCAACGCATCTCTGACGAGGCTTCTCTGACTTCTGCTAAGGCCACTGAGAGAGTTGTTTGGCGGCTTTTTCCTTCCTTCAAAGAGAGGCAGAACCAACTGGCCTCCCAGTTCCGTAAATTCACTGTTGCTTATTTCCATAAATAGACCCAACTGTCCGATTAGTGCTTAGTTTACAAATAATTCCACTGAAAAATCACCATTTCAGGGAAGAATTAGAATTAGTGAGACGATTTTCCTCCTCTTTTCTTTAATGCAGCTAGAAAAACACAGATTATGCTGAGAAATACGGATGGAGAGGACAGCGCCCTCCCGACCCCACTGTCAAATTCGATTAATGAATTGTTCACCGGCTCTGAAACCCAAGTAGACGCATCAATCACCCTCTTTTGGTAGAGTAGGAAGAACTGTCCATCATTACTAGAAATAGGTGCACTTCCAAAATCAAGAGTAACCTTGGCACTATTGGTGGCATTCACTCCAAAGCCGCATCCAGGGGAGGAGTAGTTGTATCCCGTTTCCCCACTTTCGCAAGGGGAGGTCTCAGGATTAGATCCACTTGGTAGCCAAGTTTCACCTTCTTCCGTAATGTAGGCCAGAGTGGCATTCGCCGTACTAGCCCGTCCTAGGTTGGATACGCTGACATGCACTTCCCCGCCATCCACCTCCAGTGAACCGACAACAAGCCGAGCTCTCCAATACCAGATATTCTCAATCAAGTACTTCATCACGTCCAGCTCTTCTCCAAGTCTATCTGACAATGCCTCTACTGACCCCAGTAACCACTGTTCATCATCGGTCTCGAAGGTAAAGGTGGGAAAGCCCATCACACCGTATCCATAGTCACGACTAGTTCCGCAATTTGGATAAAGGCCTTGATTCGCATTGCGAATTGGGATTTCCGATATGTTCGAATTGACATCATCCCTGATGAAATGGAAAAGCTCCCAGTCCGAGGGCTGTTCTGGCCACCTTCCCCAAGGGTACAACATTATCCAAACACCAGTATGCATCGTGACGTATAGATCAGCATCAGGAACAACCGTGTTCATGTAGATGGAATTTGCAAGTGTCTCAGATTCGCTGAACGGGCCACTTCCTGGCTGAGTAGGATTGTTCGGCGGGCAGTTATTCCAGTAATGGTCATAATTCCGATTCAAGTCTACTTGGTTGATATTCCAACGCGTGTCAATGTCATTCCCATCCGCATTGAGCATGATTAGAATATGCAACTCTGTTGTAGTGAGCACGTCGATAACTTCCTGATCACCTGCTACCCATCCCTCGATGTAGAATTCAGCAGTCAGGAATGCAAGCTCGGTACCAAGATGCTCATTCCCATGATGACCTCCATCTATGTACACCACGTCTTTTTCTGCCCCATCGGGTTTGAATTCCTCATTCCAGTCTGAAATCCTCAGGACCCAGAGATTCCTACCGAGCTCGGTTTGTCCCGCGACGATCAGATCAACAATTTCTGGATAATCATCTGCCCATTCGTTCACATCAAGTGTTAGTGTGGCATATGAGTGGTACCAATGCTCCTGAACAATGTCTGGTTGACCTACTTGGGCGGTAACCATTGGAGATACAGACGAAAAGCCCAATGAAGCAAGAACTACAGCAACTACCAAGCGGCGCATAGCGCCGCTTTAGCGTCATACGCTACAATCATTATCCCTTTTTGTATGAAGAACTAGCTATGTGACACGAGATCATCTTAGAAGCAATCATTGCTGCGCTGAACTGAGTCAGGTTTCCTTCGGTGCCAGGGACAATTTCGTTGACATCTACGCCGATGACGTCGCATTTTTCTGATGAGAAGACTCTCTCGATTATTTCTACCGCACCCCAGTGGCTTAAACCACCAGGAACTGGGGTTCCTGTAGATGGGACCAAGGATCCATCCAAACCATCCACATCGAATGTTAGCCAGACCGGTCCTATGATTTCTGCAATACTGTCCATCATTCTCTCCCACTCAAGATTACCATCTGAGACGGCAAGGAGATCCTTAGCAAACCACGTCTGAATCCGATCTTCGGACCTCATCAAGGATTCTTCCTCTAGGCTGAAAGCCCTGACTCCAATCTGAACCACTCTCCCCACTCCTAGATCTAGAGCCCTGCGAATCACCGTACCATGAGAGAACTTCTCCCCGTTCAACTCGTCTCTTAGGTCTGCATGAGCGTCTATCTGTATGATTGTGAGTTCTGAGAGGTCAGATAACAGGCGATGGCCCGTAAGTGACTCCACTATTGGGAGAAGGATACCATGCTCTCCCCCAAGTACCAAGGGGAACTGGCCACCAACTACCCATGGTCTGACGTACTCTCTGATTGAGTCCAATTGCTTCCTCAGACTAGGAGCATCCGAAACCCACGGTTCTGCAGTGTGTATCTCCGCTCCGCATGGGAGATCACTTGGAATAATCGGGTCATGGAGTTCGACTTGGGAACTAGCTTCAATGCATGCTTTCGGACCATGTCGGGTCCCCTCTCCGTAGCTGGAAGTCATTTCCAGGGGGATTTGCAAAACCACGATGTCCCATGGTCCAGAATCGGATTCTCTGAGACCGAGGAAATTAGTGTAATCGGGCTCTCCCACGGGTATTCGAGAAGCGCGTCAAGATTAACCGCTTCGGGTAGTCAGACTAGAGAATCAGAGCAATTAGCAAGATGTTTGATATAACCTCGCCATCTAACGATGTCCGGTGGGAAGATGGGACTGACCCTTGCACAACTGACACAGGCAATCAAGAGCAAGGTAGACACTAGCATGGAGACTCATGTGGCGGAGTCAATCGCGGAGCACGCTTTGGGTTTCTTCGGTTTCTCCAATAGAATCATCGATAATGCTCTCGAACCAACGGATAGGAACATGTTCTACCAATTGCAGGATTATGATCTCCTTACAACTGAATCAGAGGAGACCACTCTCTGGGATGGGAGGGAATGGAGAATTCATTATTGGAAATTCAAACCAAATGCGGAAAACTTCGCTAATCTGGCGATTCAGAACGAGAAGAATAAGGGTGATGATGATCCCTACTCTGACATCTATGATGGGATGCCAGCTGGCCTCTGGAGAGAGAGGTCTGGTGTAGACGATGACTACGAAGAGCCCCTATTCTAGTAATCCGAATAAGCATGTCGGGAATTGTTTCAAATGCTCCTGTGCGCGGAGTCGTTCATGACCAGAGTATTGGCGGCATTTACCGTGTTATCCATGCTGGCTATGTGCATACCATCTTCCCTTGCCCTTGCTCAGGAGGGCCAATCAACCAGTTGCGAAATACTTGCTGATTGGGATCAGCAATGGCAGTGGTCTGATGAAGGTGACTCGGAGATCTCGTTGATTCACAGATATGGGATAGTTTTTGATCCACCTTTCTCCAATGGCTCATCCCCAACAGATGTCAATACTACCATCAATCACTTCAGAGGTGGTTCAGAAATTTCAGTAGCAAATACCTCCATTTTTATCGCTGGCGGAGAAATAGAAATTATCCTGGCAGAAAAACCACAATTTGGGGACACAATATCAATTGACGTTCAATCTACCGAATCTTCTTGCACCCGGACTCTCAATATCACAAATTGGAACCAACCAATTTCTGATCACGAGGTCACCAGGGAAACTCATTGGTCATTATCGGGAATGGAAGGGGAAGAACAAGGCATCACCTTCGAAGGAAGAGGCTGGCAAAAGAGAACGGGTAGCATTTTGGAGTCAAACGAGCTCGGAAACGGTACTCTATTTATCGACATGACAAATGAATCAGAAGGTGCAGTGGTTGATCTCGAGCTAGATAGAATTTGGCTCAATGAGACGTACGATGGGACCGAACTGATGAGTCAGGATTTCGAGATGAAGGGTTCAGGAGGTCTTGCCATCAACACAGATGACGGTGGCGAGGGAGCTATCATCAACGCCGAAGTAAACGACGCATACGTCCTCCGATCTTACCAAGATGGCAAAGTCACTGAGAGGATGATGTTCGAGGGTGATGGATGGATTTCTATTAACGGCGGGGATAACGAGAGCTCAGGCGGCGTTTATGGGGAGGTCTTCTTGCTGTACTTCGAGACATGGGACGAGGATGGGTTCCGTAGATTACAAGATATTCAGGTGGAGGCAAATGCCTCAACGCGAATTTCTGCCGCAGGAGAGTTCTTCTCTTTCGAACTCGACGAACTCATTTTCAGAGAGAAATGGGAAGAGGGTGTACGGACGGATCAGTATTCAAGGATATACGGTAGTGGCCAGTTCGACTTCATTGCTTCCGAGGAATCTCCGTACATAGAAGTCAACGGGACAATTCCCGTAATGCACTTCCAATCAGAGGGTGGAGAAACGGTTTTCGATACAATCATTGTCGATGGAACGTATGACGGAGATGCAGAGGGGACTTTTGGTTTAGTGCGTCAGATAATTGAATCTGGAGTCTATGAGAATGCGACCGGAACCGCCTTCGAGGCTGACAAGATCAGGAATGAGTTCTGGTTCAATGTCTCTGCAACCCCATTTGGACCAATTGACCAGGAGTGGAGAGCAGAGCACAATCTCACGTATGAGTATGTAGTCCCGCAGGATGACTGGCTAAACAGAACAATTCGCTATACATTCGTAGAAGACAATGGCTCTACTGAGGATGAATTCCCGGAAAACTCCCCCGTTATTGAAAATCCCGAGGCCCCCGAGGCCAGTTCGATTTTCTCTAGTCACATCTCTAGAGAAACAGGGGTGTGCCCCCAGATTCTGTCCATCGGAGATTCATTCACACTGATTGGAAATACGGCTATGATTTTGGACGTAACCGTTTCCGGAATCAGCACTGATTCAATAGATAACCACCAAGTCTCGGTGGCCGAATGGGAAGGCTCCTTCGGGGACATGAGTTCAGCAAATGGAAGCATAATCAACGAAGGACCACTCTCAGGGCTTCTGAACGAAGTTAGCAGGTTAGTCAGCATTGATGTCGGAGAAAACGAGGAAGTCTCGTTTATAGAGAACCAGAGAATGGATAGAATCCTCTCTCCCTCGATTGTCACATTCGATGAAAACACCCCCCCTTCACTATCGGATGTCCTCGACTCTCCGGTAAGGTTCCGTGAATCTTCCCTGTCCACCGAGGGAGGAGTGGCGCACCTCGAGGTTATTGTGCACGATGCCGACACCGATACCAAATCGGTTAGCGTGGATCTCTCCTCGATAGGCCTGGGTATCGTCGATCTTTCCGATTCCGGTCTACAGGGGGACCAGGTGATCCATGATGACATTTGGACAGTAAGAATTGTCCACAACGGACTTCAGAATGGAGATCTCCCACTCTCTGTTATCATGGAGGATAACTGGATTTCTGTTCAGCAGGAAACCAGCATACAGATAGCAAACAGCCCCCCCAGAGTACTACATGTCGAATTCTCTCCGAATAGCACATTCAGAGGAGAGGAAATCGAGGTAATTCTAGGGGCATTCGATGGCCATGGAATCAAGTCAGTATCGGTGAACTTGCAATCAATGGGTGGCACCCTAATCCCATTGAGTTATGCTGGGGGGGAGGAATGGGACTGGGAATTTGCAGGCGAGCAACGAACCGATGCCATAGAGAAATGGTCCGGAGTCTTCGAGGTCCCTCCGAGCATCTCTCCTGGTAGACAGAATATTCCTATCCTTCTAGAAGATCAGGATGGGGCTTCCATTTCTACTACTCTAATCGGGAGTGTCCATTCCAGCATCCCCAGCCATCACGCTAAGAAGATCCTAATTGGTAACCAACCCCCATCTATATCCAATCTGACCTTCCTCAAGGATGGTGTTGAGGTAGCCCAAGTAACCTCTTTGGTTTCAGGCGGTCAGGTTAATTATACGATGGAGGTTGCAATCCAAGATTATGACGGCATATCATCGGCCCAAGCAAAGATTGGCCGTTTGGCCCCTATCGGCCAATCCGAATCATGGCTGCTGATGGTCGATGATGGAAGTGGCCCAGACAGGGTTGCTCAGGATGGAATTTTCTCCCTTTCATTCTCTGCAAGATCCTCTTTGAGCGAGGGTGAGATGCCTCTAATGATTCGAGCAACTGATGTTTTCTTATCCTCAACTCCGGTTTCCGAGCAGTCACATAATGTCACCCTACTCAAATCGGATTCTGCCTCATCCGGGTCTTCATGGGTTTCAGATCACTCTACAGAGATAATTCTGGTTTCCTTGTTTGCTCTGATGTCAATTGGAGCGGGTGCATTTGTGCACATTGTCAGGAACTCGGATCTCGAGTAGTAATGGTGCGAGTGCCGGGATTTGAACCCGGGTTCCCACGTTGGCAACGTGGGGTGATAACCGCTACACTACACTCGCTCAGTCTTTTGCAAACCAGATTGGCTTTTCTAAGCGTCGGTATTTGACTCAAAGAGCTCAGAGACCCGTCTACTTATCTCGTCTCGTGTTTTTGTGTACACTTCCTTTTCCCTGCCGTGAGGGTCTTCCAAACCCCAGTCTTCGTTTATGGGCAGGTTAGGGCAGTTTACGCCACATCCCATACTGATTATCATATCGTAATCCCCGGGCCACATCGAGTCTATTGATTTCGGATGAAGTTCAGTTGTCACAATTCCAATCTCCTCAAGCACTTCCCTTGCAAAATTAGCAATTCTTCCGGATCCCGATGGATGGGTTCCGGCCGAAGCAGCACGATGACCAAGCTCTCTTGCAATAGCCTCAGCCATTTGGCTCCTACAGGTATTACCTACACAAACGAATAAGAGATGCACGCAACTCTTGAGTCGAGGGAGACTAATTAATCAATTCACAATGTTGCTGTTAGAAGAAATCACTCAGAATAGGTTTCAATAATGCCCCATCAAACGGAGTAATGTGCCGGACTCTCCCGTATCTCACCATCGTGCAGGCCCTCTCCCTGAATCACCCGATGCGGAGGCCTCTAATGAGCAGAGGGCTCAGATGGAGCAGGCGTACCAGCAGATGCAGAGGAAGATGAGAATCAGTAAGCTGGATGAGCAAATTAAGCACAAGATCATGGTACTCTCAGGTAAGGGGGGAGTGGGAAAATCAACCGTGGCCACTGGATTGGCCCTGTCTCTAGCTCGCCAGGGAAAGAAGGTCGGCCTGATGGACATCGACATCACCGGTCCGAATGTCCCAAAGATGCTAGGCCTAGAGGAAGCAGATCTAAACGTTGAGGACGGGAAGATCCATCCTGCCGATGGTCCCAGCGGTCTGAAGGTCATCTCGATGGCATTCTTACTTGAGGATCCAGACAAGCCAGTAATCTGGCGAGGCCCGATTAAGCTGGGTGCAATTCAGCAATTCATTGGTGATGTCGCTTGGGGCGAGTTGGACGCACTGATAATCGACTTCCCACCAGGGACAAGCGACGAGCCTCTTACAGTGAGCCAGAGTCTTCCGGGGATTGATGGCGTCGTAATAGTCACGACTCCTCAGGAAGTCGCTCTGCTCGACAGTCGTAAATCAATCAATTTTGCCAAAACAATTTCCGTGCCTGTTCTCGGAGTTGTTGAGAACATGAGCGGTTACACTCTGAGAGGGACATCCACGCCCAACTCGGATATTTCTGTAATGGGCCCGGGAGGAGTCCCAATTGGCTGCCAGTCCGATGAAGAGGGCAAGTGGGAAATAACCCTCGACGTCTTCAAATCTGGCGGAGGAGAGGAATCATCGAAAGAGATGGGAGTCCCTTTCCTAGGTTCGCTCCCCTTCGACCCAGGAATTGTCAGAGGAGGCGATGATGGGGTGCACAGAATTATCGCCGATCCCGAGGGAGAGACGGCAATGGCTTTCGAATCAATTGTGAAAAGGGTCCAAGAGCAGCTCGACAAAGGCTCTCAGCGTTCTCTAAGGATTATCTAATGCCCCTATCTTTGCGTTGGCTTGATGACATAGTCTCATCCCCCCAAGGTCGTAATGGTTGCTGAAACGGGCATCTACATCACCTGGGTGACTGGGGCGATTCTAGTCAGCATTGCAATGATGCCAATTTTCAAACCCCCCTTTGCAAGAATCAGTACCGATGGTTTCATCGACATGTTCAGACGATACTGGGCACACATGATCGTCGTCTTTTCGATTTATTTGTGGAAGGACCTGCTTGACAGCCTCGATAGGATTTTGATGGTGAATACCCAACTTGACATGACCTTCCTGGTGTATGCAATCGAGGGAGACACAGTCCTTTGGCTTCAGGAAGGTCTTAGGAGTGATTTTCTGGACGTATTCATGACTCATTTCTATGTCATGGGATTCATGATTGCAACATTCGCTTCATTCGTTTATCCGATATATTTCGATGATAGGCACATGGCTGACAGAGTGTCCCTTTCGATGTTCTGGGTGTACATATTGGCGATTCCATTCTACTTGTTCCTAAATGTCAAGGTGACTGGCAACTATGTCGTAGGGATGGAGAAAATTGCATACGACCTCACTCCAGATATTCATAATTGGTTCAATCGGATTGATCCCTTTACTAATGGAATGCCAAGTCTTCACATCGGTCTACCCTTCGCAATTTGGCTCTCCATGCATAGATGGGACGAGGACGGAAGATGGAAAAGGTTCCGAATATTGCTGATATTTTTCATAGTATTAACTTCGATTTCAATCGTCTATTTGGGAATTCACTGGTTCGTTGACATAATTGGGGGGATGTTGGTCGCAATATTGGCAGTTAATGTCACTGCTAGGACGCATGAACCAATTTGGAAAATTGCAGACGAGCGACTTTTCACCAGGAGGCTAGCCAGAACTCTTGATGACCCAACCGGATCCGTGAAGAGGACCTTTCGTGCCTGCCTCAGTGTCTTCGACCCCGTAAAGGAACCGGGGAAGAATCAGACCGGTGCAATCATCCTATCTCTAATTATGATTACTAGCTCAGTGTTACTTTGGGACGTCACGCATCGGAAGATTTCCATAGATGAGGCAGATTCTCCTACTTCTGCTTCCGGTTCTGGGGAGTGGCTCGTATGGATAGAAGAATCGGGAGGAGAAGTGACAATTACAGCGGGAAATGTGACTTCAGAGACCAACAGGACAGTGGGAGGGGAGCCTTGGGCAAACCCGCCCACTGTAGTTTCTTCCGGGATTAGTTTCGCGATCTTCGATGAAAACAGAACTGACTATTTTGAGCATAACCAAGAGTCGGGAGATCTTCAGCCTATTTTCACAGAGAACTCAGATGGGCCCATTGTCGATATTGCAATTCCGACTGACTCAACCGGGGGAAAGCATCTCGCAATACTCTTGCCCCAGAGTCTTAGTCTAATTGACACGTCGGATCAGTCAATCAGGATTGATGACATAGATGTCAACTCTTCCGTAGTTGCATCATCCGGATCCCTCATTGCAATTTCAGAATCCTCGGGAGTAGGTCCAATCGTGAATATTTCTTCCATTGAATCAGATCTCACAATTTCCATTCTTCTCGATCCTAGATCATCAGAAAGAATTGAGAATTCAATTCTGAACTCGGGGACTGAACTAGATTTCTCGAATTCTTCGATCGTGGAACTCGTGATGGATTCGAATTGGCTCGTCGCAACAGTTGATGTAGGGCCATTCAACAGAACAATCCTGGTCGATACTCTTTCCATTAACCAGACTCTCATTTCCAACCCACGCTGGGACTCATCATCTCCCAGTATCGGAGAGGGGAGCGTCGCCTTCCTCCAGGTAACGAGAGATGACATTATCTCAACTGCAAGCTCGTCTCCGAGGAACAACGATGTCTATGTTCACGAATTGCATTCTGGAGAGACCAAGCAATATACCTTTGACGAAGAAGTGGATCAGTCCCAGCCACAGATATTGCTTGAGAAAATAGCATGGATTGAACTCAGTGAGAACGGTGAGAAGGAATTGAAACTACTCTCGTTCACCGATTCCATAGAGCCAAGGAACTCCTTGCTCCTCCAAGCTTCAATCTTAGCCATGATTCCACTGATTTTCTTGTGGGCTCTCCAGTCATATGGTGCCGAGAAGATCATTCGGCGAGTCTGAACATCTCTTCGAGGCTCTTCGACGCCCTTCTGAGGGTTTCTCGGGAGATTTCTACAATCTGTTCCGGATAAGGGTTGATTAGTGCCTGAAGGATGTCCTCCAATTGGGTCTTCTTCATGTGTTTGCACATCACACACGCACCCATCAGATTCAGGCCATCCTCAGTTTCAGCTAGAACTCTGTCGGCAGTTCCGCATTCAGTAATCAGCATCATGTCCTTCTTCCCTATGCTGGCTAGACGGATCGCCTCATTCATCAGCAACTCACTACTTCCAATGAAGTCGCTCTCGTCGAGTACCTCAGAATCACATTCTGGATGACTTAGAACCATCAGATCAATTCCATTCTCGAACATGCTCTCCTTCCAAGTCCTTATTTTCGGTCCAGTGAACTCTGAATGAACCTCGCATTCCCCATCATAGAGAACTACTTCTTTCTTGCCTCTTAGTGAATTCTGCAGGTGCTTCCCCATAAATTTGTCAGGTATGAAGATTAATCTTTCACCTGGCAACCTCTCGCAAATTCTGAGGTAATTGCTACTTGTCACACATACATCACACTCTGCCTTTACTGCAGCACTGGTGTTGATGTAGCAAACGACGGGAACTCCCGGATTTTCCTCCTTCATCCTAATCACGTCTTCGGCTCCAATGCTGTCGCTCAGTGAGCAACCAGCATCAGGAGAAGGGTGCAGAACTGTCTTGTCAGGGCTGACGATTTTTGCTGTCTCTGCCATAAATCGAACACTAGAGAAGAGAATAGTCTGTTGCGGTGCATCCCTTGCCTTCTTGGAAAGAGCATAGCTATCGGCAACAGAGTCGGCTACGCCATAGGTGATGTCCGGTGTCTGATATGAATGTGCAATCAAGAAAACGTCCCTTTCCTTCTTCAGACGATTGATTTCTAGCGTAAGAGGGGCTAGGGATCTACATACCTCCATGCTCCATCTCATGGGTTGTTTTATCGCATACTGCAGCCTCACTGCTTCTTTGTCAATTTCCAATTCAGAATAACCGAAATTACCCAAGAACACTCTCGGAACCGGAGCGGCGGGCATGTTCAGAACCATGTCGACCAGTCAATCGTCCTAGTGCAACCGCTTTCAAGTCATCTGGTATCGGATTTGCATGGCGAGTGGGGGCATTCCATTGTGGAAGCCTGGGAAATTGCTCCATGAGGGGGCCGAGGCCACTGTTACCAGTGGCTCTTGGCTAGGAAAGAAAGCAGTACTGAAGTCACGTAGAGCAAGAGGTTACAGGCATCCGGATCTCGATCGCAGACTAACGAGACAAAGGATGGCGGCGGAGGCGAGGGCCCTATCTCGACTTTCTTCAGTTGGGTTCCCTTCTCCGAAACTAATGTTCCTAGAACAGAGAGAATCATCCATGCTCTTGTCCATGGTCGAAGGAAGGACTCTTCATGACTTGCTCAAGTCAGACGATGCTTCCGGAGAAGAACTCCGCTCTCTTGGCGGTTTAATTCGAAGACTCCATGAAATAGGAATCTCACATGGCGACCTGACCACACACAATGTTATGGCGACCACATCCGGAACTCTTCACCTCATTGACTTTGGATTGTCCAGACTATCGCCGGAATTGGAGCACATGGGTCTCGATCTTCAGGTACTGAGGGAGTGTCTGAGTGCAAGCCATTCGGCTATTCCTGACGCTATTGAGAAGATCTGCGAAGGATACTTAGATGCTGAGAAACCCAATTATGGCACAGAGTCCGCGGAAAATGTAGTAGACCGATTTCGAAAGATAGCAGGAAGAGTCAGATATCACGGTTAGGGTCGAAAAAATGCACATTCTATTCGCTACTGGAAACGAACACAAGGTTTCCGAGGCAGCTTCAATACTTGCTCCAATGGGGCATGAGGTAGAGCCATTGTTGATCCAAGGAAACACCCCAGAATTCATTGAGCCACAGGCCGAAGGAATAGAGGAAGTGGCACTTTCAAAGATTGAGCAGGCGAGAGAGTTGGTTAAGGGGACGATACTAGAGAACTCGGTTATTCTCGTCGAGGACTCAGGACTATTCATCGATGTTCTTGGAGGGTTTCCGGGCCCATATTCCTCATATGTCGAGAGTACAATCGGTCTGACTGGGATTCTGCAGTTAATGTCTGGAGAGTCCGAAAGAGAGGCGGAGTTCAGAGCCGTAGCAGCAATCTACATTGACGGAAAAATAGTTACAGAAACTGGTTCCTGCAGGGGAGAGATCTCCGAGCAATTATCTGGAGACATGGGATTTGGCTACGATCCGATCTTTATTCCTGATGATGGCGATGGAAGAACGTGCGGGGAGATGGACACTATCGAGAAATCACTCATCTCGCACAGAGGTAGAGCCCTGAAGGCGGTCTCAGAACTCCTCAATCCCCCGTCAAAGTGAATAGAAGCAGTCCTCCGTGCCGTACTAGAATGGTTACGGCAACTAGACTTCTTCTGATTGCAACTAGCATCATTTCAATCCCAATCTATCTCGTATTCATTGTCCCAGAGGGTCTGACTATGCAGGTCGCAGGGGCCGTATTGATTCTGCTATTGGTCTCAATGATTCTTTTCACCGGGAGAGGGCCAATCCCCCAGGCAATGAAGAAATCCCCAGTTTTCATCGATCAAGAGTCTGACTTCGGAGACATAGAGCTACCTCCCCCAGTACGCTCAGAGGAGAGCATCTCAGAAGTTCGAGACTCGAAGATTAGAAGGAGTAGAGGTAGGAAGAACACCCCGGATTCTCCTGAAGCAGCGATCCCCGGCCCCATTCACCCTCCCTCTCCCGGGTTTTCTCTAGATTCTCCACAAACACCATCCGCAAACGATGAAGATGTCGAAGGGATGGCTAGAGTCCACATCGCAAGGTCGGACCCCGAGCTCCAAGCCGAAGCAGAGGTCGATCGGTACCTAGCACAGCAGAGAGAGAGGAGGGAAGTCTTCAGAAATAGGCTTCATCGTGAAAGGCGCCAAGAAATGTCAAAGAAAGTGGCCGATGAAGCCAGAAAATGGGCACAAGTTGAGGACGGCGAGGACCTTTCCACTCTTACAAGCATCCCAGGGCACGGATTAGCGGTCTTTTACGAGCCAGAGGAACCCGACCCTTCCATCCCCCAGGGAGTTTCTTATGTGAGGATTGATGATGACAGAGTTCTGAAGGTCAGGGTTTCGTTAGACGTTCCTAGATATACGACAAAACTTTCCGAAGAAGAAATGAGTGAAGCCCCAGAGGCGGATTCGATACCCCTCCCTCCTGCTCCTGGGATGCCAAAACCCCTCCCTCCTTTGTCAGATATCCCCCCTCCAATCGAACCAGAAGACTAGTCCTGTGATACGTTGAAGCGATGTCACTCGCTCGGCGTAATATGACGGAGGAGGTAATGACGGTTGAAGACGTCAGCATCGAGGGCTCCAGTCCTCATGGGGGGCTGATTTCAGTCTGGACCCTCAATAGGCCCGACAAGCTCAATGCGCTAAATTCGGACTCTCACAGGGCAATCAAGGAGGCTTCTGCAAGAGCGAATTCAGATGACTTAGTCCGCTGTGTTGTTATCCGAGGAGCCCCTCCTCCAAAGACAGAGGAGGGCAAGAGGCCGAAGCCACATGCATTTGCTGCAGGTGCGGATATCTCCGAGTTCGAAGGGAAGGACTCAGATGACGTACGCCCATTCTTCGAGGACAACGCTTGGGAGGCCGTTTGGAACATTTCCAAGCCTACTATCGCGATGGTGGATGGATTCGCACTAGGGGGCGGTACCGAGCTAGCCCTCTCTTGCGATATCAGAATCGCATCGAATAGATCCATATTCGGACAGCCAGAAATCAATCTTGGCCTGATTCCAGGTGGGGGCGGTACTCAGAGGCTCTGCAGGTTAATTGGTTATGGTAGGACAATTGAGATTGTCCTCTCCGGGGGCATGGTAAAGGCCGAGGAGGCCCTACAAATGGGTATTGTCAATCGGGTAGTCCCTCCTGGGGATCTCGAATCCGAAACCATGAAACTAGCCGAGGAGATCTCTCGAAAGTCACCATACACAACAAAGGTCGCAAAGCGTGTAGTCCGAGGTGCATTGGAACTCCCCTTTTCCGAAGGGGTTCTAATGGAGCGATCAGAGTTCGTAGCTTTGTTCGACACTGAGGACAAGGAGATCGGTGTTCGAGCATTCTTGAACCGCTCTGAAGCAGATTGGGTCGGCCGCTAGACGCTCTCAACTGAGGCTATTGGAGATTATTCCAACCGCGCCGCTTTCCTTAGCAGGGTCGATGAGTAGCCATTCTGACTGAGAACCAGAAACAACCAGATCTTCTTGGATGCTTCTAATCCTATGCAAGTTACCCAGGTAATGATCTACTTGCTTTCCATTGTGTTTCTCTCGATTAGCTATCATCCCTCTATGCATATTCTCGCTAGTGACGTAGAGGACCACGCCCGTGGCAATTCCTCCAGCGTCACGCCACTCGTCAATTATCTCCCTATTCGGGATATAATGCACTCCCTCGAGAAGCAGATCTCCTCCCTTCCCAAGCGCTCTTTCGATGACTGCTCGTACGCCTTCCGACACAGCTCCAACCGTATCCTTCCAGTCCTCGACTGCTGAGCCACCCGCCGATTCAAATGACGATCTGTGCAGTGACGGTCTTTCCGAAGATGTGAGTTGTGTCCTGAGGACCTCTCTCACAGTATCCGTGGAGGCAACCTTGCTGAATTCGAGGGAAGAAGCAAGTTTTGCAGACATGGTCGATTTTCCCACGCCGCTAGTTCCCACGATGATTAGGAGTCTTGGGACTACCATCGAATCACCTAACGCTGAATTGACTTCGTCTCGAGGAACTCTTCCATCCCATGAACCCCCAACTCTCTCCCCAGTCCAGATTTCTTGTAGCCGCCGAAAGGTGCTGAAACATTGAACGCACCGCCGTTGATGCTGACTTGACCCGTCCTTAACTTTCTAGCGACCTCCATGCCCCTCGCTTCGTCTCCAGACCAGACTCCTCCCGAGAGCCCGTATTCTGAGTTGTTAGCTAGTTCGATAGCCTCTTCTTCGTTGGAGTATGTGGTTATGCAGAGGACCGGCCCAAAAATTTCCTCTCTGAAGATAGTCATCTCCGAAGTCACATCGGCAAAGACGGTGGGCTTCACGTAGAAGCCCGAATCCAATCCGTCCGGCATCCCCTCGCCACCAGCAACTAACGTGGCACCTTCATCAATACCAGTTGAGATGTATGCGGAAACACTCTCTTGCTGCTTTTTTGATACTAGAGGCCCGCACTTGCTGGTTCCTTCCATCGGATCTCCAGTAGTGTACCGACCAATCTTACTTGCGATGATATCCACTACTTCTTCTCTGGAATCTTCCGGAATCAACAATCGCGTGAGTGCGGAGCACTCTTGCCCGGAGTTCCCGAAGCAGGAGTAGATTGCCGAAGAGGCGGCTCTTGGAATGTCGGCATCGTCAAGAATGATGTTGGCGCTCTTCCCTCCAAGCTCCAACGTCACCCTCTTCACGCTAGGTGCTGCTAACTCGGACACCCTGATTCCAGCATTAGTCGAACCAGTGAAGCTAACCATGTCTACTTCGGCATGACTTGCTAGAGTCTCTCCGATTTCCCTCCCATGCCCGGAAATCAGATTGAAAACTCCTCCTGGAAGGCCGATTTCGTCCAGTATGTCTGCTAGGACAAATGCATTCAGAGGTGCTTCCTTGGAAGGCTTCAGCACCATTGTGCACCCAGCCGCAATCGCAGGAGCGACCTTTCCAATAATCTGGTGCAGGGGGAAGTTCCACGGAGTGATCATTGCTACTACTCCTATTGCCTCCTTAACTACGATTGAGTTCCTGACTTCCTCCTCCCAGACATAATCGTCGAGAATCTTAGCATATGACCTTGAAACTACTCTGGGAGTCCCTACCATCGCCATTCGGGAGTACTCAATCGGAGTTCCTACCTCTGAGGTGATCAATTCTGCCATTTCTTCTCCCCTGTCCTTTATCGCTGAGGAAAGAAGATTGAGGTAATTCGCCCTCTCCTCCACCGTTGAGGTGGACCAATCAGTGAAGGCAGCCCTTGCGGCCTCTACAGCAGTGTTTGCATCCGACTCGTTGCCTACTGGGACCGAGCCAATGATTTGTTCAGTAGCTGGATTGACCACTTCTATGGTGCCCTCGCCATCCGGTTCGATCCAAGATCCATTGATGTAGAGGTGCTTGCGTTCGTGCATGTCTGACCCAGACTGCGTCATCTTATGATATTCATGCAAATTCAATAGAGTGTGCCCTGCTCGAGTGACATGCCAGTTTCTACCGACATGCTGGAGGGAGGGGTCGGCTTGGTAACACTGTCTCCCGCTGCTTCCTCAGACACATTTGCCCCAGTCAACTTTGAACCACTCCTTTCATCATTAGATGAACTCATGGCCGATCCATCATGTAGATCGGTGGTGATAACCGGTTCAGGGTGTTTTTTCTCTGCAGGGGGGAACATAGACGATTTCTCCAATGGAATTGAGACCGGAGAGATTGGAGACAGAGTCCAAGAGATGACCGACAAACTACATCCTCTGTTATTGAGAATGAGAACCTCGGAAACAGTCTTCGTCTGTGCAATTAACGGGTCAGTTGCTGGCGGGGGCTTCGGCTTGGCATTGGCTTCCGACTACCGTGTCTGCATCCCCCAGGTAAAACTTGCCTCCGCGTTCTTCCGTCTTGGGCTTTCTCCCGATGGAGGCATGACTTGGTTGCTTCCTCGTTTGGTTGGCAACCAGGTGGCAAAGAGATTTCTCTTCAACTCGGAGGTTTGGTCCGGTGAAAAGGCACTGGAGGTGGGTGCCGTAGATGAAATAGTGGACGAAAACCTCCTCGTCGATAGGGCCTTGGAAGTCGCCAGAGAATGGGGGAAGTGGTCTGTAAACAGCAGGAGGGGTACGAAGCAGTTGCTTGATGCATCCACTTCGACCTTCTTCGAAACACAACTCCAGTTCGAACAGTCCCTCATGGTTGCCTCCTCCAAGACTACCGACTTCGCAGAGGGCGTCAGATCCTTCAAGGAAAAGAGAGAACCTTCGTTTGGAGCCAAAGAGGAGGAGTAGATTGTCCCGAAGGCTCATTGTCATGCGTCATGCCAAGAGTAGCTGGAAAGAGGATGGCCTTGATGACCATGATCGCCCTTTGAACAAGAGGGGCATCAGAGACGCCCCGCGAATGGCAGATGCCATCCATGAAAGGGAATGGTCACCTGATCTGATATTGGTCAGCAGTTCGAAAAGAACCCTTCAGACCCTTTCAGGGATGTTTCACAGGTTTGGCCGAGTACCATCCCAGATCAGACCCGGAATCTATCATGCCACTGTGAATGACCTGTTACTAGAGCTAGAGGATATGGCCCAAGAAGGAACGACAATGATACTGGGTCACAATCCTGGGTCTGAGATTCTCGTCAACCATCTTTCTGGTGAGTGGCATTCGATGCCAACTGCGACTGCAGTTCTATTAGTGGAATCGAGAGGTAATTGGGCAGTCCAGGAAGTCATTCGCCCCAAGGAGATTCAGTAGTCAGGGATGCGCCGGGACCTCTTCCGACCAGTGCGACATCTTGTTGAGGGTGATTGTCACGTTAGTCACCTCGCCTTCTTCCCAGTAATCAACAGCAACGAAGGTCGGCCTATTGTCCATCTCTTGCCAACACTCTAGGGATCTGTTGAGCAGGGTCTCATATTCGTTAACCTCGTTTGCCAATACAGGGTCAGGGAGTCCATATATGCTAGCCAGCCAGTTATTCAGGTGCCAAACTGGTTGCGAACCATCTCCTCGATGCACCGTGCAAGACATCTCCTCCATACTGCCCTCGGCATAGTTGGTAGTCCAACCGAACATCCCAAAGTCGTGTAGCCAGGGGTAGTCATCGTTCTGTGATTGTTCCCAGAAGACTACCAGGTCCTTGCCATCAAGAACCATGTCCCCCAAGCTTGGCCATTCCTCACCTAGGGTATGGGTGTAAATCCGATTAGCCATTCCAGTCTCGTTGAATAGGAATTGCAGGTGAGATGCTGGGACGTAGTTTTCTATTAGGAGGGTGACAACATCTCCACTGGAGTTATTCATCAGGGAATTCAGTAGGTCCAGCCATTGGAACGCATCCACCTCACCGAAATTGCAGGGATGGAAGAACTGGCCAGTACTATGACAGAACCTTACGTCCTCAGTAGATGTATTATCGTAATTCCTGTGGTGCGAGTCTACCATGAATGCTCTGATGCCGTCATCCCACTGACGCTGAAGTCCAGTGTAGTGATTCACCCCAAGAAGGATCTGGTCCTCCAACGTCGAGTACGCGTTGTGGGTCTCTGCGAAGGTGAAGTCATCATAGGTCCTGAGACAGTATACAGAGATTCCATGACATGTCATGAAATCCCCGGGATCCATCGGGTCGAAACCCCTTTCCAACTCCCATTCGTTTGGAAGGCCATCCCCGTCGGCATCATCGTCCCACTCGTCGCAGATCAAGTCCCCATCCAGGTCATCGGGAATTGACTCCATGTCAATGGAATCCGTGCCACATGCCTCCTCGGCATAATCGGTCCAGGAATCTCCATCGTCGTCTTCATCCAAAATGTCGCAAATTGAATCCCCATCGGTGTCTGTTGGAATGTCATCGCCATTATTGGGGTCGGAAGTGCAGTTCAACTCCACGAAATTTCCCCACCCGTCTCCATCGACGTCATTATCCTCAGAATCTCTGATCCCATCTCCGTCCAAGTCAGGAGGGGCGTTCTCTACGCAACCCGATGTGACGAAAAGAACACACAACAATAGAGAGTTCAATTTTCTCTGCATCATCCCAACTCAGATATCGGAGTTTCTTCGAGACCTCAGTCCATTAGTGTCTCGTGATGGTCGGGAACGAAGGTCTGCTCTGTCATCGGCGGCCTGACATATCCCCTCGCATGCTTCCTATCCGGTAGCTCAATGGGCTCGGGAGTTAGGTCCTCGTAATCTATCATTGAGAGCAGGTGATTAATGCAATTCAGATGCGCATGCCTCTTGATGTCCGAGTTAACTACGAACCATGGGGATTGCTTGGTGTCGGTATGAGCGAACATGACGTCCTTCGCCTCGGAGTAGTCCTCCCACCGAGTGAGTGACTCTAGATCCATCGGACTGAGCTTCCATCGCTTGTGAGGCCGATCTAACCTCGCCTTGAAACGCTTCAATTGCTCGTCATCGGATACCGAGAACCAGTACTTGATCAGAATCGTCCCTGATCTCAATAGCATCCTCTCGAACATCGGGCAGGATCTCATGAACTCGTCATATCCGTCTTCATCACAGAATTCCATGACCCTCTCTACTCCTGCTCTGTTGTACCAACTCCTGTCGAACATCACTATCTCTCCTGCAGCAGGAAGATGGTTGACGTATCTCTGGAAGTACCACTCGGTTTTCTGCCGCTCTGTTGGGGCTGGTAGAGCAGCCACCCTCACAACTCTGGGGTTGAGGTACTGGGCGATTCTCTTGATCACTCCACCCTTTCCCGCAGCATCCCTTCCCTCGAACACCACGACGACCTTGAGCCCCTTCGCCTTCACCCATTCCTGTAGTTTTATCAGCTCAAGTTGAAGTCTGAATAACTCTGCACTATACTTCTTTTTCCCAATTCTTCCGATATTCCCGTCTCCCTTGTCGCCCATAATAATCAGCCCTCGATGTCCGTCAGTGACAAAAGCCCTCTGGTCATTATTTTTTTAGAAACTACTCTCCTCAGAGTAGGCTGACCAGATCTTTCAGAGACGAAGTCGGGTCATCGGACTTGGTCACCCCACTAGCCAGAAGGACCCCCGAGGTGCCTAGATGAATTGCCTTGGACACGTCCGAGCCACTCTTCACACCAGCCCCGCAAAGAATGCCCACCACTTCTGACACATCCATGACTGCCTGCGCAGTCCCACTGACTATCTCTGGATCAGCACTAGTCACAGAGATGTCACCACCAATCAACTCAGGCGGCTCCACAGCGACGAAACCAGGTTCCAAAGCCGCGAGAGCTCTCGCCTCTTCGATATCTCCGGCACAGGCACAGATTTCGAAGTCATCGGGAACCTGCTCAAGGAGCATTGCCACATGCTCCAGGCCGACCTTGTGCTCTGCATGGTTGATTAGGGCGCCCGAAGCACCCCTCTCTATTGCGGTGGCTGGATGCAACCAACCTGTGTTTGAACCGAATCCCACGGGGTCTAGGTGCTGGCACCAAACCTCCAGATTGGGAGCCGCAGCCACTACAGCGGACAAGTCAAACGCTGAGACAGCGGCAATCATCCTCGCATCTGTTTCAATACTGGCCATAGCCCGCGCCAGATCCTCAGCCGAAGCACCATGAGCAGTCTGGTATGTCTTGAAGTTCACAACTACAAGAGGGTCGCTCACAGTATCCCGAGTCGTCCGGCCTCTTTGACCGTGTTGGGGATTAGTCCAAGACCTAGAACTAGTTCTGCGGTCTATGGCGGAGTCCCCAGATTGGACGGAGAGTAGCCTTTCTGAACACTACTCGGATGGATCGGAGATCGATCTTTCGTGGTTAGATAAGCCAACTAGGCACCAATTCCGATGGAGAACTCTGAAGGGCACATGGGTAACATCGAGGAAGCGAATCTCATCAGGCCAATCACTCGTGAAGTCCTTCGACTCGATGCCCACTGACCTCTACGTGTCCACGTCCTCATGGCTAGATCCAGTTAATCTCCCTAGATTGAAGGACTCCAAGCGTCCACCGCCTATTCTGATTGACCACATGGTCGTTTTCGATATTGACATGAGACCATTCTGCTTGAGCAAGCTAGAGCAGGCCAGGAAAGAAGCCCTAGTTCTACGCGAATGGATTTCTCAGAACACTGATCTGGAAATCCAGTATGTCTCCTTCTCAGGAAGCAAGGGCTTCCACATAGTGGCTTTTGACCTAGACAGATCACTGTTCGAAGAGCCAGACCCAGCAAAGAGAGAACAAGCTGTAAGAGAGAATAGGAAGGAACTGCTAGAAAGGGTGATTGCAGCAGGCCACAATGTCGACCCTGTAGTGACTGCAGACACACGCAGGATAATCCGAGTACCAGGGACAATACACGGCTCAACTGGTTGGGTTTGCTCAGTCCTCGGGGAAGGGCAGCTAGAGATGCCAGTAAGAGAGTGGATTTCTGACATCCCGAAACACGAGATGGCCTCTCCAATTCCCAGAAGGCCTCCGATCAAGATCCCCCACTTGAAGCCTAGGAAGAAGACAGTGGCGAGGGAAAGTCGGAACGTGGAAGGAAGTGAGGAGTTTGTCAGCCTTGAGGTCAGTAGCCATGTCCCTGGAACGAAGGACCGTTCCGCCTTGGTGGCGTGGCTCCCGGACCGGTGGGGGAAGGTCACTGAATCGGTTGATAGGGCCCAGAGGGAGTTCGACTCCATCGACATGGGGCCAGTGGCCTACATGCACGACGGTGAAAGAGTACTGGCAATAATCCCAAGAGCAATTCCACGATATTTCCTTCTGAGCAGGATAGGCAGGATGGGGTTAAGGAGGCTAGAGAATGACCTCAGGAGGTTCGAACACTCATGGGTCAGAATTTCTGGCAGGATGGTCGAGGGAGATTGGGAGTCCAAGATGGAACCAATAACAGTGCTCGGGTACGATTCTAGTGAGAGGTGCATGCACCCTTGGTCCGCTCCCCATCTCGACCTTTGCAAGAAGCTCGGCCTACCAATCAGGCATGGTGCAGGTGACATCTCAGGGAATCATAAGGCATCCATCAGAGTGGCCGTCCGGCGCTGAGTTTATGTCCCGTTGTGCCAACCGCGATTCGTCCCGAAGAAGGAGCCCAATGGGCAATGACTGCAGAATGCTACGCATTCGATCGTGCCGTACCTCACCGGTCCGGGCGCCGGGACAGCGCCCGGACCTCAAGGCGGTGTAACCTGTGGCTAGTGAGTATGAGATTATCTTCGGATTGATTGTCCTCTTCTTCAGTGGTGTCTGGTCTGCAATCAAGTACGTGGACGAGCACACAGACAACAGATGGGCGTTCTTCGTTCCTGCTGGAGTGTTGTCTATGTTCGTTCTTTCCGGAATAGGTGAGGGATTTGTGTTCTTCGCCTGCCTCTTCGCTTTCGGACCGATTATAGTCATGCTAATAATTGTCGGACTCGATCAGGGGCGGCAAAACTCCTCTTTCTCAATAAGGGCAATGGGTACTCCCGGTAAGAAGGACCTAAATCGCAAACTCACACATAGTTACAAGCGTGCGTATGACAGGCTGATTGGATATGTACAAGCCAGAGGGGGAGAAATCAATTCCCGGGATGACGGAATTCGCAGGCTAAACGAATTGGGAGTTGGCGATGCTGAACGATTCTTCTCGAGCCCTTATGTGATCAAGGCGCTCGACCTTCCCTCTGAATCTACCTCCCAACCACAGTCACATGTTTCTGGAGGCGGTGCCTCCAATGGAGCAGAAAGAAAGGATTCAGTCGCTTTTTCTGAAATAGAAGGTGACGATTGGTGGGAGAAGGGTTACGAGGGTGGAGCAGAAAAATCAACTCAGGCATCAGATTCATCTGAGGATACATGTGGAAACCCACAGTGCTCAAATCCCGTGTCAGCCTTCGACTTCCGTTGCTTCACATGCCGAAAGAGGTTCTGCAGCGAGCACGCGGGAGTAAAAATCGAGTGCAGCGAATGCTCAAAGTGATCAGAGGAAAACACTCTTCTTGTGGGCCGAGGATTGGGGGGAAAGGCCCACTCGCTTTATCTCACTAACCATCTCTTTGCCGCTCCTACTGTGTCCGTACTGAACCTCGCCGGGGCTTACCTTCCAGTTCCACTGGCGCTCGAACACCTTCGCATCCTCCATATTTCGACAGAGCTCTCGGGGGACTGCGTGAAACATCGAAAGGACGTTCTTCTTCCTCCTGAAGTACTTGCCCACGACCTCGGGAAGCAAATCGCTTAGCCATGTCTCGCTCACCACCTTGACCTCTCTCTGGATTACGTATCTGGGATTGTCCAGAGGTCCAAGCACCTCTTCCATCGCCTCTGCAAAGATAGCCGATTCTTCTTCGGATGCCTTTTCCAGGTAGGTCCTCATCCAACCTCCACCTCTGCTGCCACCACCTACCTTGACGTCGAACCCAATGTGACCCAAGGCCTGTAGCGAGGAAGCTACTGCATCCGAAATTGCGAGAACCAGTGACTCATCGGACCACTGGGCCATCCCGATCCTATTCGTAGCGGGGAAGCCACCACCCCCAAGACTCCCGCCTTTGATTTCTATGGCTTCTCTTGGAACTGCGTTGAAGTTCTCGCCGATGCCCCAAAGGTCACGAGTCCGCTCTCGGTTCCTTGATCTCATCAGCATCTCCTCGTTGAACACGTCCATCGCCTCGGAGACTCCCTCCGGGCGAGCCTCGGTGAAGGCGGCGTGGACGTGACCGACTCCCTTCTCTATAGCTCCATCATCGCAGACCCCATAGAGCTGCTTGTGCTTCCTCTTGAATCTGAGGTAGTCGTCGAAGCCCTTCTTGAACTCGTCAGCAAGGCATACGATGTCCCAGTTGTTTGCAACCTTCTCAGGCCAATGCTTGTCCAGCCTGAATGACCTCCCTCTCAGTTGGTTGATGCTCATGCTGGTCGTTACCGTGGTCAGATCAACAAGTACGTTGATCCTGCTGGCATCCCATCCCTCTCCCAGTAGTCCCCTCGTGCCCACAAGGCATTTCGTCACGCCAGCCTGGAACATCTCCGTGATCATCATCGTGTAGTAGCGAGGTAACCAGTCCTTCCCCTTCCCTCTGATCTCGAAGTACTCTCCATTCTCGATGTAGTCGAATCTGATTTCCAAGCCCCTGGAGTCAACCCATTGCTCGAATCTAGGGAAGATCCTCTCCAGCAGGTCGTCGTCGACGAGAACCGTAGTCCCCGTCATTAGAACTGGGTCCAGTCTGTCCGTCGCCTCGCTCTCGAGGACCGCCCTGTATGCAGCGACCGCGCCACCCGCCTCTTTGTCCAGAACCCCTTCGACAAGGGCTGTGGCCGAAGTCTTCTCGAAGTCGGTGACAATTACTGCCCTGATTTCGGGACCCAACGCCTGCATCTCCGATTGCAGGATGTCTCGGAGTGCGTCGTACTTCGCGGAACCATATGCCATTACTCTCCCAACCGGGGAGGCACAGGCTCTAGCGCCTCCCTTGGTGATCTGGATTCCGAGCATCCTGAGCTTCTTCTTCGCATCCTCGGCAAGAGTATGGTCCTCTTTGTTCTCCGATCTCATCAGGCCGTTCCTGATGTATCGATCGAGTAGTGTGATTAGCGTATCCATGCTGTTCCCTGAATTGACCAACTCGGGAGATGGCATTGGGATGCCTTCCGGTAGTCCCAGACCTCCAGATGTCAGGTATCCCCTAGCCGCATCCGCCAGAGACGGATCGCTTCGCCTGAATGAATCCCAGTCCTTGGCCTTACGGCCCGGCAGTGACAAATCGTCCAGCACCCTTGCCAACCAGACCTCAAGACGAGGGACCCTGCCACTAGCATCATCAGGCCCTCTTCTAAGAGATTTGACCAATGACTCGAAGTCTTGGTCCACATTCGCAATGTAGCTTAACTCATCAGAGGATGGACGAACGAAGTAAGCCAGATCCTGATACGGGGAAAGGTTGCCATCCCTGACCAATGCGGGTACGGGGACCTCGTAGTCCACTTCTCCAAAGAGTTCCCGATACCTTCCTATTGAGGAGGCATCACCCTCTTCTGGAGGGGTCGCAGTAAGCCCTAGGATGATCGGATTGCCGAGTAATTCCCTCACCTCAATGAGCACCTTACCCCAGTGATCCATTAGGTGATGACACTCGTCGAGAATGATTAGCCCCACTCCAACATCGGCGAGCTTCATCAGATTCTCCCTTGATGACTCGTGAAGGACCCATAGCGCATTGCCGTGATCAGCCAGAGAATCCCTCACCTTCTTCCGATAGTGCCCCATGGTCTCCGCGTGATGCTCAGGGTTCTTCTGCTCGAGATCATTGATCCATGCCATGGCGCTCTCCATATCGTCCGCCTCTACCACTCCGGAGTCGGAGGGAGTCATCAGTTTCGAAATCCACATCTCCAGTGCTGACTCGTCCAGGTTTCCCCCTCCTCTCTTGGGCAGGGTTACCGACTGGTACGTTAGCGAAGTCAGGATTCCAGGATTCTTAGGGTCAGTGCCAATCTCTGATTCCCTCCCATCTAGGTGGAAGAGCTCCTTTGCCCTCTCGACCCATTGCGCCTGAATTGCCGAGTTCGGACTGAGGACGAGCGTGGGTTTCCTGACTAGGTCGGACCAGACGTATAGTCCCAGCACTGTCTTCCCGGAGCCCGGCGGAGCGACGATGAGTAGTTCCTTGGAACCTTTCGATAGATCTTTCTCGATGACGCTCGATGAAGCGACTTGTGATGGTCTCAGAGTTCCAGAGAAATTGATCTCGCCGAAGTCTCCAGCCATTTTCAATCACTCTGATTGGACAAAGTGGCCAACAATCTCACCGGCCATAATAGTGTCCTCGGGTATACTTGCCCCCCTGCCAATCAGGCAATCACTCAGTGCACTTCCCGCACCCACTCGTACTCCATTCAGAATGACAGAGTCAGAGATGGCGGAACCCTCTCCAACGATGGACATAGAGCCCACCGAGCTTCCGGTAACCACGCCAAAATTCTTCGAATCTTTCCCGAACCAAGAGTCACCACTTACCTTTCCGCTGGAGAATCTACCCTCGGAGATGCAAACCTTCGTGGCCTCAACGAAGGAACTCGGAGTGCCCGCGTCTACGAACCAACCATCGAACGGGAACCCGTTCAGGCCACCCGTTTCAGCCAGATCCTCGTAGATGTCCCTCTCGATGCTGTGAGCACCCATGGGCATCAACTCGAAAATCTCCGGCTCTAGAATGTAAGTTCCCGCATTGATGAGGTTCGAGAAAGCCTCCTCGATTGGAGGCTTCTCTTGGAATCTCATTATCTTCCCAGTTTCTGGTCTGTAGTCAGCGACACCGAAACGAGATGGATCTTCTACTTCCCAGAGAGATATGGTCCCAATCCCTCCGTTGCTCCTGTGGAAATCTAGCATCTTCTCGACTCTCAGGCTAGTGATCAGATCCCCATTAATTACGCAGAAAGTACCACCAGAGAGATGATTCCTACAGTTCGCAATAGCACCACCCGTGCCAAGGGGATCGGTCTCTTCGATAATTTCCACTTCATAGGGGAGAGGGATGTTAGTGAAGTGAGAACGCATCTCCTCGATACCATACCCCGCTGCAATAAGGACCCTGTCAACATGGGATTCCGGGAGAACGTCTACCACGTGCTCGATCATTGATTTATCCAATATCGGGAGAAGCGGCTTTGGAACGCTCTCGGTCCATGGCCTGAGCCTAGTACCGAATCCCCCTGCTAGAACGACTACGTCCACACCTCTCCCAGCACCACTCTCCCTTTCATCGCTTCGCGATTTTCTCTTGGAAAATGAACCGCCGCATCTTTCAAGGGCATACCTCGATTGGAGAGGACCGATGAACATTCACGAGTACCAGGCAAAGGCCATGTTCAGAGAGTCGGGCGTGCCCGTTCAGCAGGGAATTCACTGTACGACAGTTGATCAAGCGCTATCCGCCTACGACTCCCTTGGCTCAGATGTTGTCGCCGTAAAAAGCCAGATCCATGCCGGAGGAAGGGGGAAGGGAGACCTGTTCTGCCCGAATTCTGGAGATTTGGTAATGCAGGGGGGAGTAAAGGTGGCCTTCTCCAGGGAGGAGGTGGAGGAGTTCGCTTCAAACATCCTAGATCACAGGCTTGTTACCAAGCAGACTGGGCCTTCTGGAAAGATGGTCAGCAACTTGTATGTTGAAGCTGGGTGCGATATTGCTCACGAGTACTACCTGGCACTACTGGTGGACAGGGAGAATGACTCGATCCTAATTATGGGTTCAACCGAGGGCGGTGTCGACATCGAAGAGGTCGCTGAAACTTCACCCGATGCTATTCACAAAGCATGGTTCAATCCATCAAATGGCCTTAGCGAAGAGGTTGCAGACTCTCTTGGTACCTCACTAGGTCTATCTGGAAACTCTCATGGCTCATTCGTGGAGATGATTGGGAATCTGGCATCCGTGTTTGTAGAGAAGGATTGCTCGATGGTTGAGATAAACCCCCTCGTAAGAACCGGAGAGGGCTCCATGGTGGCCTTGGATGCCAAGGTCAGCTTCGATGAAAACGCTTCTTTTAGACATCCATGGTGGGCCGATCTCCGAGACATCTCCGAGGAGTCAGATGTGGAAGTAAGAGCTCATGAGCATGGCCTTTCATACGTTGATCTGGAGGGAAATATCGGTTGCCTCGTCAATGGTGCAGGTTTGGCAATGGCCACAATGGACGTGATCAAGTTGTACGGCGGGGAACCTGCGAATTTTCTCGATATCGGGGGTGGCGCCGATAGTGAGTCGATTACAGCAGCATTTGGGATCATACTTGAGGACTCCAGCTTAGAGGGTATTCTGGTCAACATCTTCGGAGGCATTATCAGATGTGACATGGTTGCTAGAAGTATTATCGAGGCCTCGGAGGAAACTGGACTACAAGTTCCCCTAGTGGTCCGGTTCTCAGGCACAAATCACGAGGAAGGCAGGAAGGTTCTGGAAGACTCAGATCTCGATGTAATCACCGTTAGCACACTTGGAGATGCCGGTGAGGCGATTGTAAACGCAATCGGAGGGGACTCGACATGAGCATTTGGATCAATGAGAAGACCAAGGTTCTGATCCAGGGAATCACCGGTAGTCAGGGAACTTTCCATGGAACTCGTATGGTTGAATACGGAACCGACATAGTTGGTGGCGTTACACCTGGAAAGGGAGGACAGTCCGTAGAATTCCCCGGAAGAACAGTTCCCGTCTTCGACACGATGACAGAAGCAGTTTCCACCACGGGAGCCGTGGCGAGTGTAATTTACGTTCCAGCCCGATTTGCTGCCCCGGCAATAGTGGAGGCCGCCGATACATTCCATGAGTTGAACGGAGACGGTCTTATCGTATGCATCACCGAGGGAATACCAACACTGGACATGGTGAAGGTCGTATCTCACTTAGAAAAAAGACCAGGTGTACGGCTAATAGGGCCAAATTGCCCCGGGATAATCTCCCCTGGTGACGAAGGTGGTTGTAAGATAGGAATCATGCCCGGCTATATCCATGCCAAGGGCAGGATTGGAATAATCTCCAAGTCTGGAACTCTGACTTACGAGGCCGTCTCCCAAACCATGAGCATCGGAGAGGGCCAAACAACCTGTGTAGGAATCGGTGGAGATCCAGTAAATGGCACCGGATTCATCGAATGCCTGGAGGCATTCCAGAAAGATCCAGAAACCAAGGCAGTCGTAATGATCGGAGAGATTGGCGGCACTGCAGAAGAGGAAGCAGCCGAATGGTCCAAGGACAACTTCTCAAAGCCGATCGTTGGTTTCGTCGCTGGAGCCACTGCTCCCCCTGGTAAGAGAATGGGTCATGCCGGCGCAATCATTTCAGGAGGAAAGGGCACGGCACAGGAGAAGTTCGCAGCATTCGAGGATGCTGGCATCCACATCGCCCGTGATCCATCAAAGATTGGCGAGGCACTAGCATCCGCTTTGGTCGAAGCGGGTCTGCGAGAGTCTTAGGGACGTGGACACTCAGCGAGATCTAGTTGGTATTCATGTCGGGCATATTCAATTCGGAATTGGACTCGATATTGGAGAGGACATCTCGTTCATTCTACCTCTCTCTCAAGGAGCTACCCAAGGCAATCAGGCCCCAGATCAGTCTTCTGTACATGCTAGCGAGGACCTCGGACACCATTGCCGACTCAGAAGGAAGGGACGTGAACCTCTTAGAAATACTAGAGTCATACAATGAATTCGCCCAAGGGTCAACCAAAGAGCCCCCAGAAATGAATTCACTATCCGAGTTACAGAGCAACAAATCAGAAGCCTCACTCCTAAGGAACATAGATAGAATCGTCTCCAAGATCGAAGAATTCTCGAAACCAGATCAGGCAGAGATTCGTCGTTGCTTGGAAGTAATTATCAATGGCCAGATTCTCGATTTGCAGAGATTCTCGTCTGATGATGGATCAATATTGGCCTTAGAATCGGATGAAGAATTGGATGACTATGCCTACCGAGTCGCTGGAAGCGTCGGCGAATTCTGGACTAGGATGTCACTCGACCACCTTTTCGGATTCAAAGAGGAAAACAAAGAGACAGAACTCTTCGAACAGGGCGTCAGATTTGGCAAAGCCCTACAGATGATCAACATTTTGAGGGATATCCCGGCTGATCTGTCCCTAGGTAGATGCTACATTCCAAGAAATAGATTAGCAGAAAACGGCCTAGTTCCGAAAGATCTGTTGAAAACCACTAACATGGATTCTTTCAGGACCCTATACAATGAATATCTTGATTTGACTGACGGATATCTGATCTCGGCCATTCAGTATATCGAGATGATCCCCCATTCGCAATACCGTCTTCGGGGTGCTTGCATGCTACCAGTAATCATTGGAAAGAGGACAGTTTCTATGCTCAGAGGGAATAATGTTCTCGATTCCAGTAACAGAATCAAGATCGACAGATCAGAAATCAAGGACGTCGTAAAGAAGGTGGTTTTGGCAGTTCCATTCAAAGGCCCAAGCAAGAAACTCCTAAGCGTGTGATGGAATTGAGGGTCGTGATTTCACCCTAGTCGAAACTATCGATGCAAGACACAAACCCACTCGGGAGACATTCAAGTGGATCAAGACCTCGCCAGATTCTGAGATATATGGCAGAGGACACGGAATCCGACATCGAGATCATCCTCGAAGCGGAACTCTCCGAGATCGTCTATTCGGAACCAATTGATCGACAAGAAGATCAGATTGACATTGTCAGAGCTGCGGTTGACATCACCAAGGAAGCTGCTAGGGCAATCAGCATCACCGCTCTAGAGGCAGTTAGGGAAAGCGCCCTCTTCATGGGTGTGATAGGTTCTAGGGGAGAGTTACTGGATCCCTTCAAACACATTGACGCTGCCATCTGGACAGAGCCGGAGATTCCCGAACACATGATAGAGACTTCATACGAATTCTGCGAGGAACTCACCCGTAGGGAAGCAGGAAATTTCTATCATTCTTTCAAGTACCTACCCACGGAGAAGAGGCGCTCTATTATGGCATATTACGCATTTTGCCGTAGGGCGGATGATATTGCCGATGGTGACTTCGTGGACATCTTCCCAGGTGGTTCCTCAGACAATCCAGAATCTGTAAATTACAGATCCAATATTGAACGACTGAGCCCCGGAGGACCGATTCTAGACAGATCAACGTACAATGACAAAATGTCTCAGTTGTTCTACTATCGAAAAAAGCTCTCAACGGCATATGGTGGCTTCACTTCCACGGATCCGATTTTCATAGCTCTCAAGGATACGGTAAGGAAATACGGAATTCAGAGGCAATTGCTAGATGACATGATTAGCGGAATGGAGAACGATTTCCATAAGAACCGATATCAGACCTTCGAGGAGCTTTACTCATACTGCTACAGAGTCGCCTCCACAGTCGGACTCGTCTGTATCGAGATTTACGGATATGACGAACCCAAGGCTAAGGAGTACGCTGAGTCCTGGGGAGTTTTCATGCAACTCATCAACATCATCAGGGATGTCTCAGAGGACGCTGAGAGGGATCGGATCTACCTGCCTATGGAAGATCTGGCACGATGGGGAATTTCCGAGGACGACATCAAGAGTGGCAAGGATCTGCTCGACCATCCTGGCTGGGCGCCATTTGTAGAGGAATACTTGGATAGAGCTGATAATTACAGGCAGCGGGCATTCAAACTATTTTCTCATTTGGATAAGTCCGCAAGATACTCCCCTGCTGCAATGGCTTCATTCTACCAATCGATAATGGGTAAAATCACCAAAAAGAAGGGAGATGTCTTCACTGAGAGGATTCAGCTAACCAAAACAGAGAAGATACTGCTGGCAGGATATGTGTACGTGAGATACCGATTCTTCGGATTCTGATGGTAAACAAGTTCGTTTCATCTATCTCATGGAAGATGTATTAGTCAATAGTAAAGAGGGTGGGGTATGAGGGTGGCAGTTCTCTTGGAAGAACGATGCAAGCCCAACAGCAACGCATTCGCATATCTGAAGAAGTACTCGGCTATGTGCGAAAGGGAGTGCATACAGGTAGAGGGATCTAAATGCAAGGTTCTTGAGACCGCCTGCCCAGTCTGCTTTACTCGGGCAAAGCACTGCCCCGATGGAGCAATAAAAATTATCAATCTCCCTGAGGAACTCGATACTGATCTGACTCACTCATATGGGGAGAACTCGTTCAGACTCTTCAGACTACCCTCTCCTCGCCAAGACCAGATAGTTGGCATTCTTGGTCCGAACGGTATTGGTAAATCAACCGCAATAAACCTCCTTTCAGGTACATTTAGGCCAAATCTCGGGGACTGGGAAAATCCTCCCCCTGATTGGGGGCAAGTCATCGCCACATTCCCAAGAGGGGAATTGAGGGACTATCTGGGACTGGTGTCAGAAGGAGAAGTTAGCATTGCAGTGAAGCCGCAGTATATTGACAAGCTTCCTCGTATTTTCGAAGGTGAGGTCAATGAACTGCTGGTTCGAGTTGACGATCGAGATGAGATTGTGAGATACTCGGAACTTTTGGGCATTTCACATATTCTAGATCGAAAGTTGGACGCTCTGTCCGGTGGCGAGTTACAGAGGGTCGCCATCTGTGCCACTCTCCTAAAGGAAGCAGATGTATACTTCTTCGATGAGCCATCTTCGTATTTGGACATATATGAGAGAATGAGGATGGTTGGAGTGGTCAGAGATTTGGCTGATAGAGGGAAAAGGGTGCTTGTTGTAGAGCATGACTTGGCAATACTGGATGTGCTCTGTGACTTGATTCACGTAATCTACGGAGAGAGATCGGCATACGGAATCTTCACCCCTCCACGATCAACTAGGACCGCAATCAATGCGTATTTGGACGGTTTCCTACCCGAGGAGAATGTCAGGATTAGAGACAAGCCAATTCGATTCCTTCGAGGACGCACACGAGGAGAGGAGGTCGGAACACCCGTAATAAAATGGGGTTCGATTGAGAAAACTCTGGGGGACTTCAACCTGAAGACAGAGGACGGTGAAGTGAAGTCAGCCGAGGTTGTAGGAGTTGTCGGACCAAATGCCACTGGGAAGACAACAATGATCAAGATTATCGCTGGCGAGATAGACCCTGATGAGGGGTGGTGCACAATGGATGCAAAGGTCTCATACAAGCCTCAGCATGTTAGATCTGAATTCGAGGGCACGATTCAGGATTGGCTCGATTACGAATTAGGAGGCAAGTGGCGCGGCGGCGAATTCCACACTCAAGTGATACGTTCCCTGCAAGTTGACAAGATGCTGGATTTGCAGGCAACGAAGCTTTCTGGAGGGGAACTCCAAGCAGTCAGCATTGCTATTTGCCTTGGAAAGGAGGCAGATTTGTATCTATTCGACGAACCCAGTGCACATCTCGATGCAAACGCCCGAATGGAGGCAGCAAAGGCAATCAGGAGAACAATGGAAAGCAATGAGAAGGCCGCTATGGTGATAGATCACGACACATATTTTCTTGACATAGTCAGTGATTCAATTCTTGTCTTCCAAGGCGAAGGGGGAGGCCATGGAAAGGCAGTGGGCCCCCTATCTCTCCGAAAGGGAATGAACCTCTTCCTCTCGGATGCTAATGTCACATTTAGGAGGGATGTCGAGTCTCATCGCCCCAGAATAAACAAGCCCTCAAGTAGGAAGGATCGAGAACAGAAGTCAGCCGGTGAATACTTCTACTCCGACTAGCATGGACCATTGGATTCTTGAGGGGCCATTCCAGCCCAATGACGTGGCAGAAGAGGCGCCGGACGATGAAACAGAGGCTCTGGCCCCAGAGGAACCCGACTTCGAGACAAGGATTTCTGAACTAGAGAAGGAAATCCAATATGCCAAGGCAGAGACAGCCAACGCTGTTCAGAGGGGAGCCAGAGATAGATCCGAGGCACAGAAGTATGGCAGCGCATCTCTTGCCCGGCGACTAATTCCGGCTGTCGATCATCTATCCAAGGCAGTAGATGCATCAGATGGGGTCGAGGGTTCAGAATCAGTTATCGAGGGAGTCAGGCTTACCCTCGATGGGATCAAGGCTTCCCTTGAAGCCGAGGGAATATCCCAGATCGAAGCCCTAGGAAAGATATTCGACCCTACTTGCATGGAGGCAATTGCTACTGTTCCCTGCCCCGAGGGGGGGAAACCGGGTAGTGTGATAGAAGAAATTGAGAGTGGTTACAGGATGCATGATCGCATTCTCCGAGCATCTAGGGTGATTGTCGCCGAGGGTGACTCGTGAATAAGAAGAGCAGAACTCCCTTTCTCGCTATAGGACTCGTCTCGGCATACTTTCTTTCCATTATCTCCATCCAGATTGCAGCACCGGATGAAGTAATTGAGCCAGATTATTTTCCCAATAACTGCCCCGAAGATTCGCTTAATTGCTCAATGATTGGTCCAAACCATTACCGGAGTGGTAATCTTACTGAACTGAGAATTAACTCCAGTTTGGATGACGTCATGGAGGAGGTTCGAAACTGGATTCACACTCAATCCGGGACTAATGTAATCGGTGACTGGCCAGGACAAACTCATTCTGTGTTCAGAACACTCATGTTCAGATTCCCAGATGATTTCGTAGTCAAGGGATTCTGCGATGAGGGTGAAACAGTTCTCCACGTATACTCAAAATCACGTCTTGGAGTATCAGATCTCGGCGTCAACAAAGCACGTGTTCAAAGCTTTGCAGGATACATGTCAAGCGTCGAAATGGCTACATCGGATTGCTCATAGGAGTGCTTGGCGTTATCCTTGAACCCCATCATTGACTCTGACATCAAGAAGGCCCGAACCCTTCCTTCTTCATTCTATACCGACTCCGAAAGATTAGCAGAAGTGAAGAACAGATTTTGCGAGTTATGGCATTTTGCGGCACACAAAAGCCAATTCAAAGATGATTCAGCAATCGAATTGGCCCATATGGATCATCTAATAGGCGAGCCAATGATTATGACGAAAGATGATAAAATCAGATGCCTTTCTAATGTTTGCACTCACAGAGGAATGCAAGTGGTTGGTGGAACCTGTTCTAAATCCACCCTTCAATGCCCCTATCATGGCCGAACTTTCAACCTCAATGGGAAAATGAGGTCAATGCCAGAATTCGATGAAGTCGAGGACTTCCCCAGTGATCAAGACAACCTGAAAGATTTCCCAACTCTTAATTGGAAGGGTCTAATTTTCACAGGGATTGAACCCTCAGAAATGAGAGGTTGTCTAGAAGAACTGGAAAAAAGGGTTGGTTGGATGCCAATAGAGTCATTCGAGTATGATATTAGTCGAAACCGTAGTTATGACATCAAAGCAAACTGGGCACTATACGTTGACAACTACCTGGAGGGATTTCACATCCCATTTGTTCACAAGGATCTCAACAGTGTATTGGACTACGATAATTATCAGACAGAACTTTTCGATGGGGGCGTTTTGCAGATTGGAATTGCCAATGAAGCAGAGTCCACTTTCGAAATCCCAGAAGATTCTCCAGATTTCGGACTCAGTGTAGCTGCATACTACTACTGGATATTCCCTGGTCTGATGCTAAACTTCTATCCATGGGGCCTTTCTGTAAACTTGGTCGTTCCATTATCAGTTGACCAATCCAGGATTATCTATCAAGGATTTGTCTGGAATAAGGAGATGCTGGGGAAGGGGGCTGGAGGAGACTTGGACAAGGTGGAATTGGAAGATCAGGAAATAGTCGAGGCAACACAGAGGGGAGTATCATCTCAGACTTACGATCGGGGGCGGTACTCTCCCGCCAAAGAGACGGGCGTACATCACTTCCATCAGATACTCACATCTTAGATTCATTTCATAACCGAAACACTGTTCGTAATAATGTGAGACAAGTCTGGAAAAGAACCATTGCCGTACTGCTAGTGACCTCAATGATAATTCCCGGTTGTCTTAGTGACGAAGTATCAGAAATCTCTGGAGTGGAAGATTGTCAAGATGACTCGTCCTGCGAAATTCCCGGTACTGTTGCCGAGGAAGATACCAACGAGGAAGAGGAAATTTCCATTTCCGGCAATAACTTCTGTGACAATACAAATCCAGATCATTGCCTACTCCCCTTCCCTTCATCTGCATTTCTTTCCCAGGACTCGACATCATTGACTGGATTCAGAGTAAACATCCATGGTGAAGCAATCCCTGACTCCGCATCGGCTGCCTCAAACGAATTCCATATGATTAACTCAAGAGATGGGAACTCCCCTTCTTCTCAGATTTTTACTACCTTCAGCAGCCTTCCAGATATTTCCAGTCTAGCGTCCCAAGACAACATCTCGCCTTCAATATTGAGCGGACACGGGAGCGTGCTACTAAACATGGACTCTGGTGAAATCGTTGAACACTGGATTGAAATCTCTTCAAGAACACAGGAAGATGAACCTACCTTGGTCCACGTTAGGTCCCTCAGAGGACTAGAACACAATACGCAGTATGCTGTTGCTTTCAGAGGCTTGATTGATTCGAATGGGGGCGAGGTAGAACCATTTGATGCATTCATGGCACTACGGGACAATATCTCCACCGATTCAGATCAAATTGAGGCCTCTCGTTCAGGTTTCGAGACTATGTTTTCCGCTCTCTCAGAGGTAGGATTCGAAAGATCATCACTCCAATCAGCCTGGTGGTTCCATACAGCCTCAAGTGAATCACTCACTGAGAACCTAATTTCTATGCGAAACGATGCAATACATAGATTGGGAGACGGCGGAATTGGTTGCAATGTTTCTTCCGTGGATGAGAACTATGGGGGCGATAACTCCACCCTAAGAAGAATCAGCGGAACAATCACTACTCCTCATTATCTGGAAGCCACTTACCCCCCAACACCGATGACTCGCGATGAAGATGGGAGGCCCAAATTCAACTTCCTCAGTGAGGTTGTTTTCACTGTCACAATACCGATGTCAGCTGCAGAAGACTCACAACCAGCTCCCCTCGTAGTCTTGGGCCATGGATTTCTAGGTAATGGCGAAGGTATGGTTTCAGGTTTCAGGGTATGGGCAAATGAATCGGGTATGGCAACGATAGGAACCGACTTCAAGGGATGGAGCTCTGATGGCGATTTTGACGCAGTTACCTTTGGATTGATGAACGTCAACTATCTTCAGCATCAATCCGAGAGGCTTCAGCAGTCTGTAATCAACCATCTTGCCATGATTAAGACAATCAAAGGAGTATGCTCTGAATTGCCAGAATTCTATCACAATGGCATCAATCTGGTGGATACTTCTGATATCGATTACATGGGAGTCTCCCTAGGTGGGATCAGGGGTCCCTCGATGCTTTCCCTCATCCCAGAAATAGATCGCGGAGTTCTTTGGGTAGCAGGCTCATCTTTCGGTTTTATTGCCGAGAGATCGACTCAGTACACTCAGTTTGAGGAGTTATTCGCATCTCCCTTGGCATACGAATCAACAATGGACCGCTCCATACTCTTGGCGTTGATGCAGTCAATGTGGGACGCGACCGAGCCTGAGACATACCTGCCTTTCAGAGAAGGAGGCTTGGAGGGAGAACTCCATCCATTTGAGATTCTCTACTTGGTCTCAATTAATGATGCTCAAGTGACCACTCTCTCTGCAGATCGGGCGTCTCGAACTTCGGGGATTCCAGTAATAGCAAACTCAACCTATCACCCCCATGGTATAGATGTGGTCCAGGCTTCAGAATCAAACTCAGCAATTGTTTACTTCGACGGGGGCTTCCCCGAAGTCCCTTCAGGCAACATCCAGGGCCCAATGGCTTACCACTCCCTTGCCCATAACCAGGTTCTGGGCTTCAAACCAGCAGTGGATATGGCCACAGATTTCCTACTCAGTGGCACGATTACAGATACCTGCTCTGGACAATGCCATTTCAATGGAACATGGTAGTCTTCAGTGACGTGACTTCACACTCTCTCAACTTTCTCACCTGAAGCCCAGTCGTAGATGCCCCTCCCCGTCTTCTTCCCGAGCTCTCCAGACTCAACCAACATTTCCAGAAGTGGATGAGGCCTGTACGAATCATCATTAAAAGCATCTGCAAGACTGTTCAATATATCTCGCCTAACATCTAATCCCACAAGATCTGACAATTCTAGAGGACCCATCGGGTGCCGATAACCCAGACGCATTGCAGTATCAATATCGCTCGCCGATGCCACCCCCTCCGATAACATCCTGATTGCCTCGTTGCCTAGAACTACTCCTAGCCTGCTTGTCGCGAAACCAGGTACGTCTCGAACTAGAATCGTGGTCTTGCCCATTGCTCTCCCAACTTCCTTTGCTGTAGAAATCGTACTTTCGTCAACTAATTCGTGACGAACGATTTCCAGGAGCTGCATCAAGGGCACGGGATTGAAGAAATGCATACCAATCACTCTTCCCGGACAACCTGTATGAGATGCAATCTGCGAGATTTGCAGGCCAGATGTGTTCGTGGCAAGAACTGCATTCGTTGGGGCCATGCTCTCTAGCTGATTGAAAATAGACCTCTTGAGATCCATCCTCTCCGGCACAGCTTCGATGACTATGTCCGTTCCTTCCACTGCTACTGACATCTCACTGGCGACCATCAGGTTAGCCGACCACTCTTTCTTCTGTTTGGAGCTAGTCTTTCCCTTTGAAATACCCATTTCCCAGAATTCGTCAATTTTCCTCATTCCCTTCTCCAAAGACTCCGGGAATGAATCGAAAAGGCGAGTTTCCCAACCAGTTTGGGCGCAAATTTGGGCTATTCCCGAGCCCATGGTCCCAGCGCCGATAACAGCTACCCTGCGTATTGTCACGAGTGTCGGATAGTCAGTAGGGAAATAAGCAGTGCTAACCCTCACGGCCATATGCGGCCAGAGCGGACTGGAACAGCCTCTGTCGAGGGACGTCATGCTCAAGGAAGCAGGTGAACGGGGCCACGTCCTTCAGAAGCTCGATCGAAGTGACGTAAGCACCGTAGACGAATGGGTCTGCCTCCGCCATCTTGGGGAGATCAATGCCCAGTTTCCCCAGCCCTCTCCTGGTGTCTTCGTCCCATATGGAGTACGTGTGGTGTGTGAAGTGCAAGTATGCGGAGAGTCTGCGGATGTCGGACCTGGCCTCGTCCGTCAGACTCTCAATCAGCAATGTGTCTGGATATCGTATCGCATACAAGGATAGCAGCACCTCCCTTTGTGTCTCTGCTCTCCATGGCCGCTCCCCTAGTCCCATCCATTGGTCGATCATGTCAAGCATCCCTGGTGTGTAGGGGCGATACACCCTGTAGAGGAGATTCTCGTATCCATCAGGGGCTTGCTCTTTGGAGTGGTGGTGTTCGTGAAAAAGTGTGGTGAGCCTATCGAAGAATGGCCGACACAGGTCCTTGTCGAATAGTGCCAAAGCGACGTGCTGCATGGAATCTTCTCCGGATCAGTTGCCCTTCCACTCTCTATACTGGATCCATTCCTGCTTCATGTAGTCGTTAATCAGCCTATCCTCGTCTTCCTCTGTTGGTAGGACGGTGGCTAGGTATTCCTTCCATTCTTGGTCACTGCCCTCGAAAGGGGCACCCTCAACGGTGAAGTTCTTTCCAGAGTACTTCCCAATTCCTCTTCGGAACCTGTCGGATGGGATATAGAGGTCTGGCTCACCTTCTTGGCGTGCATTGCTTATCCTTCGCATCTCCTCTCTCAACTCTTGGAAGTAAAGTTCCCTACTGGCCTCGTTCAGATGCTCCCGGTCTGCTGGCACCCCTGACTCCCTCTCGTCGTATCGCCCTTTGATTCCGTAGACGTAGGCCCATTGCGCGCTGGTCGAGTCATCCGTCCCAAACAAATCTAGTCCAGTGCTAACCCACTTGTTCACGTACTTCTGGACAAGAGCACAGGGAATGACTCCCTGCTTTACAATTCTCCTGAGTCCATTTGCTCCTGTGCCTAGGTGAAAAGACTCCTCCTTGAGCATCGGACCCATACTGGCAGCTAGGGGCTTGAAAGACGAAGTGCTGAGCATCTTCAACTGATATTTGCCATCTCTGTCAATGAAGTGCGTGAACATGAAGAAGTCGAGCCAGTGATCTATTGGCTCGTTGAACGAACCTAGGATCCTCGTTCCCTCTTGTGCGTTTCTCTCTAGTAGCTTCGCAGCCTCTCTGACCCCCTGCTCCCCGAAGAACGTGCAAAGAAGATAAGCCATCTGCCATCCGTGCCTCTGCTCCTCACACATTACTCGAAGTGCCGACTTCTTGTCGTACTCAGTGGGCGCAGTATCCAATAGGTGATTCTGTTGTTCAACGCTTGCAAACTCAGTATCTCCTTGGACACTCACCATGGTGATAATCGCATCCATGATGTTCTGTTGAGGGATCTGCATTCTCCGATCCCACTTAGGCATACCTTCGAAATCTCCGAACTCAATCTCATTTCCTGCTGTGTCCCAATCGAACTTGATATCAAACCTGTAATCTCCCAACCACGAGGGGTCGAATCCAATACGTGTCTGCCAATCCTTGAACTCATCTATCCATGTTTCAAAGTTCGTAGGATAGTTCTGAACTACCTCTGAATCTACCATATTCTTTCCACTCCGATTCACTATATTAATCACTCCTTGTTGTATTATTATAATGAAATAATTAGTCCTTGGGACTCCTTCTTCTGATGTCTCCCAGGTATTCGTGAACAATGTGATTCTCGATTAGTTGAACCATCTCGCATAGTGTCGATTTCGATACTCCGGAAACCTCTGCTAAACTTGTCAATGTTATTTTTCTAGGAGTATCATAGAATCCTAATTCTATTGCCAAATCGAGAACTTCCCTCTGCCGAATCGTCAGCAAGCGTTCTGAGACTTCCTTGGTCAACGAGTGTATTTTGTGAGGTAATCCACTATTCTTGAGTAGTTCGACCAATTCTTTGACGTGCCGTCTGTCAGTAGAGAACTCCCATTCAACCCAACCATCACTAACTGAGAAAGGAGTCTGTGGTACTACTTCCGCTTCAATTAGAGGGCGAATGAATCCACCACCGCCTCTTGCTACAACGATGTTGAATTCTACGCACTCATTGCTCTGTCCGAAGAAAGAAATCGACTCAATACCCTGATGCTTTTCTAGACTCGGCCTAATCCCAGATATATCTTCTCCATAGATTCTACCAATTGCAGAACCACGCCCCTTTGGTAGTGGCATGTGCTCATCAATTGTGATCTTCACGTGAGGGAACTGCCTAGTGGAGTCGCCCGCCCAGTGGTTTTCTGGAAGTCGAACAGAAATCAGAATGTGTTGCAATTCAGTTACCCATTGTTTGGTCAACCTAGGCCTATTCAATGCATCCCCTCCGGATTTTAGAGGTTGGCAGTTGTCTGAAACGCGAATGTGATGTTGCAAACGCCTCCAATGACTTGTTTTGGTGTTTCTCCATTGTCATCGGACATGTTAGGGTCGCCCCGGTCGATTACACTCTTCACGAACATGTTCGGTGCCGAATTCTAATTCATTTCTGGAAGTTTCTCGAAGTTGTGCTTCGGAGGAGGAGAAGAAGTAGACCATTCGAAGGTCGTGCCGCCCCAGGGGTCATTCCCAGCAACTTCCCCCTTGTTCATGCTTCTCGTGAAGTTCCAGAAGAAAATTAACTGAGCCACGAAGACAATTAACGATCCTATTGTCGAGACTAGTTGCTGGTCCCCCCATCCTGCACTTTCTTGATATGCGTAGATTCTCCTTGGCATGTCCCACAATCCGAAAAGAGGGATGAATGTGATGTTAATTCCTATAAAAGTCAACCAGAAGTGCCACCAACCGAGATACTCATCTAACATTCTTCCAAAGATCTTGGGGTACCAGTAGTAAATTCCTCCCAGCGTCATTACGGCGACTGAACCAAGGGTATAGTGGAAATGAGCCACTAGGTAGTAAGTTCCTCTTAGTTGCACGTCCATGGCAACACTTGAGAGGTAGACTCCTGTGATTCCACCTATCAGGAAAATCCCAATTGCTCCCATGACAAAAGCTAGCGGAAGTTTGCTGAAATCCGGTTTTGACTTGTAGAAGGTTGCAAGTAAGCATAGGTAAATCAATCCAAATGGAACACTGACCAATTCAGTACCGACCGTCTCAAGCTTGCGAAATGTCGGATTTATTCCTGTAATGAACATGTGATGCGCCCATACCAATACGCTGATGATGCTTGCAACAGCCAATGACCAGATAATGACATTCCGCCCATAAAGCTCTCTCCTAACGAACGTGGGAACGACTTCCATCGCCATACCAAGCCCAGGTAAGAGGACGACATAGACCTCAGGATGACCGAAGAACCAGAAGATGTGCAACCACCATGTAGTCCCATCGATATCGGGATGGAAGAACAGAGTATCGAAGAATCGGTCGCCAACTAGCATCAGAACAGCGCCAAATAGAGCAGGGAAAATTACTAGCATCAAGATAACTGTGAACAGAATGTTCCAGGTATACATCGGCATCTGTCGCATATCCATCCCAGGGATTCTGTGGCGGAGAATGGTGACTAGGAAGTTTATCGTCGAACCCGTTACTGAGATAATCAGAAGCACCAATCCAGCCCCAGCTAGCGAGACACCTGACCCCGGGGTGTATTCAATATCGGTTAATGGCGAATAGAACGTCCAACCAACATCGGCAGCACCTCCAAAGAAGAAACCCGATGCAGCTGTAAGGCCGCCCAGAACCAAAGTCCAGAAAGAAAGAGCATTCAATCGCGGGAAAGCCATGTCCCTTGCACCAATCTGTAGTGGGACAATGTAATTTGCGAATGCGAAGGCCATCGGAGAGATGGCAAAAAGAACCATCACTGCACCATGCATGGTTACTGCTTCGTTGTACAATCCGCCAGTCATGAACGAGTTATCAGGGATAACTAACTGTAATCTAATTAACACGGAAAGTGCCATTCCAATGGCCGAGAAGATTATTGATGCCCATAGGTAAAGCAATCCGATATCCTTGTGATCAGTGGTGGTGAGCCAGTGTTTCAACTCATTCATCCCAAAGACCTCATTCCTCCAAAGTGTCAATGTAATGAGAATAACAATCGATAGTAGGGAACCAACAATGACTAGCCAAGCTGGCTCATCGATATCAATTTGCAATCCAGAACGTGCATTCTGTCCAGCCAATTCGAATTTTCTCAGATTCCAGGAATCATCCGTATTCCTTCCATCTCCGTCCACGGAATTTCCCATGACTACGAATGATGCCCATTGAGAATCCGAAGCAGGGGCGCTCCACTGGATTTTCCAGGTTCGCTGGTCATTCCCCGATTCAGTATGTGTCGCTTCCCCATCAGAGATTTGAACCGAGTCGTCGAGTGAGGATAGTGTCCCAATATCCGAACGCATATTGAAGCCTCCACTATTTTCGCCTCCTTCTTCTGGACCTCCAATGATAGAAACCTCAAGCACGTATTCCTCTCCGGCAATGAAACTCTCAGGAAGTCCGTTGAGAGATATCTCAACCTCCTCGGAAGCCGAACCATGGCAGGTGCAGCCATTATCGTAGATTGATCCTGTGGTTCCGGTCGGCATTGCAGATAACTGAGGGATGAATGTCGCCGCCAGAGAAATTACCAATGCGAAAACAATCGTCCTGACTCTTTTATTGTTAATCATGATGAAACCCCCCCTGAGTACCATGAATCGAATTCCTCCTGCTCCATCACCTCGAGATGCCCGATCATTAGGGCATGATAGTCTCCGCATAACTCAAAGCAACGAATTGGGTATTCTCCAGTTTCTTCTGCCAGAATCCAACCGATGTTGGCCCGACTAGGAAGAGCATCAATTTTGATGCGATGCTCGGGCAAGGCAAACGAATGAAACACATCACCACTGCTTACTTCGAAGACGACAGGAACGTCTACGGGGATTCGCAACGGCTCCCCATCCGAACTTGTGTAGTTTAACCCATTAGGATAATGGTATTCCCAGTAGTACTGGTATCCAGTAACAAACACCGTGAATGAGTCGTCATTGGTTTCGGGTTCTTCGAAGAAATCGATTGAATCGAATGTCGCATCAGAGAGAATCAGGAGGAAGAATGTGATTATCAATGCAATTGCGAATGCTACTTTGTTGTCTCCTCTATCTGTGGGGTTCCCCCCAATAACCATTTCATCTACTTCTTCATCTGTTGAAGTCGTCAGTAACCAGAGAAAGTAGGAATATACTCCAATACCAATAGCAGTTCCCAGACCCCAGTATAGGGTGAAAAGATCGTCATAAACATCTGCGTGCGCCCCAGTCCCACCAAGCCCTTGGCCCCAATTGAAAATGGCGAAGAAAGTCAATATTAGAATCCCAATGCTTCCAGAGATGAGTCCGAATGTCCTCTTGTCCAAGTACACTAAATCACCTCCAAGTAAACAACAAGGAAAAGAAGAAACCAGACAAAGTCTACGAAGTGCCAGTACATCGCTACTGCTCTGAATCCATCATGCCTCTCCACCCCAAGGATTCCACCCTTAACCAATACCATAATGACGGCCAATGCAACCAAACCTACTATGACGTGTAACCCATGGAGGCCTGTAAGTGAGTAGAATGCAGTCCCATAGGGGTGATCACTCCACAAAAACCCAGATGTACTGTATTCGTACAATTGGATTATTAGGAAAATTACACCCATAGATATGGCTCCTATTAGAATCTTGATTGATCCATTTGGATCTCCATTCGCATGCTTCTTTTCCGAATTCTCCACTAGAATGCCGGAAAATAACAGAATCAACGTGTTGAGTGCAGTCAGCTCCAGATTCAGATCCACTCCGTCAGCAGGCCAAGAGCCTCCAACTGCACCGTCCCAGCTGACCGTGTGCCAGCGCGCCCAGAACCAATAAGCAAAGAAAGATGCGAAGATAATGCACTCTGTGATAATAATCCAGAACATCGCCCAAGATGCATCCCCCCATTCACCATTTCTAGCTCGATTCCGACGATGCGGCCAAAGTCGAGTTTCTTCCCTTAACCAGGAGAAGATCGAAAATGCTAATATTGGTAAACCGATAACTGCCAAAGGCCAGAATAGAAGTCCTCCTAAGGACAATGTAATTGCTAGTGCCAACATTATCGGTGCTGCACTATTGTGCACCTCTCCAATACTATTCATCTCGTTTATTCCAGCTTCTTGGACTATTGCAATCTTCAGCATGCTCATGGTTTCCCGTGGTATTGAATATACGTAGACCCCATTATCGAGATGCCAAACTTGTTCGGGAACTACGATAACACCGAACATGTGAGGTGGGAAAGTAATCTTCAATACCTATATTTCACCTTGAAGAGACGATTCTTTATGCTAGAAAAAAACAGCCCTTTTCCTATTATCATGATCTTCATTCCAATTTTCCTGGCAATCTCGCCTCTGTTGATTTTTTCTGAAGCCAATGCCTCAATTGTGGTTTCTTCCAATGAACTTTCTGAAGAGCAGCTAAACATTCTAAGGGAAATGGAACTAGCTAGGACTCCTGCTGAAGTAAGAGAAGGGAAGATTGCTTTGAACCAAGTGATTAGACTTGAAGAGGGAGAAATAGTTATCGCAGGAACATGGGAAGGGGAAATGAAGTTGGGAGAAACCACTCACCAATCAAGAGGTTCTAGGGACATATTTCTCGCCACGCTTAGCACTGAAGGGAAGTGGGGAAATATCGGCGTTGCCGGATCAGAAGGATTGGACTCAGTTTCTTCAATGTCATTGTTCGAAGAGAAATTCATATTATTGGGAAAGGTGAATGGAGAGTCCAATTTCTCTAATTTTACGCTGGACCATGATGAGGGGTGGTCTCCGACTGCGTTTGAAGCACACTTCAGCTTGGATTCAGGATGGACAGGAGTTTGGGAAATTGATCTAGCACTCCTCCCAAATAATCCCAACTCTCTCTGGTGTGGTTTCGCATAATTCTTATTTTTCGAATGATCGCTGAAGAGCCATAATAAATTCAAGTGTCCCTTTGAGGCATTGTGTCTGGGTGACTCTGCCTATTATCTCTCCTTCACTATCTACTACGTACGCCCTTCTGATTCCGTCCACCATTAACAGGCCCAGAACTGAACCGACCGTTTGACCCATTTCTATGGTCACCAGGGGATAACTCATTATCTGCCCCACTTCGACTGAATCTGGATCCAATTCAGGTCTGAAGCACCTTCTCAATAGATCCCGCTCAGTAACTACTCCTTCGGGCCTCCCTCCCTTTGTTACAATTATCGACCAGACCCCTGCTTCGTGCATCGCCTCCATCGCCTCCGTGACGTTGGCTTCCATCTCCATGGAAACTATGCGTTTGTCCATTAGTTTGTCAATCTTGAATTGCAGCATTTCCACCTCTCCCAATTCTCTCTCCCTCAATCTGACATATGATCGTTCAAATTGTCAATCTCCAACTGCAAACCATTAACCCCACGTCCCTTAATCCATTACAGAAATGACTCCTGTCCTACCATTCTCTGTTTCACCACAGAAGATGGAACAATCCACCATTATCTCTCCAGCTCCGGGGATATCTATGCGACATAATCCCGAACTAGAGAATGAGAAGTTGCCAGATTTATCTGCTAAGAAATCTAATGTTATCACTTCATTGGGAAAAATTTCCTGTGTAATTTCATACCCTTCTAGGTAGAAGCTATTGGGAATATAATGCCCATAGGTTGCCGGATCAAATACTAGTCTTACTAGATCGCCCTCTACCACTTCGAATTCATCATTACTTTGGAAGTCAATTCCAACAATGTTCCAGCTCCCGGGGGTGCATCGACCGTTCAATTCAACATATTCATCATCGCAATGGAAGCCTTCAACCATTTGGAGGCAGCCGGAAGCTAATGGCGAAATCACGATCGCCATTAGCCACCATGCTGCTATTCTCATCGGATAAACCTCAGAAAACTCCGAACCTCAATTTTCACTATCGTCAATTATCGTTGAATCCTCACTTCCAGTGACAGATATGATTCCCACTGCCCCCTTGTGAAATGCTCTAGTTAACGAATGGTCAACCAAGATGTAATTCGCAGGTACATCGAAGGTCACGTCTACAACTACTGAACCACCAGGAGCAACAAGCACCGTCTGGACACTCTGTAAGGGTGCACTAACCAAATCTCCGTAATTGTAAACACTGTCAAAGATCTCTCCAATCAAGTGGAAAGAAGATACAGCATTTGGTCCACCGACTCCGAAGTAAATCCTCATCGTTTCTCCAACTTCGGCTTTGATCGTATCCTCTCCAGTAAAGGTGGCAAATTTTCCATTGAACACCACATATGTCGGAATCTCTTCGAACAGAGCATTGTCATCGAACTCCTGATGTCCTGCACTACCCGGCCTCCATTTGGTGTAGATATCCCCTTGCATAACGTAAATTTCTTTATCCACAGCAGGCAGAGGATTCTCAGGTTCTATCAGAATCATACCATACATACCCTTGCTGATATGGGTGGGTATGTCAGGGGTGGCGCAGTGATAGACAAACAGACCTGGATGCATGGCCTTGAATGAAAAAGTAGAGGTTGTTCCCGGGGCCGATTCTGTGGCTGCGGCTCCACCACCCTGCCCAGTAACAGCATGGAAGTCTACGTTATGGTGCATGGTGCTTTCTTCATTATTGGCGAAGTGAACAAATACGGTGTCACCTACTCTTGCTCGGAACATTGGTCCCGGAACCGTCCCATTGTAAGTCCAGTATGTGAACGTCGTACCTTCTTCTATCTCAGCCACAACTTCTACAGCTTCCATGTAGATGTGAACTTCGGCAACCTCGCTCCTACCAGTGGGAGTTGGCACGTCTAACGGATCCCGGGCAATTTCAGCTGTATCGACATCCAGTGCTGGACCAATTTGCGCTTCCACGCTCTCGCTCCATCCCTGGCCCGTTCCAACAATGATGTCCCCTACCATTCCTCCTGCTCTATGCCCTGGAATGCTACAGTAGTATGCGAACGTCCCTTCTGCATCTGCAATGAAAGTTAGCGAGTCTCGATCGCCGAGGGTAGATAACTTTGCAGTGGCTACGTTGTAATACTCCACAGAGATGTCATGCAGATTCACTTCTCCCATTATCAGAGTTATCGTAACCTTGTCTCCAACTTGTACCTCTAAATCAGGATTTTCCACTTCATCAATACTCCCTCCCACGCCAAAATATGTCATGGACTCTCCACGTAAGAAGAAGGATACCTCATTGTAGCCAACGCACTCATCGCCAACCAGATTTGTTCCTTCTCCGCAGTAGACATCGTTACTAGATCCTCCAGTGCATCCTGCAAGGAGCGGAGCTCCCATCATTAGCACAGTCATCAATATTGCATTCTTCATTCTGTCAGTTAGTTTGGGTTCCATTTTCCCTCATTCCTCCGAATGATGGTGACACTATTACCCAATTCCAGAACATGTGAGGTGTCGCCAATTACACCTTTTCCTAGATCGTATATGTTCGGAGAAGGTGTTTAGGATATTGCTCACCAACAATGGTGCATATGGGTAGATTTGATTTGCACACAATTAGACAATCTGAGAGTAGGGTTGCTGCTGAATGTGCCTCAATTCAGGATAATTGGGCAATAGTTGGGATTGTGGGATGTGATGAATTCATCCATGAATTCTCAACATTTCTGGAAAAACTAGGCAAGAATGTGTTTCTGATCTGTCCCGAGAGCGGACTCTGCAACGAATGTAGCGACCCCCTGACTACCATCGGAAGCAGACCGCTTTTCAAGTCATTAGAGTTGATCGATGAACCTGTAGATGTGCTCAGTTTCCACGGTAATGTTGACTATTGGTCCCTCACTACCTCAATCTCTCAGAGAATGCAGTGGTTTGGAGATATCAAGGTAATTTGTTCTACAATACCAGAAGATGAACGGTGGATCTCTGAGATGTTCGACTACGGAATCGCTGTCGCCAATTTCGATGACATCATCAATATTCTCGAGAGTCAGTAGTGAGTTACTTTCCTTCGAATCGCGGAGTCTGCTTTTCGACGTATGCCTTGATTCCCGCCTTTGCGTCGTCCGACTGGAACAAGTCCGATTGTAATTCCCGCTCCAAGGCCAAGTGATACTCTAGTGGGATCTCCATTCCGCTCTGCACGCTTCGTTTGATGTTTCCTATGGCCTTCGCCGCAGCGAAGGGTAGCGTGAACCGACTGGAATAGTCAAGGACGTCCTGGTGGAACTCCTCGAGATTCATGCTATCGTAGATGTCATGTACCAAGTCCATTTCCTTTGCTTCCTCGAAGGAGAACTTCCTGCCAGTCACCATAATCTCCATCGCCTTTGCCTTGCCAATAAGACGTGAAAGCCTGGCTGTACCACCAGTCCCTGCCAGAACTCCGAGAGACACTTCTGGCAGGCCAACTTGGAAGTTCCCCTTCCTCGCGATTCTGATGTCTGCCGCCATGGCGATCTCCAAACCACCTCCTACTGTATGCCCATTCAGAGCGGCGATAACTAGCTTTGGAGTCTGCTCCAGACGCGACAAAGTCTCGTTAGCATGCAGGCAGAAGAAATACTTGTATCCGGGAGTAAGCTTGTTCAGGTACTTGATGCTCGCTCCAGCCGAAAAGAACTTCTCACCATGGCCCGTCAAGAGAATTACCGAGACATCATCATCGAATCTAGCGCTGAGTATGGCATCGTCAATATCGTGCCACATCTCTCTTGTGTAGGTGTTTACCGATGTCTTGTCCCCCTCCAAGGGCTCTCCGTCGGAGTCTGATGTCAGTTCGATAATCGCAATTCCGTTTTCCGTCACTCCGTAGTTTACGAGGCGGTTCTCCATGGGTTTTAGCTCGGGCCACGATGTCATGATAACTCGACCGAGTTACACCATATCAACCAAACGGAGGTAGAACTAGGGCTAAGCATCCGACTCTCCGAAAGAAAGAGTTCCGCCGACTTTTCTGACTGATTTCCATTCCTCTCGGATCCTGCGGGCCTCTTCACTAGGTTCCCAATTATCTCTTTGAAGGGATTTCCTGAACGGCATTCTGTGAACAACTCTACCATCGAGTAGGGTTTTCCTTCGTAGCATGCCAATCTTCACTATTGGCCACAGTGCTCTCCGCAACAGTCCCGGTTTGTACATCCAACGCATGAAGATCAATCCGTCTCCTTTCCTCCTCTGATCTCTCATCCATTGGTTTGCCACCATCTTGAAACCCCTGTTCCCAACTCTGTTCATGAGGAATCGGTTAATCGCACTGGCTCTGACTAGAGGGACTAGACGCTTCCTGACTTCCTTCTCATAATCGAACTCGCCCAGTATTGCTTTGGCCGACAGAACTCCGCTTGTGATTGCGTATCTCATGCCAAAACCCCACATGAAGTCCTGCAGACCACCGGCCTCTCCGACATAGAATCTCCCTTCATGAATGTATTTCGTTGGAAGGCCGAAGTCACCTTTTCCGCCCACTCTCTTAATCGGGCTTCTATTCAATTCGTAATTCTGCTCATACCATGCAATAGTCTCGTCAAGATACCTGCCACTATTCCTCTGCTTTCTCCACAGGCATGTGCAAATAAGCCCGATTCCATCGATGATGATCAAGTATGAGTAAGCTCCTGGGGCTAATTTGTCATTCAGTTGGAATGCGACTATGTTTCGATGGGTTGTCTCGAATATTTCTCCAAATGCGACTGCGCTGGACTCTTTTGGCCCAGCAGCAACAATGTCACAGTCTTCTGCAGACCTCCTTACGCCATAGTGGATGTTCACTCCCGATTCCAAGGCCATCCTCTTGAATGCCTGATCTATTGTGTGATCCGCAGTCCCCCTTTCCACCACTCTGAAAGCCACTCCATCGGTTTCAGGGTGGGTTATCACGTCATCCGGGTGAATGAGGTCAATTATCCCGAACGCATCGGACTTGAACTCATTAGAGTCAAATCCCCAATCGGACAACTCGTCGAAGAAGTCAACTTCACTGGTCCAGTTCTCAATTCCTTGGAAGTCGCCATCGAACCTAGCACCGCTGTCCTTTCTAATTTCATGGACATGTACCTCCTTACCAGCCCGTGCGAGTACTATGGCTGCGGCCAGTCCGGATAATCCGGCTCCCAGAACATGAACTTCATCGCCCATGAATTCGCGAATCACAACTTTCGCTTGAACAGTTGGGTCATCAGTCGATTTCAAGCGAGAAATCTCATGGGGTGCTGTGACCACTCATATCGAGGTAGCCAGCCAACCACTCGATATCGCTAGATTGAGGGGGCTAATTGAATCACAAGGATGTGGCAGCATAGTCAGCTTCGTAGGGGTGACTAGAGAGAGAGAAGATGGCTTCGAGGTGAAGAGTCTGGAATTTGACGCATGGGAGGACGAACTGCCAGATGTTCTTCGGAGAATTGCAAATGAGTCAATCTCCGAATTTGGAGTCAGATCAGTTGTCATGGCTCATCGGATTGGCACCGTAGAGCCAGGCGAGGCCATAGTCTGCATCCATGTCGGCTCTACCCATAGGGAGGAGGGTTTCTCAGCATGTGCATGGCTAATTTCCGAATTAAAGAAGCAAGCCCCATTGTGGAAGAAGGAGATCCGTGAGGATGGGGAGTTCTGGAAACCGGGCTTGGGATGAGATAGATATCTCCCTATCTCTTTGGTTGCACTCCGAGCCTCTGAATAGTGGGTGCCTCTTCGGAGGGATGGTGAACTAATGGGGAAGGCTTGGACTGGAATAGTTGACATCGGCTCGAAACCAGTAGTTGAACGGTTAGCAACCGCTACTGGCTTCATTCGCCTCTCTGCCGAATCTGTTGATTCAGTAATCAATGGCAATTCTCCCAAAGGGGACGTCCGAGAGGCATCAACAATTTCAGCAATCCAGGCTGTCAAGGAGACATCTCGAACCCTTCCGCATTGTCACCCAATCCCCATAGAGGGTTGTAACGTCGAATGGAAAGTAGAGAGGGATAAACTCCGATGCACAGTTACAGTTCGTACTCACTGGACTACGGGCGTGGAGATGGAGGCCCTTTGCGGAGTCAGTGCAGGATTGCTTTGCGCATGGGATATGCTGAAGCCAATCGAAAAGGATGAAGATGGCCAGTACCCAGACGTGTCAATCGAGGGTATCAGGGTGGTACGAAAGAAGAAATCTATACCACAGGCTTGAATTCCCGAACCCTCTCACATGGCTGTGTCAACAGCGGACCTGATACCAGAATTTCTTAGGGCAACTGAGGCTGCAGCAATTGCCGCCTCGAAATGGAGGGGGCTTGGTGATGGCAAGGCTGCCGATGGGGCCGCAGTCGAAGCAATGCGTGGGGTATTCGATGCCGTTCCCTTTGATGGCAGGGTAGCAATTGGCGAGGGAGAGAGGGACGATGCTCCCATGCTATGGATCGGCGAGCCCCTTGGCTCAATGCAAGGAGATCCCAATGCCCCGTCGATTGACATCGCAGTCGACCCTCTTGAATGTACTAACCACGTAGCATCGGATTTGCCAAATGCAATGGCAGTACTTGCCGCAGGACCACGTGGTTCCCTGTTGCATGCACCCGACTGCTACATGGATAAGATTGCAGGGCCAGCAACAATTTCTGGCGTGACTAGCTTGGAAGCAGACGTGGACTACAACATTGAGGGTGCATCGGATGCACTAGGGAAGATACCCGAGGAAATGCAAGTCGTTGTGATGGATAGGCCTAGACACGAGGGTCTAATTAGGGATCTGAAAAAGCTCGGAGTTAAGCCATTGTTGATTGGTGATGGTGATATTGCTGCAGCTCTCGATGCTGCCGATCCGAATTCAGGAATTGACATGCTAATGG
>Ga0208408_1000075_pt1 | contig 69592 bp, 59 predicted proteins | sample ETNtaG_4_FD_185776 | JGI IMG/M metagenome (GOLD analysis project Ga0208408, IMG submission 185776) | Marine microbial and viral communities from oxygen minimum zone, Eastern Pacific Ocean - ETNP201406SV67 (SPAdes) (version 2) | ecosystem: Environmental > Aquatic > Marine > Oceanic ... | reverse complement strand
TATCTGAATATTCGGGTTCCACCGGCGACGGGTTTTACGATGTGAATGAGACACATTGTTCCCGAAAGCTGGCTTACGCCCAGTAACTTGGCAAATCTTAGACATCACGTGATTCTAACCACCGCTTTGTGCTTCTACACCCTTAACTGAAGATATATGAGAAAGGTGAGGCGAAGAAAAATTTCACAACTGCCGAAGTATAATAATACCATGGAACCGTCATCATCTTTACGCTTCTCCGCCACGCTACCCCAGATAAAACGCCTCTTCTCATGTGGTATTTCACTGATAGCTATGCTCGCAGTTTCGTTAGTAATTGTCATAAGCGACTCAACCCCAGTAAGCGCAGATCATGCAGATCCAACAGACTCGACATGGATGCCTTTCATAGGCGAATATAAGATCTGGTGCACCTTAGCCACAGGAGTCGGAGCATGTTCAACACATCATGGGACTTGGGGAGTGGATTTTGACACCCCAATGAATACGCCGATATACGCTTCTGGGTCCGGTCACCTCAAACAACTTTACGGGGGGTGCAGTCCTTACGGCGGTTCGTGTAATTCCGGTGCTGGGAATTGGCTATCCATTGATCATGACGACCACTGGTCACGTTATATCCACCTATCCTCCTTCGCCACAGGCTTAACTGTGGGAGATTGGATAGAGGCCGGTGACCTTGTTGGGTACGCTGGAATATCTGGAACGAATAGCACTGCCGCTCACTTGCATTACGATGAAACTTCACCGCAGAACCTTCCGGTAAATCGTATCTTCTTTGGCCACTTCTTAGCATGTCATGGGAATAACGTTGTTCAATATCCCGATGTATTAGGAACAACCGATTGGCAACAGGTCCCATATGGTTCAACCATCCGAAATGATGGTTATGGGTGCCTTGGTAGTTCAGCAAACCCTAATCCCGATCCAAACCCTCCGACAGTGAATCAAATCAGTCAAGACACTGGAGGTTTTCTTCCTTCTGGATGGAATGGGGCAGAAATTAATGATGGCTTCGGAGGTGCTCTCATAACAGGGAACTTCAAAGGAGATAGCTCTATTGACTTAGTAGTAGGAGCTCCATCTGAAAGTGTTGGGACTATATCGTCAGCGGGAATCATTCATATAATAGATGACTTCCCCCGTATCAATCTCAACATGAACCCTTATCAGGGTGAGGATGGTTGGCCTGGTGTTCCTGAGCCTGGTGATGGTTTGGGTACATCGATGGCTGCTGGCGATTTTAATGGTGATGGATTTGATGATTTGATCGTTGGATCTCCTGGTGATGAGATTGGTGGCGCTAATAATGCTGGGATGGTGACTGTTGCTTATGGGTCAGTGTCTGGTTTAGGTGATTATGAGATTTTTCACCAGAATACGTCCGGTATTGCTGGTGAAGCTGCTAGTGGTGACCGGTTCGGTGAGTCTGTAGCTACAGGAGACCTTGATGGGGATGGCTTCGATGACGTTGTTATTGGCGTGCCTGGCGAATACCGATGCTGGACCGGTATTAACGTGTGCGGCGATGTCGGCGCTATCAATATTTTGTACGGTTCAGCAACAGGCATCACATCAGCAGGTAACGAATACATTACGCAACGAACTACCGGTATTAGCGGCATACCAAATGTTGGTGAAGAATTCGGGGCGTCTGTAGCTACAGGAGACCTTGATGGTGATGGCTTTGATGACGTTGTCGTTGGCGTGCCCGGCGAATACCGATGCTGGTCCCATATCGGCATATGCGGAAGCGATATTGGAGCAATACAGCTTCTGTATGGATCAGCAACAGGCATCAGAAGCGACAACGACCAGTATTTCGGTCAACGAAGCAACGGAATTACGGCACACCCTTCTGTAGGCGACCGCTTTGGAGAGTCAGTCGCTACTGGCGATATCGATGGTGACGGATTTGACGAGGTCATTCTCGGCGTTCCCGGAGATCACCGCTGCTGGCCCCACATCGTCGTGTGCGGACACGTGGGAGCCATCATGATCCTCTACGGCACAGCAAATGGAACCACTTCAGAAAACGATAACTATTGGGGCCAGCGCAGTAACGGCGTGCCAGGCAATGTAGGCGTCGGCGACGAGTTCGGAGCGGTTGTCACAACCGGCGACCTCAACGAAGACGGATACGATGACGTCATCATCGGCGTTCCCGGAGAGACAGTCTCATCATACAGCAACGCCGGAGCGGTCCAGATCCTCTATGGAAGCGCCTCTGGGAGCACCACGGACGGGGCTGAAATGCTGTACGCGAGCCAAAGCGCTTTCACCGGCAGCAGTCAAACAAACGGACTGTTCGGATCCGCCATAGCAGTCATCGGCAACGACCTCATCATCGGCGCTCCTGGAACAACCATCTCCGGGCTAACAAACGCCGGAGCCATCTACTACCACACACAATAACCAGAAAATACCTAAACCTATTCTGTAGACAGTCGTTTTGAAATTGACGTTAGGTCTTCTAGGAAGTTCTCAGCTCTGCGTAGTTTAATTTCTTCAAATCCGCGAACGTTTGTTGGGAGGGTAGCCATCGTAAGCACTTGACCGTAGTTCTCCGTAGTTAGGACCTTAAGTGCTCGTATTATTTCTTTCCTATATTCATCACGTATTCTTCGTTCAGCTTTTCTTACCTGAGCATGACCGAAAAGGTCAAAAGGCGTTCCTCGAAAAACCTTCCCTTTCGCAAGGATTCGCATTAGAGGCAAAGCAGTTCTATATGGAATTCTAAGTTTCTTCTTCAGTCCCAATGCCCGTAAGAATGGAGGATGGAAATACCATGTTGCTTGCCCTGAACTATCTTGAATATTTTGGAGTTCCTGCTTGATTTCAGTGAGTGAAAAAAGACGTGCGACTTCGTACTCATCTTTATATGCAATCAATTTATGCATATTTCGGGCAATGGTCTGCACAAGTTCTTCACTGTTCTTCTCATCATCAAGTCGCTTGACAGCATCCACCGACTGTGAAATGACTTGAAGGTAATTCTCAGCGCACTCATTGTTCTGATATGCCAGAAGGTCGTCGCAAAGAAACCGAACAAGATCAGAAGTCTCGACAGAGGTCTTTAGCGCTCTAATTTTCGTTTCTATTTCGTCTGGGAGGGTTGTCTCTACCTTCAAAGAAACCACATTGTCCTCAGACGTGATCAGCGTTTCTATGGGTTCAGGATCATTTGCCCAAGCTCGCCCCCAACGAAAAGCGGAGATGTTCTGTTCCGTCGAAACACCATTTAAAAATATTGCCTGCTCAAAAGACTCTGGTTCTATAGGAATAGCTCCCTTTTGGACAGCTACCCCGAGAAGAAATGTATTAGCTGCCGTTGCCCCCCCTAGTAAACTCGTGCATACTCTCGCCGCATCTACTAGTACATTTGCGGAAGGTTTCGTTGAAGTAGCCAATCTTTTTTCCAGTGCTTTCCTATCGGGTAACTTTTCAAAAGGTTTGCCGATCATTGATCCTGTAGGTATCTCCGATTCAGATGCTATCAACACGGTGTGGTCGGCTTTACAGGCTTCAAGTGCTTTATCGCTTGCTGCAACTAACAGGTCAAACCCCAAAATTACATCTGCGCTTTGCTGTGTAAGAAGATTTGACGGGCGAGGGGTTCCTCGTGTTAGACGAATATCGCTCATTACTGGTCCAGCCTTTTGCGACAACCCTGTCTGGTCAAGACCTCGTACTTCAAAACCATCAATCATGGCAGCGGTAGCTAAGACTTGAGCAGCAGTAACAACTCCCGTTCCACCAATACCCGTCATTCTAAGGTCAAGGTGATCATTGCTGGATCCCCTAATCGGAGAAGGAATAGATACTGGATCGTTAATAGCTACTCCTCGCTTAACAGCAATGTCGTTCAAATTAGTTTTGACTTTTAGGAAACTAGGGCAATCCCCTTTCAAACAAGAAGTATCAAAGTTGCAAGACCCTTGGTCAATAGTTGTCTTCACCCCGAAAGGGGTTTCTTTTGATTGGACTGAGAGACAGTTGGAAACTTCTCCACAATCCCCGCAGGCTTCACATATTCTGTGATTTATTATGATTTTGAAGTCCGGTTTTTCTACAAGGCCGCGCTTTCTTGAACGACGCAATTCAGCTGCGCAGTGTTGATCATGTATCAAGACAGTAACTCCGGGAATGTCAGCCAATACTTCCTGCGCTTCTAATATTCGGCTTCGGTCCCATACTGTGGCATTATCTGGCATAGGTAAGTTTTCATAACGGCTTGTGTCTTCTGTTGTGACAATGATTTTTTTGACACCTTGTGCTAAAAGAATTTTTATTACTTCTGGTACCTTCAGGCCTCCTTTGGGGTCTTGACCACCAGTCATGGCAATCGTGCCATTAAAAAGGAGTTTAAATGTGATATTGCTCCCTGCAGCTATTGCCGACTGGATCGTCAATTGTCCAGAATGGAAGTAAGTACCATCACCAATATTTTGAATGAAATGATCGCGCTGAACGAAGGGTTCCATCCCTATCCATTGCATCCCCTCATTCCCCATGGCTGTGACTCCTGCGATATCTCCGACGCGGTCCTCATCCATGAGAAGCACCATTGTGTGGCAGCCAATACCTGCCCCCACTAGCGTACCTTCGGGAACTTTTGTACTTGTATTATGCGGGCACCCTGAACAGAAATAAGGACTCCGTTGTGTTCTCAATGGGATAAGGTTTTTCTCTCTTCTTGGTTGAGGAGGCGTCACTTTATCCTGCACTCGTAACGCTAGTCGTTCATACAACCCATGCACCATAGCATCAGCGTTAAGAATGCCGTGACTGGGCATTAGTGTCCTACCATCTGGGTGATTTTTCCCTAGGATTCTCGGTTGATGGGAACTGCCATACAATGCATCTTTGACTAGCCACTCGGCAGTTGGATTTTTCTCTTCAACAACGATTATCTCTTCTAGCCCTCTCGAAAAGTTCCTTATGTTCTGAGGGTCAAAGGGTATTGGTAGTTGAAGATGGAGCAAGCGGATACCAGCAGCAGCTATTTCATCATGGGTCCGTAATCCTATTACGTGTAAAGCATGACGCATCTCATGATATGTGAAACCACTGGCAATAATCCCTATCCATGCATCTGTAGGATCTACCGTAGTTGGATTTAATTTGTTGGCTACTGTGTACCGGCGAACCAACTCTGAACGAACCATTCGTAAATCTTTTTCTATTTCTAAGTTGTTCGGGGGTAGGAGCTTTGCATCAGGGTGGTGCTCGTAAGGGACCCCATTGATTTCTAGATCAGGGACTTTAGGCAATACCACTGTTGAAGCCAGATCCACCGTTCCACTCCCATCAGCAACTGCGTCCACTACTTTGAGTGCTGTCCAAGCTCCAGTGATCCGGCTTAACGAAATCGCGTGCATCCCCAGCGTTAAGATTTCTCTTACATCCCCGGGGTAGAGAATCGGCATATGGAGGTCAACTAGAGTGGCATCCGAACTTGAAGGCAGCGTTGAACTCCTAGCTGCAGGGTCATCTCCGACGATAGCAACAGCACCACCTTGCCTAGAGGTCCCAGCGAAAACTGCGTGACGTAATGCGTCCCCAGCCCGATCTAGACCTGGAGCCTTCCCATACCACAGTCCTACTATTCCATCGTATACGCAATCCGGCTGTTCAGCCGCCAGTTGACTCCCCATGACTGCAGTAGCTCCATGTTCTTCATTGAGAACAGGTCGATGTGTTATTGGGAGTTCAGAAACAACGGATTTTGCCCTGTCTATTTCAAAATTCAATCCAGCTAAAGGAGATCCGGGGTAACCAGCAAGAAAGGCCGCAGTATTCAAACCTTGCTGACGGTCTGCGCGTAATTGTTGGATTGGAAGTCTTGCTAGAGCTTGAACACCGGTTAGGAATACCCTGCCTTCATCATTTGCATACCGGTCACTGATCTTATATTCACTTGAACCAGACATAGCCCTCCGATGCGCCTTAGAAGCGACTTTAAGATCTCTACAGTTTAGTCTTTCATAATACTTGAAAGCGTGTGCCGTCTTTAGTAATAATCAGGGGAAATCAGCGCCCTCGACAGGAATCGAACCTGTGGCCTACCGCTTAGGAGGCGGTCGCTCTATCCTACTGAGCTACGAGGGCAATGAGGAGAGGATACTACCCGTTCAGGTTCTTGACTTAGGGGACACGAACTTCCTTAGATTGTTGATGAGAAATGGTGGCAAACGCCACCATTGACGATTTGTTCTCTATGATTTTACTAATGCGGTTACATGACACAATGTTGAATCAGGTAGTTGATCTCGATCTAAGAGAACCTGGGAAAGTTTCAATCTACGCTTGCGGACCCACCGTGTACGATGTCCCTCATTTAGGGCATGCTAGAACTGCGTTAACGTACGATATTTTAAAGCGTTACCTTGAGTGGCAAGGATATGAAACGAAGCTTGTCAGCAACATAACTGACATAGATGACAAGATAATTAACCGTTCTGCTGATGAAGGCATTTCCGAATCAGATTTAGCTGCAACATATACGGCCGTGTACGTTAAACAACTTCGGGAGTTCGGGGTCAAGGACCCGGATGCTAGACCTCACGCGACTGAATACGTTGACCAAATGGTTCAGATCATTGAACAACTAGTAGCTAATGATGCCGCATACGAGATTCCTGGAAGCGGTATATATTTTGACGTCAGCGAATTTGAAACATATGGAGCGTTGGTACAAAGAACCGCAGGAGACCTTCGTGAGAGCGCTCAAGCTCGTATCTCAGCCGATGAAGAAAAACATGATCCTTTAGATTTCGCTCTATGGAAAACAGCGAAACCAGGTGAACCCACATGGGAAAGCCCGTGGGGACCTGGGCGACCGGGTTGGCATATAGAGTGCGTGGCCATGTCCTTAGATCTACTGGGAGACAATTTTGATATTCACGGAGGAGGATCTGACCTGACTTTCCCACACCATGAAAACGAAAGAGCTGAATCTGAAGCAGCCGGTCACGCATTTGCTCGCCATTGGATGCACAGTGGAATGCTGAACGTAAGCGGTGAAAAAATGTCTAAATCGCTTGGCAACTTCCAAACACTTGGGGACGCCATGTCACGATATGGAGCGCGGCCACTTCGCCTCGCTATGCTGCAAGCTCATTATCGTTCATTGATGGAACTCTCCGACGAAACAATGGAAGGTGCCACCGGCGGAATAGATCGAATTGATGCTTTCTTCAGGAGAATGCAAGGATCTAGAATTGCCTCAGGAGATACAAACAAAGAAACCAAAGAAAAGTTCTCCCAGACGATGGACAATGATCTAGGCACCCCTGATGCTCTAGCTATTATTTTTGAAGCTATTAGTGCCGGAAATAGCGCTATTGACAATAAGGATGAAATAAGTGCCTCTACTTCACTAGCAACTGTGACTGAGTTACTTGATGTTCTTGGACTTTCACAGATCAAAGCCGGATCTAATGCCGAAATAGATGCCCTCCTTTCAGACCGAGAAAAAGCTCGAGAGGATAAGAATTTTGCTGAAGCAGACAGAATCCGGGATGAGCTTCAGCTTAAAGGTATAGAAATTGAAGACACGCCTAACGGCCCCATTTGGAGATATCTCTAACTAGAAATTACTTGTTCCTACGAGCTATCTCATAGCAGGCCACTGCTGCCGTTGCAGCAACATTGAGTGATTCAATTCTATTGTGCAACGGGATAGAGATCATTCCAGTACAGAATTCGAGGACCTCTCCGCTTATTCCAGATGATTCATTTCCTAGAACGAGCGCTACTCTTTCTGGTAAATCAGTCTGGAAAATGTTCGGGCCAGATGAACTGAGGGCAAATACTTTGAATCTTTCAGCTATTAGCTGATTAGCTGCGTTAGTAGCCGTATCAACTCGCAAAATCGGAGATTTAAAAGCTGTCCCCGCTGAAGCCTTAATCGCTACAGGGTTAACTGATGCTGTGCCTTTTTCGGGGACAATCACCCCATCCATTCCTGCAGCGGTTGCAGTTCGTAGAATCATTCCTAAATTGGCAGGATTGTGAATTCCATCCAGTAAGAGAACAGCGGTCTTGTGGTTTCTGCCGTTTCGTTGAGGGAGAAAATTTGACAATGCCTGCATGCGTTGTGCGCGTACATCAGCAGCGATTCCTTGATGCTGACCGCTTCGGGTTAAGGCAGCAATCCGATTGTCAGTAACTATTTCTACCTTTACGCCTTTCTCTGCACTTAACTTCTTAATTTCCTGAATTATTTCTCCTGTTGCTTTTTTTGAAATATGCAATTGCGTTATTTCCTCACCAGAGATCAGCGCCTCCAAAACAGGTTTTCGCCCATGCAATGTAAGGAACTTATCTCGTGGCGACATATTCCTATGGTGTCACATTCTGAGATGTCCCTACATGTTCCCAATCTGTTCTTGATGTATTCATTAAGTGAAATCTTCGTGTAACGTCAAAGTAAGCACAGCAGAGGTACCTTATGCCAAAGAATGACACGCTCCCCAAAAACCTGCAAAAACGTGAATTAGTCAAAGCTGCCATTGACCTGAAGGGCGTTCCGGAAGGTACTTCGGGAAGAGTCATCCTGTCAAATGGTCTTGATTGGGTACGGTATTGGGTTGTGTTTGATAACGGAGTTGAAATCGGAAGCCTCCATCGCAGCAAATTAGTCCGCTCCCAAGAATGGGATGATTACCTCATCAAAAGAGACTCCGGTGACGAAGAAGTCGTAATGATCAGAGAACCCCAAGGAGCTAGTGATGACACCATGTCTAGTTCCTCCAGTGGCGGCGTTGAAGTTAATGGGGTTCTCGTGCCACAGCTTTTGCTGGACCGAACCCAAGCGGCTTTAGACCGTTTCGGTGTAACAAGATAAATCAACGAAGTGGATGAGTGCCAAGTAAGTCCACAGTAAATATGAGGGTCTCATTTGGAGATATCAAGCCATCGCCAGCCCCATTCTCACCATAAGCAAGAGCAGGTGGAATCACGATGGTTCTACGACCCCCTACTTTCATCCCAACCATTCCCTGATCAAGCCCTTCTATAACGTTTCCTGCTCCAGAAATGAAACCTATAAATTCTGAACGACCGCGATCCCATGAAGAATCAAATTGCTCTCCGGAAGATTGTGAAATACCAACATAATGAATGTAAACAACGGACCCAGAAACAACTACGCTTCCGTCACCAAGAAGGATATCTTCGAAAACTAAAGCTTCTGGTGGTACATCTGGTGCTTCTACGCTTGGCTTTTCAAGATTCTGGGGGACAGCTGCAAGAAGGTCTACGACAAAGACTAAAGTTTCGTTTGGTCCAATTGACCCAGACCCTGATCCGGTTTCTCCATAGGCTTTGTCAGGGGGGATAGTTAGGGTTCTGCGTCCACCGACCGCCATTCCTACTATTCCTTCATCCCATCCGTTGATAACCCTTCCAGCCCCAAGTTCAAATGGAAATGGTTGCCCTCGGTCCCATGATGCATCAAATTGAAGTCCCGTTGAATATGAGACTCCAACATAATCCATAATCAAAAAATCTCCCGCTCCAACAATGAGACCCCCTCCGGCAATTAGATCTTCGATTTGAAGAGTTGAGGGAGGTGACGAATCTGGAATAACTACAAGGGGTTTAGTTCGGAAGTCTGAATTATCTACCTCACCCGCAGGTGTCGGTGTAGGAGCCGCCGTAGGAATCGGTGTCGGTTCCACCTCATCGCTACGCTCTGCACTTATTTCATCCAATGGCTGATTTATCTCTTCGTTGACCCCTCCACAAGATGTCATCAGTAGGCAAACGAATAAAATGATGATAGGACTTCTATGCGATTTGTTGAAGAACATGGTTTCCTTCTAATTCTTTAGGCTTCATTGATGGTAGTGGCGAATGACAAGGATGCAGACGTAACTGTTTACCGGTAGGTTAAAATCTGATTTAGGAGAAATATGACTACCTCATCATTGGTCTTAATGGCTGCAGGGCTTGGGAGCAGGTTCGGTGGCGTGAAACAACTCGCAGAAATAGGACCTAACGGAGAAAGCCTCCTTGATTTCACGATTAAGGATGCTCAATCAGTTGGCATTGATCACGTAGTCATAATTGTTCGAAGCGAAATTGCCGACGATATGGAATCGCATCTGAAGCAGATCCATGGCGCCAATATTAATGTTGATTTTGCATTACAAGACCTTTCTGCCCCACAAAGGAGGAAACCTTGGGGAACTGCTCACGCTGTTCTTTCAGCATCCAAACACATCTCTAATCCTTTTATTCTGGCAAATGCAGACGATTATTATGGCGTTTCTTCTATCGTCCACGCTGCTAATCACTTACCTTTACTCGATGAAAGTTCTGGGGCCCTGATCTCGTTTGAACTATCCAAAACGCTTTCTGAAACTGGGTCAGTAACACGAGGAATTTGCACAACTGAGAATAATCAACTGCAACATGTCATAGAAACTGAGGGGTTAATCTTTGATAACTTGTCTAACGAGATTCTAGACGGTGAAGGAAATGTTTTTGCCCCTGCAACACCAGTGTCAATGAACCTTTGGGCCTTTCATTCTTCTATCATAGATTTGCTTGAATCCCAATGGGAAGAATTCATTGCTGAAAATAGTGGATCTGAAACAGCAGAATGCCTTCTCCCATCATGCATAGCTGAAATAATGAAAGAAGAAGGCTACCAAGTGCATGTAATTCCAAGTTCGGAAACCTGGACTGGAATCACCAATCCAGAAGACCTCGAAAGCGTTCGGGAAAACATTAAGGCTTTCCGAGGATGATATCTATATAGTGAATCCCACGATTGTGCCGATCCCGTCCTCAGGTTCTGCAACAAATACTTGCCCACCGTGTGCCTTGGCAATCTCATGAACAATAGATAGGCCCAGCCCTGAGCCAGGCAAGTCCCGCGTTCCCACCGAACGGAAAAACCTATCAAAAAGGCGTGACTCATCTTCATCCTCTACTCCCAGCCCGAAATCGCGAACCTCTATTCTCCCATCAGTGACAGAGACAATCACTTCTGAATCTTTAGGACTAAATTTTATTGCATTGTCAATAAGGTTTGAGATTGCTCTATTAATGCTTGAGCGTTGCACATACCTTGTAGACGTTCCGATGGCAACAAGCTGAATGTTTCTCCCAGATCTTCTCTGGAACTTCTGGATAACCTCGAGAGCGATTTCAGATAAATCAATCTCATCGAACTCCTCTTCTTCACGTGATTCGGCCGTCGCCAATTCAACAATTTCCCCCACGAGGAGACTTAATTCCTCGATCTCACTTTGCAAATCATTAATAATTACTTCTCGTTCATCTTCAGTGATCGTGTTTGTTCTTGAAAGGACCTCAATGTTTGTCCTAAGACTCGTTAATGGTGTTCTCAGTTCATGACTGGCATCAGCAACTAACCTACGTTGCTGTTCTCTAGATTCAGAAAGAGCTTGCAACATGATATTAAAACTATTCGCCAATGCTCTTACTTCTAGGTCTCCATCATCGAGATCAATATAGGCTTGCAGGTCTTGTGTTTTCGCAACATGTTTAGCTGCTTTGGAAAGTCTGGTAATTGGTTTCGTGAGACGAGAAGCTAAAACCCAGCCTAAAAGAATGCCTACTGCTATCGCTCCCAAACCGAGGAGAAGAAAACTTCTAACCATCCCAGACACAGCGGAGCGAACTTCGGTCAAATCCCGTGCAACTTGCGCTATTCCTCCCCCTGGGATCTGACTGGAGATTATTCGATAGTCATCCCCATTGATTTGAGCAGTCCTTATCTTTGTGACTCGACTGCGCATAGAAACATCTTTGCTTCCAGTAGCCAAACTGATATCTGAATTATTAATCGGTAATTTAAAGGGGTAAGCAATGATTACCTCCCCTTTTGCGTTGACTAGTTGGGTGACTGAATCTGGTTCAGATAAAATTTCCTCTAAGTTACGTAATCTAATTAAATTCTTTTCAGCTTTGGAGCGTGCCTCTTGCCCCGCACCAATGTTGTCAACTCGCTTTTCTAGGAAATCATCAACGCCACTTACTAGGTGGTTTTCAGCCGAATTGACAGCCACAAATCCAGAAACTGCGACGATAAGAGTCATAAGAATTGTGAAAGCCAGTGTTAGTTGTGCTCGTAAACTCATTTTTGCCTCATGCAGTAGCCAACACCACGCACTGTATGGATTAACTTCTGAGAAGGGTTATTATCTACTTTTCGCCTGAGATACCCCACATACACGTCTAGGGACTTTGAATTAGTTTCAAAATTATAATCCCAGATCTCGTCATAAATCCTTTCACGCGGTAATACAATATTTTCGTTTCTCATTAGAAGTTCCAAAAGATCAAATTCAGTTTTTGTTAACTCAAATTCGCGCCCGTCTCTTGTCACTCTTCTCGCCTGTAGATCAAGAATAAGATCACCAATAACGTAATTACTTAAATCTGGATCTACTTCTACTCTGCGAAGTAGAGCTCGTATCCGAGCTAGCAGTTCATCTAAAGCAAAAGGCTTTACTAGATAATCGTCAGCTCCCGCATCTAGCCCAGAGACCCTGTCAGAGATTTCATGTTTAGCTGTTAATACCAGAACTGGGGTTTTATCACCTTGGCGACGTATCTCCCTACAGACTGATAACCCATCAAGTAGCGGCATCATGACGTCAAGTAGGTAGAGGTCGGGCTGGTTTACAGCAGCTAGCTCTAAAGCCTTTTGGCCATTTACTGACGTTGTGACTACATACCCTTCAAGACGAAGTGCCCGTTCCAACGATTCACGGACAGCGGTGTCATCTTCAGCAATAAGGATGTGTTTGGGTGGTTCCATATTCACCTAATAAGTCTGCGCCGAAAAATTGTTTATAGCCACTCTTTCCAAATGTTCTTACCAAATTCTTACCGAAACGGGCATTCTCTTGTGCTAGCTGAAACGAACATCCTCTGGGTACGGGAAGAACTCTGGGGTTTCAACCCCTTCATGTTGTTTCTGCATTCCTATCCATGTCTCTGGGTCGCACAGGTCTCCATGGACTTCGTCGAATTCTTCGCGCACAACTTCGGGAAATCTAAAAAATTTCTTGAATTCTTCTGGAAATACGTCGTTTGGTCCTACAGCAAACCATGGTTGTGACGACATTTCGTCTTCAAACGACCTTGCCTCGGGTATTGAACGAAAAGTTACTTCCTGTAGCAGCGTCAATTCGTCATAATCGTAGAAGACAACGCTTCCGTGTCGGGTGACACCAAAGTTCTTGGTGAATAAATCTCCGGGAAAGATATTGGCCGCGCATAGGTCCTTTATTGCGTGGCCATAGTCAAGTGTCGCCGCCAGAATTAGATCATCTGGCATTTCGTGTAGGTACAAGTCAAGCGGGTAGACGCGACGTTCAGTATAGAGGTGATGAATTATGACATCTGAATCTGTAATCGTGATCGAACGGGAAGCTTCAAGAGCTAACTCTTCAAGAAGTTCTTCGCTAAATCGCTCACGGGGGAAAGCTAGGTCTTCAAATACTTGGGCATCAACCATTCTTCCCACTCTGTCATGCGCAAACACCATTTTGTATTTATCCATAACCTGTGATCTTGAGATTTTTTTTGATGGCGGAAACGTATCTTTAATGACTTTAAAAACAACACCGAATGAGGGAAGAGTAAAAACTGTCATTACCATGCCCGGAACCCCTCGTGCAGGTTCAAACCGGTCTGTTGAGTTGGAGAGATGCCTGTAAATAGCACGGAAAAGGCTTGTTTTGCCATGGGCGCTGTATCCAATAGTGGTATAAAGTTCTGCGACTGGTTTCAGCGGAATCAGCGTCTTCACAAATGCTACGATCGCTCCGGGTTCTTCAGTGTCTACATGAAAATAAGAACGGGTAAATCCAAATATCCTACTAGTTAGATTCTCTGTAAGGAGAACCGCGTCACATATCACTCCTTCTTCAACTGAACGTAGAGGTATGATCAATGGTGACACACGAGTCAAGTGTCGGATACGGCCGACAAGGTAAGCTCCTCTGTTCCTATAGAAAATAGGTCGCAGGACATCTATTTCAACCGGCATTGTGGACTCCCAAGTTTCAGCGAGATGCTTCTCAATCGCTGAAGCAATATTCTGTGAATCCTTTTGTATATCCACCCAGTCAGTACCTAAGTCAAAGGCAGATAGAACGGCTTCAATCAATTTATTGGTTGTGGTTCGGAGGCGGAAGGTAAGCACTTCTCCTTGTCCAGGGTCAACAATTGGTAGTGCTATACCTCCAAACCAGCGAAATTCAAGGTCATCATCGAAACCGACCATTGCGAATAGTCTTCTCGTAACTGAATTAAAGAATGTCTCAGCAAGTTCCGAATCTGACCTCCAAGCGATGGCCTGTGCAAAGAGGTGGCGTGCAGATGCCCATATTTGCCTCTTTTCTTCTTCAGGTTGCTCTTTGATTAGATTGGAAATTGTTTCAACACAACTATTCACACTTTGCCTATGGAGCAAAAGGCGGATTTGTGAATTGATTAGGTGTTGCGGGAATTCTCGCAGAGCAAAATTCTCTTTAGCCCTGCGAGTCACATTTAAAAATTCAGTTCGGTATGTATCAAATGATTCAGCGACGCATTTTCCTATTTCTTCTGCTTTATGGGCATCTATCAAACCTTTTGTGGATAATTTTTCTTGTTCAAAGTGTTGAATAGAAATCCCATCTTTGGAGTTCTGGTTTCGCGCCCTCCTCCTAAGCCAGCTGGGAGATAAAGCTGATGGGATGTCAACACCATGTTGTTTTAGCAATTCACTATCGGTAAGTATTTCAATTGTTTGCCCTGCTACTACAATTTCGCCGCGATCCAGAAGAATCACTTTTTGGCAAGTCTCTATAGCCATAGCAATATCAGCTGTAAAAACCAGTAAGGCCTCCTTGCGTTTCTCAAGTGCTTTTACCAGAGAATCAGCTGCGCGGGCATCAAGCATTGCCGAAGGAGCATCGAGGAGCAGTATTGGTGGCTTGTTTTCCAATTGCGCTGCTAAAGACACTCTATATAACTCGCCTCCGCTGAGCCTCCCGATGCGACGATCTAGAATCTCCTCTCCAAGATTTACATTAGCGACTGTTTTTTGAGGGTCTCCTCCGCAAATCGCTTTAAGTACTGAAGCGACGGTCTCATCCCTATTAAATCTATTTAAGTCAGTAACGGTTCCTATGTCTTCAGGTAGTTTGCACGAACCTGAAATCTCGCCACTAGTTGGAGTCAGACGTCCAGAGATAATCTTTGCGAGTGTGCTTTTACCACTACCATTACCGCCAACAATTGCTATCCTGTCACCTTTGTTTACTGAAAATTTGATGTTTCTCAGACCAAGCCCATCAGCATGGCTGAAACTGACATCTTCAAGCAAAAGTAACAATTGATCCACACCTAGATATTGCCCGAATTTTGAGGAATTATTCGTTTCCTTAGGTTTTTTTATTCAACTTTGTTTTATTTATGAAAAAATCCATTTAGATTGCCCCCTCAACTTGCGTATTTGCTGAACGCAAACAAGACTGAACCAAACTGATTATCCAGCCGAGCTGGAATACGAAAGGGTCTTTGCATGTACAAGTCCAAATTTATGAAACTACTGGTCGCATTAGTGACCATAGCCATGTTCGCTACTGCCTGTGGTGGTGGCGACGATGATAGTTCATCTTCATCATCTGATTCATCTTCCTCATCATCGGAAGCTACCGAGTCTTCATCGGAGAGTAGCAGTGCCAGCGAAGAAGAAGCCGAAGAAGAAGCTCCAGAAGAAGAAGCCGAAGAAGAAGCTCCAGAAGAAGAAGCCGAAGAAGAAGCTCCTGAGCCAGAGCCAGAACCAGAACCAGAACCTGTCTCTGGTGGTGTTCTACGCTGGGGCCTTGAAGCAGATGTCGATGGGATAAACCCCACAGCATCTGCCCTTTCTGCTCCTGGGTTAACAATGGCACAAATGGTCTTCGATTCGCTTATCGTCTACACCGACTCAGCCCCCTTCTGGGCCTGTTTCCTATGTGAATCAATGACAGCCAGTGAGGATCTGAGAACATGGACCATGACGCTAAGGTCAGGGATTTCATTCCATGATGGATCTCCATTAAATGCTGCAGCGATCCAAGTGAACTTCGAAGCTCAAAGAGGTGACCCGCTGGTTGGGTTAGCGGTCAAGCCGTTCTACCCCGCTGAGAATGCCACCACACTCGTTGATGACCTTACAATATCATTTAACCTTTCTGACCCTGATGCCTGGTTCCCAACATCTCTTACTGGACAACTTGGGTACGTTGCATCACCTACTTGGCTTACTGCTGCGTTGGAAGATCCCACCTTGGATCAACAACCTGTAGGTACAGGACCATTCGTATTTGCCTCTCGAAATGAAGATTCAATCACCCGTTTCGAACGAAACGAGGCCTGGTGGAATGGGAGCGCTTACCTAGATGCAATTGAATTCCTCCCTGTAACAGATCCAGCTACTCGAACTTCTCTGCTTCTGGAGGGAGAACTTGATGGACTAGCGACAACTGACGTTGAATCTATATTGAGAATGGTTGATGATGGAAATATCGAAAATTATCTTGATGATAGTGGTGAAGAGTCATTTGCTTTGATCAATTCTGCCAAGGCACCATTTGATGATATTCGTGCCCGTCAGGCGATAACGCACGCTACACCTCGGGAGAATTACAATCTTTTGATCAATCTGGGAGAAACACGAACGGCGGATCAAGTCTTTACACCAGAAAGTCCCTACTACAACCCGGATATCGTCCAATTGACCGATAGGCCTGACCTTGCTGGCCCTCTGGTTGAGTCATATTGTGCGGATAACCCAGACAACTGCTCTGATGGAAAGATCAACATGGAATACCAGTTCTCTGGTCCTTCCGTTGTGGGTACGCGGATTTCAGAACTCCTTGTCGAAGGATGGGAGCCTTTCTTTAATGTGACCATTGACGAACTTCCACAGGATACGCATATCCAACAGGTTGCGATCGGACTCTACAATATTTCTGGTTGGAGACAGTTCGGTCAAAGAGAATTCACACGTGACAAAGTCTGGCTCCTCTGTAGGACCGTTGGAGGCATCTCTCTCAACTGGCCGAGGTTCTGTGACGATGATCGAGATCAACTCATCTTCACTGCAGAACAGACCACTGATGAAAGCGTGCGAGTAGAAGCGCTCCAAGAGCTATCAAATATGATCAATGAGGAATACCTCTACATTTTCTACAACCACACCTTGTGGGACATGGCCCTCTCTAACGATGTCAATGGTCTCTGCGACAAGACAACTCCAGATGGGGGTGAGATCATCTGTATTACTAATGGTCGAACTTGGTTTGACACTGTTTGGCTGTCTGAATAAATTAAATTATTCTGTTTAAGAACTCTGCGTGCTCACATGCGGGCACGCAGAGTTCTTCGTTTGCTCACCATATAAAACACTGGACTTGTTATCATCTAAAGACGCGCAGGACGGAGGTGCATTTTGAGAAGAGCCATGAAACGGCTTTTAGGATTAGGACTCCTTTTAACAGTTATTTCCATGATCACTTTCGCTGCTATGAATCTTCTCGGCGATCCTCTTTTCAATATTCTCGGACCGGTAGCTGAAGACGTTGACAACCCTGACAGCGTAAAACTCATAGAAGAAGCTAAAGAACAGTACTACTTAGACAAATCTCTTCCTGAACGCTATGTCCGATGGGCGGGTGATTTCGTCACTGGCGATTTTGGTGTCCGCTTTAGCGCAACCGGGCAACCTCCCGTAACCGATCTTATAAAAGAACGCTTCCCTCGGACATTGCAACTGATGCTCATGGCACAACTTATTGCTGTTGGACTTGCCATCCCATGGGCGGTTAATGCTGCCTCGCGCGCTAACTCAAAAACTGATAAAGCTTCAACCGTTACCGCGTTTGCTTTTGTTTCCCTTCCGAATTTCGCGCTAGCAATAATCCTTTTCTATGTATTCTCCATTCGGTTGGACTGGACGCCCGACGTGTATACGGCTACCGACCCCTTTTGGGGATTTACCCATGACCATAAATTAATGCAAATGCTCCTCCCAGCCTTGACCTTGGGCATGGGATCTGCTGCTGGTTATCAGCGACTCCTACGCACGGATTTAATTACCACACTCCAACAGGACTTCATCCTCATGGCTAGATCTAAAGGCGTGTCACGCAGGAAAGTCCTCTATAAGCATGCTCTCCGCCCTTCATTATTCTCACTTATTACGCTCGCAGCCATCAATATCGGTTACCTAATAGGTGGAGCTCTAGTTGTTGAAACTTTCTTCCGCATCCCAGGTTTAGGAACCGCGGTTGTGGAAGCGGTGTTGCGTGAAGATTTCCCTGTGGTACTTGCCATCGTAATGATCGTTGCTACAGCTTTCCTAGTCTTCAATTATTTAGCGGACCTGCTTTATGGAGTAATTGATCCACGTGTACGCGAAAAGGAAAATTATAAGGAATCTATTTTCTGTTCTTGGAAACGTCGGGTAGAACCAGTAGATGCGACCGTTGAGGCGCCCACATGACTACCTACGATGAGGAAACTCGGGACATGAACGAACCTGTTTCAGAAGACTCAACTGAGTTGGGGTCCCTTGATGCTTCTTTGGCGGTAGGAGTGGCGCCAAAGAAGCAACTTGGATTTGGATTCTGGTTGTCAACCTTTTGGGTTGTCTTAATTACACTTTTAGCAGTCCTAGCACCAATCCTCCCTATCAAAGACCCTACTGAAAATTACATTATTACTGAAACAACTGAGAATCTCCGAGGTGACCTCGTTGAGAAACCTGTCCAACCGCCGTACTCTCTTGATGGAAATCATTGGATGGGAACTGACAAGGACGCTAGAGATATGCTTAGCAGGTCCATCTTTGGGGCTCGAATATCTTTAGCAGTGGGATTCATTACCGCCTTATTTGGTTTGCTGGTTGGAGGGGCGCTCGGAATGCTTGCAGGATATTTCAAAGGTTGGGCAGATAAAATAATTAGTTCTATTTTCATTATTAGCCTCTCATTCCCGGGTCTCATTCTCGCCATTCTCGTAGTCGCGTTACTTGACCGTTCTCTGTGGACTGTTTCCATCACTATTGGAGTATTGGCTGTGGCACCCGTAGGCCGTTTAGCCCGCGCCCAAACTATTACTTTCGCCGAAAGGGAGTTCGTGATCGCAGCAGAAGCACTAGGCGCTAAACGTTCCCGCATAATTGTTCGCGAAATGCTCCCTAACGTCCTCATCCCCATGGCTACTCTTTCCATGCTTGTCGTAGCTATTGCAATTGTCGCTGAGGGCGCTCTTGCTTTCCTAGGACTGTCAGTTCAGAAATCAGCGACCTGGGGTAAGTTGATACTGATCGGATCAGATATTAACACACTTGAATCCGCACCTTGGATTGCGTTTGGACCGATTATCTTTCTTTTCTTCACTGTCGCTTCACTCAACTACATGAGTGACCGACTGCGAGACTTCTACGACGTTAGAGATGCTTATGACTTATACGACTGAAACTGAAGAACCTCTGCTGACCCTTGATGACTACCGGATTGGGTTCAAAACAGAACGGGGACTTGCCAAAGCCGTTGACGGAGTCTCCCTCACTCTCAAACGCGGGCAGACACTGGGGATCGTCGGCGAGTCTGGCTCAGGGAAAACCGTTCTCAATCGGGGCGTAATGGGGCTACTCGCCGCGAGAAACACGATAGAAAGTGGTTCTGCAAAATTTAATGGGCAGGAACTCGTTGGAGAAAATCGCCAATCATTTTGGGGAACCAAAATAGCGATGATTTTTCAGGATCCCATGACTTCACTCAACCCCGTGATGAAAGTCGGCAATCAGGTCATGGAACCCCTCAGACAACATAAGGGGCTTTCAAAATCTGAGGCAAAGCAACGCGTTGCTGAAATTTTCACTCTGGTTGGCATCCCCGAACCTACTAAACGACTCGATCAGTACCCCCACGAACTCTCTGGAGGGATGCGACAACGCGTGATGATCTCAATCGCGCTAGCCATAGAACCTGATCTCCTGATCGCTGACGAACCGACAACTTCACTCGATGTAACCGTGCAAAAATATATCCTAGATCTACTTACCCGTATACAAAAAGAACAAGGGATGTCCATGGTCCTAATTACACATGACCTCGGAGTTGCTCGAGGGCGCGCTGATGAGATCCTTGTCATGTACGGAGGGCATGTAATGGAACATGCCCCTACCGAAGAGTTATTTGAAAACATGATGCACCCTTATACGGCGGCGCTATTTTCATCGATACCTCATCTACATCATAAAAAACACACTCGGCTTAGTCCGATTCCAGGAACCCCCCCAGATATTGTTGATCCCCCAATTGGATGCAGGTTCGCCTCGCGATGCGCATACGCACAGGAAAGATGTTTAACCGAAACCCCCCCAATGACATATGACGGTGATCACCGATTCGCGTGCTACTTCCCTGTAAAAACTCCACAAGGGCAAGAAGCACTGGAGAAAAATCAGAAACGCGGACACACCGCCTCTGGCTTACAAATCCGGAAAGGCAAGGTGGCCTGATGGCAGGTTCAGGGACAGCACATTTGCGAACAGGTGATCCAAATATTCTTCTTTCAGTACAAAATCTTGTTGTTGAGTTCCCCGTAGCTCGCCGCACGAAAGTTCATGCTGTAACTGACTTAAGTTTTGACATAGCTGAAGGCGAAACCTTAGGAATTGTCGGAGAGTCTGGTTGCGGAAAATCAACTACTGCCAGGGCTGTAATCCAAATACCTAAGCCATCAAGTGGGTCCGTTGAATTTAACGGGGTTGACATCACCGAACTAAGTGGAGAAGAATTACGAAACATCCGTCCAGATATCCAAATGATTTTTCAGGATCCTATTAGCTCCCTGAACCCGCGGAGAACTGTTTTCGATATTGTTAGTGAAGGCATCAATATTTGGAGTAAATCCAACGAAGACTTAACCGAAGATCGTGTCGTTGAAATTATTCAGGCTGTGGGACTGGATGTTGAAGAAACATTAACGAAACGTCCGCATGAGTATTCTGGCGGCCAATGCCAGCGGATTTCCATTGCCCGAGCGCTAATCCTTGATCCTAAAATAATCATTTGCGACGAGCCAGTTTCCGCTTTGGATGTATCTGTACAAGCTCGCATTCTGAACATGCTTGAAGACATGAAAAGCCGGTATGGGTTGACTCTACTTTTTATCAGTCATGATCTATCTGTCGTAAAAAATGTTAGCGATCGAGTTGCCGTAATGTATTTAGGCAAGCTCTGCGAAATAGGAGATGGAGACCTACTCTACGAAGAACCTGCTCACCCCTACACTCGAATCTTACTCGCAGCCATTCCCGACCCCAACAATAAGCACAGTGGGAATCAAGATATTCTGGAAGGTGAACTCCCCTCTCCTATTAATCCTCCGAGCGGATGCCGGTTCCGTACTCGTTGTCCCAGAGCAACTGAGAAGTGCGCCGCTGAGGAACCTCAGATCAGCCAAATTAACGATCGGGATCATTGGGTGGCCTGTCATTTCCCTCACTTAGACGCCAAAGGCGCCAATTCATCAGATGAAATTCTTTGGCCCCCTGAGTAGCTTTTGATAACTCAAAGTTACTGCCCTATCTAGAGAAGGTCGCTTAGTCTACTAATCGTGTTTTGTTGATCATCGCCGGAGCCAAAAACAGTTGCTACAACCTGTGTCGCTCCTGCCTCTACATAACCTTGCAGTCCTTCAGCGACTTTCTCAAAGGATCCGATCAAGGCGATATCCCAGGAGTTCTCAAGACCTTCTCGGTCAAGCATTGCACGATATGAAGGAAGTTCACCGTAGAACCCGAAATATTCCGATGCCATTTTCTTAGCGTCATCAATGTCTTCAGTAATACACACTGGTACGGCAGTGACCACTTGCGGTTGAGGGCGCCCAGCTAATTCAGCGGCATTATTGATCGTTGGGCATACGTGATTCTGTATCGTAGTGGGACCAGTCATCCAAGTTGAGGTGCCATCGGCAACTCGACCAACCAGCTTAAGCATCTGAGGTCCAAGAGCAGCCACAAGTACTGGTGGCGGATCTGCAGGCACCCCAATGTCTCCGCGACTAGTGAGATGTTTCCCTGAATGTGAGATCGAACCCTCATGGAGTAAGGCCATCAAGATCTTAAGATAATCGCTCATATGTCCAACGGGTCCATCAAATGAGATTCCCCACATACCTTCTACAACAGGTTTGTGTGACAAACCTATTCCAAGGTCAAGTCGGCCGCCGGTCACCTGATTAACTGTTAATGCCTGCTGAGCTAACATCATAGGGTGTCGCGGGTAAGTAGGGACGACAGCGGTTCCAAGTCGTATCTCTGGCACTTCGGTGGCTATAACAGCAAGCGCCGTCAATGCATCGAGGTCAAATATCTGCGGGGTCCAGAAGGATCCGAAACCGTGATCTTGAGCTGATGCGACCTGTGTTTTCAGGTCCTCAACTGTATTTGCCGAACCGAATATACCTAATTCCATAATGTCACCCTCCTAAGGCAGTTTGCCTCAATGATTTTATCTAACTTTATCTAACTTTATCTAACTAAAATAACCATCGCAGGACAGGGAAAAAGAAGTAAACCCCATACCGGCACATGCCAAAATTCCGGACAGTGGAAAGCCTTTCATACGCCGGCTCACAAAGAGTCTTCTAACTGCAGTTTCTCTCGCAGTTCACGCTTTAGGAACTTTCCGCTCGCATTTCGCGGAAGTGGTGACTCTGTAAACCATATGAATCTAGGAATTTTATGTTTTGCCATTCGACTACTTAGGAAAGATCTAAGTTCATCTGCAGTCAACGTAACATCATTTATTAAATGGACTGCAGCTCCCACTTCTTCACCTAATCGGTCGTCAAGGACACCGAAGACGGAAACTTCGCCCACTGAACTATGTTCAAAAATAACAGATTCAACTTCTGCGCAATAGATATTTTCTCCTCCTCGAAGAACCATGTCTTTCTTACGGTCAACAATATAGATAAAGCCTTCGTCGTCGATTCTTGCTATATCGCCGGTATGTAACCAACCATTGGTAATGGTTTCAGATGTCGCTTCGGGTCGATTCAAATATCCTCGGATTACTTGGGCTCCACGGACCCATAACTCCCCTAGTTCTCCACTCTCAACGGGGATTCCCTCGTCATCAAAACATTGTGCTTCAAAGCAAGGCATTGCTGGACCAGCGCTTTCAGGTTTATCTAGAAAGAAGTCGGCTGCAATAGCAGTGATTATCCCACTCGTTTCGGTCATCCCATAACCAGTACTCGGGCGGGCAGTTGCAACTGTTGTTTCTATTTTCTCCACGAGATCTGGTTGGAGTTGCGCCCCTCCACCACCAACGGATTTCAAAGATGACGTATCTGTTGAAGAAAAATTAGGGTGAGAAATTAACTCTCTAGACATTACCGGGACACCGCTCATTGTTGTTATCTTCTCAGACTCAATAAGTGTCAATGCCTTACCCGGGTCCCATTTATACATGTGAACAAGTTTCCCTCCAGCCATGGTCATAGAGTGAGCGACACAATTGTTAGCAGTAACATGAAATAGTGGAGTAATTACAAGCGCTGAAGGCTGTTGAACCTTTCTTTCCCGCTGAGGTTCGCTACTACTTTCTCCGACTAAAGAAGAGGCTTTAGCTTGAACGATGTTCGCAAAAGCGAGACTCATGGCATTAGCAACACATCCGCGATGCGTTAACTGTGCTCCTTTGGGTCTACCAGTGGTTCCGGATGTATAAAAAATACAAGCATCAGTATCTGGGTGTATTGTCATTTCCGGCAGTTCGGTTTTCCCGTCAACTACTGAATCCCAGTGGGTGACTCGGGGGTCAGAATTTTGTGCTCTGACAGCGATGATCCGAATTGATTCGCTCATTTCTGAAAGAGTGGGCAACTGAGCTAGACGCTCTTCGTCAACAATGATTGCTTTCGGGGTTGCGTCTTCTATTGCGTAAGCCAATTCAGGGGTCGCCCACCACGCATTCATACCTACACATGCCACTCCAATGCTCACACATGCCCAATACCCAATCATCCACTCTGGGTAGTTTCGCATTGCAATCGCTACTCTATCCCCCGATGTCACGCCCTGACTGAGAAGCCAATTAGCCACATTTGCTACCTGCTGGTGAGCTTCGGTGTACGTGATACGTTCTTCTTCATATACGAGATAATCGCGGTCATCGAAATGTTTACTCGCCAACCAAAGTTCCCGTAGAGAAGGGACTTGATTTTTGTAAGAAAGAATCTTTTCGCCTTCAACTACTACTTCTTCTAGTTCGAACGGGGATCCTTTCGCTGTGAGTTCTTCCCATGCTTGTCTTAACTCTTGATACACGCTTTCTCCATAAATCGTTGTTGAATCTAGGCTAGGTTAGATTTCAAATAGGTCATAACTGCCAGGCCGGTATCTTTGAATACACTGGCAATAAGAATTTAGGTTCCCTTCCGTCTAGAATAAATTTGAACAGGTGTGCGAGGAGAGATCGTGGGAACAGAAGAAAGTTCGAATCTTAATCCAAAAGAGACGTGGCAATTAAAGTTTGAGAAGGCCAAGTTAAGAGACATACCTTTTGAAACAATGTCAGGGGTCCCTGTTGAACCTGTTTACGGCGAGGACCTTTTCCCAGGTCAATACCCATACACCAGGGGTATTTACCCCTCTATGTACCGTTCAAGATTATGGACCATGAGAATGTTCGCTGGGTTTGGAACTGCTGAAGACACAAATATGCGCTTTAAAGAACTCCTAAGGAACGGAGGTACAGGCCTATCAACAGCTTTTGACATGCCCACACTTATGGGACGGGACTCTGACAGCGAATGGTCTCTTGGTGAAGTAGGAAGAGCAGGAGTCGCAATAGATACCTTGTCAGACATGGAGGACCTTTTCGCAGACATTGATCTCTCAAAAGTTTCTACTTCAATGACTATCAATGGACCCGCAGCAACATTGCTTGCTATGTATGTTGCAATCGCTGAAAAAAATAGTGTTAGTCCTGATCAACTCGCTGGAACTATCCAAAACGATATCTTGAAAGAGTACCAAGCGCAGAAGGAGTACATCTACCCTCCTCGACCGTCAATGCGAATAGTTACCGACATGGTGAAATACACAACGGCCGAAATGCCCAAGTGGCACCCTATCTCTATCTCCGGTTACCACATCCGAGAGGCTGGAAGTACCGCGGCTCAAGAGCTTGCGTTTACTCTGGCAAATGGATTTGCCTATGTTGAAGCAGCAATTGCTGCTGGGCAAAACGTAGACGAATTTGGAAGAAGATTGAGTTTCTTTTTTAATAGCCACAGTGACTTCTTTGAAGAAATAGGAAAGTTTCGAGCGGCACGGAGAATATGGGCACGTTGGATGAAGGAACGCTATGGGGCGACCGATGAGAGGGCAATGTTCTGCAGGTTCCACACGCAGACCGCTGGCGTGTCTCTAACGGCGCAACAACCTGAGATAAACATAGCTAGGGTCGGGATTCAAGCACTAGCAGCAGCTTTAGGTGGCACACAGTCTTTACATACAGATAGCTTTGATGAGGCTTTAGCCCTTCCAAGCGAAGAAGCAGCACGTATAGCGCTAAGAACACAGCAGATTGTGGCTCATGAAACTGGCGTTACGAACGTTGCTGACCCCCTAGGTGGAGCTCCATACGTAGAATGGATGACAGATGAAATGGAACGACAAGCAGAAGCTATTTTCGCACATTTAGAAGATATCGGAAACGGTTCAATCCTTGAAGGCACATTTGCCGGCATCGAGAATGGCTATTTTGTCGGCGAAATCGCTGATGCTGCGTACCGATTTGAACGAGAAGTCAACGCGGGAAGACGAATAATCGTAGGTGTGAATGACTTCACCGAAGGCGATAACCCTGAAGACCGTAATCTTTTGCGGATAGGAGCCGAAACAGAGGAATACCAGTTGAAGAGACTTCAGGATGTGAAGTCAAAACGTAACCAATCTCAAGTAGATGCCGCACTCATGGTTGTTACAGAAGTTGCATCTGACGCAACTAGAAACCTTATGCCAGCAATAATTGATGCAGTGAAAACTTACGCAACTGAAGAAGAAATAGCTGGCGCTATGGAAACAGTCTTCGGAACATACGTTGAAAGGGCAATAGTTTGACTCTTTCAAGAATCCCAAAGGAGAATCGCATAAATGCGTAACCGTCAATACAGAGTTATTCTTGCAAAATTAGGCCTAGATGGTCATGACAGAGGTATCAAAGTGGTCGCTCGGATCCTTAGAGATGCAGGGATGGAAGTCATTTACTTAGGGCTTCGACAAACGACTGGCAGTATTGTTGCAGCTGCTGAAGAGGAAGATGCCGATGCGATAGGCTTATCAATGCATAATGCTGGGCACCTCACTCTTGGACCAAAGATGACTGACGCTCTGCAAGAAGCTGGCTTGGACATTCCACTGGTGATCGGAGGGATTGTCCCTGACGAGGACGTTGAGGAACTGATTAACTCTGGGGTTGCGGCTGTATTAGGACCAGGTGCTTCAGCTGAGGAGGTTGTTTCCACTGTCAGTGCTGCCATCTCTGCTCGAGATCAAGCGTGAATTCTTCCCAAGAACCCATCCCTCAGCTTTTTAAGAGTGCGTTATCTGGTGAGAGAAGGAGTTTGGGAAAGCTATTAACTGTCATAGAACGCGGAGGTGAAACAGCGGATACTGTTGCTGGGCTCGCCCACCAAAAAGCGGGAAGTGCGCATGTAGTTGGTGTTACAGGAGCTCCAGGATCAGGAAAATCAACATTAACAGGAAGGCTTATTGATTTATTTTCAAAGACTGGCTATAAAACCGCCGTCCTCGCAGTTGACCCTTCTTCTCCTTTAACTGGAGGAGCTATTCTTGGTGACCGAATCAGAATGGATGATTTAGCAGGTGAAGATTGCTTTATTCGTTCCATGGCTACACGAGGCCACTCAGGAGGTTTGGCTCTAGCGGTTCCGGCAGCAATTCAAATCTTTGACGCTGTTGGATACAACCCCGTGATTATTGAAACGGTCGGTGTGGGCCAAGTTGAAGTAGATGTCGCAGGAACAGCTGACACTACAGTTGTTGTGGTAACACCTGGGATGGGAGATGCTGTACAGGCAAATAAAGCGGGGCTCCTTGAAGTCGCTGACATTTTTGTTGTTAACAAAGCAGATAGACCTGGGGCGAATGATGCCAGAAGGGATCTAGAACTGATGCTTGATCTGGGGCACGTTTCCGGTTTAGAAGAAAAAACCGGTTACCGACCCCCCATTATCATGGCTAACTCTCTAGAAGGAACAGGTTCTGAAGAAACTTTAAAAGCAATTAAGGGCCACGCTGAGCACCTTAAGAAATCTGGATCTATCAAGATCCGACAGAAACAACGGATACTGATGGAAATACAGAATCGTATTGAAATACTAATTGGTTCTAACGCTAAAGAAGTTCTTGAAACCGATCTTGGTATAGCAAATATTGAAGCCGTCCTTAACCGTGTAATCTCTCCGGCGGAAGCAGCTAAATTGATCGTAAATTCGATTCTTAACGATTAGGGGCCTCTATCCCGTCCTCGGCAGGTACGACACGTCCGCCTGAACGAACAACAACTGATGCTTCTGCGCCATCTTCAAATTGCAAAACTACTTTTCTATGGTTAAGTCCCCAAACCAGATAATCTGAACCCAGGATCTGCCCCTTCCACGAGCCAATATTTAAAACTTCGTCTTTATCCACCGATAGAGAAAGAAAACCTAAGAAATTCCCTGAATCAAACACCTTTACATCGTGAACACATTCACCCTCTGAGTCAGAACTCACCTATCTCCCCGATCCAACGAAACTAAGTAACTTCATTATCACATGATGACACGCTCACAAAGCCCAGTCAGTTTCCTACCAGATTAGGAACAAAGAAATTATTGCTTCAACGAGTCGGGGTACGAGTCGTGTGGGTAGCATCAGTAAAGAACTAGTTTCTATTTATTAGTTTTTAGAAAGGGATCTATGAGTGAATACTCTCCTCCATTAGACGATATGAAATTCGCGCTTAAGGAAGTTGTTGATGTTGCCTCTCTAGCTAATTTCCCACCTTTCTCTGATATCGGCCTTGAATCCCTTGATGATATTCTTGACGAAGCTAGTCGGTTCTTCAATGAGGTAATCTCCCCAACAAATAGAACAGGAGACTTGGAAGGAAGTTCACTAAACCAAGATGGCTCCGTATCCACCCCTACCGGCTTTAAAGAGGCATACGCCCAATATGTTGATGCGGGCTGGGGCGCGATTAGTTTCGACCCCGAATACGGTGGTGGAGGGTTCCCGTGGCTAGTCGGAATCGCTGTAACCGAGATGCTTACAGCAGCCAACATGGCGCTTTCGCTGAACCCTATGCTGACGCAAGGGTCTATACATGCGCTTTCAGCACATGGAGATTCAGACCAGAAATTGGCTTGGTTGCCGAAATTAATTACCGGTGAATGGGCAGGGACGATGAATCTCACCGAACCGCAAGCAGGATCTGATGTTGGGGCTCTCACAACGAGAGCAGAGTTGCAACAAGATGGAACATACCTTATTAGCGGCCAAAAAATATTCATCACTTGGGGTGAACACGATCTAACCGAAAATATTATTCACCTTGTCTTAGCTAGAACACCTGATGCTCCCGTTGGAACGAAAGGTATCAGCCTCTTCGTAGTCCCGAAATTCATTGTGAATGATGATGGCAGTTTGGGCGAAGAAAACGACGTGAAATGTCTTTCCATTGAACACAAACTTGGTATCCACGCGTCGCCTACCTGCGTTTTGCAATTTGGAGACAATGGAGGGGCAAAGGGTTACCTAGTAGGCGATGAGAATTCTGGAATGCGATACATGTTCACCATGATGAACCAAGCACGTCTTGCCGTTGGTTTAGAAGGACTAGCTGTTGCTGACCGTGCATATCAACAAGCTTTAGAGTACGCCTTGGAAAGACGCCAAGGAAGGCATGCCGACACTCCAAAGGGAGAATCTGCCTTAATAATTGAGCACCCTGATGTGCGCCGAATGTTGATGACAATGAAAGCCTACATTGAGGCTATGCGGTGCTTGGTCTACCTGAACGCAAAAGCCATTGACATCGCCCACAATCACCCAGACGAATCTGAGCGAGAGCAAGGAAGAGAATTAACTGATCTTCTAACTCCTCTTTCGAAAGGCTGGTGCACGGATCTAGGTAATGAGATGACAAGTTTGGGAATCCAGATTCATGGAGGAATGGGCTTTGTTGAGGAAACAGGAGCAGCTCAACATTACCGAGATATCAGAATTGCCGGGATTTATGAAGGCACTAATGGGATTCAAGCAATTGACCTTGTTGGTCGTAAATTAAGTATGCGCAACGGTGAAGTCGTCTTTGAACTACTTACCCAAATTGATGAAACTGTAACGGCTCTCATGGAAAATGATTTAGAAGAAATCGGAGAGCCTCTAAAGGCAGCGAATGAAAGCCTCAAATTAGCTAGCGAATGGCTTTTACAAAACGGGGGCGGAAGCACTGATGAAGGACTTGCAGGTGCAACCCCTTACCTGCGCATGTTCGGAACAACTGTGGGTGGTTGGCTTATGGCTAAATCAGCCCTTGCCGCTCAGAAACTACTTTCAGACAATTCAGGAAAAGAGGATTTCTGCCTTGCAAAAATTGAAACTGCGAAATTCTTTGGCCAACAGCTGCTGCCACAGGTAACTGGACTGTTATCCTCTGCTACAAGTGGGGCGAGTTCGCTTTTCGCGATCTCGCCTGAAACCCTCCGGAGGTAAAAATGGGTGAAACGAGTGAAATTGTTGTTCTAGCGGATAAAGCAACCGTAGTGAAGGGATCTTGGGTAGAGGGCGAACCTTACGTAACCCCTGAAGATCTTGAGACTGTCCTAGGGTGGCAAGTCAAACCTGAAGGCCTCTGCAAAAATGATGCGTGTATCCCCATTGGAAATAGCATTAATTTCGGCGAAGGCGACTACTTAAATCTCGAAGAGGCAGCTACCCTCGTTGGCCATCCCAGCCTTTCTGCACCTGAGGTTGGCATGATTACAATTGGCCAAGCACACGATGTGCGGTCAAAAGCATTGAAAGACCGAGTTGCCCCGAATTTCACGCTTTCTGATATCTCAGGAGTTGACCGATCCATGTCGGACTGGACTGGGAAAAAGCGTCTCCTTGTAGCATTTTCTAGCTGGTGAGGGTGCGCATTTGACCTGCCAGGTTGGCAGGAACTCCACGAAGAACTTTCCGATCAAGATTTCATGGTCATAGCAGTAGCTATAGACGAAAACATAGAAGCTATACAGGAACTATCAAAAGGCACTACCTATCCGGTTCTTATGGACAAAGACCATATTCTTACTGAGCTATACGCAATAAGTAATGTCCCTTCCGTAATTTGGGTAGATGAAACAGGAATGATTTCTCGGCCTGCAGCAAGTGAATTTGGAACCGACACTTTTACAGAAATAACTGGCGTTAGCCGAGAAACTCATATGCAACAGGTCCGAGACTGGGTGCATGATGGCGCTCTACCAGAAGATGCTTCCTATGTTGTTCCTGATCTATCTGAAGAGGAAATTCAAGCCAGACTTCATTTCAGGCTCGCAGTTCATCTAAGGCGAGAAAACCAACTAAGCGAAGCGGACATACATTTTGATAAAGCAGCCGAACTTGCTCCACTTGATTTCACTATTGTTCGGGCGAGCATGCCTTTGCGTGGTGGAGATCCATTTGGTGAAGAATTCTTTGAGCTGTATCAGAAATACCAAGATGCTGGTTCCCCGTTCCATGGAATTCCAAGAACCACAGCCTAGGCCTACTAATGGTGCATCCCATCAATAGGGATTACGCGCTGACTTACTTCTGAAAGTTTCCCCTCTAAGATTTCGAATGAAATAACTTTTTCTGCGCGGTGCTGGCCAGATTGCATTTTCCCGCTCACAATATCAATCTCTAATCCTTCAATCACAGGGACCAGCGCTATCGCTCGGAATCCCTTATCAGTTCCGGGGCTAGGGCGTTTGGTCTCAGTAATTAAATACCCTGACTGCCAAACCCATTCTTCATTGATACTTACGAAACGGCAACGATGATTTGCTGGATTTCTTGAAATCAGAGCTCCGGGGCAAATAATTAATTGGCCTTCGATCCACGGCATTACCCCTAACCCTGATCGTCCAAACCCTATTTCAAATGCCTGTTTTATGATGGCATCGTGGTCACCAGATTGAATAGCCCTACGCCTAACCTCATTTTGCATTTCTATCTGCAATTGACTTAACTCTTTATCGCTTAGTTCTTGAATGAAAAATGACCACATAGCTGAGTCGGATAAAGACATGGGGCTGCTTTGTTCCTCTGATGAGTCATCCATATGCACATTCTGCCACTACCCTGTGCCATTTCGTGCAATACTTCCATAGACATGATTTCTCTAATCACTTTAAATTTGAAAGAATAGCCAAAGAAGGGAGAGCTATGAATCTTTGGCCTAAGGATTGGGATAGACATGGTGATGAACTTCAAAAATTACTAAAAGAGTTTCAATCCTCTCCTGTTGAAACCAGTAATGATTCGACAAGTCCATCTCTTTCAGCAGCAGGTTACGTCAATCAGATACGAGAAAACCTTGCCACGGCTCCGGTTGCTCTAGATGAGCACGTTGAAGAGATTGAAATAAATGGCGTTCCTTGTCGCGTAATGATTCCAAATACAAAGTCTCAGGGAGTGTACTTACACTTTCATGGGGGTGGAATGGTTACTGGGAGTGCCTCTATAGCGGATGTAGAGAACCGTCACTTATCTAATGCGTTTGATCTATCGGTAGTTTCAGTTGATTACCGGCTCGCTCCAGAGTTCCCATTCCCGGCAGGTCCTGATGATTGTTTCGCTGTAGCCACATGGTTATTGGAAAATAGTGTAGCCAAATTCGGAACTGAGAATTTATTGATCGGTGGAGAATCAGCTGGAGCTTACCTCGCCGCGTTGACATTGCTTCGGGTAAAAGAATCAGGGGGTGCCGCAGCAGTAAATCGATTTCTAGGAGCAAATCTTGTCTTTGGTGTTTTTGATTGGAGCCAATCACCGTCTCAGCTTGGGAAGCGTCCAATTACTGATGATTTTGATGTTCTATCCCCAGAAATAATTGAGCTTATGGTGGAATTGTATCTTCCGGGGATGGGCTTAGAAGACCGTCGTGATCCTTCTGTTTCTCCTACATATGCTGATTTGAGGGAACTTGTGCCAGCATATTTCTGTGTTGGTTCTTCTGATCACCTGCTTGATGACACATTGTTTCTAGCAAATCGGTGGCGCGTCGCTGGGAATAGTTGCGAAATTGATATTTTTCCAAGAGCACCCCATGCCTTCACTTGGTTCCCTTCCCCGTACATAGAGTTGTTCATGGAACGGCGAGACGCGTGGTTTTCAGAAATCCTTGCTTAAGAGAGTTACCTTGAATCTGGTTTCACTTCTGAGAAATCCTTCACATCCCTTAAAGCTGGGAAAAATCGCCACCAGATTACAACTACTGCCAATGTCCCGACTCCTCCGAAGAGGATTGCTCCAACGAGTCCGAATGCCGCTGCAGTTAAACCAGACTCTACTGCACCTAGTTCATTTGAGGCGCCAATGAAAACCCCTTCTACTGCTAATACTCTTCCCCGCATTTGTTCTGGGGTGGCTAATGGGACAAGACTTGCACGTATATATACCGACACTGCATCTGCTCCGGAGAGAACCATCAGAGCTATGAAAGCAATAACGAAATTGGTTGATAGACCAAGAACAATTGTTCCGCAGCCAAAAACAGCTACGGCTGTAAGTAACGATTTTCCAATATGGCTCCTAAGTGGCCGCACCGAAAGGGTTACCGCAACTACAGTAGCTCCTATCCCAACGCCAGCACGTAGCCAACCTAGGCCGACCGCTCCGACACCAAGTCGATCCTCAGCAATAGCAGGAAGCAGTGCTACAGCGCCTCCGAAAAGAACAGCTACAAGATCGAGGGAGATCGCTCCATAAAGAACTGGGCTTTTCTTAATAAATCTAAGCCCTTCGAGAGCGTCACGAAATGCTTGCCTGCCACCGGTTGTTCCCAACTTCTTTATTGCTGAAGATCCAACTGTTAATAAAAGCAGATTTGCTACTAAGTAAGAAGAGACTGCAGCTAGGTACGGAAATGCCGGTCCTGTGACAAATATGAAACCAAATAAAGCAGGTCCTACGATTATGCCTGCTTGAAATGAAACCGACTTTAAAGCAACGACTCGTTCAACGACATCATCTGGAGCCCAATCAATCGGCAGAGCTCGGCTAGCTGGCATAGCGAAAGCTCTTGCGATACCAAAAAGACCTATTAAACCAAAGATTGGCAATACCGAACTCGGCTCTGAAGCCACATATAGAAACAAGAGGAACGATGTAATCGCTTCAGCAAACAAAGCGATGCTAAAGACCTTTCGCCTGTCAAACCGGTCTGCGACTGGTCCCGTGAACGGAGACAATAAAGCTAGTGGTAGAAACTCTGCAAGGCCTAGCAAACCTAGATTTAACTCGCTGCCGGTCATATCGTAAACCTGTTTCCCGACAATCGTTATTTGCCCTACTGTTGCGAGAGCAGTGAAGAATGAAGCTGTTAAAAGTATTTTTACTTTTTGGGGGACTTCCCCGATAGTTTCTCCAGTTTCGGGCACCGTTATTGATCCTGTTCCGATTGAACAATCTCATCGGATTCCCTCATAGCAGCAGCGTAAATGCCTTTACTCATCAAACTACTTTCGCTAGATCTTCTCAAACGGTAGATTTCAGATCGCGCCCCATGGACTGTTTTGTCATCTGGTGCGGCTTCTGCGGCAAATTCAATTAAGTGGCATGCAAGTCTAAGGTCTCCTGTTGATGCTAAAACTTGTGCGCGCTCAACGAGTTTCTCAACTCCTCCGGTAAGAAATGCGAGTTCTTCTGCTAGGACTCTTTGCGGTGATGGCTTCAATGAAGCAGGGTCAGCGTCCCACCAACCTCCATACATCCGCCAGATGTTGCGAACGACGAATTCAGGTTCATCGTAGAGTGGTTGCAACCAGGGAAGTTCCAGCATCTCCTTGTCAACTTTGACCTCGTGAACAATATTGTTTAACTGCTCGCCTCTGTTCATCAACTCTAAAGTGTCAGCAACTAATTTTTCTAATACTTCGGCTATGTCACCAAGAACACGATTTATTCGTTTATTTCCCGAAATTGGCAACCCATGAGCAGGTAGAAGAAGTTCAGCACCGTGAGTCATCATTTGTCGAAGAGAAGCCGCCCATTCAAGAGGGTAACGTTGAACTTTTTGAGGGTTCCCCGCATTAGGGAAGACCCAAATGACTAGATCTCCGGTAACCAAAGTTTTTTTGGAAGGAATCCAAGCCCAGGTGTGATCATCGGTTTCGCCCTTACCATGTTTAAATTCAATGTCGAGACCTCCCACTGATAATGTCATTTCATCCTGGTATACGACATCTGGCCAGGCAGTTCCCTCTGGGACAAACAACTGTGAATTTGATGTCAACCCCATCCCATGTTTGGGCGATACGCCTCCAAACTGCCTTCTATTTATGAGCGTATTCCAGTTATTTGTCTGTTGGTAACGGCGAAGTCGATGTGGCACATTTTCGTGTCCGAAAACTGTCGGGTGGCGGTATCCGCGTTTCTCCGCATCAGCTACGATTGCGCCAGAGCCACCGACATGATCTAAGTGCCCATGAGTGTAAACCAAAGAGTGGATCTGATCTTTTCTCCATTCACGCAATGAGTCTATGACTGCTAAGCCACTTGACTCTCCGCTCGCATCAAATGAAACAAGTCCGTCATCTGTTTGGAAAACGATCATATGGCTGAAAGATTCGATTACGGCAATGTCGTCAGTAATCACGCTTAACTGATTCGTGACCCTATTAGTGGGCTCATGAGCTATGGCTTCGTCAATGACTTTTGAAGAAAGTTCAACTGGGTCTTCAGTACGTATTGATTCCGAATTTCGCGGTTTAGGATGTAGCGACATTTATTGCTTCATTTCCGGTTGAATTCTGCTTTTCCGGGTCCATGTTCTATGAAACTTTGCACTCCAACTAATCGATCTTCTGTTTCAAAACAATCTCCAAATGCGTCAGCTTCAACTTCAACAGCTTCTCTTAAAGGCATTGAAAGGCCTTGCATCATTGCTCGTTTGATGAATTGTTGAGATTTTGGTCCCTTCGCATATTCTTCTGCTTTTTCAATTGCTTTCGGATAGCACTCCTCGTCAGCAAAAACCGCTGAGACAAGTCCAATGTCTTCAGCTTCTTGCGCCTTGACCTGCCGGCCAGAGTAATTTATTTCTTTAGCTTTCGTGATCCCAACTAAACGCATTAAACGCTGAGTTCCACCAGCTCCAGGGAGGATACCTAAGAGAACTTCAGGTTGACCAAAAACCGCGCTCTCTCCTGCAAAACGGAAATCAGTTGCCATAGCTAGTTCACAACCTCCCCCAAGGGCATACCCATTTACTGCACTGATAGTAATTTGAGGAAGATTTTCTAATGCTAATAAGGCGTTGTGGAGATTCATTGAGAATTCAACTGCCTCCTTCTTATCTTTAATAGTTGGGAATTCTTTAATATCTGCTCCAGCTGCAAAGATCTTCGGGCCACCCCACACAACGACTGCTCCAACGGCTTCGTTCGTCGACAAGTTTCGTGCGGCTTCGTGCAATTCTGCGGTCAATTGCATGCTAATTGCATTCATTGGTGGGCGGTCAATCCTTATCGTCGCAACCTCGGTCTTCCCATCAATTTCAATATTTACAAATTCTCCCATCTTGATCTCCTTTGTCCATTTGTGCGGCATTGCGAGAATAGCTTAACAACCATCCGGTTACTATCTTATTCCTATTGACGCGCTTGCATCATGGCTAACGGTCTATTGGTTGTCACTGAATCAACCTTTGCGGCAAACAGGGAATTCATCTCTTTTTCTTCGTCAACAGTGAATACCCAAAGTTCAAGACCAATTTCGTGAACATTTCTAATTATTCTGTCAGTCAGGAACCGGTAATTAGTGTTTATACCAATAACCGTTGGGTGGTTCTTGAAGGATCTGAATCGAAAACGGATGTAGAATTTATCAAGGAGTCGAAGCCGTAACACAATGCGGTCAATCTTGGAGAGATTAACTAGCACGTTTATGCCGGGATAGTCAACTATAATTTTTTTGACATTTCTCACGGTCAATCCCGAAAAGATCACCTTCTCTTGGATCTTCAATCCTTTAATCTTTTCAACTAAATTTTTATTGGGCAAGCCCGCTTTAAGGTCTAAGTTCCATTTCGTGTGAGGAGAATGTTCGGTCAGTAATTCTTCTACCAAGGGGATCCGCTCATCCGATGAATTCCCATGTGGGGACTTAACTTTTAAAGTTTTCAAAATATCCCAGTTGGTTTCGGATACTTTCCCTCTTCCCGATGTCATCTCATCTAGCTCTGGGCCGTGAAATGCTACTGAACGCCCATCTTTCGTTGTTGAAACATCAATTTCAATGACATCGCACCCAAGTTCAATCGCTGACACAACTGAGGCTTTAGTATTTTCGGGAAACTCCGATGAATTGCCCTTGTGAGCAATAATCTGATGCTTGCTAGTCGCCCATTGACCCATGAAACCTAGATTAACCAAAGATCCTCTGCATGGATGACCTTCCCACAATTCCTTCCTCTACATGCTTCTCTTCTCGCCTTATCAAATCAAGACGGGTAAATAACCGCAAGGTGTCAATTCCTCTCCTAATCTAGACAAAGGAGGGCGAACATGACTGATCAAAACCTACAACACGATATTGATACTGCATTAGTTGAGAACCCTCAAACCCTATGGGGTTCTCGGTTGATCAAACGATCTTTGTTTGACGCTGATGGAAGCACCCTTGGATCTATCCAAGACCTTCTCCTTGTCCCTTCAGCAACCGGTAATAAACTTTACCTTCGTGGATTTCTTGCCTTGGTTAATAGAAGGCTTATTTTCGTTCATGAAGCTCGAGTAGATGCAGTTGACAGAGACGGGTTGCACCTTCGCGGCGGGACTCTTGACCTCAGGTTATTCAAACGGCGACCTGGCGAATTTCTCCTCAGTGAAGATGTCTACGGGGCAGAAACAGACGGGGAGATCGTAAGAGATGTTGGGTTCAGCGAAAGCGGTCTCAACGATGGGAAATGGCTAACGAATCAAGTTGCGTTTGCTTCAGGGGGGAGACTAAGAAGGAAAAGCCTTGAAATAACTGGGTGGGGGAACATTGCCGACACCTTCAGTTCCGACCCAGTATCAGGAGATCTGGCCCGATTGAGAGAACTTCACAAAGCTGATGCAGCGGAAGCGATCCAAGCAATTCCTGAAGATCGCCGCTCTGAATTGACCGCAGCTCTTGAGGCTAGCCGTTTAGCTGACTTGCTTGAGGAACTGCCTGAAAGTGAACAAGCCGAAATTCTCAACCAACTTGATACAGCTGACGCAATTGAAGTTCTAGAAGAGATGGAGATTGACGATGAAATTGACCTACTCAAAGAACTTGAACCTGCACAAAGAGAAACACTACTCGCTCAAATGGATCCAGATATTGTTCGTCAGATTCGGTCTCTACTGAGCTACAACGAAGATTCGGCAGGAGGGATGATGACTCCTGAAGCTATTGTTTTAACACCTGAATCCAGTGTCGCTGATGCCATCGCTCGACTCCGAGATACTGATCTCCCCCCAGCTATTTCAGTTCGTTTGTTCGTAGCAGAATCCCCTACTCAGGCGCCGACAGGTAAGTTCCTCGGAAGTGTGACACTCCCTCGACTACTTCGTGAACCACCTACCTCTTTAGTAGGAGATTGTATTGATCGAGATGGACCGACGTTACAGCCCAACACCTCGGAAAGCGAAGTAGCGGCGCTACTGGCCCGTTATGACCTTTTAGCTGTAGCCGTGGTTGACTCATTACACCGACTAGTTGGTGTCGTAACTGTTGATGATGTCATCATCCGTCTCACTGAAGGAGTCCCGTCATGAAAATTCGCGATGAAGCAGTTACTACCCCTGAGATAGTAGGCCGTTCTATAAGCTCAAACTATGATCGAGATACTGTCGGAAGATGGTCAGAAGCTGTAGCCCGATTCATGGGTGGCGGGAAATTCCTCATTATCCAAACACTTGTAGTTATCGCTTGGATCACTTTGAATGCGATAGCTGGATCTAAGGGGCTATGGGATGAGTACCCGTTTATCCTCCTTAACCTTCTCTTTAGTATTGAAGCTGCATACGCCGCCCCTCTTATCCTTCTAGCACAGCATCGTCAAGACGCAAGAGATCGAGCTTTAGCCGAGAGAGACAGAGAGGCAAACAGTCGCATTCTCTCTGATAGCGAATTCCTTACTAGAGAGCTCGCAGCTATTCGTCTCCGTTTAGATGACATAGCTAGTGCATCAGAACTTGAGAGCCTAATCGAAGAAGTCAAATCTCAAGCCAATCCAAACAATGACCCTAAACCTTAACGTCTGAATTTTCTGAATCGCTTTTTTTCGCTATCCTAGAAACATAGGAGACCACGTGATTGAAATCCCTAAGATTATTTCAGTAGATGACCATGTCGTTGAACCACCGGATTTATGGGTTGAGCGACTCCCCTCTAAATATAAAGATCGAGGCCCTCGCGTAGAACGAGACAAGGCTATTTTCAATTTTGAAGGAGGTATCTTCTCCTACGAAAAAGGTGTCAAAGACGGGGAAGATTGTGATTGGTGGATTTACGATGACCTCGTTTACCCGTTTCCCAAACTCTCAGCAGCTGTGGGGTTTGAGAATCTTGATGTCACCCCAGTGACTTTTGACCAAATCAAACCTGGATGCTGGAAACAAAAAGAACGGCTTCAAGACATGGACGCTAACCATGTCGAAGCGTCAATCAACTTCCCCAATGTCCTCCCTAGATTCTGCGGGCAAGCCTTCTTAGAACGCGAGGATAAAGACTTAGCTCTTCTTTGCGTCAAAGCATACAACGATTGGATGATTGACGAATGGTGCAGCGGTGAAGGGAAAGGTCGTCTTATTCCCATGACAATAGTCCCACTTTGGGACCCCATCCTTGCAGCTGAAGAGATCCATAGATGCGCTAACAAAGGAAGCCATGCTATAGCTTTTACGGAGAACCCTCACCCACTCGGACTCCCGTCAATACATTCTCCAGACCGTCACTGGGACCCCGTGCTTCAAGCATGTTCTGATACGGAAACAATCCTCAACATGCATATTGGTTCCAGTTCCAAAATGCCTTCAACTTCACCTGACGCTCCTTTCGCTGTTAGTTCAACGCTCACATTCTCTAACGCTATGGGATCATTCTGTGACTACATTCTTTCAGGTGTATTTGACCGGTTCCCAGATCTCACTATTGCTTTCGCTGAAGGACAGATCGGTTGGATGCCCTACGTTATTGAACGAATGGATAAATTGTGGGAAGAAAGGGACAATTCAAATGATTTCGGGGTGATGCTACCCAATCCACCGTCCTCCTACATCCCTGGCCACATCTACGGGTGCATCTTTGATGATGAAGTCGGGCTTGTAAATCGTGACCTAATTGGGATGGATCAAATTTGCTTTGAAGTTGACTACCCGCATGCTGACTCGACTTTCCCACATACGAAAGAGGTTGCGACTTCAATTGTTGAAAAAGCTGGACTGGATAACGAGGAAATCTATAAGTTGTTGCGTGGAAACGCTATCAAAGGGTGGGGTCTTGAAAGATTTGGCATAACGGAATAGAAAGTCACCTTGCCAAGATACATGTTATGGAACTTCCCCCTCTACGAAGAGCGAAGAAACGAGTAGACCTTTCTCGAATCGCTGGTTGGTTCTCTGAAGGTGTCGCATCAATTAATGCAACTGTTGAACCGCGAGCTGAATTCTGGGATGCATGGAATAAGGAAAACTTGAGTGCAGAAGGTCCTCTATGGTTAGCCTTTGGGGACTCTGTGACTCAAGGAATAGGATCCTCAACTCCTTCAACGAGCTATGTTTCTCTCGTCTTAGACCGACTTAGGAAACGAACTGGGCAAAAGTGGAGGCTCGTCAATCTTTCAATGAGTGGTGCAAGATTCTCTGATGTAGTCAATCTACAAATTCCAGCGATGGAAGAGTTGCGATTCAGACCGGATTTAATCACAGCAATAATTGGTAGTAACGACATAATGTGGAGAAGGAATACTCAGGAAATAGCGAGAGATGCTGAAAAGCTAATGGAATCTCTACCTGAAGGAACGTATCTAAGTAGGATTTCCCGACCTAATATAAATGCTCGAAGATCTGCTATTTCTAGGACCTTTGAGACGATGGCGTCTGAAAGATGCATTGAATTGTTCGCCGCTTGGAACTGGCCAACATCTGAGGGGATGTGGGCCCAGGATAGATTCCATCCAAATGATTATGCCTACGAATACATCGCAGACAACCTTTGGACTGGATTGCATTCCACGGACTTTATTTAATTCTACAAGTCTCTAGACCTTGGAGTTCTTCTTTGCCGTTTCAGATCCCCTCTTCTCTTCTTGTCTTCTAATCGCCTTTTTTTTGATGCACGCGTCGGTTTCGTAGGTTTCCGTTTTGGTCTTTTTTGAAGGCTTTCCTCCACTTTTTGCAATAACCGCTCACGGGCAACTTCACGATTCCGAGTTTGAGAACGAGTCTCATTAACAACTATCCGCACAGTGGAGCCTAAACGTTCTTTAAGTACTTCCTTTTCGCCGGCGCTAAATGATGTCGTTTCTGACACATCCCAAACTAGCTCAACGCGAGTATTTGACTTATTCGCGTGCTGGCCACCAGGTCCTCCCGAGGTTGAAAACCGGAAAGAAAGTTCGTTTTCTGAAATCTCAAAGGTTCGCCGTCTCACGTTTCAACAATAGAGGCGCTGGGGATTCTTTCAAGTCATCGTTAATCACAAAATAACTTATCCATAGGTTCATTTTTGTTATTAAGAGCCAGTCATCACCTTATTAGTCCGAAACAAGTAATGTCAGCCTATGCGCATTTTGGTAACCAACGACGATGGAATTGATTCAGTAGGGTTACATATTCTGGCACGAGCAATGCTGCCTTTCGGAGATGTAGTTATAGGCGCCCCTGACAGTGAATACTCAGGTGCTTCATCAAGTTTTGGTGCGCTCCATTTGATTCGACCTGAACTCCACAAAGCACATATAGATGGGATTGAACAAGCATGGGCAATAACTGGACCGCCCGCCTTATGCGTTATGTTCGCAAGACTGGGAGCTTTCGGCCCACCCTTTGACCTAGTTGTCTCTGGCATCAACCCAGGGGCGAATGTTGGTCGCGCTGTTTATCACTCTGGCACTATAGGAGCTTGCTTAACAGCTAGGAATGGAGGGATCTCCGGAGTAGCGGTGAGTCAAGCCGTTGATGCAGGAGGATACATGGGTCAGGGCATTGAAGAAATGCTGCGCAATCAGAAGTGGCACAGTGCTGCCGAAATAGCTGCTTTAGCCGTTGAAGAACTAGTTGATTCATTACCCACCGACCCCGCTGTGCTTAACATCAACGTACCGAACCTTGAAGTCGAAGAAATGAAAGGCTGGGTCTCAACGCAAGTAGGAACTGATCTAATCCGGCAAATGACTGAAGTGAACATTGAACCGAAAGTAGGACATGAGGGCTCATTCCACTTAAAACTCAAATGGGGGGAACGCATACCCCCAACTTCTACAGAAAATGATGTTGGAGCCGTGGCAAATGGTTACGTATCTCTCACATGGTTAAGTCGCCTGCAATGGGACCACCCCCCCACCAACAGCACTGTGGAACAGAGATTCAACTCGGTTTTGAACTAACGGGAACCTTGATCAATCAATCGGACGTGGATCAAGTGCCCTTTACATTAAAGTGCTATGTTCATATTGCATAGGAAATGAGGAGAAATGAAAACCGCGATACTCTATCAATCCTTACGTGGAGGAACGAAGAAGCTAGCACATTCAATTGCAGAAGGATTCGTTGACAAAGGTTCAGCAGTCGGTGTGTTCCCCATTACAAATATCAATGCCCAATACGTTCTCAACGCCGATCTTCTTGTAATAGGAACATGGACCGATGGGCTTTTCGGACTCGGCGCTCGACCAGCTCAGCTAGGGAAACTTAATTTGCTGCCAGATATCTCCCACCGTAACGTCGCTTTGTTCGTAACTTATGAGATAAGTCCGGAGAAGTCACTGAAAGGTTTGTGCGAATGGACGCAAGACCGAGGAGCTTCAATAGTTACCTCAAGCGGATTTAAAGTCAGAGGACCATTTCAAAAAAATATCCAACCGGAAATAAACAGTTTTGTTGATAATGCGCTAAGCCATTTCTTACCAACTGAAACGTGAACTTCTTTTCATGTCCTTAGCCGTAGTTGACCTTTCTTCACTACTTCAGAATGTAGGGATCCGGTGAACGAAATCAGAAACGCTCGTGAGTTGGGACCGAGTCATTTCGTGTGGGACTATTTCTGTCGCGGACCCGAAGAATCTATGACAGCTAGAGCTACAGCAGCCAAGAAAGCTGGCTTTGATGCTATAGGTATTTATTTAGGAGCATGGGCGGAAATGCAGACCAACCCATCTGAAATAGACGAACTTGAAGAAACTCTTTGCAATAATGGGCTTGCACTCGCAAATATTGAAACCCTACGGGGCTGGGCTTCTCCAGATAGACCATCCGAGCAATGCCTAGCATTGGAATCTGCTGTATGGGAAATTACAGACCGATTCCAATGCAGGTACGTTCAAGTGATTGGCGACTACACAGGAACCATTGCAGAAGCCGCTAAAGGATTCGGTTCCTTATGTGACCGAGCTTCTGAACATGGACTTCTCGTAGGGCTAGAGGCTGTGCCAGAGATGACGAACATAGAAAATCTTAGTGTCGCTTCAGAAATTATTGAACGCGCTGACCGCGAAAATGGAGGTCTATGTTTTGACAGCTGGCACCTTACCCGTTCTACAAGCAGCGTTCGTGATCTAGAACTTATTTCAGGTACCAAAATCCTTTCAACTCAATGGAACGATGGACCTACAGAAAAAGTCTTTGATGATTACTACACAGATACCTTGAGCACTCGAGTTCCTCCTGGTGACGGAGAATTTGAACTAGTTGAGATGATGCGAGCACTTGTAGCAAACAACTGCCAATCGCCTATAGGTCTTGAAGTGCCTTCAAAAGAATTATGGACTGCCCCTATAGATGAGGCGGCGGCAGCTTCCATCAAAGGAATGAAACGGATAATGGAACTCATATAAGGTAACGGGGTAGCTTGATCCGCAATCTACTAGTACTGTTTTTGAGCAACTAAAGTTTCAACTGGGGGAACTATGCCAAAATTACTTGATGGAATCGTCTCTTCTAAAGGGTCAGAAGTCGCTGTCACTGACGAATATGGGAAAACTACTTGGCAAGAATTTGATAACCGAGTTCGCCGCCTAATTAATGGTTTAAAAACTTCCGGAATTGGACCCGGAGACACCATTGCAATGATGATGGGCAACCGAAGAGAATGCTTTGAAATCTTTCAAGCAGCTGCTCATTTAGGAGTCACCTACGTCCCCGTCAACTGGCACTGGGTAGCAGATGAGTTAGCCTACGTTCTAGATGATGCTGACGTTAAAGCATTGCTCGTCGGAGAACGATTCACCGATATTGCCTTGGATGCCCTCTCAGACAACCGGGCGGAAAGAGTCGACCTATCCATCGTCGTTGGCGGAAAATGCGAAGGGTTAAATGATTATGAAGAATTTCTAGCGAGTTCGTCAACAGATGACCTTCCAGAGAATGAACAACTTCTCGGAGGTCCAATGTTCTACACATCTGGAACTACAGGGCGACCTAAGGGGGTTCGAGGGTCGCTTTCTGGTGGCGGTGAAATCCCCACAGAGATTATGCAGCTAATGGGGGCGAGCATGGAAAATTATGTACCTTCAGGTGGTCGATCCCTTCTCGTCGGTCCCGTTTACCATTCTGCACAATGGGCATTTACATTTATGCCCATGGTTAATGGATCTTCAGTCGTTATGCGCCACAAATTTGATGGTGCAGAAACGGTGCAACTTATAGACTCAGAAGAAATCACCAACATTCACCTTGTCCCTACCCAATTCAAACGCATGCTTGATGCGGACCCTAAAATAAAAGAACGTTTTTCAGGGGCTTCCTTAGACGCGGTCTGGCATGGTGCCGCCCCCTGTCCAGCGTCCTGGAAAAAATCTATGCTGGAATGGTTTGGACCGAAAGTACATGAATACTATGGGTCAACAGAAGGAGCATTCATCTCTACCATCCGAGCTGATGATTGGCTCCAAAAGGGCGGTTCAGTTGGCAAACCTGTTGAAACCGTTGAGGTAATTGTCGTTGATGATGAAGGGCAGCGAGTAGAAGAACCGAACGCATCTGGAACCCTATATTTTCGAAACCTGATGGGGACTGACTTTGAATACCACAAAGCACCAGAAAAAACTGCGGAAGCCCATCTTGAACCAGGTGTTTTTACCACCGGAGATATCGGATACCTGGATGATGACGGATACCTATGGCTCTCAGACAGAAAGATTGACATGATCATTTCAGGAGGAGTAAACATCTACCCCGCCGAAATTGAAGCTGTAATCGCAGAACATAATGGAGTGGCTGACGTCTCAGTGATCGGCGTTCCAAATGAGGAATTCGGAGAAGAAGTAAAGGCAATAATAGAATGCTCCGAAAAATTTACAGGTGATGAAGATTTCACCCGTGAGATACTCCAATTATGTAACGACAAACTAGCCGGATACAAGAGACCTAAATCCATAGATTTCATTGATGAGCTTCCTCGTACAGGGACAGGAAAGATTTTGAAAAGAACTTTACGAGAACCGTATTGGGCTGATCACGACCGGAAGATCTAAGCCATTGAGAGCTCACAATGACAACTAACTCTCATGACTATCTCCCTGCAAGTTTTTCGCTGCAGGCACATACCAAAGAAGGCCCCTTAGGGCAGATAGCTAACGACGAATTGATAAACCATTCCAGCAGACTTGAGGAAAAACTTTGGACCGTTGCCTCTGATATCTGGTGCCTAGTTGGCAATGGGCTATCAAACCAAACCTTCATCGAAGGACCTGATGGGCTAATTATCATTGATACTGGAGAGTGCCAAGAAGAAATGGCCGCTGCGCTTTCAACGATTCGACAAGTAACAAAAAAACCTATTGCGGCGATCATCTACAGCCACTTCCACTATGTATCTGGCACTCAAGCAATTTTTGCAGATGGCAGTCAAAGCGAAATCCCCATTTGGGGGCACGCACGTATCACGGAGAATCTACGAAGCTACGGGACTGAACTAAGTGCCGTAGCCTCTCGAGGACTCATCCACCAATTTGGAATATCACTTCCAAAAGATGGGCCTGATGCCGTCGTAAACGCTGGTCTTGGAATGTCATACCGCAACTCGAACCATGCGCCATTTACTCCGGGATTTATAGAACCAAATGAAACTTTCACTAAGCCTATTCAAACAACTATTGCCGGCCTTCTAGTAGAGATGACTCCCTCCCCATCAGACGCTGATGACTCTATAACTATCTGGTTTCCGGAACTTAAGCTTTGTGTAAATAACCTTGTCTGGCCAGCCCTATTCAATGTCTTCGCGATCAGAGGTGAAGAATATCGGGATCCAAGAATCCTTCTTGAAGGTCTTGACCATATTCTCTCTTTAAAACCCGACATTCTTGTCGGTACCCACGGACCTCCAATTCAAGGAGAAGAAACAATCACATCAGAAGTAACAAGATACAGAGACAGGATCCAGTTCCTCTGGGATCAATCTGTTCGAGGAATCAACAAAGGCTTAACTTCGGATGAATTGACTGAATTCGTCCAACTCCCGACGGATCTTCATGAAACGTATATCACAAAACAATTCTACGGAGTCGCTGAACATCATGTCCGCCAAATCTACGCTGGTCTAAGAGGCTGGTTTGACGGAAATCCGGTCAATCTTTTCCCCGATCAACCAAAATCACGAGCAGAAAAAATAATAGAAGGATTTGGAGGAATTGAGAGAACCAGAGAACTAGCTATAGAAGCTATACGCAACAATGACCTCAGATGGGCAATCGAACTTTGCCACCTACTAGTTCAACTCACTCCAGAGAAAGACGAGAGCGCTAATCCAACGCCGAACCCGGACTCTCAACTCCTAGCAGACTGCCTCCGCTTAATCGCCCAAAAAACAATGGCTTCCAATATTCGTAACTGGTGTTTAACTCAAGCACTTGCGCTTGAAGGCAAAATTGACCTAAGCCGGCATCGTAAACATAGATTCTCAAAAACTGTTACCTTATCTAACCCTCCGGAAACAACCGTCCACGCTCTCAAAGTACTTCTTATTCCTGAAGCGGCAAATGGATATACCGCCGAAATGCGATGGGAATTTGAAAAAGGGCAAAGAACTGGTTTAAAGATAAGAAATAACGTAGCCATACCAACGAATGGAGAAGAAGCAAATCTCTCAATCAGCCTTTCGTTAGAACATTGGGCAGAAATACTCTCAGGCAATCTAAATTTGAGCGATGGGCTCGCATCGAATCTACTCAAGAGCAATTCATCAAAAAAAGATCTACTCGCCTTCTTCGCTAATTTTGACCACCGACCTTTAAACCAATGAATAACTTACCGTATCCAAGCAAGAAATTTAAAGGTAAAGTTCGGCGTTTAGTCACTGACTCCAAACCCTCACCTCTTAAGAAAAGCCTCTCTCTTGGTGGGGCCCCGAACGTTCTACTCATCATGCTTGATGATGTCGGATTTGGAAGTCCCGCTACATTTGGTGGACCAATTGCCATGCCCGCTGTTGAAAGAATATCTCAAGGAGGTCTCCGATTTAACCAATTTCACACAACGGCTCTTTGCTCCCCTACGCGCGCTTCTCTCCTGACTGGTCGCAACCACCATTCAGTTCACATGGGCGGAATCACAGAAGTTGCGAATAGTTTCCCCGGATACGACAGTGTCATCCCTAAAGAATCTGCGACAGTAGCGAAAATCCTCAAAGAGAACGGTTACTCAACGGGTTGCTTTGGTAAATGGCACATCACCCCATCCTGGGAGCAAGGCCCAGCAGGACCTTTTGATAGATGGCCAACCGGAATGGGATTTGACAGATTCTATGGAATAATCGGAGCGGAAGCATCGCAATGGGAACCCGCTGCTTATGACCAAACCACTCCAATCCAACCACACCTGGGAAAAGATAACTACCACTTAAGCGAAGATCTAGCTGATCAAACAATCCAATGGATTGAGCAACAAAAAGCTACTGCTCCCGATACCCCATTTTTCTGCTATTTCGCTCCACCCGCTGTTCATGCGCCTCATCATGTTCCCAAAGAGTGGATTGACAAATACTCAGGTTCATTTGATCAGGGCTGGGATACCCTCCGAGAAGAAATACACAATCGCCAGTTAGATCTCGGAGTGATCCCAGAAGGGACCAGGTTAACGCCTCGCCCTGAGGAAATTCCAAGTTGGGATTCATACCCTGATAGGTATAAGCCTGTAGCTACTCGTTTGATGGAAACCTTTGCTGCCTTCCTCGCACATACTGATGCTCAAGTCGAGCGCATCCTTAACTCTATTGAAGAACTAGGGTGTAGCGACAATACCTTAATTATTTACATAACTGGAGATAACGGCGCTTCTGCTGAAGGAACGATTCATGGGGCCTGGTCAGCGCCATCTTTCCAAAACGGTGTTCACGAAGACCCCGAATGGCTACTAGAACACATTGATGATTTTGGGACAAGACGATGCGAGAATCACTTCAATGTTGGCTGGGCGTGGGCTTTAGACTCCCCTTTCCAATGGATGAAACAGGTAGCCTCTCATTTCGGCGGGACACGAAATGCAATGGTTATGAGCTGGCCAAAGAACATTCAAGACAGGAACGGTCTTCGTAACCAGTTCCATCATGTCATAGACATTGCCCCTACTATTCTAGAAGCAGCCGGAATTGGATGGCCCAAAAAAGTAAATGGCATTAAGCAAATGGCTGTAGATGGAATTCCCATGCAATACGCTTTTGATGATGCCACTGCTCCAAGTAAGCGATTAACCCAATACTTTGAGATCCTAGGGAATAGAGCTATCTACCATGAAGGGTGGATAGCTTCTTGTTTCCATGGACGAGTCCCATGGATACGTATGCAGGGTTATGAATTTGACGGTGAACAAGAAAAATGGGAACTATACGATATCAAAAAGGACTTTTCGCAAAGCATTGATTTAGCTGAAGATGAGAGTGAGAAACTCAAAGATCTAAAAAAAATCTTTGATAAGGAAGCAAAACGAAATGGTGTTTATCCCCTCAGGGATGTCGGTATGAGGCTTAGTGGCGACTTTAGTGTCCCAACTGCATTAGATGGTCGGAAGAAGATGCGTTACACCACAGCCCACGTTCGAATGCCCGAAAGGACAGTCGTTAATTTAAAAAATGCATCACACAGAATTTCTTCTCTCATAACAGTCCCACCAGAAGGGGCGCAAGGTGTTATAGCCTGCCAAGGTGGAAATATGTCTGGGTGGAGCATGTACCTCGATAAAGAAGGCAAGGCTAACTACCACTACAATTGCTTCGGTCAATACTTGACCACAGTTACTTCTAAAGAACCTCTCCGCACTGGCGACAATCTAATTTTGCTTGAATATGAACATGACGGTGGTTTCGGCTCGGGTGGGGTAGCCAGTTTATTTGTGAACGGGTTAAAAGTTGACACGAAAAGAATAGAGCGGACTGTCCCAATTATTTACTCAATTAGTGGTGAGACCTTCGACGTTGGTGTAGATACAGGCGCTCCCGTGGGTCCATATGAATCAGGATTCCCCTTTACCGGAGAAATCATTGAAGTAATTCTTGAACGAGTATCTAACCCTGATAAAGAAACAAAAAAGAAAATGAAAGCAGGAATAATCCAATCTGGTCTTAGCGCTCAATAACGGAGCTAAGGCAAATCGCTTACGGAACGACAAATCAGTCCGAGTTAGGGCATAATATGTTATCACTCAAAATAAGGAGAGTTTGATGGGCGGACAAGTCCCAATAGAAGAAGGGCTTTTCACTTGGCCATCTGACGACCCAAGATTAATTGGTTCAGAATGCCAAAAATGTAAGGCAATTCTCTTCCCCGTGCAATCTGGTTGCCCGAGATGCACATCTGATGACACTCAACCGAAAGAATTGGGAACTCGCGGGACGTTGTGGACATGGACCATTCAGGGCTACCCACCTAAATCACCTCCTTACGCAGGCGATATAGAAAATTTTGAACCATATGGCGTTGGCTATGTAGAGATACACGATGAAGTTAAAGTTGAGACGCGTCTGACAGTAGCTGATAAGGACGTTCTAGAAATTGGTTTGGAAATGAAACTAACATTCATCCCTGCATATACAGATAAAGATGGCAACGAAGTAATGACATTCGCATTTGCCCCAGTAGCCCAATAGGCACAAAAGGAGAAAATATGAGCAAACCAGAAGTAGCAATAGTTGGGATAGGGATACACCCCTTTGGGAGAACTCCTGAAAGGTCTGGGCAAGAACAAGGAGTGTATGCAGTTAGAAAAGCGCTGAAAGACGCCGGAGTTGAATGGCCAGACGTCCAGTTTGCTTTCGGGGGCAGCCAGGCCGCCGGAGCCGCAGATACCATGGTCTCAAAATTAGGGCTAACAGGTTTACAGTTCATTAACGTCGCAAATGGTTGTGCCACAGGCGGCTCAGCACTCTTCTCTGCATACAACACTATTGCTTCAGGGGCCTTTGATCTTGGAATCGCTATTGGCTATGACAAGCACGAGAGAGGAGCTTTTCGCGTAAACACCCGATCTTCAGGACTTGGAGATTGGTATGGGAAACAAGGACTTGCTCTAACCACACAATTTTTCGGAATGAAAATTAACCGCTACATGGAAAACTACGGAATAAGCCATAATACTCTCGCAAAAGTTTCCGCAAAAGCGTTTCGAAATGCCGAGCACAACCCCAATGCATGGAGACGACAGCCGATCAGCGAAGAACAGATCCTAGAGTCAGACATGCTAAGTTACCCTTTGACGAAATTCATGTTCTGCTCCCCAGCTGAAGGTGGCGTCGCTCTTATCCTTGCTAGAGCCGACCAAGCTCACAAATACACTGATACTCCCGTCTACTTGAACGCGGCAGTAGTTAGAAGCAGAAGGTGGGGGTCATTTGAGGTTATGGCACCATCATTAGCTCTTGAAGATGGAGATGGTCCTACGGTAGATACATCAAAAGCAGCTTTTGAAATGGCAGGCATCGAGCCTACCGATGTTGATGTGGCGCAACTTCAAGACACCGAAGCTGGAGCAGAAATCATGCATATGGCTGAGAATGGATTCTGTGACCATGGGGAACAAGAACGAATCATTCAACAGGGTGAAACAGAGATAGGTGGGCGTTTACCTGTGAACACCGACGGTGGGTGCCTTGCCAATGGAGAGCCAGTAGGGGCTTCTGGGTTACGCCAGGTCTACGAAAATGTATTACAACTTCGTGGAGCAGCCGGGAAACGACAAGTCCCTAACGATCCACAAGTTGCATATACCCATGTCTATGGTGCTCCTGGGATAAGCGGCGTGACAATACTTAGCAGGTAAGTAACCTCACCGCGTCCAAGTCAGTCCCAGGTAATGGTGACTTGTTTGCGTCCCCAAAGGAACGGGGGAAGCACCCGTTCAGTTGGTTCATCAAGTCGGAAATCTGAAATTCTATTTAATAATGTTTCTAACGCCAATCTTCCCACAAGTCTGGCTAAGTGAGCTCCCAAACAAAAGTGGGCTCCCCATCCGAACGATAAATGGCGTTTCGATTCGAGAAGCGGTCTGTCCACTCTAAAAACATCTGGATCCGAGAACACAGACCCATCACGATTAGCCGAAGCATATAAAACCATCACTTTTGAATCCTGAGGAATTTCAACTTGATGATACTCAACAGGAAGGTTATTAGTTTTGCAGATTCCAAGCACAGGAGAGTCAAAACGTAAACTTTCCTCAATCGCATTGGGGACTAAATCCATGTTCTCCCGAAGAAGATTCATTTGTTCCGGATGTAGCAGCAAACGCCAAATAGCATTAGTAATTAATGAGGTGGTGGTTTCATGACCGGCAACAAGTAACTGCCCAATCATGCTAGCAACCTCTTCATCTGGCATGAATTCGCCATTATCGAGAGGGTGGCAGGACAAATGGCTAATTAAACCTTCTGAGACAACAGTCCCAACAGGGTCCTTGCCTACTGGAAGGTTTGCTTCTGCCATCGCTTCCCGGCGGTTTCTGACTTGTTCCGTTGTGTAAGCAACCACTGCTTTGCGAGCTTGCTTCGATCTATCTGGATAAGTCATCCCCAGCGTTAACTCATCAGCCCAGGTTTTAAAATCTCCTGAATCCTCGTCACTTATTCCCATTAATTCAGTAAATGCTTTAACAGGTAGTGGCAAAGCGTAGTTGTCGTGCAGCTCAACTCTTCCTTGGTCATAAAAGTTATCTATAAGTTCATCCGCTAACATTTGAATGGCAGGCTCTGATCTTGCAATGGTCCGAGGAAGAAATTCACTTCTAAGAAATCTGCGACGGATCTGATGGTCAGGCGGATCATATCTTTGTAGATCTCCGACGTTTTTGTCGTATGAGACGCCGGGACCGAAACGGTTCGACCAGGTATCCTGATCTACAAGAACTGATTGGACATCTGCATAACGCGAAAATGAGTAGACAGGATTCTCCAAACCTTGATGTTGGTGAACCGGGCACTGTTCACGCAAGTTGGAATATGAGGGAATAGGGTCTTCAAGAATCTCTGGGCCGACGGGGTCATAATTAAAATGGTCCACGAGAACTCCGCCTTAAGTTAGTTTTGTGAGGTTTTCCATTCAAACCGTCCACCCATCCCCATACCCTTTAGGATCACTGCTTTCGTTGGGGTGATTGCCATAAAGCCAGTACCTGGAGATTCTGCTGGACCACCTGATGCGAAAGCATTTAGGTCGTAATCAAAAACACCTTCCCAAAGGCGTTCTTTGGTTTCAAGATCTGTAAAGAGTTCTGCTTGACCCCAGATCATTAGACTATCGAAATTCGTCTCTGGACTTACCTGCCAATGGCATGACACCAAAGGAGATGATTCAATATTTTTCGCTTTTACTGAGTCCGTACCTACCATGGTCCATAAGATTTCCCCTTCCCAACAAGGGTGTACAGGTGTCACGTATGGGGTGCCCGAATGGCTGATAGTAGCTACGTGTGCCCATTCTCCTAAGCGTTTTGATTCTTCGATAATTTCCCCAAGGTCCATGCATTGACAATAGCGAAAATTTGAGGTTTTGCCTAAAGGTCTATCCTTTTATCAGGAATTCCCCATCCGGTTCAAAAACCAAGTCTTTACCTATGAATTCTTCTTTGAGCATCGAGTCGATGAGTGAAAGGTCCGCTGATGAGGTAAGAGCCCGTCTTCCATCAGCCATTATTGCCGTGATTAACACTGTCTGGGGCCCTTCTCTCCCGTGCATTACCGTGTATGCCTCTATAACAGAATCACCGGAAGGGCTTTCATCCACTGTCCTCGTTGGATATGTGTCAATTTCGCTTTGGAGATCTTCACGTTGGAAATCTTTTTTTGGTGGTTCGCTTCCATAAACTGCGCAAGCGTGCTTCGTTGCGTAACCACCATTTGCGTGAATAAAACCAAATTCTCCCGTTTCCCTAACTGCATCGACGGTACTGGCAATTGCATGAATGACATAACTGTTCATCGGGCCTCCAAAAAATGATAAGCCTCCCGTCGTCGTTACTTCACGGTCAGGGGAAATCCCTAGTTCTTTCATAGTTATTTGCACAACTGAAGGGAAGCATGAATAGAGATCCATGGGACCTATTTCGTCAATGGTTATACCAGCGAGTTGAAGACAACGGTTTCCTGTAAGGCGTATCGCAGGCGATTCAAAGAAATTTTCCCGTTCTGAGAAGAAGTAAGAAGCATGACCACCAGTAGCTGCGTGAGGGAAGACCCATCGGTCAGAAGCTATTCCTAAAGCCTTAGCCTTCCCGACCGAACAGATAATTATTGCCCCACCAAAATCAACAAATGAATTTGCATTCATCGCTTTCGTATACGGGTAGCCAACCATCCGGTTTGTAGGGCTGACTTCCTTAATTTCCTCCGCTGACATAGGTGTCTGAACCCAGGCATAGGGATTTCTCGCAGCTACTTTATTCATACCCGCCCAGAGAGAAGAGATCCTTTGACGATGCTCTTTATGAGTTTCTTTCCTGCTGGCTCTAATAGTTGACTCAAACAATGCGTATACCTGAGTAGGCATAAAAAACCCATTGTCGCGTTCGTGTTGCGACGACATTTGAATATTTCCACCAAATTTACTGGCAGGTTCTAGATCTGTTCCTGATTTCTTAAGGTCTTGCCCGATTCTCCGTAATTTGTTTTTACTGTAAACGGCTTCTCCTCCTACGACCACGGCAACTTCCATTTCCCCTGCCGCTATTCTTTCGCATGAATCGCTTACACAGACTTGTGGCATGTTGCCGCCCATAGCAGTTAAGAAAGTTTTTGCGTTAGGAGAACCAACTGACTCAGCGATCAGCCGACCAGGGTCTGGGTAACTCCACATTCCCCCTATAACTAGCATGCGGTCAATGCAATTCAGCAATTTCGTGGAGTCCGCATCATCTGCGGCGACCCGCAAGGCCTGTTCCATAAGCAGGTATTGTTCCTGTGCCTCTGACACCTCAGATAATTGCTGCTTGTATTGTCCTACGCCAACAATTATTGGCGTCCTGTCATCTAGGGGCATATCATCCAACCAAATCGTGAACGAAATGAACAAGGTCTATGCCACCAGAGATGAGCATGGTATCTACCACTGACTCCTCCCACATTGATAACTCATCTTTGATTTTGTTAGGAGGCCCAATCAAAGAAATAGCTTCAACCATTTCTGTTGGCACAGAAGCGATGGCGTCTTTCTTATTTCCTGCGAGATACAGTTCTTGAATCTTCTCGCAATCTTCTTCAAAGCCCATGCGGGCAAAAACGTCGTAATGGAAATTCTGGCCTTTTGCGCCCATTCCACCGGCATATAAAGCAATCATCGGCCTCAACAAATCAGCGCATGCATCAACATCTTCTCCGGGGATAACGGTCACCGTGCAAGCAACTTCAAAATCACCCCACCCACGACGACTTGCCGCGTCAAACCCTGACTGTAAAGCATCTTTATAGAAGCCATTATCTTTAGGAGCAAAAAATAATGGGAGCCAACCATCACAAATTTCTGCCGACAAAGCAACGTTCTTAGGTCCCTCTGCAGCAAGATAAATTGGAATTTGGTTTCGAAGGGGATGGACTGTTGATTTCAGAGGTTTCCCAAGTCCCGTACCTTCCGGTAGAGGCATCGTGTAATGGTTGCCAGAAAATTCAACTGGTTCCTTACGGGCAACAATTGAACGAACTATCTCTACAAATTCACGCGTTCGTTCTAAAGGGCGCGGATACGGTTCTCCATACCATCCTTCAACTACTTGTGGACCAGAAGCACCTAAACCAAGAATAAATCTTCCTCCACTTAAATGGTCCATCGTTATTGCTGCCATTGCCGTAGCCGCAGGTGTCCTAGCTGACATCTGCATAATTGCTGTCCCCAGCTTCACATTTTGCGTATTCGCCCCCCACCAAGCCAAAGGGCTAAGCGCATCAGAACCATAGGCTTCGGCCGTCCATATATGTTCAAATCCAAGCTTGTCGCATTCTGCGATAACCTTTTCAACGCCCTGTGGCGGCCCAGCGCTCCAATAGCCAGTGTTATACCCGAGTTTCATAACTACCTCCTAATGTCCAATAGCAAATATAGCTACGACAATTGATCTTAAAGCGTTCTTAGGCTATCAAGGTCCACGATGGGCAAAACAATTTTATTCCTACTAACCCATCATTGATAAGGAGAACTCCATGGCCACTACCAACGACCCATATTCCGAAATTGCCATGCTCGTCCACAAATACGCGGATGCAGTGGTGCATAGAAATGGGGAGCAATGGTCGTCAACATGGTCCGAAGATGCTGTTTGGGATCTTGGAGGAGGCAGGCTCGTGGAAGGTCTGGATGCAATTAAGAAACTCTGGTACGGAGCAATGACAGGATTTGAAGCAACTGTTCAGACTGTCCTAAATGGTGGAGTTGACGTTGACCCTTCTGGAGATACTGCCAGTGGAAGGTGGTACATCCAGGAACAAGTCGTTCGTTCTAATGGAGATCGAGGAATTCTTCTAGCCCATTATGATGACCAATATGTCAAAACGACGGAAGGCTGGAAATTTAGCCGCCGATTCTTGCAGCCACACTATTCAGGTCCTCAAGACTTGTCAGGAGAGTTCCAGTGTTCCGCAGAAAAATTGCGTGAACGAAACGTAGAAGGAGTAGATGTATGAAGGTAGATGGTGGTTTAGGAATGGGGTTCTCCCCAAATATTGACAAAATTGCTCGTGAAGCAAAGTCACAGGAAGAACGAGGGTATGACGGCATTTGGACAGCAGAAACAAGCCATGATCCGTTTCTTCCACTAGCCATAGCTGCTGAACATACAGAAACACTTGAACTTGGAACTGCTATAGCTGTTGCATTCGCTCGGAACCCAATGGTCCTCGCAAACATAGGATGGGATCTACAAGCTTTGAGTCAGGGCAGATTCAATCTCGGCCTTGGAAGCCAAATCAAACCCCACATCACCAAACGTTTCAGCATGGAATGGTCAAAACCTGCCGCCCGAATGAGTGAAATGATCTCTGCCATGCGCGCAATCTGGGATTCTTGGCTTACCGGTTCAAGACTTGATTTCCGAGGCGATTTTTATACCCACACACTCATGACCCCTTTCTTTGTCCCAAACAAAGAAGACTTAGGGGATTTCGGTCCACCAAAAGTTTACCTAGCTGCAGTAGGAGAACTAATGACCCAAGTCGCTGGGGAAGTTTGTGATGGTATTATCTGCCATGGGTTTACTACCGAGAAATACCTGCGTGAAGTCACAATTCCTAACATTGCAAAAGGTAGAGAGAAAGCAGGAAAATCTCTTGATGATTTCTCTATCTCAGGACCATTCTTTGTCGTAACGGGACAAAACGAAGAAGAAATGAAAGCTGCTGAAGTCGCTACACGCCAACAAATCGCTTTCTATGGCTCTACTCCTGCGTACCGTGGAGTTCTTGATTTACATGGCTGGGGAGGTCTTCAAGAAGAACTTAACCAACTCTCCAAACAAGGAGACTGGGTGACGATGGGAACACTTATCGATGACGAGATCTTAAATACATTCGCTGTCGTTGGAGAACCCGATAAAGTCGCCCCCGAACTTGGGAGAAGATTTGGAGATGTGATCGACAGGCTAAGTTTCTACGCTCCGGGCCAATCCAACCCTGAACAGTGGCGCGAAGTCATGGAAGCATTGAAAAACGTATAACGCTCTTGGGTCATCAAGAATTGCTGTTAAATAATGATTCCTTCAACTGTCAATGAGATCTCTCTGGACTGGCTTAACCAAGTCCTTCCTGAAGAGTTTGGGGAGATAACTAACTTCACCTGGATTGACCTAGGCGAAGGGGTAGGAATCCTTGGAGAAGTAAGTCGCCTTTCGCTCACCTACGCTCAAGGACAAAGCGGGCCGAAAACCATAGTGGCGAAATGCCAGTCTCAAGCTTCAGAGAACATCTTGCTGTGCCAAACAATGGGATACTATTTCCGCGAAGTAAATTTCTACAGTCAAGACAAAGAGGCTTTCCCTGTTAGGGTTCCTAAGTGTTATTTCTCAGAGATAGCTATTGAGGGAGTGCCGTTTTCGATCCTAATTGAAGAGATTCTAGATACAACAGTGATGGATCAGATCACAGGAGCTGACATTGATAAAACTGCAGCGGTTTTCTCCATGCTTGCAAAGCTACATGCACATTATTGGGAGACTGAAGAACTCTATAGTTTAGATTGGCTTCCCCCAATGAATAATGACATGTACAAAAGGTCCAAAAATTTAGCAGCAGACCTCTTTGAAAATTTCAGGACAGATTGGGCTCCCATTGTAGATACTCGCACGTTAGAAGTTGTGGAGAATTTCATTCCACGATATCCAGACTTCTTAGACTGGGCAGCCGCTCAAGGTAACCAAACTTTCACCCATAACGACGCGCGATGCGAGAACTACCTCTTTAGCCCTGATGGGTCTGTAACTATGATCGATTTCCAATATTGCACGCGATTTTGGGGGGCGTGGGATATTTCAAATTGGTTAAGCGCCTCCCTCAAAGTTGAAGACCGAAGAAAACATGGGGAAGAACTTGTCGCCCATTATCACAACGAACTAATCGCTAATGGGGTGAATGATTACACAATTGATAACTGTTGGTTTGACCTTAAAGCCAGTCTCATGGTCCAGACATACAACCAAGTAATTGATAGTGATCTTGACTATTCCAATGACAGAGGTAAACGGCTTTTAGAAAAGTGCATCACGAGGACATTCTCAGCTGCTGCAGACTATGAGCTGACATCATTTATTGAAGGGATCGATTTCTAATGGCAAGAATTATACTCACAAATGATGATGGCATTCATTCACTTGGACTTCACGCACTCGCACTCGCACTTACAAAGGAAGGTCACGATGTAACTGTGGCAGCTCCTTCAAGTGAAAGATCGGGGTGGGGAGCAGGAGTTGGCACCCTAGATAATGGAGCTGAATTTGAAATTCAGCCATACTCAATTCCAAATGCGCCACATGTTGATGCTTGGGGCATTGATGGCCCTCCAGCATTTTGTGTTTTGACTGCAATGCTGGGGACTTTCGGAGAACCACCGGAACTTGTTATCTCTGGAAGTAATGATGGAGCTAATTGCGGTCGTGGCATTCTTCATTCGGGAACGATCGGAGCGGCGATGATCGCACAGAACTTCGGGATCTCGGGAATAGCAATTAGTCAAAAAAGGAGCGGTAGCCGAATGCTTTGGGAAACAAGCGGGATCATTGCTGCAGCTGCTACACATTGGATAATGCAAGCCCCTAGAAAAACAGTTTTGAATATAAACGTTCCAAACAAACCAATCAAACAAATCCGGGGGGTTAAGTGGGGGCGAATCGCTGCTTTCGGTACAACCAAAACTTCTCTGGAGGGTAACATCCCTGGGAAATTAAAAATAGTTGTTTCCCCTCGAGATGTTGAACTTAAACCCGATACCGACACAGCACTCGTTGATGAAGGATTCATCTCTGTAACCGGCTTGACAGGATACCGAGCTCTTGTAGATGCTAGCCATGAAGCCCCAGAGGCAATTGAGGCATTTTTGCGGTCAACTGGGGGAATTGGAGAGAATCCATGAAACGAAACATCTTTAACGAAGACCACCAACTTTTTAGAGAAACGTTCCGACAGTTTGTTCGAAAGGAAATGGTTCCACATAATGAACTCTGGGAACAAGAAGGGATCGTTAGCAGGGAGCTTTTCAAAAAAGCTGGAGCAAATGGGTTTTTAGGCATTGACCTTTCCGAGGAATATGGAGGAGGAGGGATAAGCGACTACCGCTTCAACCAGATCATGGGTGAAGAATTTGACCTTGCTGGTGTTGCTGCAGCTGGTTCTGGTCTCGGGCTTCATAACGATATTTGTATTCCGTATTTCAAGGAATACTGCAACGATGAACAAAAAAAGCGCTGGATGAGTGGCCTGACAGATGGTTCGCTGATCACCGCCATTGCTATGAGTGAACCAGGCACTGGTTCCGATTTGGCATCCATAGCTACAACGGCAATCAAAGACGGGGAAACATACATACTTAACGGAGCGAAAACATTTATCTCAAATGGAATTAACAGTGATCTTGTAATCGTTGCCGCAAAAACTAACCTAGATGCTCGCCATCGAGGGATTTCACTACTTGTAGTAGAGCGAGGAATGGATGGATTTGAGCGAGGTCGCAACTTAGAAAAGGCAGGCAGACACTGTCAAGATACTGCTGAGTTATTTTTCACCGACGTCCGTGTCCCCATAAATAACTTACTCGGAGAAGAAAACAAAGGGTTTTACTACATGATGTTTAACCTCCCTCAAGAGAGATTAAACATAGCTGTTTCTGCTGTAGCAGGAACTCAATACGCTTTTGATCTCACTCTTGACTACGTTAAAGAACGGCGAGCTTTCGGGCAGCCTGTTGGAAGTTTCCAAAATAGTAGATTCAAAATGGCAGAAATCGCGACCGAATTAGAATTTGCTTGGGCTTTCATAGATAAATGCTCAATAGCCTTGAACAAAGGAGAGCTAACTGCTGAAGAGGCAGCGATGGCTAAATGGTGGACTACCGAACTGCAGAAAAGAGCGGTTGACCAATGCTTGCAACTGCATGGAGGTTACGGGTACATGGACGAGTACCCGATTTCTCGTCTTTGGAGAGACGGGCGCGTACAAAGTATCTACGGTGGGACCACTGAAATTATGAAAGAAATAGTTGGTAGGAATCTGGGGCTTTAGTTCACTCGGTAAAGAATCCGCCATCGGGGTGAAGGATTTCTCCCGTGAAGTAGCTTGACTCTTCACTGCAAAGGAACAAGGCTGCGTTCGCTATTTCAATTGGTTCTCCTCTGCGGCCAAGTGGAATCATTTCGTTAAATGCATCTGTTTCGCTCTCATCCATAAGGTCTATGATCGCTGTCATATGGGTACTGATGAATCCTGGTCCTATGCAATTAACACGGATCCCAACAGGACCCAGCATGCGCGCTGCTTTCTTGGTGAGCATCCAAACTCCTGCTTTAGATACGGTATAAGCCACTGGGCCTGCATCAGGATGTTTCGCAGCGATGCTTGCAACAGTTACTATCGACCCTTGGGTCCCGCTCTCCAGCATTTTCGCCGCGCAAGACTGCATTCCTAGAAGTGTTCCCTTGAGGTTAACGTTTAGCACTTTGTCAAAAGAGTCAGGATCCCCTTCAACAAATTCCCAACCCGGTCTTTCAAGATAATCAGCCCGACTCGTGACAATATTTTTGATGTCTGGTTCGATATCTCCGGAAACATAATTTGCGTGACTTATCCCTGCAGCAGTAACTAAACAATCCAATCCTCCAAATGCTTCTAGAGCGAGGTCGGCCATAGCATCATTGTCAGCGCCACTAGTAACATCCACAGCTATTGATTGCGCTCTTCCCCCTGCTTCATTAACCATCTCAGCGGTTTCATGGGCTTTGTCATCCTGAATGTCAGCGACTACAACTGCTGCTCCTTCTTCCGCGAAACGAAGGGCTGTAGCTCTCCCTATCCCATTCCCTGCGCCTGTGATTACCGCTACTTTCTCATTTAAACGACCTGTCATCTTCCACCCCTATTCTCTGATATCTCTATTACATCAAAGATGTTCCTTCTAGACAAAACATGACTGTTCTTCTGTTAACAAAGAAATGCGAGTTCGGCGTTGACTGAAGAAAGATAAAATCCTCTTGGCAAGAATGTAAGCCCGTAACCATTCCGGCTAACGTTCACATATGGCTAAAAAGAAAATTATTACTGTTCTTGAACCTCTAGACGAATACCCGCACGAACCTGACCCCGTATCTAATTATAACGAATCAATGTACTTCAATACTTTTGATCTAAAGCAAGAGATAGGCGGGTGGTTCCGCTTAGGCAATAGGGTCAATGAGGGGTATGCAGAAATGTCAGTCTGCTTGTACCTTCCAGACGGACAAATTGGTTTCATGTTTGGTCGTCCAGAAATTTCCACAAATCATGAAATGAACGCCGGAGGACTCAATATTGATGTGATTGACCCCTTTAAGAAATTACACATACTTTATGAGGGGAAGGTCTGCCTGCTTGCTGAACCCAAGCAAATGGCAAACCCTCGAACCGCTTTCAAGGAGAATCCTATTCTTGACTGTTCCGTAGAGTTGGAGTGGAACGGTATGTCTCCAATGTTTGGCGGGAAACCTATTTACGAAGATGGGAGCGAAATTGTTCAGGAAACTACAACCAGCTTCTCTAAAGCCCATTACGAACAACATGGGAAGATGTCGGGGAGTTTTAGAGTAGGTTCTGAGATCTATGAAATAAATGGTCTGGGCTTGAGGGATAAGTCCTGGGGTCCTCGCTACTGGCAATCAATCAATTGGTATCGCTGGCTCCCCATGGTTTTCTCCGAAGATTTCGCAATGATGCTGTCTGTAATATCTCGTGATGAGACAAGTCAAGATGTTAATTCTTCTGGAATGGTCTTAGACGGAAATGAATATAAATTAATTAATGACTGCCGTGTCGAATCAGTCTGGGATTCTGATGGATACCAGACTGGCATGCAATGCTGGGCGAAAACCACTGAAGGGACGGAATATGAAATTTCTGGGGAGGTCATATCACTCATCCCACTGCGTAACCGCCGAGTTGCCCCTGACGGAGAAAAACTTCAAACCCGTATCACTGAAGCAATGACACGCTTCACTTGCAATGGGCAAGTAGGAATGGGCATGAGCGAATACTTAGACCAAATTAAGGATGGGCAGCCAACAGGAGTCGCCACCAATGGGGAGTAACGCTCACTCACTCTCAAAAAAACTATCTGAGGTATTGGAAAGGGTTCTTGGAAACACCACAATCACTGAACCAGTTCAATTATCTGGAGGTGCGAACCGTGAAACTTGGAGCTTTGACGCAATTGATGTAGAAGAACAAACACATCCTCTTATTATCCAGATGGACCGTCCTGGAATGGAAAGATTAGAAGGCACATGTGCTCGTGAAGCTAAAATCCTAACCGTTGCTAAAGGAAAAGGAGTTCCTGTCCCAAAAGTCGTTCTGTCCGGTCATTCTAAGCACTTTCACGGGCGGAGTTTCAGTATCACATCCCGAATCCCTGGAGAAACTATCGCTCGCAAAATTCTTCGTGACGACCAATGGGAACTAGCTCGTCAAAACTTTGTTGCAGACTCAGCGAAAGCACTTGCAGCTATTCATTCCATCGAAGAAACTGATTTTCATGATGTTGAAGTTGAGATAACACATGACCCTCTCCAAACATTGGAGTTGATTTATGACGCTCTTACCGACCCCCACCCAACATTTGATCTAGCTTTCCGCTGGCTTAAAAAAAACCGCCCAGAACCTACAGGTTTTAGCTTCGTTCATGGTGATTACCGTCTAGGCAACCTTCTGTTCTGCGAATCAGGACTTAGTGCAGTTCTTGATTGGGAAATCGCCCACTTCGGAGATCCATGCGAAGATCTTGGGTGGTTGTGCGTAAGGGCATGGAGATTCGGGGGTTTTGGGAAGGTGGCCGGAATTTCAGGCTACGAGTCCCTCTTGAACCACTATGGGAAAGAAAGTGGCAGAAAAATCCCAATACCGACATTGCAGTGGTGGGAAATCTTTGGAACTCTTCGATGGGGAATTATATGCCTTCAAATGGGAGGAGATTTCAGAGTAGGAAGAACTAATTCATTAGAAATAGCTGCCATAGGACGACGTGTAGCAGAGAATGAATACGACCTGCTCTCCACTCTAGGAGAACAGCAACTATGACAGAAAATGACCGGTCCGACTGGGCTTTGCCTCCGAGAACAAATCTTCCATATGATTCACCATCAGCAGAAGAACTTATTCAGGCTGTCAAAGAATACCTTTATGAAGATCTGCTCCCCAAAAACACCGGCGCAGAGAAGTGGAAACTCCGCATAGCGGTCAATGCTTTATCATTAGCGATTCGAGAATTAACAGAAAAAGATCAAGACCTAAAAGCCTATGGAGCAATAATGAGTGAACTCGGAGTTGAAGACGAAGCTGGTCTCGCTTATAAAATTAAAACTGGAGAGCTAGATAATGACCTTACGAACCTTCACGAGAAACTATTTGAAATAGTCAAAAGAAAACTAAAAGTAGCAAACCCCTCATATATGAGTGAAGATTCAGAATAAATCTAATGCACTCTTGTATCCCAATAAACACTTTCTAGCCTGTGATCGCTACAATCCAAATGGGGAATCCTTAGAAGGCAAATAATGGCAGAAATCGCTGTAATAGGAGCAGGTTACGTAGGCTTAACAACCGGTGCCTGTTTATCTCAACTTGGACACGACGTCACCGTAGCTGACATTGACTTACCCCGAATAGAGGCTCTTCAAAGAGGCAAGATTCCTTTTGTAGAACCAGAGCTTTCAGAAATTGTCAATACAGGGATTAAATCCAAGAAATTAAAGTTTGTTGTTGGAGCTAAGAACGCATGTGAGAGTGCAGAATTCCACTTCGTTTGCTTACCTACGCCAGCTAATAACGATGGCAGCACTAACCTTTCATTCTTCAAATCAGGCATAGAAGAAATATCTGAGGTATTACAACCGAATTCTATTTTGATAACTAAATCTACTGTCCCTGTAGGAACCGCTGCGAGTCTGAAGGCTCAGTTACAGAGAAATGACATCTCTGTTGTCTCAAACCCCGAATTTCTTGCTGAAGGTAATGCCGTTAACGATTTCTTATACCCAAGCAGAATCGTGATTGGGGCAGAAACTGCTGAAGAGGCTCAACGAGTTGCCGGACTTTACTCTAAGATCAATGCCCCCGTTATAACCACAGGGTGGGAGTCCGCTGAGCTTATCAAACATACCGCTAATGCCTTTCTAGCCATGAAACTTACGTTCATTAACGAGATAGCAACCTTATGTGAGAGAACCGATGCTGACATTCAGGATGTGGCAATGGGCATCGGTTACGACCCCAGAATCGGAGCAAGTTATTTAAATCCTGGACCAGGGTGGGGAGGATCTTGTTTCCCGAAAGATAGTTCTTCGCTTGCATTTATAGCCCGCGAAGCAGGTTTCAATTTTACTCTCTTAGAACACACCATTGACCTGAATAGAAAGCATGTAGAAAGAACAGCTATGAAAGTGCTAGAAATGTTACCGCAAGAAATTCATAATCAAAAAATAGCCGCGTGGGGGTTGACCTTTAAAGCTGGAACAGATGACCTTCGTTCTTCTCCTGCTATAGATGTATTGCATCATCTTGTCGCCGAGGAAAATAAAATTTGTGCTTACGACCCAACAGTCACGCAACAAATTGCCCAGATACCCGAAGTTCATGTCGAGACCGACCCTTATATATGCGCAGAGAATGCGGATGTTCTAGTAATCCTGACTGAATGGGAAGAATTTAACGAAGTTGATATGGCTCGAATCTCAGAAATTATGAAATCACCAAACCTTGTAGATACACGCAATCTCTTCAACCGTGAACAAATGGAAAAATTAGGATTTACCTATTTGGGGATGGGTGTTTAAAAAAAATTAACCTTGAACTTCTTTCAAATTGAGTAATCACTTTTAATACCCATTAGTTTCAATATGTGACAGACATCCTTCTCTTATGTTTCTTAGGCATCGGCATAGGCGGGTTCTACGGAATCCTCGCAACTGGGATAGTTGTCGGGCATAAAGGCTCTGGTCTAATAAATCTCGATCAAGGTGCTTTAGCCATGTATCCGGCGTACACGTTTGTAACCATGCGCGAATCAGGAGACGTCTTTTTCCCCTGGTTTGATTTCATCCCCGGTCCGGTTGATATCCCATACCGACTGAGTTTAGCTGGAGAAGGAGTTGGGGTTATCCCTGCTTTCGCTAGCGCAATGGGCATGTCGATCTTATTGGGAATAGCGGTGCAAACACTTATCTTTGGACCTCTTAGAAACAAACCACCAATTTCGAAAATTATTGGATCACTTGGAGCACTGGTTTACTTGACTTCTCTTGCAAGCTACCAATTTGGTTCAAAATCAAAATTTGTAGACGGAATCCTCCCAGAAGGTGTTTGGCGGAACCCATTAGGTTTAGATGGTGGAATTGAATACAGCCGAATTCTATTAGCTGTGATCGCTCTCATCATCGGAGGCGGGCTTACTATTTACTATCGCAAGAGCAAAATGGGTCTATGTACCCGAGCAATAGAAGACTCCGAAACCGGAGGTACGCTCTTAGGGTATTCCGTTAATAGAATAGCGACAGTTAATTGGTTAATCTCAACAACTATCACGGGATTAGCTGGAATTCTAGCGCTTGATTTCGTCACGCTAACACCTACTCGCTACACACTTTTCGTCATTCCAGCTTTGGGTGCTGCCTTATTTGGAAATCTAACTTCAGCTTGGCTTGCTACAACAGGGGGCATCCTGCTTGGAGTGTTCCAATCTGGTGCAGCGGGTTTCACATTAAAGACGTGGTGGCCTGAATGGATCCCCAGCGAAGGATTACGTCACGCTATCCCATTAATAGCCATAGTCATCATCCAGTTCACAAAGGGGCATAAGCTCCCGGTAAGAGGGTCCAGATTTGCTGACAGACAACCCACTGCTTCAATCCCAAAGAATTGGAAACTCCAGAGTTTAGGAATAATCGCATTCACTATTTGGGTTCTTATGACTGGATCGTCCGTAACGCAAGGCCGTCTCATAACCAGTTCAATCGCAGCTATTCTCATGCTGTCTTCAGTCATCATCATTGGCTACCTAGGTCAGCTTTCGCTCGCTAATCTAACTTTCGCTGGCGTAGCCGCTTACTTATCTAGTCGTTTCGCTGCAGATGGGTCAATATACGGATTCAGCCCGTTCCCTCTAGAAGGGCCCGGTTTCCCCTCTCCTTTAGCCATGCTCGCTGGAGTAGCCACTGCCGTTGTTGTAGGCATTCTAATCGCCGTCCCTGCAGTTAGGATACGCGGGCTTCAATTAGCGGTCGTTACTTTGGCAGGAGCAGTAGCAATTACAGAGATCATAATGGGTAATGAATCGCTAATTGGTAAAGGAGCTAGATCAAACCTGTCAGTCCCCCCTCCGGAATGGTTTGGCATTGACATTACTGTTGACCCATCCGTTAGCAGAGACCGCCCAACTCTTATTATTTTTTGTTGTTTCTGGCTGGTTTTTTCAATCTTTGCAGTTGCTGGACTTCGAAAGGGAATAACAGGAAGAAAGTTTCTAGCAGTAAGAGCAAACGAAACAGCTGCTAGTTCAGTGGGTGTGAATGTCTCAAGTGCAAAATTATTAGGATTCGGAATAGCGTCCGCCCTAGCAGGAATAGCCGGTGTCCTTACCGCTTATCAGCAGACTGTCCTACAAATATCAACATGGGATGCGCTTGCGGGAATAGGGAATGTATCTCTTCTTTTCCTTGGCGGAGTCGGTCATATAGGAGGCGCTCTAATCGGAGCTGCGCTAACACCCGCGGGTATTCTCTCCACTACATCTAGTGAAGGGCAGATTCTTAGAACAACTGCTTCAGGGGCCCTTATGATTGCAATAGCCATTTTTCGATCAGATGGTCTAGTCTCATTATCTAAGCCTCTCCAAAAACAAATTTTTAAAAAACGAAATTATTTAAAGCGAGGCTCAGAAAAAATTGAAAGTCTTTAACCACCCGTTTGGAGATGCCCCATGCCGAAATTTGCAGAAGAACAATCAAACAGAACACCGGATGCGATTGCATTAACTGACCCACAAAAATCTCTAACATGGGAGCAGGTTGACGAAATACTAAATAGAGCTGCAAATATTATTCTTAAAAGCGACCTTGGCTCTAAAAGACGCATCGCTGTTTTTGCTGAAAATGCTTCTGAAACCGCCCTAGCCCACTTAGGAGCCTTATTTGGAGGGGCATCCTCCGTTCCTGTTAATTTCCACCTCACCGCTGAAGAGGCCAGCTATATCCTTAAGGATTCGGAAAGTCAGATACTTTTCCTTGATGACAAAACAGCTGATCGAGGAATCCTAGCTGCACAGGAAGCAGGCGTGGAATTAATCATCGGCTGGAACTGTGAGGCTTACACGCAAATAATCAACTGGGAAGAGTGGCTTGCTACTGGATCTCCAGACCCATCACCAGATGAGGTCACTCCTCTTCCTAATCTGCTCTATACATCTGGAACAACGGGACTTCCAAAAGGAACCGAACTGCCACCGACCATGTTCGCAGGCGGATCAACTATGACTGAACATATTAAAGGTCTCAGCAAAAGCGGATTCGCTGAATTTGGAACCCATTTAGTAGTTGGACCCATGTACCACACTGGACCACTTTCTGGAATGCGTCTACTAACTCTCGGCATTCCATCTGTGATCCTTGGTAGGTTTGATGCTGAATCTACGTTGGCTGCGATTCAGCAACATGGAACCGAGTCCGCTGTCATGGTCCCAACCCATTTCGTTCGGATGCTCGCTCTACCAGAAGAGACAAAAAAGAAATATGACATTTCGTCTATGAAGTTCGCTGCTCACACGGGCGCAAAATGCCCTGTTGACGTCATGAGAGCAATGATTGAATGGTGGGGTCCGGTCTTCCGCGACGCGTACGGGGCCAGTGAAGTCGGAACTGTCTGCGCGATTACTAGTGAAGAATGGATTAACCATCCAGGATCAGTAGGTAGATCAATCCCGCCTTTTGCCGCGTTCGTGCTTGACAACGATTTAAATGAGCTTCCTCCAAACACTGAAGGGAGATTATTTTTCAGAGATTCAACAGGCCGGGGCATCGTCTACCCAAATGATGCTGAAAAAACAGCTTCTGCGAATCCGGAACCGGGACTATTTACACTCGGTGAAATCGGATATATGAACAAGGACGGTTACGTATTCATTACTGACCGTTTCAGCGACATGGTTGTCTCAGGTGGAGTGAATTTATACCCAGCTGAAGCAGAACAGCTATTGATTGATCATCCAGAGGTAGCTGATGTTGGCTGCATCGGTGTGCCCAATGACGACCTTGGCGAAGAGCTGAAGGCTCTCATCATCTCAAACGACTCTGAATCGCATCCAAATACTGAAGAAATCTCTAACTGGCTGAAAGATAGGTTAAGTCATTACAAATGTCCCCGTTCATATGAGATTGTCTCAACGCTTAACCGAAACACTATGGGTAAAATAAATAAGAGAAAGCTACGAGATTCCTACCTCAACGGAGATTTAACATGAAAAAAACTACACCGACTACAAACCCGAGGAGGACTTATGGCTGAAAATAAAGTGATCATTGATGACCCGACGCATCGGGTCAGAAGATTTACCCTAAACCGACCTGAAAAACGAAATGCTTTAAACGACGAGATCCGAGATGAACTTTTTGATGGACTGCGCAAGGGAGATAGAGACAAAGAGATCTCTGTAATGATCATTCGCGGTTCCGGTGAAGCATTCTCCGCTGGGTACGACCTCTCCCAACCAAACCACGCTGTTGAACGATCAATAGCTAAAACAGATGGATGGTGGTCCAGGCATGTGGTTAACAATTGGTTTGAAATCTGGGATATGTCAACTCCAGTTATTGCACAGGTTCATGGATGGTGTCTCGCTGGAGGAACTGAATTAGCCAACGCGTGTGATCTCATTTATGTTGCTGAAGATGCAAAAATTGGTTATCCACCTGTTCGTTTGATGTCCCCTCCCGATATGCAATGGCAAACATGGATGATGGGTCTCCGAAGAGGAATGGAAGCGTTACTTACTGGAGACCACATGAGTGGTATAGAAGCAGTTTCGTCCGGAATGGCGAATCGATCCTTTCCAGAAGCTGAACTAGACTCGGAGGTCATTTCAATAGCTAACCGAATAGCGAAAATCCCAAATGATCTCCTTGCGCTGAACAAACGCTCTGCGCACCGCGCTATGGAGGCGGCCGGTATTAGAAACGGAATTCGGTCTACTGCAGATATCCAAGCGCTTGGATTCCACCAGTCTTCATCCAAGGAATACATGACCCAGTTAGGAAAACGTGACCTCAAAGAGAGCCTTAGCGAACGTGATCGTGATTTTGGAGATTATCGGGAAGAGTAATAAAAAATGTTATTTAATAGGGAAGTTTACGAAATGGTTACTTTTCTTGAAAAACTTTCTATTTACTGTGAAATCGGTTAATTTGAACCGAGATACGAACTAGTGACCATGGTCATACGATAGAGTTCATGTCCATATGCCTATCAAAATGATGGGTTACAAAAAAAAGGGGGAGGACCCTTGAGAAAAAGCAATTTATTAAAGCTTCTATCTATTATCTTCGCTTTCGCCCTCATCGCAGGAGCCTGCGGTGGAGACGACGACGATAGTGGAAGTAGCAGCGACAGCAGTGACCTAGGTGAGGAAACCGCTGAAGAAGCACCTGCAGAAGAAGAAGCACCTGCAGAAGAAGAAGCACCTGCAGAAGAAGCACCTGCAGAAGAAGAAGCACCTGCAGAAGAAGAAGCATCTGGTACAGCTGATGATTCGACTATGGGTGATGGTGCTGAATTATGGGAATCAATCGTTGATGGTGGCGTTGTAGCTGCTGATGACAGTCTTGAACCTATCCTTATCACGCTGGTAAATATTGA
>Ga0208408_1000071_pt1 | contig 72323 bp, 65 predicted proteins | sample ETNtaG_4_FD_185776 | JGI IMG/M metagenome (GOLD analysis project Ga0208408, IMG submission 185776) | Marine microbial and viral communities from oxygen minimum zone, Eastern Pacific Ocean - ETNP201406SV67 (SPAdes) (version 2) | ecosystem: Environmental > Aquatic > Marine > Oceanic ... | reverse complement strand
GGGCCGACGATGACGACACGATCAGCGTCATCGTGGACTTCGACCACCAGCCCACCGCCGACGACCAGGCCATGCTCGAGAGCGGGGTCGGGTTCCAGACTCAGTTCAGGTACCACCTGATCGACAGCATCGCCGGCAGGGTCGCGGTCGATGACCTGGTGGAGCTGTCCGAGCTGCCAGGCGTCGTCCTGATCGAGCTCGACGGGCTACTGACCGTCCAGATGAACGACGTCAACGACATCCACGGCATCCCGATGATCTGGGAGGACACGGGGTACACCGGCAGGGGCAGCGTGGTCGCGATAATCGACACGGGCATCGACTCCGAGCACGTGGGGCTCGACGACCTGGACGACGACAACTCGACCAACGACTCCAAGGTGATAGCGTTCTACGACGCGGTCAACTCGCCGGACAAGACCAACGGCACGGAGGTGAAGGCGTACGACGACCAGGGCCACGGCACCCACTGCGCGGGCATCACCGCCGGCACCGGCGCCCCCACGTACGAGTACGTGGGCGTGGCGCCGCAGGCCCAGCTGGTGGGGGTCAAGGTCCTCGACGCGGGCGGGTCGGGGTCGTTCGCCACGGTGATGGCTGGGATGGAGTGGACCGTGGACAAGAGGCACGACTTCAACATCAGGGCGGCGAGCATGAGCCTGGGCGGGGTCGGGCTGATCGAGTGGACCTCCGCCGAGGAGGAGTCGGTCAACAGGATGGCCAACGAGATGGTCAGGTCGGGCGTGGCCCTGTTCATCGCGGCGGGCAACAGCGCGGTCAGCGGCCAGATCGGGACCCCCGGGTCGGCCGAGGACGTGATCACGGTAGGCGCCCTGGACAAAGACACCTCGATCGCGGTGTACTCCAGCCAGGGGCCCACCGAGGAGGGGCGCATCAAGCCCAACATAGCGTTCGTGGGCTCCAGCGTGATGGCGCCGGACTACAACACGGGCGACGGCTACACCAGCAAGTCGGGGACCAGCATGGCCACGCCCGGCGCAGCGGGCCTGGCCGCGCTGATGTACCAGGCCAACCCGGACCTCTCGCCGTTCGACGTCAGGAACATCATGCACGAGACGGCTACCTACAGGCAGTGCCACTACATGCTGGCCAACGAGCCGTGCGCGGAGGACCTGATCCCCAAGAACAGGCAGAACAACGTCTACGGGCACGGGCACGTCGAGGGGCTGCCCGCGCTGCTCGAGGCGGCCAACTACGTCTACGGGCTCAACACCGACCTCAACCTGAGCACGACCGCGCCAGCGTCCGAGGACAACCGGATCCACCTCCTTCCCGGCGAGTCCTTCCAAGTGGCCGTCGAGGGCGGGCCGGTGGACGTCCAGTGGAGGACCTGGGACATGAGGGACAACTGGATGAGCCACCCCGAGTTCGCCCCCGGGGACACGACCTTCGAGATCAGCCACACCATGCTCGTCGAGCGCCTGCAGTACCTGCCGGGCAACGAGATCGAGGGCAACCAGACCGTGATGGCTAGGGCCATACTGGGCGACGAGGCCTCGACCAACCTCGTGGCGCACGTGTTCGTCCTCGGCTCCGAGCCCCTGGCGCAGGAGGCCGACGACGGCACCATGATGGGCGTCCTCGTGGCGGGCCTGGCGCTTGCGGTGGCCCTGCTCCTGGTCCTGCTGACCCTGGCGGTGATGCGCCTTAGGGAGGAGGCCGAGTGGGACGAGGACGAGCCTGCCGTCGTCCTGAAGCAGGGCCAACAGCAGTAACTGATGTGGAAGATGGTAGTTGGGTGCCAAACCTGGGAAAAATCGAAAATTAACTACGGAAAACCCCAAATGCAAACTTGGAAGTCAACGAGCATGGGAAAGGACCAGGCGTCCTTCTCGAAGAGCAGCAAGGCGCTGCTCAGCAAGATCCGTGGCGGCTGCGGCAGCATCATCCCCTACTGGAAGGAGCACTACGAATTGGCCGCGGAAGCAGGCCCGATTTGGTGCGGTATGGAATCTAGGGCGATGCCCGGGCACTACCTGATCTGCGAGGAGTGCCAGACCACCCTCGACTGATCTCACCCTCTCCCTTCGGGCCTTAATGTAGTCTCGTTGCCAACTTGCCAACTACGGGTCCGGCCCCGTGCCGGCCCGGGGTGATTTGCAATGAGGAACATAGAGAGAGGAGGAAAATATTGGACGCTAACGATACTGAGAAACGGAAAGGACGAGTATCCCGGAGGCCTTGAGGCCTCCGAGTTCAGGTTCGGCAGGTTCACCTTAGAGTTGTCAGACTCGGAGATTGATGCCACTCGGATTCCATCCGGCCTGATGACGGTAGTCCGGGCCTCGGGGATCGAGGAGGAGGCGCTCGAGACGGGATTCGTCGTTGAGATGAGGGACAGGAAGCAGGAGGGCCCCGAGTGGGTCGAGTTCTCATCGACTGCCACTGTCTCGGATGCCTTTCCCTGGGGAAGGTCGAGGACCCTCTACTCCTGCGGGGAGGGCTCCACACTGGAGTTCATCAAGATCCACTCCTGCTCCAGCCGCCCCGCTGACCTACCACGCAGAATACGGGTCAGGGCCTGCGAACTTCCCTCTCCGGTAGTGTTGTGGGCCATGGACAACGGCGTGTACGATGCCGATAAGAGCAGGCAGATGAGGCTGGACCACTGGCTTGACTTCCCTGAGCAGACCCCAGCCCCGAGCGACGATAAGGTCATCCCGATGCCTGGCCCGATCGACCGCTCCTACGGGTTCCTGGGGTGACCGGAATGAGTCAGATGATTCAAGTTGGGCGACGGGAAGGGCCAACTGGCACCGGGGGGTTGACCAGCATATTCCGACCGATCACCGAAATCCGGCGACGCCTGGATTGGTACGACCGCACAATGGAGGCACGCAGCCGGAGCATGGGATTCCGGAAGGCCTCCTGGGACGCCGAGGAGAGGGTCCTGCAGGGAGCATCGGCCCACAGACGCGCCATCGCGACTTTCCAGGGTGTGAGGATTCCCGACCCCAGATCCATTAAGTCCAAGGGCGAGGTCGATGTGGTTTTGCTGACTGACCGCGGAATCGTGATGATCGAGGTCAAGCACTGGAAGGGGGATGTGTCGCTCGATGATGATGGCGATGACATAGTGCAGAGGGTCAGGAGGCCCAAGAAGCCGATATCCCGATTGAGGGACAAGTGCGAGATGCTCAAGCGAATGGCCGTCTCCCGTTACTCCGAGAGCGTGGGGGAGGTTTTTCCTCTGGTGGTCCTCACCCACCGAGCCTGCAGGCCCAGCGAGGAGGTGAGACGACTCCACACGGTTTGCCAATTCCACGAACTAGAGTCAAAAATCGACTCGCTGCTAGGGGGATTGGACCCGGCAGATGCTAGTCATTCCAAGCGCATGGGGGAGATGATCCCCTCGTTCGGCACCTGGGACTCGATCGAGTACGGAGGCGGTGCCAAGGAGATAGGCGACTTCGAGGACAAGTCCCTGCCACTGGGCTGGTACAGGAAGCCCCTGGCCTCTGTCGAGGTCAAGGTCCGGGGCGGCCGGCTCGCAACGCTCCTGCGCGGCCCCCGACTCGAGGTCGTACGCAGGGGCAGGGACGGGGAGGTCACCACCTCCCTCCAACCGAAGGGGGCCGTGGTGAGACTCCACCAGCCATGGGAGAGGAAGGGGCGGAGGGCCAAGGAGGTCCCCATCGAGTACATCAGCAGGGCGGAATTCGGCTACAGCGAGCCGGTGGACTGGGCGTCAATGATCGAAACGACCCACGAGGGCGGCCGCGATACTCGCCCGAAGGAGGTGAGTGGCGACCCTCTCTCGAGATTCAAAGAGGGTGACGTGGTTGTCGGGACGGTGGTCAAGCACCTCAGGGGGGACGACGGCACCATCCACGGCACCCTGGTCTCCCTCGTGGAGAACCAGGTTACCGGGAAGGTCTCGACTAGGGAGCTGGGCATGGTGCCCGAGATGTACGAGCACTTCTACAGGATCGGCAACCAGGTCGACGTCAGAATCCTCGGTATCCGCGGGGAGAAGGCCATCTCTCTGAGGTTCGAGGAGTAGTGCCTTACCCGAAGAGAGAGATTCAAAACCCGAGTCTCAGCATCATCATCGTCCAACCTTCTCTCTACTTCCATTAGGATACCAAGGATCCCCTCCAATAGTATACCACGGATCTCGAAGTGGCAAGTACACGTCACTCTCCCCATATGACATTGCACAACAGAACTCACGACCGCCGTCCTCCCAGCCGCAATCATAGGAGCAATTCGTACAGACCACCTCACCACATTCGACGCATATGTCGGTATAGACGATATCGCCCTCTTCGTCGCCTAGCCATTCGTCGCAATAGCGCGAACATCTAGGACAGATTTTTCGACCACAGACGAAGCATTCGCAGAAGCAGCTTTCATGATCACAAATGCATTCTTCCATGGTATCACCCGAATAGGGATCCAAGACCTTCCAAGCCGCCCTTGTCACATTCATCACAGCCGGTGTGGTCACAATGTTCGCAATCAGCCCTTTTCTTATTTCTCTCTAAACGCTCCAATATACTGTTTTCCTGAGCTACTCGAATCTCTAGGTGTTTCACTTGTTTCCTTAGTCTTAGGACTCTCCTTTCGTACACCTTAACTTTTTTTCTTAGCTTTTTTTCTGCCTTTTTGTCTCTCAAACCTGCCTCCATTCTGTTAGCCAAAGTTTGCACCTCTTCCACTAGTGCCGCTAAGTGGCGTTTCGATCCCTTAATGTTGTAGAGACTTATTCTTTCTATGGCGGTTCTAAATTCGGCTAATACGGTACACAAATATCGGTTTATCGTCATGCAGCTCCTTCCGGGGACATCCCATGGGGGCGTTGGCGTTCGACATCTGTATTCGATCTGCGACGGGGTCTCGATTCACACAGTTGGCAAGTTAGCCGAAGAGGTTGGAGAAGTTCACCTCGGAACTAGAGGGGAAGTCGAAGCCTAAGGTGCAGACGTCGCACCCTTCTCCTTCGCACGTGCCGCACTCGGCAGTCCTCATTTCCGTCCTCATGGAGCTCATCTTCGACTTCATCTTCCCCATGCCCTCTTCCATTTGGGCGATCTCCCCCGCCAGTTTGTCCCTTCTCCTCTGGAAGGTTTCGCAAACGTTCTTGGCTGCATCCTCGGCCTGCTTGGCCTTCTTCCTGACGCTGTCCAAGTCATCCTTGTCGTGCAGGGAGGCCTCCATCCTGTTGACCAGGGTCTGGACCTCCTCAACCAGGGCATTGAGGTGCCTCCTTGAGATGGGCACGGTCAGGAAGCCCATTCTGTGCACTGATATTCTTAATTCATTCAACACTTCGCAAACATATCTTCTAGGTTTCATTACGATTGCATGGACAACTACTCATCGGAACCACCGTCGTACCCGTCTATCCCGTCCCAGTCGTTGGGCAGGAGAGCTAGGGCCAGCCCTCCCGTGGCCGCTGCTGCTGCGACCCAGAAAATCCCTCTCAGTAGCCCCATCTTCTCGCCTCACTCATCGTGCTGGAACCTGCCTTGTTCCATAGTAGGGTCGTTCGCTATCAGGGCTCCAGCGACCGCGCCGAGCGGCCCGCCTGCCAAGCCGCCCACGGTCATTGCGATTATTGTGCGCATAAACATGGGTATTGGCAAGTTTGCCGGTGGTCATCCGATCAGGTAGGTGGACTCTCCCCAGTGCTTGGCGAACTCCTGGGGGCCGCCCTTGACTACCAGACTCCGGCCGCCCGCCTTCTCCAAGGGCCCATCGGGGCCCTCCATGGTCTCCAGCCACTTGTCCATGTCCCGGCCCTGATGCATCTCCCAGAACGTGCCTATGACCACCTCGATGAGATCCTCCATGTCTGATGAGTGGGTTCCGAACGAGTCGTGCACCGCCCAGAAGCCCAAGTTTCCCCTGCTCTGGCTCATCGTGTTGACGACAGACCTCATGTGGCAGGCGTCTAGTGACTGGACGAAGTTGGCGTAGATCCCGCTGCTGGCCCGATCCACGGCAATGCGATCCTCCTCCTTGTCCGAGAATCGGGGTATTGACACCTTGACGTGGTTCAGGAGCGGCCTGATCTCATCGACCAGTTCGATGGCCTCGGGGGAGTCGTGAAGTTCCTCTTCGACCCAATCCAATACCGAGATAATCTTGCGCCTCCCACTGCCTTCCACAGCCGAGCGTTGGGGCTTAGGCAGCTTCTTGCCACACTGGGCTAGGAGGTGCTCCAGCCTCCGTTTGATTCGTGCGGTGCTCTTGGCGGCAGAGCCTTGGTGCCAATTCTGCTTTCCCTTCGACTCGCCGTACCACTGAGGTAGGCTGGATAGGTCGCTGTAGCAGGATTCCGGTGAGCTGGGCCAGCCCCCGCTGGTCGTCTCGCCAGACTGGGTCTGCATGTAGTAATTGCAGACTTCGAACCCGCTGCTGCCAGACTTATCGCCCTTCGAGGTCCTCCACCTCGTTCCGGGGTAGCGTCCCCCGCTCGCCTCAACTGTCCCATCCAGGGCCGCCTCGAAGTCCTCGTACGCATCGCCCGTCACCTCCTTTATCGCCCCCTTGTAGGCCCTAGTGGTCAGCGTCGTCAGCCGAGGCTGCTTCTTCCAATGCTCCCCACACTTCCCCTCGTCGCTTCTGTCGTACCAGAAGAGGTCCTTGAGTTCATCATCCTCGAGTATGGCCCAGTACAACCCGGAGCCATAGTTCCACAGGTTGAGGACCTCTTCCTCGTCCAGGAGCTTCATCCAAGTGTTTGCGGTGGAATCGCTCTGGTATTCGAAGTCCCTGATCCCGTTCTTCTTGCACAGGCTCACGAGGTAATCCTGCCTCTGTCCCTTCTTGAAACTCACAGCCTTCCTCCGCAGGATCTCTTCTATCTGGACTCTCGTTCTTGGCTTCTTCGCGTGCTTCTGGTAGTGCTTCCTGCCCAAGTCCAGATTGTCCAGGTACTCTAGTCTGGCACTTACGAATTTGAGGGGAATCTTGTTGATTTTCTTCTGTTCGGCACCACTCCAGTTCCTTGCTAGGGGCGCCGACCTGTACTGGCTCCCCCTACCGTTCTTGCCAGCGAACCCCTTCTCCAGCCTCACGGCCCCGTAGACCCTGGTCATCGTCGGTTGCTTGGCGAGCTTCCTGTCGAAGATCCTCTTGAACGCCTTGTCGGCCAGGCTCGGTACGAGATGCTCATCGAGGAACTCCCGGACATCGTCGGAATGCTTCTCCCTAGCCACTTGCGCCACTTCTCTGTAGAGGTCTTTGGGCCTCTGGCTGGGAATGACGTTGACAAATCTAGCCAGTTTCGGATTCCTCAACAGGGCTGAGACGTGCTGGTAGCCGTTGCAGGTTGCGTCTAGGTGGATCGGAAACCCGCTCTTCACAGCGGACCAGTCGCACTCCCTCTCGTGGATCTCGAGGACCCTGTCGAGCTCGATAAGGGCCGCCAGCCTCTGCAGGTCCTCTCTGCGGCCATGGCGGTGGTGATCGAGCCCCAGGCTCTCGACGTGCATCTCGGGGTTCCTGGCTATCTCCCTGAGGTGCTCCTCGTTCCTCGTAGCCCACCCCCTCCTCTCCTCGAAGGTCTGCCTCTTCTGGGCCTTGTCATCTCCCCAGAGATCGCTCTCCACGCCCTCCATCAGGTTGTGGACATGTACCTGCAGCCACTCGAAGCCGGACACGTCGTCCTTGCTGCGTCCCATCGGCTTCCAGTGCTTGAATCGGATCAGGGCCTTGTTGAGGTCATCCCCCTGGGGGCTGAGGTTGGTGCACCGGGGGCTCATTCTTCCTCTGAAGTCACAGCTCCAGGGATGCCAGAACACGTTGGCGTTGTGGTTGATAATCTTCCTGGACCATACCAGCGACAGGCGGACTTCCTCGCTCTCGTTCTGGTCTTCGGGGAAGTAGCCTTCGAATTCCCCCTTGGGGTGGATATCCCTGATTAGTTGCTCGCTCGAGGCCAGCCACTGCGAACTAGGCTCGCCCCCGTCCCCCCCCTCGAACTTTCGGTCTGACACGGTCGTCCCGTCGGAGAACTCAATCTCGAACACCTTCTCCAACAGGTCCAGATTGACCTCCCACTGCACCTGCTGCAGCGCGTTGAGCGCGCTTATCGCCTCCGCATCCGGATGGCATCTTCTGGTCGGAACCTCGCGCTCTTCCCCGTCCTCCACTATGGTTGCCACGAAGCCCTCGTAGTCCCCCTTGAATTGGTACTTGGCCGTGACCCTCCCCCCCTGATCGTCCTCCAGGTAGCCGCCCGGCGCCACCTCCCCAGAGGGAAGTATTCGATGGTCTTCGGGGGGCGAGTACATCGGCCGTTCCCTTTCTCCTCGCAGCCATCTGAAGATGGCATTCTCGTTGTGGTCCCTGAAGTCGGCGAAATCGGCCTTGGTGACCTGCCTCTTCATCTCCTTAGTGAATACCAGGGAGTTTGGCATCCTCTTCGCCCGTCTATGCTTCCATTTCGAGTCATCTCCTCCGTGGAACAACTCGATGAGCTCCTCACGACTCATTGGGTCAGTTGTCAAAAGCCCATGATTCTGCAGCATCGTCATGAGGTTGTACGAGAGCTTCCTGGAGTTCTGCGCTACCGCCTCATCCGGTCCTTTGGCGGCCTCTCCGCCGCCTAGCAGGTCTCCAAAACCCTTCCCGATGATCCAGTCAACGGCTGCGATCTCCTCGGAGGAGAGCCCCTTCCGAAGGCGTTTTCGGGGGAACAGCCTGCTGCCCCCCCAAATCTCCGTCAGCCGATTCCTCGACCTAGAAATCTCGCGCTCCAGCCCGCGGGCCAAGTTAGGGAGGAACACCACTGCGGGGGTGGCGATCTTGACCCACTTCCACCCATCAGGTGCCTTTTCCCCAGCCCCGACCAGCCGGTCAACGATTATCCCGGTCCTCGCATGCACCCGGTATTCATCGTCGCTCATCATTCCCAAGCGTCGCATCTCATTCTTGCGATACCTCGTCGCGATGCGCTTCCCGAACTGGCCGTTCCTGCTGAACTTGGCCTCTATCCAATCCTGCAACTCATCGTCTCCCACCACGATTCCTTTGTCCGAGGAGAAATCTCGGAACCTCTTGGGGTCTTCCGCACCCCTCAACTCGAACACATCGCGGTCGGAGGGGAAACTCGTCTTCGATGTCGAAATCAGCGACTCCACCACCGCTTGACTAATCATAGTCACGACGTTCTTCCTGTCCATTACCTGCTCTGCTTTGCGGTTCGAAAGTCCAGAGAGCATATTGTGCTCATTGTAGTAGTCCGAATCGTAATGGTGTCCAAACCTGTAAGGATCGACCCGGCCTATCACCTTCCGCATCACCCTCAGGTGATGCCATTCCTTGGTCCCAGTGGCCTTCTCGATTTCACCCTCGATAAGGCCCTCAATGAATATTGTAATCTTCTTCAGGGTTTCCTCGTACTCCACCCACTCCTGTTCATCCCTTTTGTTGCCGAATGCGAGGAATATGATGGAACCGTCGCCTAAGCGCGACGCCTCCACCTTGTGCTGCAGCCAGACCTTGAACTCCATGTGGCTCGGAGACAGGCTTCTCCCGGAGAATCCGATGGAGGCCTCCTCTTTCGGCCCCGCATCCCCCCTCAGGAAGATCCTCGGTGGTGCATCATCCGTCTTATCGGCCTTCCTCATGCTATCTTGGCCGTAGAAACCGACCTCTCGCAGCCGTCTCTTCATCCAATCGAGCCAGTCCTCGTTTTTCCTGCTGGGAATTTCCACCCCCTCCCCTTCCACGTAGTTCCTGGAGGAGTAGGAGCCGATGCGCTCTATCTCGTGGGGGTCGAGGGCCACGATTCGTGAGCCAGAATCCCTTTCTTGAAACTATCTTCTAACTCGCCAATAGGGGAAGGAGCCCTCACAGAGGGCTTCCCATCACTAGGTTGTGAGAATATGAAGGAAGAAGAAGATGCAGAAGGACACAGAGAAAAGCAAACGAACGAGGCTACGGTTTCAGCAAGGCTACCGGAGCTGAACAAGGAGGACAAGGAGTTCGCCACCACCCGGGAAAAGTTGGAGTGGGTTGAGGAATGGATGTCGTGGTACGTTCCGGGGCAACTCCAGACGATGGAGGACGGCGGCATCATCCTGCAGAAGGTGGACGCCAGCACCGTGAGGTGCGTATCAGTGGTCGACCATTCTTTCTGCTACCTGACTCTGGCTCTGGTTTCGACGTCCTTCGAGCGCCGGGGGGTGAGTCTCGAGGTCGACCCATACACGATAGTCACGCCCTACACACCGCCGGAGGACAGGGGCCCAGAGCGCTACGACGAGGGGGACAATCCCGGCGTGGAGGTGGTCTGATGTGGATCTTCACCACGGCGGGCTTCCTGAGCATAGTTCAGCACATGGGCATCCCAACCCACTTCCAAGTCAAGGCTAGGACGCCCGAACCGCTGGAGCGCTTCTGGCCCGAGCACGATATCGAGGCCATAGGATGGGCCGACTACAGGTACCGGATCACCATCCCCAAGGAGGAGGTGGTTCCCGTGATAACCGAGATCATCCGGTCGGTGGGCTATACGAGCTTCAAGAGCCAGTGCGAGAATGACGACGACTACCACCGCGCGCTCGTCAGGATCTGGTCGGTGATGCACAACTACCAGAGGGGCTTCGAAGGGGCATGAAGCCCCGATCCCCTCCCACTTGGCAATCATCTCCGCGCAGGAAGGGGGGGAATGCCATTGTCCCGAGGGACCCCTGGGGGTAACTTGCCAACTACGTGATTCAGACGCACGACAACAACATCGAAGCAGGCAGCATAGAGCACAAGATGACCATCGAGCGAAAGCTCCTCGGCAACTTGCTCTACAAGATTTCGAACGCAGAGTGGAAGGGGCTCACGCTCCTGTCCGAGGCAGTGGCGGCCTCCGAAGCCTGCATCATCGATGAGGATGGCGTCATCACGGCCAATCACCCCGAGGCCGACATCTGCTTGGACGTCAGGAAGACCATCTTCCAGGACGACGGCCACATCCACTGCTGGGCGAGCTCCACTGCCTCGGGGGTGAAGGTGAGGCAGCGGGCATGCGTAGCCGCCAATGAAGCATACGGGAGGATCCCCGCCACGGACAACTGCTTCGCGTTCGTCCTCTGGGCGGACTCGGGCTTCGCGAGAATGCCCTTGACGCTCCGGGACGCCATACTCTACTGCCAAGACCCGGAAGAGGCCGAGAGGAAGAAGGCCGAGAAAACGAGGAGGTGTGATCTCATGAGGAAGATTTTCCGTGAGCAGAAGCTCAAGAGAGACGCAGAGATCAGGGAGGCCGAGTTGCTCAAGACCCTCAGGAATGACGAGCGTATCAGGCTGGGCCACATGGGCTGGCGAGAGCTGATGACCGAGCAGAGGGCCGACGAAGGCGGGGACTCGCTCTCGGAGTTGTTCGCACGGGATTTCAGGTCCGCCATGCTGCGTGGCGAGGTGATGCAATGAGGGAGGGAGCATTGGAACTGGCAAGTTCCGAACCACCCAGAATGGTCGCCCTTCGGGAGTTCAAATACTGTCACAATCACTTAATGGAAGACAAGGAGGAAAAGGAATGGACAAGATAACGACAACCGTCGAGATCGCCGACCAATCCGGACACACCACCCTTCAGCTGACCAAGGCAGAGACACTGTCCCGCGTCGCTGACAATGGTGGTTCCTGGGTCTTCGCAGACAACCAGATGGTACAGCCCGAGCAACTGGCTCGGGCTGACTGGGAGACTGTGGGGACCGTTAGGATAGTGCCCGGCCTGGTAGGCGGCCTGTGATCACAGCAGGCAGGCACGCTCGCAGGAGCACAGACTAACGTAAGCCCCCCTCGGGGTCTCTCCGAGGAGGGTGCGACAATCAAATCAAAGGTAACATAGAGGTAACAAAATGCAAGACAAAACGAACAAAATGCAAGATAAAACACAAGCACAGGTAGGAACGACATCCGAGCGGATGCTCAGGGAGTACTCGATCGAGGGCATCGAAGAGCACAACAGGTCGTTGCGATGGCTACTGGATACCGCCGAGAGGCTCGGTGCCCGGATAGAGGTCGAACCCGGGGACTCGAGGTGGGACTCGGTCCCCTTCGAAATCAGGCTCAGCGGCCTCGAGTCCGGGATACACTACCGCATCAGGGTCAACTACCGGCCGAAGATGGCCCAACTGATGTCTCGAAGGATCAGCGAGGTCGACCTGAGCGACGAGGAGTCGGTCAGGGCGATGCTGCCGGCTTTCCAGAAGATGGTGGACTTCGACGTCTACTGGTACGACCCAAGGAAGCTGGATTGGGAGAGGTTCTGCGTGATTCCCAATAACAGAAAGGACTCCAAGGCCTGGCCATTCGACAGGATAGTCTCCCTCATGGAAGCCCTCAACGACGATCTGGGGACCGCACTCGACATCAGCATGAACACGTTGCGAAAGGAGTTGGTTGAGTCCTACCCCGTCGCCTGGTTCTCGGGTCAGACCGATCCCAGCCTGACTTTCGATAAGGTCTCCATTTACGTCGGTCATTTGATGGACCTCTCATACTGCGAGACCCAAGATGAGTTCGAGGACGTCTCCAATGCCTTCGCGGCCCTCTTCGGAGACTCGTTCAGGGAAGGAATGAGAACTCGGAGGATGAGACGACGCGAGCGTCGTTCCAGAGTCGGGATGGAGGATGAGTGATGGCGAGAACGATCACAATAATCGGTGCTGGCGGAATCGGGTCCAACCTCCTATGCGCCCTTGTCCCAGCGATTCACAGGGGCGGTCTGGTGGAGGGGCTCGGCGAGGTCGTGGTTAGGGTTCACGACTCGGACCGGGTCAGCGAGGACAACCTCGCTCACCAGCGATTCCTGCCTTCGCAGGTCGGCAGACACAAGGTCGAAGCCGCCTGCTCGGCCCTGACGGAGTTCGAGAGCGACAGGCTGCGAGTAACACCGGTTCCCACGGACGTGAGGGTCCCCGGCGACATAGCCTCATCTGACTTGGTCGTCGTCGCGGTGGACTCCCCGGTCGCTCGCAGGGTGGTCCACTCAACGGCCGAGAGATGGCTGGACCTGAGGTGCTCGGGCGATGGCTACATCGCCATCGACCACCGAGTCGACCGCGGCACCGTGGAGTCGCTAACCGTGGACCAACCCCCCAAGTCATGCCAGTTGGGGGGTTCCACTACCAATGGCAACATTCAGTTCGGATACCTGGCTGCCGCCGCACACGGGGCCCAGTGGCTCCTGCAATCGCTGAGGCAGTTCGCAGGCGAGGGGGGGGCAATGCAACCCCTTCCCCAGTCTGCCAGCATCTCCTTCGGGACCCTAGGAAGGCTGGTCCTCGAGCAGGAGGCGATAACATGAGGGGGTCTTCGGTCTCACCTGTGCTTCACCATCCCGATGAGGTGAGCGGTGACATCACAGGAGGGCACTTGGAGTCGCCCGCCGTCAAGGAGACGATAGCCTGCCTCGCCCAGCGGGGCTCGTGGGAGGACCTCTGGCGCGTCGCCCACTCGATGTCCAGAGAGGTCAGCGTGCTGTTCGATTCAGAGGGCAGAATCTGGGTCGATGTGGGCACAGCGGGCCAAGTCAGGCTCGCACCGCCCCAAGGGGCGAGGATCCCATTCAGGCTGTGGGTTCACACCCACCCCTGGGATGCATACTGGTCCGAAACCGACCTGGGCACGCTGGCTGCCTATTCGAGGATACTCGAGTCGGCCCTGGTCCTGGGGCATGACCACATGAAGAGGGCCCGCAGGCTGGGTGCCTCGGACACGGGGGCGCTCGCAGGGGGCGGGCCCCTGTCGAATTGGAGCTCGGAGCCCTGCCTGCCCTACGGGGCGGACACAGGGGCCGGAGGCGGCCAATGAGCCACGAGAAGGACCAGGCACTGGAACGACTGAGGAAGCTCGCCGGAGAATCCCGGTCGAGAATGGACATACCCGACATCATCGAGGCCGTCCTCGGCCCGGGCACGGACGATGACCTAGAGGCTCTGGTGAGGGCCGCCCTCGAGTCGTCCCCCGGCGCGATGTCCCTGGGGGAGATTGCCAATGGAATCCTCGGAATCCATTCATGGCGAGAGGGGAACGCGTGACGCAAACGCCTGAGACCATGGCGAAATCGGCACCGAGATGGCTCCCAATCTGGCAATGGTTAAGGGCCGCAATTCCGCCGTTCGGACTCCCCCTTCGGGGAACGAGCGAAACTCACCATTAGGCAACAAAGGGATGTGATCAATTTGACAATCAGCAATGACGATGAAGATGAATGCAAGCGACAGGAGAGCTGCCCCAACTGCGGGTCCACCAACAGGCAGCCAGACCACTCTCACCACTACTGCAGCGATTGCGGCTGGGAGCTCGACCAACTGGACGCAGACCCCGGCTTCGCCCCCGCCAACAGCGACCCGGGGGGGCTGAGGGCCCGGGCCAGTGGCCGCAGCAGGAACGGCACCACCATCTCTGTCAGCGGCAGCGGAGACCGCAGGGCCCGCAGACTGGCCAGAACCCACGGTCGCGCCACTTGCGACAGGCCGAGCTTCGTGGACGAGATAGTGGGGGAGATCGTGCGCTCCTGTGGAAGCTCAAGGATCGCAGAGGATGCAACCAGGCTGCTGGACCGGGTGAATCAGGCCAAGGACATCGGCAAGAGGAGGAAGAAGATGGCGGGTTGCGCTGGCATGGCATACGATGACGCCAAGCAGTACAGGACCAGGGTGTATGCTGCAGCGTCCCTGCACATACTGAATGACGACGGCCGGCAGAACACCTCGCGGCACATCGCACGAGACTGGGGGTTGGACTTCAGGGACCTGGTCGGAGCCATCAGGTTCCTCAACTCCCATCGAAGGAGGCTGGCTGGCGAGGCCCCCACTCCAAACGACAGGCCCAGGAACCTGCTCCGGGAGCTTGGCACGATAAGGGAATACCTGATCCAACTAGCCGGGGCCGATGCAGCCAACCTCGTCCACGATACCGCCATCAAGATTCTGAGGGGTGAGCTCGAACTTCTCGAAGAGGGGGATGAGGGAATGGTCGGCGTCGGCAGGTTCGCCCCCCACTCGACCCCCAAGGCCGCCTTCATGGCTGCCGTCATGGCAATGGCCGAATCGGGCCTGGAGAGGGGCCTTGTCAGAGAGCTCTACCGCAATCTGCCGACCATCGGCGTTGGCAACTTCGTGGAGAGGAGCGCGCACCTGTTTCGCCAGCCCTAGGTCACCTGATGGGCTGGTTGGTCCCGGGCAGCAACTCGGCTGTACCCGGGTTCGCCCTCTCGAAGTAGGTCCAGAGGGGGGCTGCGAGTATCATGGCCCCCCTGTCGCCAATGGCCAGCATGGGCTCCAGAAGCTCGCAGAAGCCTTCGACCTCGTTACCGAGATCCCTGTCGCCAGTACCGATCCGGATGTAATTACGTCGTGCGCCTCGGACACGCTCCTCCTCTTGGTCCCGCACCCATCCTGCTGCATCCAGCATTGCGTAGATGACCCTCCTATCGACCATGGAGGTGGTGGTGAACTCGGTCTCGCAGTCGTCGAAGGAGACGTTCGGCCTGCCACCGCGCATGGCAGTGAAAACCATCCTCTCGCCCAAGGGACTCCTCAGGAGGACGCTCCAGAGCCGGGGGAACAGCCTGCTGCATCTCCTAGCCCTGCGTTCCAAGTCATTGCCTCGGAGCCGGTCCCTCAGGAACCTGGCCTCGTTGATGGCCTCAATTTGCGGATCCCTCGGCCCGTTAGATTGGATGTGAGATCGCAGGGTGTAGATCTCCCTCTGTGAATTCAAGTCATCCAGCAGCGCCAGCACTATGCTGGAGATGGCGTCCCCGATCACCAGGCGCCTGAGCCCCGGCTGCTCGACTATGCACAGCCTTGACTGATGCATGTGGTGCCTCCATCTCGGGTGCACCTCCATCGGGTCCGGGTCTCGTTCCTGACCCCCGTTGAGGCAGAACGGCAATACCGTGAACCTGGTGCCGTGGTTCCCCCCGCCGGGAGTCACCCGGTAGCCAAGGCCGGACGTCCCCCTCACCTTGATGGCCCTCTTCTCCCGCTCGACCTCGACCCTGTCACTGCTCTCGACCACCTTCCTGAGGAAGTTGACTCCCCTCAGGTCACTACCGCAGATGAGCGGCTTGTCCTCGTCCACGAAGATGTGCTGCTGGATGCAGTGCAGCCTCTTCCGGTCCTCGTGGTCCGGCGGGGACAGGGCCCAGGTCACCACCCTCGCCCAGAGCATGGGATCGCTGTCCAGCTCGATTCGCCTCCATGCGGAATTCCTCCTGACCCTCAGCTGGAGCCTGCCCCTCCTCACGGACAGCGTGACCGGGACATTGAAGAAACCCCTCTCCCGAAAGCGGTAATCGGGGGCCATCGCCATCCACTCGCCAATCGGGACTCCCTGATGCCATCTCCGCATCCACTCCGTCCCCTTGAACACGCCCCTCTTGATCTGGTACTGATGAATCTCCTGCCGCGCCCCCTCCCGACCGCTCCTGACGTATTGGCGAAGCCGTTCGTCGGAGGTGGCCTCGTCACCCCCGTTCATGAACGCGTAGACCGGGTGAATGATCCCGTCGAACTCGTTCCACGGTGCGTGCCTGCGCGCCCTGACTGCCAAGTCCACCGACAGAAGCAGATTCCGCCAGTCGATGTCGTCCCTGGCCCGGTGTCTGGCCAGCATCTTCGAGAGCCCCCGGTAGGGCAGCCTGATCGGCATTCCTTCCAGATAGAAGGTGCCGGAGTTCCACGACAGGTGACTGCCGTCTGGCAGCGCTCCCCCCCTGTGTAGCTCTCGCAGATCCTCGATCGAGGGGACGTGCCCCTCGTCGTGGTTCAACAGGTCCATCTCGTCGGGGTCTATCTGCCAGGGCTCGGGCCTCTGGGTGATCCACGTCCACTCGTCCGCCGGCTCGGCGTCGAGGATCCAATCCCCCTCCTCACCCTGCAGCCCCCTGATCCTCCTCCAGATCTGGTAGGGCGTGGTGTTGGGGTGCCCCAGAGACCCCCTGACCTCCTGAACGAGGCCATCATCGGTAATGTTGGAGGCTCTCTGGCCGGTGATATGGGGAATCAGAACCTCGCAGACGTCACAGCAGACCTCATCTGTATCGTGCTCTTCTCCGCACCCTGTGCATACAGTCATGGTAGTGGCATGGTTCGCCGAAGTATATTAGCAAACGAACTTGCTTGCGTGGGCGTATTTCAAGGTAATTCGTCTTTGATTATCCCCCGAAGTGACGACTTTCTGCCGACACTGCTCGACATTTTCCATGTCTTGGAGCAGTGCAACGACATTTTCGCGACATTTTCCCGACATGGGTCTGACATCGCCATGTCGAGAGCACCTGAAGGAACGAACCGTCACCCCTCTGATGCGTATACGAGTCAGTGGGTAGCCATCTGAGGACTGGGTGCGCTAAACTCAACGACCGGCATTCCCACCGACCTCCTAGGTGTGGAGATGGCTGATAGCAGGATCAGGACAGAAAGATTGGCGATAGAGACCCGCGGCTCCTCGGCTTATTGTCGAAATCGAACGGTTGGCATAAAGCAAAGATAGCTGGCAATAATGATCTTGAGAGGCACATCACAGCCCTTGTTCTGGTGGGCAATCGCTAGGAATTCTGATTTCATTAGACGCAGAGGGGTTGATTGGTGGTGCCCCCGCCATGGGAGGTATGACCGAGGTCCTGGCACCACCCAGCCTGCCTCCGGTCTCGCCCTGGGAGGCGTACCTGATCATCATCTTCGTGCCCTTCCTGCTGAGGTTGATATTCGTCGCCCCCCCGCTGCTCGACCTGGTCCAGACCTACGCCCCGCCCGGCGACCGCGCCAAGCACGCCAAGTGGTTCCTCAGCCGGCTCAAGCGCCTGCCCGTCGAGGGCTTCTGGCTGATTGTTCTCAACGAGGTGCTGGCCTTCGTGCTGCCGGGGGTGCTGGCTCTTGCAGCGCGCGCCTACGTGGGACCCATCGGCTGGGACAGCTGGGACATCCCGATGCTGGGCCTGGCGCTGCTGGTGCTCGCGGGCTCGGTCTGGATCGGAGTCGACTTCGGCCGGGTCGCCCAGTCGCGCATGGACATCAGGAGGCTGGGCCAGCTCAACCTCGAGAGCGCTAAGCAGGTGGTCGACACAGCGGTGGTGGGCCGCGAGTTCCTGCAGGGCATCAGGGGCTTCGCGATCCCGCGCCCGTGGAGGACCCCTCCGGCCGCAGAAGGCGAGCCCATCCCCAAGAGGAACCCCGTCTCAGGCACCCTCTCAGGGCTCCTCGACCTCGGCGCCGACGTGCTCGACGTGGTGATCGACCAGGTCAGGGTGCCCGCCGGCGATGCCGTCGACAGGCTGGACTCCGAGATCCAAAGCAGGATCCAGGACCGCGTGCGCGCATCGAAGCGCTCGCTTGCCACCGGCATGCTGTTCTCGCTGTTCCCGCTGGTGGTCCTGCTCGGCCTGCCCGAGCTGATCTAGGAAGCGATGAAGCGCCGCTCGTGCGGGGAGGCCAGGGCCAGCCAGATTAGCCCCACGGAGATCTGAATCAGACCGGTCAGGGCTATCAGCTCCCTGAGGGCGAGCAGGTCGTGCTCCATCACCAGGCCCGCGGCCAATGCCGAGATGCCCATCATCAGGGTGATTCCGAGGTTGTCGGTGCCCGCCACCCTGCCGCGCCACTCGTCGGCAGCCCGCTCCTGCAGCATGGTGGTCGACAGCACCCAGTTGACCCCGCTGGAGGCGTGCGACAGGAAGATGAACACCAGGATTACCCCGGTCCACTCGGAGGCGGCCACCGCGAGGTAGAACAGGCCGCTGCCGCCCAGGGCCAGGCCCAGCAGGTAGGGCATCAGGCGGCGGTTCGCCATCAGGGGGCGTCCGGCCAGCGGCCCGAAGCCCGAGCCGAAGCCCCTGGCCATGTACAGGATGCCGATGCCCGCGGCTATGTCCCCGAACCCGGCGCTCATGCCGATCAGGATCAGCAGGAACACCTGCGCCCCGCCGCCCGAGGCCCACATGCCCTTGGCGAGCACGACCCTGCGGATCGGCGGGTTGGCCAGGATGTGCCTCCAGCCCTCCCAGATCTCGCCCAGCAGGACTCGCGGGGTGGCCGGCGCGCGCTCCGAGGTGTCAGGCCCGCCCTCAGGCAGGGTCGCGACCAGCAGGGCCGCTGCAAGGAAGGTCAGGGTGTCTATCCACAGTGCGGTCTCGATTCCGTAGGCAGAGATCGTCAGACCGCCGATCCCCGCGCCGATGCCCAGCGCAGCCGACCAGCCGCCCGAGGCCAGCGCGTTGGCGGTGAGCAGCTCGTCGGCGTCGCAGATGTTGGGCAGGTAGGCGTACTCAGCCGGGTCGAACACCGCCCTGCCCACGACCATCGCCACTGCCAGCGCGTACACCGAGGCCAGGCTGCCCAGCAGGTCGAGGCTCAGCACTGCGACCAGGATCACGAACGAGGAGAGGTTCGCCATCAGCATCAGCGCCTTGCGCGAGTAGCGGTCGGCAAGCATGCCGGTGAACGGCTCTAGGGGCGCGAAGGTGAAGCTGCGCGCTGCCAGCACCCCGGCGATCGCCAGGGGCGAGTTGTCGGTGGCCTGCCCGGCGATCAGGAACAGGGCGATGACGGTGAACCAGTCGCCGATGAAGGAGATCTCGTTGGCGGTGAACAGGCGCCTGAAGGTGGCGTTCTGCCTCAGCAGCCGGACGAAGCCAACCCGGGACACAGGCTCGCGCGGGGCCCGGGGCCTAAGACTCCCACCCCATCATGCCAATGCATAAGTCCCGATTTTGCCAGCCCGGGGCGTGCTCAGGGACAGGCTGGTCTGGATGGACCTGGAGATGACCGGGCTCGACCCGGACAGCGAGTCGATCATCGAGATCGCCACCATCGTCACCGAGGGCGACCTCGAGATGGTCGCCGAGGGGCCCAGCCTCGCCATATCGGCCCCCAAGGAGCTGATTGCGGGCATGGACGAGTGGAACACGACGCACCACACCGCCAACGGGCTGATCGAGAGGGTGCGCACCGAGGGGGTGTCGATGGCCGAGGCCGAGCAGCGCACCCTCGAGTTCCTGCGCGAGCACTGCGAGCCGGGCAGGCTGCCTCTGTGTGGCTCCTCGATCCACCACGACAGGCGCTTCCTGCGCCGCTACATGCCCGAGCTCAACGAGTTCTTCCACTACCGCAACGTGGACGTCTCCTCGATCAAGGAGGTCGTGCGCCGCTGGCACCCCAGGAGCCCGAGGTTCAGGAAGAACTCGGGGCACAGGGCCCTGGACGACGTGCGCGGCTCGATAGAGGAGCTCGCCCACTACCGCGAGCACGACTTCGGCTCCGGCCGCTAGCCCTACCAGCCGACCGGGCCACCCTCGGAGTCGGTCAGGACCAGGTTGACCCCGAAGCCCGACCGGTGGAAGGCGATCAGCTCGAGGCCGTGGATGGTGTGACCGGTCACCGCGCGCCCGATAACTGGCAGTCCCCCCGCCTCGGCCTCGGGGGTCAGCGACCTGCGCACCCCCTCCACGTCCTCCAGCCAGGGCAGCGTGCCCTCGGGGGAGTACCTCAGGCCCAGTATCATCTCGCAGCCCTCGCTCCACTGCGCGGCCTCGGCATCAGCCTCGCTGGGGATGGCCACGCAGTTCGGGTGCGAGTGGATGAAGTGGTGGAAGCGCGAGCCTCGCGAGCCTCGCTCCTCGCCGAACACGCCATCCGTCCACTCCTCGGGGACGTGGTGCACCGAGTACGAGTCCCCCCGGTTGACCAGGTGGGGATGCCCCATCAGGTAGCCCTGGCCGGCGAACATCCCGTCCCGCGCCCCCCCGAAGACCTCGTCGACACCCCCGGGGTTGGGCCTGGCAGTGTCGATGTCGATACCCACGAGGATCTCGTCGGGCAGCGATCGGAAGGACCAGTCGATGATGGTCGCGAGCGTGCCCACCGGCATCAGGACGTGGGCCGGGTAACTGTCGCGCGCCTCCAAGGAGGCCCGATTGTACTCGGCTGCGGCCTCCAGCAGCCAGTCGGCGACCATGGGTCGTGGCGCGGGCGCCTCGACTTGAACGCTAGGCCCGCGATACCCGCACGTCCAGCACCAGGTGGTCCCAGTGCGGGGCGTGGCTCTTCACTCGCGTTATGGCGAGCCTCTCGAGCGAGCAGCCCGGCTCTATGGCGCCCAGCGAGGCCTCGACCTGCCCTGCCCAAGCCCCGTGGTCCTTGGCCTCGCCCAGCCCGTGCACATGCAGCTCCCCACCCTCGGGCCTGAGCACCCCGAGCGCGGGCGCGTATCCCCCCTCGGCGCTTGGCAGCAGCCCCAGCAGGACGCGGTCGGCGACCCCCGACAGCCCCCTCGAGGTCACTCGGTTGTCGCCCACGTGAACCGTGCAGCGCCCCGCCACCCCGTTGGCCTCGAGGTTGCGGTCCAGGGCCAGTACCGCCTCGGAGTTCCACTCGCAGGCGTGGACGTGGGCCGCGCCGCTGTGCACGAGCACGGGCAGAGAGTAGTAGCCGATCCCTGCGTACAGGTCCACGACGACCTCGCCTGCGCGCGACACCTGACCCATCCTCCTGCGCTCGTTTACGTTGCCCGCAGAGAACATGCACTTGGTGAGGCGGTAGCCGTAGTCAACCCCGCTTTCGCGGCGGACCGCCCAGTCGTCTCCGCCGAGCAGCATCTCGACCCCGCTCTCGCGCATCTCTCCCGAGACCTCGCCCATCCTGCCGAGCCGGGACGCGCCCAGGCCGCCAGCCACAGCCCGCCAAAGCCCGTCCGAGCGCACCGCCTCCCAGCGCTCGTGCGCGAAGGCCGAGGACGGCAGCAGGGCCACGTCGTCGAAGCGCTCCCAGCGCCGGGGCAGGTCCTCGAGGTGCCCCTCGCTGGCAGCGCTCCCTAGCAGGCCGCTTACAGCGGCCCTGAGGCTTTCGTGGGGGTCTCTGCCGGGCATGGGCTCACCCGTTCATGTGGGAGTGAACGCGCTCTGCCATCGCCTTGCCGATCCCCGGCACCTCGCGCAGCTCCTCCACGCTCGCGTGCCTGATGCCCTTGCGTCCCCCGAAGTGCCTCAGGAGGGACTGGATCTTCTTCGCCCCCAGGCCCTCGACGGCCTCCAGCGGGTCGCCCAGCGAGCCCTTGTCGCGGCGCTTCCTGTGGTAGCGGTTGACGAAGCGATGAGCCTCGTCACGGGCGTGCACGAGCACCCTGCCGCGACGGTCGAGCAGGATGGGGTCCCGGCCAGCCATGTGCAGGCTCTCCTCCCTCTTGGCGAGCGCGGCGACCGGGAAGCGGCCCCCAAGGCCATGCCCCTCCAGCATGGACGCGACAGTCGAGAGGTGGGTCTCGCCCCCGTCCAGCAGCAGCAGGTCCGGCCAGCCCTCCTGGCGCTTGAGCCAGCGCTCGACGACCTCGGACATCATCCGCAGGTCGTCGACAGCGTCGGTCTTGACGCGATAGGTCCGGTACTCCTTCTTGGCCGGCCTGCCGTTGCGCATGACCACGCAGGCGCCCACTCGCTCCTCGCCCAGGATATGGGCCATGTCGAAGCAGACCAGGTAATTCAGGGACTCGAGGCCCAGCAGGAGCGCGCCGTCGTCAGCCGCGGACTGCTCGAGGCTGCCCGAGCGCCGCTTGGTGTGCCGCTGGGCCAGAACCTCGGCATTGCGATCGGCCATGCCCCTGAGCTTGGCGAGCTCACCGCGCTGCGGCACCCTGGCCTCGATGGCGCTGCCGCGCCTCTCGGACAGCCACGAGGCCAGCGCATCACCGATCGGCGCAGGCACCAACAGGGTGCGCGGCGGCTTGCGGTTCGCGTAGTGCTCAGCGAGCACCAGGGAGACCGAGTCCGCGACATCTCCCCTGTGTATCAGCGGATAGTCGACCTGACCCTGGATGATGCCGTCCTTGGCGTGGAGGATCACGAGGCATCCCGTATCGCCCTCGGAGGCGAAGCCGACGGCATCGCAGTCCTGGTAGAAGCGGCTGTGGATGACCTGCTGAGAGATCGTGCGCTGGACTGCGGCGATCATGTCGCGGGTGCGCGCTGCGCGCTCGTACTCGAGGCCCTCGGACGAGGCGTCCATCTCGGCCTGAAGCGCCCCGACGAGGACGGCCGCGTCCCCGTCGAGCACGCTGGTCGCCGCCCTGATGCGCTCCTCGTAGCCCTCGGGCTCGATGCACGGCGCTGCGCACAGGCCGATGTGCATGGCCAGACAGCCCTGGGGCAGCAGCTCCGGGCAGTCTCTGATCCCGAACTGGCGCCTGAGCAGCTGGATCACGCGCTTGGCTGCCCCGACATCGGGGAACGGCCCCCACAGCCTGGCCCCCTCGGGCGGGTGGCGGGTGTAGAGGATGCGGGGATGATCCTCGCCGGTCAGGGCGATGAAAGGGTACGATTTGTCGTCCTTTAGGAGCGAGTTGTAGCGAGGCTTGTGTTTGCGAATAAGCTGGCGCTCGAGGATCAGGGCCTCCGACGGGCTCTGGGTGACGATGCAGTCGACCCTGTCCGAGTCCTCGACCAGACGGGGGACCATCTCGCGGTCGGGCCGGCCGGTGAAGTAGGATCTGACTCTAGAGCGCAGGTCGGAGGCCTTGCCGACGTACATCACACGATCGTCGCCTCTGCGGAAAAGATAGACTCCGGGCTTGTTAGGCAGCTCCAGATTGCTCGCGTCAACGGTCATGCCGGGTGATGCGCTGCAGGTGTACGCTCATGAACGCTGGTTTCGCCCGCGGGGCGTGCCGAGCGAGTCCCAACTGAGGATCCTTGCCCATCTCGCGCGCTTCGGCAGCGAGCTCGAGCAGGCCTGGGACGTCCCACGGGCGCTGTGCCTGCCGGGCATCGCCGAGGCCATAGGAGTCGTCAGGTCGGCCATACACTCGTCCCTGAGAGAGCTCGAGTCAGCAGGCTACGTCACGACACGCACAACCCATGTCACGGGTGCCGGCTCGCGCCGTCGCAAGGTCGTGCACATTACCCAGGAGGGCAGGGAGGCCGCATCAGTCCAAGCACCTGCCCCTGCCCGCAGCGGCCATGCGACCGGCCCGTTGCCGGACACAACGCTGCTCCACGGGCGCGAGGACGAGGTCTCCGCGCTCTCCAAGCCCCTCACCGAGGGCGCCAGTGTCCTGCTCAACGGCCTGCCGGGAATCGGCAAGACCAGCCTGGCTCGAGCGGTCGCGGGCTCCCTGCTGGAAGCGGGCCGGAACGTGCGCTGGGCGACCTGCAACGCAGACACCGACGCGGCTGCCATCGCTGCCATGTGGCTCGGCGGCTCCGCCCCCTCCTCGCCCGATGCCATCGCAGCTGCCGTGGACTCCAAGCGCACGATCCTGGTCCTCGACGAGGCACAGCAGCTCAGCCCGCGCCACATCACGGGTATCGAGGAACTGCTCGGCGCGTGCTCGCGCACTCAGGCCGCCGTGCTCGCAGTCGTCCGCGCGCCCAACCCCTTCGACGAGCTCTCCGGCTTCGAGGAGCACAGGCTCGATGGCCTGCCCCCCTCAAAGGCCACGCCGCTGCTCCCTGAGGACCTCGACGAAGCCATTGCCCTCGGCATCGCGGAGGCTCTGGGAGGCCATCCTCTGGCCATGCGCCTGTGGTCTCCTGAGGACGTCTTGCCCGAGAGGGTCGAGGCCGTGCAATCCTACGTGGAGTCGACCGTGATTCGACGCCTGAGCGATTCGGGCAGCAACTCGCTCGACGAGCTGTGCCTCGCACCGCTGCCACTGACCGTCGGGGAGATGTTCGGCCCAGACGGCACCGAGGAGCTGGACGAGGCCGCTATCCTGCGCTGGACTCAGGCCATGGTCGAGCCCCATCACCTGATTCGCAACGTCAGAAGAGGATCTTGGTCCGATGACGATCTCTCCGACCTGCACTCCGAGCAGGCAGCGCGGTGGTCCGCGCGGGAGGGCACCAGGGCACGCAGGATCGAGGCCCACCACCGCCTGAGTTCGGGTGGGGAACCTGACCCCGAGTGGGTTCTGGAGCACGTCCCGGCGATCGCAGGCGAGGACAGCGCTGCCGCAGCGGTGCTGATCGAGCAGGCCGTGGGAATGAGTGACGACGAGGGGCTGCGCGAGTGCGCCGCCGACATCGCACTCGAGCGCGGAGAGCCGGCAATAGCGGACGCCCACATCGAGAGGCTCGCGGAGGGCCCCCACAGGCACCTGCGCCTCGCACGCCTCGCCCGAATCCAAGGCGACTCCAAGCATGCCGACGAGTTCGAGCGACTCGCTCTGGACGGACTCGAGCCAGGGCAGAGGGCCAGGGCGAGCATCGCCTCCCTGGTCAGGCTCTACGATGATCGGCTGCCTGGGCCTATCTCCCCCTCACTCGCAAAGGAGATCTTGGGTGGCATCGGCTCAGTCGAGCTGTCCGACTTGAATCCCGACGACCGCAGCGTCGCCTCGCTCTCACTGGACCTGCTTCGTCACACCGTTGCATTGGAGATTGGCGACATGTCTGCTGCAGCCTCCGCTCGGAGCGCCCTCGAGTCGAGGCTCGGCCCCGAACACCCCCACCTCTCTGCTCTGGACCTGCGAGCGAGGCTTGCAGCGAGGACGGGGGGCAAGCCCTCCGACGACGCCCTTGATACTGCTCGCGAACGCATCGAGTCCTCAGATGACCCCCTGGACCGCCTCCGCACCATTCACCTGGCTCTGGGGGCCTGCGGCCCCGACCCGTCGAGTTGGCTTCGCGAGGCCCATTCGAGATCCTCGCCAGGGATGCTGCGAGACGACCTCGCCTCCCACAGGCGGCTGACGGGCCAGTGGTGGTTCTGGAGGGGCGTGCTCGAGCCCGAGAACCGACTCTCGCACTGGCGTGAGGCCATAGGGAGGTTGAGGTCGGCGGAGTGCAATAACGCAGCTGAGGACCTGATCGGACGCCTTTCCAAGGCGCTCTAGATCTCCGCACCGATCAGGGTCCGTGTGTCGCTAATGCCCGGGACCGATCGGATCTCCTGGACTATGCAGCGAGTCAACTCAGCCTCGTCATCAGCCTCCACCTTCACGAAGCAGTCATGCGAACCGAACACTATCCAGATCCCTGAAACACAGTCTAGCTTACTGACTGCTTCACGCACGCGGATCTCTTCTCCCGGCAGGGTAGTCAACAGAACATATCCCACGGAGGCCAATCTCACACCTCCACGGCAATCAGAGTCTCGGTCTTCTTGATTCCCTCAACGGTCCTCATGTCGACAATCAGCGTCTTGGCCATATCCGCGTCGTCCTCGAAGTCTATCCTGGCCACCAAGTCGATTTCCCCGTATACGACCGAGACCTCGGAAACAGTGGGCATGCTCAGGAGGTGAATGTAAACGTCCTTTTCCCGTCCTGGTTCGCATGTCAGAAGAATCCAAGCTGTGCTCATTCTCCCACCGATTCGATGCGAATACTCGCCGCTTAAGACCCCTGCGCCCCGCACGCCTCTGCTTTGCCTGCTCAACATCCGGAAGGCATTAACACGAATCGGTGAGCGGCCGAATCCATGCTTGCGCCTCCCTCCCACAAGGGACGGCCCAAGGGACGAGCCACACTTCTGGTCCTGCTGATGCTCAGCGCCCCTCTACTGACCGCCGCACCCTCCCAATCCCAGTCCCCCAAGTCGACGACGGTGTGGTCTGGTGTCGTGGAGATCGACGATTACACGGTGGGTAGCGGGGATGTCCTGCAGATTACTGCGGGAACCACCGTCCGAATCAGCGATGGCTCGCGAATCTACGTCGAGGGGCGCTTGGCAGTAGAGGGCACAGCCTCGAATCCCGTAACCCTCGAAGTTAACGGCCCTGGAGGCGATCACGAGGGTATCCAGTTCAATTCCACGAGCCATGGCTTCGGGTCCTCGATTGACAACCTGACAATCACCGAATCGGTCTACGGAATCACGATCTACGGATCGGACCCACGAATTTCCAATCTTACCATCCTGAACGCCGATCGGGTCGGGATCGACGTGTTCGATTACGCCTCACCCGTTATCACCGACCTCCTGATTGACGGAGGCGGCCAGGACATCCATGGCACCACCCTGAGTTACAGGTACGGGTTCGGGGTCTCGATCGGCTATCAGAGCACCGTGGTCTTGACCAATGCCACTCTGAGGAATTTGATCACCCGGGGTCTGAACTATTGGGGGTCGAGCGGCGGGATCGCGAGGGGCATTATTGTGGAGAATGTATCAGGGGCCACACTCGCCGCATCGGCCGGTGTCTGGGTCGAGGACAGCATCCCTCTAATCGAGGACATCAACGTAAAAACCTCAGACACGGGCATTTTCGTGCGCCACATAACGGGTGAGATGACCACCCGCCCCACCTTCGTGAGGGCCACTATCGAGGACTCGATGTACCGAGGAGTTGCCGTGGACCGATACTACGACAAATCCGACATCTCCAACCTCCACAACAGCCAGGCAATCTTCGAGGATCTGGCGATTCGTGGGACAGGGGGGCCGGGAAGCCTTGCTCCGGGCCTAGGCATGTACGCGATGGATGTGAACACCAGCTCGGTCCGCCTCACCGGCCAGAGCCTGATCGAGGACAACCCCGTCCCCTCTCGCCTCTACATGATTGACTCCTCAACGAAAATCACCAATCTCACACTCGACAACAACGGCAATCCATCCGCGCTGGCTCAGCCGTGGGAGAGGGCCAGCCTTGTGATCAGGAGCGCATCCTGGACATCTTCGGGGCCTCCACAAATTCACGGGTTGACAGTCGAGAACTCCAGCGGGGCAGGGGTGCACCTTTCGAAGGGGGGCGTGCGGGGATCAGATTGGCACATCAGCGGCTCGGGCGGCACTGGGCTGTTCTCCAAGGAGTTCCACCCTGATCTATCAGGAGTGATTAGCACTGGCAACGACGGACCCGGAGTGAGCGTGATCGACTCGGGTAATGTGGAATTGGAAGGTGTGGAGACCTCGTTGAACGATGGGGCCGGAATCTGGTTCAGGGAGTCGAACTACGTCGAGAGCAGCGGAAAGAATGTAACCTGCCTGTCTTGCTCCTCAGATGGGGACCAAATCGGCTATCTGGTCGAAGACTCGATAGATCTTCAGTTGTTGCACACCGAGGTCAGGGACCCGACCAGTGGGATGGGGCTGAGAGTCGACAACAGCGGGCTGAGCCAAGACGGTCACGTGGTGATCAGCGACTTCAAGCTCTTCTCCAACTCGTCCACGTACGCGATCGAGCTCGAAGAGACGGATGCGAAGATCAGCCTTCTCGACCTCAACGGTGACAACCTCGGGATGTCATGGAGCGCAGAGGGCTCCCTGACCTCCTATCTCAACGACAGCGTCATCCAGAGCAGCTCTCCTACCGGCTGCCTGGAGCTGCATGGGCACACTGAGCTTCTTGCCACCAACGTCGGATTCGCCTGCGCAGCCCGCCCGTCAGTCTCGTCGAGCTTCGTCAACTTCACAGACTCATTTTTCGTCACTGGAGCCAATTACACCAACTCCTTCTCGATGCTCGGCGAGAGTTGGATACGGTGGATCTCTTCCTCAGCCATCGGCACCCCAACTTCGAATGGGTCTAGCAACATCCTCGACTTGGGTTACTTCCTGAAGGTCTTCGTAATCAACCAGAACCTCATGAACATCCCAATGGCGCAGGTTGACATTTCCTTCGACCAGTATCAGGACAACTTCTCCATCACCCTTCCGTTTGCAGGATTCCAATCCCTCGGCCCGTTTGTCGGGATCCGATGGCTCCCCTCTGGATGGGGATCGCAGAATTTCGCCAACCTGTCTTGCTCCTACGACGGAGCGACCAACTACACGTCTGCGATAGCCATCGACGATGACAAGAGGGCCTTTTGCAGATTGGAATTGAACCCACAACCACCGTTCCTAGTATGGTCTGAGCCAATCGACGAACTCGAGGTCCCATCGGGCTCCGCAGTCGTGTTCTCCGCCAACGAAAGCTTCGACCTGGATCTTGATGTCCTGACCTACAGCTGGACGTCCAGCATCGATGGTGACCTATCCCCATGTGCGATGAATAGCAGCGGAAACGGATCGTGGTTTGTTGCCAATATTGGCGAAGCCTGCCTCTCCGATGGTACCCACCAGATTACCGCGACCCTCTGCGACGAGGCGCTGAATTGCGTAAACGAGACCCGGACAATCACCCTAGTGAACCGCCCCCCAGTGCTATCGGTCCAAGTCGTTGACCCACAAGTCGAAGCGTGGGGGGTCCTGTATCTCGGCCAGACAGCGTCTGTCACCATCTCCCTGGAGGGGACCTATGACGTCGAAGGCCCTCTATGGTGCTGGGCCGAGGCAGAGTTCGAAGCCATCGACATCGACCCGAACAACCCGAACTGCCCCATGGAGATAGTGAGAAGCTTCACCGACTCGCCTCAGGACAGTTTCGAGGTCAAGATTTTCGCCTATGACGGATTGAACACCGTTTTCTGGGCCTTCGACATCAGCCTCTACAACGAGCTCCCGACTCCAGTTTGGGATATCCAGAGGAACGGGCAGACTTCCGCAGACTGGATCAACCTTGATGGCTCTGCGACACTGGACCCAGAGGGGGATCCGGTGAAATTTGAGTTCTGGAGCGATCGCGATGGCTTGCTTTCGTCTGGATCATCACCAGACTCGATTGAGTTCACCGGTACTCTCTCCAAGGGGGATCACGAGATCACGTTCTATGTCTCAGACAGCCTTGGCGAGCACGCAGGGCAGTGGAAATCCGCCTCGACACAGATCTCCGTATCGAACTCAGCCCCCCGTGCGATAATCTCCTCGCCGCAGGATGGCATCTCCACCGACTCCTCGGTACTGGTCAATCTCGATGCCATTGGGTCGGGGGACTGGGACGTCTCGTGCTTGGAGTTGCCAGATAATGGAAGCGGCCTTCTGTGCAACCCATCTCCATCGGCAACGAGTACGGACATACTGAGCGTTCTATGGCAGAGCGATCAGATCGAAGAGCCCCTCGGAAGCGGTTGGAGCATCCAGTCCCGCCTGCCTGCAGGGACCCACGTGATCACCCTGACCTTGGATGACGGCTCGAGCCAGCCGGTTTCCGACTCAATCAGCCTTGAGATCTCGAAGAGCGCCCCGGTCCTCGTGCTCGATTCGCCAGTCGTCACCGAGGTCTACTCCAACCTCCCGGTTCTCTTCGATTTCAGGAATTCCTTCGATTCCGACGGCGACGTATTCACAGTAACCGTTCTTTCCAATCTGATGGAAGAACCGATTCTGGACGGCGTGTCCTGCTGCGAATACTGGTACAACGACTACCTAATGGCAGGCACTCACGTTCTTACTTTCGAGCTTGAGGACTCAGACGGCCTGAAGCGGACCCACACTCAGACCATCACGGTGCTCGAGACGGGCCCAGTGGCGATAATCACAGGGCTCGAGAACGGGCAGTACGTCCCCCCGGGCCGGGAGATTGCACTCAGCGCCACCGACTCCTTCGATTTCGACTCTGATATTGTATTGTACACCTGGACGCTGCCGTCAGGCGAAGTGCTGTCCGACAGGCAGAACGTGACGCTGTCCTTCTCGCCGGGACCAGTCCGAGTCAATCTGATGGTGCAGGACTCAAGGGGGGCAGAATCCTACGCTTCGATCAATATCACCATCGGCTCTTCAGCCCCCGTCCTCCTTGACCTCGCCATATCAGTACTGGAGATTGAAGCCGATCAACCCACCGATGTCGTCACCACGGTCAGGCTGGATGACCCTGACGGAACCACGGACACCGTGCGCGGTGAAATGACCTCTGGAGGGGTCTCCGAGGCGCTTTACTTCCGTGACGACGGTCTAGGTGGGGATCAGGTCGAAAATGACGGCATCTGGACGAATCGCGGAACTTGGCTCGTCTCCGAGGGATCTTGGGTCAAAATCGAGGTCTGGGCCATCGATGAGGACCTCGTTAGTCCCGGGCTCGTTCAAACGGTCCCCATTGTCCAGCCTGATGAGGGTGGCATGGTGTCGTGGTTGGCTGACAGCGGTCTTCCCTTCTTGGTAATCTCAATCTTGCTGCTCTCACTCGTAGGAGCGACCTATCAGAGGAGACGCAAGCACGAGGTCGCCAAGGATCTAGCGGAGATTGAGAGGTGGAGTTCTTTCATCCCCACAGAAGTGGACCTGGAGTTCGACGAGGACGCTAGTCCTCCGCCCCCTCGGGACCCCACGGAGTGACTTCCCTATTCAGGCCCAAGCGCTTGGCGAAGAGGAACTTGAAGTTCTTCCAGCCGTCGCCCCAGGTATTGATCTCAGCAACTCCCACTCGCGGTCGGTACGGAACGCTGACTTCTACAGCCTTCTTTCGTCCAAGAACACGGCGAGCATTGATCTTCATCTCCTCGGAAAGGGGCATGCCGTCGTTGGTGGGGCGCATCTTCGGGTTGTCCAATATCCGCTTGTGGAATACCCACATGCCGGATTGAGAATCGTGGATCCCGTTCCAGAAGAGCATCCGTGCGGTGAACGAGAGAGCCCAGTTCCCGAAGCCGTGCTTAGCGCTCATCGAACCCTCCTCAGCCTTCCTGAGGCGGTCGCACGTGATGAATTCCAGATCCTCTTCGATTAGCCTCCTGACCAGACTTGGAATCAATTCTCCGGGATAAGTGCAATCTGCGTCGAGAGTGCAGATAACATCGCCGGTAGCAAGCTCGAACCCAGAACGATAAGCCCGCCCGTAACCGCGCCGGTGCTCCAGAAACACCGTCGCCCCTTCTTGTTCGGCAAGCTCGCGGGTGCGATCGGTGGAATTGCCATCGACAACCAGGAAGTCGAGCTTCTCACACCAATCACCATTCGGAATTGAGCGAATCGTGTCGACAATCGCCTCTTCCTCGTTCCTAGTCGGGATGACCACTGTTACGTGAACTGGCAAGGCCTCTATCATCGGAAGTGGGGCACCCCTGCTACCTTTTTGAACCATTTTAGGTTGATTCCCACTCCCGTTCGCTTCAAGAACACGCCCCCGCGCCCAAGGCCGAGGGCAAATCATGCACGTCGCTTTGCTGTCTGCGGAGTTCCCCCCCCGCTGGGGCGGGATGGGCTCGACAGTCTACCACCTCTCTTCCTCACTGGCGAACCGAGGGCACAGGGTCACCGTGATTACTAGGAACTCGGGAGGCAAGACCCCTAGGATGGAGGGCGTCCGCGTCCTCAAGGTCCCGTGGGCCCGCATCCCCATGGCATTCACACGATCATACGGGCGTTGGGCACTTCGAGCCTTGGAGAAGCTGCACTATGAAGACCCCGTCGATGTGGTCCATGTTCACTGTCCCATGATCTCCTGGAGCGATGCCCAGTTCGAGCGCTGCGCCTCGAAAGTAGCCCCTGTGGTGTCATCCATGCATGGGACTTGGTTGGGTGAGAGGGACGGGTTACTACTCGCAGCCGAGCAAGGCGAACCTGCTGTCTGGGGCAATCCCAATGACATGGCAATACGATACATGGCCGGCCGATACGCGAGGTACGAGGAATCGGCTATTCGCAAATCTGCAGTAGTGGTTCCGAACTCGAAGGCCACCAGGACCGACTTGGAGCAGAGGTACTCAGCTCCCGTGGAATGGGTCTGCGAGGTGATTCATTGGGGCATTGACACTGACATGTTCGTCCCATTGCACCGCGATAGCGAGGATGCAATGCATAGGTTCCATGAGCTGCGAGGGCGCTATGGTGCGACGGCCGACTCGAACTTCCTTCTTGCCGTAGGCAGACTGGCTGCGAGGAAGGGCCACGGCATGCTACTGCGGGCCTTTGCCAAGGTAGTGAGCGAGGCCCCAGACTCACACCTCGTGATAGTAGGAAGGGGGAACCTTCGTCGAAAGTTAGCTCGCATGGCAGGGGGGCTTGGTGTCAGCGACCGGGTTTGGTTCGAACCCGGCATGGATTTCGAGGAGATTGCCGAGATGTACCGAATCGCAGACCTGATCGTCTATCCCTCATATTACGAGGGCCAGGGACTCATCCCACTGGAGGCCATGGCCTCGGGCACGCCCGTGGCGACAGTCGACCATGGGCCCTTGCCCGAGATGGTCGATGCCAGCGTTGGCGCTCTGTTTGAATTGGGCGATGCGGACTCGATGGCCGAGACCATCCTATCCGAGATTTCCTCGAAGGAAGCCCTGCTCTCCAAAGGGGCCACTGGACGGAAGAGGGTGCTTGACCGATTCAGCCTCGAGGGCAATGCAGACGACTTCCTATCCGTCTACGAACGAGCCATCAACGGCCCCAAGCCACAGGGAACCATTCATTCGGTGAAGCGCACTCCGTGACCTGCATGTCCGAGTCCGCCATTGGCCCCTCGAGAGGGGGAGTCGAGTTGAACTCGGCTGCGAACACCATGATTATCGGGGCCCTCACCATCTTGGCCCTGTACTATCTGAAAGTAATAATGCTCCCCTTATCCGTCGCGATAATCCTCTACATGCTGATACTCCCATCTGAGATGTACCTCTCCGAGAGGCTTGGAAACCCGATTCTGGTCTATGTGACAATGGCCGCCATCGCATTCTTCGGCGCCTATGCCCTCTCATCGATTCTATACTCTGAGATGACGCAATTCATGGACGAGGAGCTTGACCAAATCCAGTTGAAGCTCGATGAGAAGACCATTTATCTCTCAGACCTCTCCATCGGCGGCATTGCTGTCGGTAGTGCGACCTCGCTCATATCAGAGTTCATTACTCCGGAGAGGATCAACTCGATTGCTGCTTGGCTTGCCTCAACCGTCACTAACATTCTATCCAACTCACTGACTGTGTTCATCCTGCTGGTCTTCCTCATCCTCGAGGGGGACTCTTTCCCTGATCGACTGAAAGCAGCCAGCCCCGATTTGTTTGAGAAGATGGAGAAGATAGTCACTAACTCCAGCGACGCCGTGAACAACTACATCCTAGTCAGGTTCTCTATCAGCATCACGCAAGCCATAATATGCGCGGTTATCATGTGGATTTTTGGCATCCCGGGGGTCTTGATCTGGGCGATACTCTACGCGATCCTCGAGTGGATTCCCGTCGTCGGTGCCACCGTGGCCACCGCATTCCCAGCAGTCATCGGCCTGCTGTGGCTGGAACCGGGCACTGCGATACTCATGACGGCATTGCTATTGGCGAATTGCACTCTTTTCGCTAGTTTCATCGAACCGAAGATAGCTGGCGAGAAGCTTGGCCTCTCGCCGATGGTCCTCATCCTAAGCCTGATGGGCTGGGGGGTACTTTGGGGCCCGACTGGATTGATAGTGGGGCCCGTGCTGACTGTGGTGGTGAGAATCATTCTCGAGGAGAACGAGACCATGAGGCCCTTCGGCATAATGCTGGCAGCCCATGTTTCCACAGAAGACCAGTAGTCATCTGGGGGATATGGCAACTAGAAGGCCGTCGGACCTGATGCTGACAGTCTCACCAATTCCCTCGTTGTGCAGGCCCCTAGTGGAGAACGATATCTCTTCGCCCTCGATCTCCCACTTGGCACCCGAGATCCAAGCCTTACAAGGTTGCAGTGCGAAGACGGAGAACTCCCGCCCCTCACCGATTTTGAGATCCAAACCACCGTCTTGCGGATGGAGCCTGTGGGTGACTGCATCCTCGTGATGCAGGCGGATTCGAGCCCCTCCGGGGGCCTCGCACAGGGCAGCCCAACTCCCCAGGACATGCCCGGTGTCCCCCCCCTCTATGCCGACAACGTCGATCTCGGCGAACCCTCTCTCTATCAGCAGTGAGATCGACTTGGCCAGATCGCTGCTGGACTGGTCCGGTAACTCGTGCAGCCCCCGGTCCCACCGAGCAAGATCTACTGAATCGAGGTCGCCGAGGACCTCTTCGACCTCGATCCCTGATTCAACGGCTCGGTCAGCACCCGCATCAACCCCGAAGACGGGCACCCCTTCATCCAAAACCGCATCAATCACCGACTGGGAGGGCTGCGACCCGCTGCACCAGAGTACCCCACGCATCGAACCAGCCCTATGACACAGTCACCTTGCCATCGGTCAGCAGGGCAATTTCATCCAACATCACCGTCGGTTTCCTCATCACCCCACTCATCTTCACCCCGATTTTCGCGGACCCACCCAGTGCAATATTGTCCCCGAATGAGAAGTAAGCTGAACCACGGACCACCTGGTCCTCGAGCCTGTTACCGACAATCTGTTGGGCCCGTGAGTTCATGCCGAAACCGAACTCGGCAACGGTATAGACGCGCTCCCTGTTCCGCCGCAGTCCTGACTTGGCCATGTCGAGAATTGACTTGATCTCGTCTGCCCGCTCGCCACCAGTTATCTCGGTCACAAGCCCGCCCGCAACATCGAACCTCAGGGGCTCATCCAACAGTCTGCCCTCCCATGAGCCGTCGATGACGATGGTCCCGCTAGCAGCTCCCTCAGATTCGGAGGGCAGCACGAAGATCTTGCCCGCGGGAAGATTCCCAACTGCCCCTGGACGTACGATGAGACCAGTGTCATCCAGTATCCAACGGCCTCCTGTGGTGAATTTGAGATCAGAGCCTGCAGGAGTCGTTACGTGGACGTCCCTCCGCCTCCTGAAAACCGAGTTCATGCCCCGAATCTCCCTATTGAGGGTGGCGTAGTCCTGAGTCATCCCTCCGAATACCATCGAGTCAGTGTCTATCCCTGGCATGGAGGCGATTCTGGCTCCCGCACTGGAGGCATTCGCCCTAGCACGAGTGTGAGTGAGTGAGTTCTGCGTCGCGATGATGATCACATTCGCGCTCCTCATCAGATCCCCGACGGGGAGGGGCGGCTCCTTGCCGGGTTTCAGGGATGGTGGTATCATTACCAACAGGATCCTATCGGTTATTTTTGCAGCGGCTTCATACAGGGCCCGACCGATGTCGGAGGTGCTCGGGTCGGTGATTACGACGACTTCCTCATCCTTCCTGATGTCCAAGCACGTGGAAACTACCGAGCGCGCTGTGGCTAGCACCGCCTCGACCTGCCCTGCCTCCCCGAGGGTCTTGGAATCAGAGTCTGCTACCATCTGGAGTCGACCCTAGACGGGACTCAGTATTGATTATCACGCTGAACCGCTGTCGTGAGCGGAATCATCGGACGATGCCCAGATCCTTACTGCGATTGCTGATTTCAGCGAAAATGTCCGCCACGAACTCAGTCAGCGGCTCGCCGTTGCGCTGGGCTCCGCTGCGAGCGCGAATCGAGACGGTGCCGTTGGCCGACTCCTCATCACCGATGATGACCATATAGGCTGGTCGAAGCGTTCGGTGCAGCCGAATCTTCTTGCCGATGGTGCTGTCCGAGTCGTCGACGCGGACCCTGATCCCAGCCTCGTGCAAAGCGTCGGCAACCCTCGCAGCGTGCTCCTTGTGCTTCTCGGAGATGGTGATGACCTGGACTTGAACTGGGGAGAGCCAAGTCGGGAAGTTCCCTGCCCAATGCTCGGTCAAGAAGGCTACAAACCTCTCGTGGGTCGACAATGGTGCGCGATGGATGACGAAGACCTCCTCATTTTCATTACCCTCCGCGTCCTTGAAGGTCAGTCCGAATCGCTCCTTGGCAGCGAAGTCGAGCTGAATGGTTGACATCGACTCCTCGCGACCCAGCAAGGTAGTGAACTGGATATCGACCTTGGGACCATAGAACGCGGCCTCGCCTACGGCCTCGACGTATGGCACTCCGAGATTATCCATTATGTTCCTGAGGTGACTCTCGGTGGCAGCCCAGTTCTCGGGCTGGTCGATGTACTTCTCAGAGTTGGCAGGGTCCCATAGCGAGAGTCTGAAGTGGTAATCCTCGAAGCCGAAGGCGGCGTAGTAGTCCTGCACCATGCGGACGCTGTCGGCGAACTCCTGCGCCACCTGATCGAGCGTGCAGTAGATGTGTGCATCATTCATTGACAGAGCCCGGACGCGCAGTAATCCTGCAAGGGTCCCAGAGAGCTCGTTCCGGTAGACGGTGCCGTACTCGGCGATGCGCAGGGGCAGGTCGCGGTAGGAACGCTTCTTGTTTCGGTATACGAGGTGATGCATCGGGCAGTTCATCGCTTTCAGGTAGTACGCACCGTCATCCATCTCCATTGGCGGGTACATCGAGTCCGCGTAGTGTGGCAGATGTCCGCTGGCCTCGAACAGCTGTTGCTTGGCCAGCACCGGAGTCGTCACTCGAACATAGCCATAGGCCTCCTCGGTCTCGACTGCGTAGCGCTCGATCTCCGACTTGAGGATCTCGCCATTGGGCAGCCACACCGGCAATCCCTTGCCGATTAGTTCGTCAATCATGTAGAGCTCCATCTCCTTGCCGATCTTCTTGTGGTCGCGCTTGGACGCCTCCTCGAGTTGACGCACCCTTTCCTCCAGCGCCTCCTTGCTCGAGTAGCACATCCCGTAAATCCTGACTAACGACTCGCGCTTGCTGTCGGCCCTCCAGTAGGCCTGGCTGGTGCTGGTCAGCCTGAACCAGCGCAGGTGGGCTGTGCTGGGCACGTGTGGGCCACGGCACAAATCGACGAAGTCGCCCTGCCTGTATGCCGACGAGCCCACGTCGTGACCAATCTTGTCATCCATGATTTCGAGCTTGAACGGGTTTTTGTCGAACATCTCTCGTAGCGAGTCATTGCCATGCTCCTCTCTTTCGATTGATAGGTTGCGCTTCACCAACTGCTTCATCCGTTTCTCTATGGCGCGCAACTCCTCCTCGCCGATGGGCTCCATGTGGAAGTCGTAATAGAAGCCGTGCTCGATTGGCGGACCGATGGTCGGCTTCGCCTCCGGGTACAGCTCAGTGACCGCTTGAGCCATCAAATGAGCACAACTGTGACGCAGTATGTACAGCCCCTCATCGGACTCGCCGAGAATGGGTTTGATACCGCAGTCCACCTCGAGCGCGAAGGACATGTCGCGCTGCTCCCCGTCGACTAGAGCGGCTATTGCACCCGATTTGCGACCATGGACGTTTTTGATGACTTCGCCGACGGTTATTCCGAAGGCGTACTCGTGGGGGTCATCGACACCCACGTCAACCGATATCATAGCCACTGGACCATCTCCGTCGTCTACGCCGACGACCTGCTGATATGAAGGCCTTGGCCGTCTAATCGGGCCCAAGCCCGTTCATTCGATGGTGAATTGGGTTCCCGCCTCGCCGGCTACCATGGCCCCTAGGTCTGATAGGGACCCAATCACCGCTCGCTCGCCAGTGCGTAGAACGAAATCACAGGCCGCCTCGACTTTGGGGCCCATCGAACCCACATCGAAGTCGTACCTCTCGATTTCTTCTGGCGTCGTACTCTCAATCTTACTCGCCTCGTCGGTGCCCCAGTCGAGGTAGACACCATCCGCGTCGGTTGCCAAGATTAGCAAGCGTGCATCGAGCTGCCTAGCCAGCAGGGCGCTGGCACGGTCCTTGTCTATGACCACTTCAACTCCCTCCAAGCCGCCATCGGAATTGTACACGGTCGGTATCCCACCACCTCCAGCACAAATCACAATGGTGCTCTTCTCCAGCAGCCAGTGAATCGGCCGAAGCTCGAAGATCCTGTGTGGCTCAGGGGAGGGGACAACTCTTCGCCATATTTCACCATCTCTGGCCACGGTCCATCCCTTCTCCTCGGCGAGCCTCCTCGCATCCTCTTCGCAATATCCAGGCCCTATGGGCTTGGTCGGGTTATTGAAAGCAGGATCCTCGGGATCGACCTCCACCATGGTCAGAATGGTGGCGAAGGCCGTCTCCATGGGCAGAAGGTTGCCGAGCTCCTGTTGGATCATGTACCCGATCATGCCCTCCGTCTGGGCACCCAAGACGTCGAGCGGGTACTCATCGACCTCCTCGTAGGAAGCCGATTGAAGAGCTAGAAGCCCGACTTGGGGGCCGTTGCCGTGAGTGATCACCATCTGGTGCTCGAGAGCCAGTGGGGCAAGGGCCCGGCAGGCTATTCTCACATTCTTCCTCTGGTTCTCCGCAGTCAACGACTCACCTCGTCTCAGCAGCGCGTTTCCACCGAGCGCTACGACTACTCTCATGACCTTCCATATGGGGTATTAGCGATAAACACGCATCCCCACCGCACACCGTGACCAGACTGGGCGTGCTCGTGAACCCCGATGCGGGATTGGGCGGCAGGGTCGGTCTCAAGGGCAGCGACGGACAGGCAGAGTTGGCCCGCTCGATGGGGGCAGAGGACCGCTCCGGCCCTCGCATGACGAAGGCCTTGGGGCACTTCATCTCGATTCACAGGAAGGACCTCAATGACCTGCACTGGATCACCAGCGAAGGCCGCATGGGCACGGACTGGTTTCCCGAAGACGTCAACATTGGTGACCTCAGCACAACCCACTCCTCGGAGGGAGAGACCACCGCAACGCATACCAGGGAGGCGGTCGCAGCAATGCTGGAAGCAGGAATCGACCTTCTGCTCTACGCCGGCGGTGATGGCACGACGCGGGACATCGTGGAGGCCCTAGAGGCTCATGGAAATCCGAATAAACCCCTAATCGGAGTCCCCACGGGTGTGAAGATGCACTCGGGTTGCTTTGCGAGCTCTCCCAAGGCCGCAGCCGAGGTCCTCTCGGCATGGCTATTCGGTGATTTGCTGGTCTCAAGCACCGAAGTGCTCGATTTGGACGAGGATCTCTACAGAGGGGGTGAGTGGGTCGTGAGGCTCTACGCTGAGGCTTTCTCACCCAACTCCCCGAGATGGATGCAAGGATCAAAGGTACTGATTCAGACTGAATCTGAGGAAGATATTCTCGAGGGGCTCTCTGACCACATCAAGGACTCCATGATTTCTGAAGACCGGCTGGTGATCTGGGGCTCTGGTGGGACCTTGAGGGCAATTGGGGAAATGATTGGCTTCGAGCTGACGAACCTGGGAATCGATGCTACCATCGGATTGGATCAGATAGGCACCGACCTCGATGAAGCTGGACTGCTGAATCTGCTGAACTCTCACTCCGGAGCAGCCACCCTGCTGCTGTCCCCCATGGGCGGGCAGGGCTTCCTGATAGGCAGAGGCAACCTCCAACTCTCGCCCAAAGTCCTGAGGATGATCGGGATCGACGGCATCATGGGCGTGGTCACACCCGCTAAGCTGTTGACAGTCAGGGCGTTGAGGATCGAGACCGGGGACGAGGAGCTGGATGCTGAGTTCGCCGCTCGCCGCTACTTGAAGGTCCTGCAGGGATTCAGAACGACTCGGATTCTGCCAGTCTCAGTCGACTAGACTTCCATGCCTACGGATGCTTTCAGGAGGCCTAGGTAAGGTGGGCTTGGCTTGCCCGGCCTCGACTTGAACTCCGGGTGGTACTGGGTGCCGACGAAGTAGGGATGCCCCCCTAGCTCCATGATCTCGCAGCGCTCCCCAGTCTCGTCCTTACCCACGTACTTCAGCCCGGCGCTCTCGATCTGCTCGATCAAATCCGGGTTTACCTCGTATCGGTGACGATGACGCTCGTCAACGTGATCGGCACCACCGTAGAGACGCCGTATCTTGCAGTCGTCCACTAGGAAGGGCGTCGGCTTGGTACCAAGACGCATCGTCCCACCCATGTGAGTCTTCGAGATCTCGGGCATGAACACCACGGCTGGGTTCGGAGTGTCCTCTTCGAACTCCGTCGAATTAGCCCCTTCGAGGCCGAGAACGTTTCTGCAGAACTCAATTGTTGCGACCTGCAAGCCTAGACAGACCCCTAAGTAGGGAACACCATTCTCCCTCGCGTACTCAGCTGCCTTGATCTTCCCCTCTATGCCTCTGATTCCGAAGCCACCGGGAACCAGCACCCCATCGGCAGCCCTCAGTTCTCTCCATGCCCCGGCATGGGCATCCGGTTTGGCCTCAGCGGCCTCGTCATCGAGGTCGGAGGACTCTATCCAATCGATCACCAGCTTCCTGCTCACCTCGAAGGAGGAATGCTGGAGCGCCTTGATCACGCTGAGGTAGGCGTCCGAGAGATCGGTGTACTTGCCCGCTACAGCGATGTGGACCTCATCCGCCTCCTCGAGCGAATCGACGTGGTCGGCCAGTTTCTTCCAATCCTCGAGAACGGGCCTCTTGGGTGGAAGTTCGAAGCCGAGCCTCTCCGATAGAATCTGGGTGACCCCCTGCGCGTCGAGCATTATCGGGACCTGATAGATATTGGACACGTCATGGGCGGATACGACGGCTCCGGGCGGTACATGGCAGAATGCCGATATCTTCTGACGAGTCTCCTCCACCAGTGGGTTCTTCGACCTGCAAATCAGCATATCCGGAGTGATACCCAGCCCACGTAGATCCTTCACGGTGTTCTGGGTGGGCTTGGTCTTCTGCTCCCCCACAGGCCCCATGACTGGAATGAGGCTGACGTGGACGAAGAAGACGTTCTCCTGACCGACTCTGAACTGGAACTGGCGAAGCGCCTCGATGAAAGGCGCGCTCTCGATGTCACCAACGGTTCCTCCGAGCTCGATGACACAGGCGTCCGGAACCTTGCCGTTGCCGTCGCTGGGAATGTGAGCCACGCGCTCAATCCACTCCTGGATCTCGTTGGTAATGTGGGGGATGACCTGAACCGTCTTACCCAGGTAGTCGCCCTTCCTCTCCTTCCGGATCACGTTGTCGTAGACCTTCCCTGTGGTGATGTTGTTCTCCCTGGTTAGGCAGACATCCAGGAACCTCTCGTAGTTCCCGAGGTCGAGGTCCACCTCCCCGCCGTCATCCAAGACGAAAACCTCACCGTGCTCAAAGGGGCTCATTGTGCCTGGGTCGATGTTGACGTAGGGGTCGCATTTTATCGCAGTGACGCGCAGTCCAGCGCTTTTCAGGAGAACACCGATGCTGCTGGCACTGACGCCCTTCCCAAGTCCGCTCAAGACGCCTCCGCTAACGATGACATACTTCATCTAATCAACGGGATTTGAAGCCGTTACCCCTTGTATTTCTACGTTGGCTTCTGAAACGCTTCCGCACCTTGCAACTCCATGTTCAAGTGTCGTCTGATGCCAGCATCGCGCATGGCGCCCCCCGGTCGCAGGATTCTCGTCACCGGGGCCCTCGGGCAGATTGGCACCGACCTCGTGGAGGAGTTGAGGGCCCGCCACGGGACTGCCAGCGTAATCGCTTCGGACGTTCGGGAGGTGCCCGGACACCCCTTCCTCGAGGATGGCCCCTTCCGTTTGCTGAGCGTGCTCGACGGCGATGGCATGGATGCTGTGGTGAGGGAGGGGGGTGTGGGCACGATCTACCACTTAGCGGCGATACTATCCGCAACCGGTGAGAAGAACCCGAATCTGTGCCGGAGGGTGAACGTGGGAGGTATTACCAATGTGCTGGAGATGGCCATGAAACACGACCTCAGGGTCTACGCCCCCTCATCGATCGCCGTCTTCGGGCCGGACGCCCCGAAGCTCTCTACCCAGGACTCCCCTCTCAATCCGACGACCACTTACGGAGAGACGAAGTGCACTGGCGAGGCATTGGCTCGGGGGTATCTGGATTGCTTCGGCGTGGATTGTCGCGGGATTCGCTACCCAGGGCTGATCTCTTGGAAGGCCCCAGCCGGAGGGGGGACCACCGACTACGCAGTGGAGATATTCCACGCCGCTCTCGAGAAGGGTCACTACGAGTGCTTCGTGCGTCCAGATACGCGACTCCCGATGATGTACATCGACGATGCCATCCGAGCCACCCTAGATCTGATGGACGCACCCCCTGAGTCACTGGGCAACTCGAGGGCTGGTTACAACGTCTCAGGCATCTCGTTCACAGCACAGGAGCTCGCCGATACGATTGCAGAGCGAATCGACGGCTTCACCTGCGACTTCGTTCCCGATGTGCGCCAGAAGTACGCGGACTCGTGGCCCGATGCCGTCGACGACTCTGTGGCCCAGGATGAGTGGGGCTGGAAGGCCGAGTACGATTTGGATTCCATGGTCGATGCGATGCTAGAGGGACTATCCCGCAGCTAGTCCTCGGAGCCCTCTTCGTCCTTCCAATCGGGAGTCCCGATCTCAGTCTTGGCCCAAAGCACGTCATCTATCCTCAGTACGCTGATCGCTGCCTCAGTAGCGCCCGAGAGCGCATGCCTGACTACGAAAAGAGGGTCCAAGATGCCAGCCTCCCCCATATCACCGTTCTTGCCCTTGCCGAGGTCGAAGCCAATCCACGCACCAGACTCAGACTGGTCGGCGGACAGGGCGAGGATGACGTCAACGGGATCGAAGCCTCCGTTGTCGGCAAGGGTCCGGGGGACAATCTCAAGGGCGGCAGCGTAGGCCTCTATGGCAAGTTGCTCGCGTCCGGCCTGACTAGGCGCGAATGATCGCAGATGCCGTCCCAGATGAGTCTGGATCGCCCCTCCCCCGGGGAGGATGCCTGGCTTGCTAGTGAGCCTGTGGGCAACTCCGATCGCATCGTCGAAGACCCGAGTTGCCTCTTCGCGCACCGCCGGCGAGGAGCCCCTGACCACGAGCGTCATCGCGCCTCCACGAGTACCTTCGATCAGAGTGTGCTTGACCTCGGCGATGGACTCCTCGGAACGGCCGGCATAACTGCCCAAGTCACCCTCATCGATGTGGAGCGCATCCCTGGAGAGGTTGGCCCCGGTCATCTTCGACAGAAGCTCCAGATCGGTCCGCTCGAAGCGTCTGTAGGCCGTGATTCCGGCCTTCACGAGCAAGGAGATACCCTCGTCTGCGATTCCGTCTCGCACTATCAGAAGATCGACGCCTAGTGAGGCGAGGTGGTCCACCTGCCTCTGAAGGTTCTCGATAGCCCTGTCGTGGAAGCCCTGAATCACGCCCGGGCTGTTGACCTCGATCTTCGCACTGATCTCCAGTTTTGGGTGCTCCAGACCTCCGTCCACTATCGCCACAACCCCTCCTCCAGAGCTCGCTGGAGTGGAGATGTCGACCCTCGACTTGGGCAGCATGAGCCCCTGAACCAGGCTGCTGTCCATCACATTGCCCTGCCTGACTTGCAGGCGCTTGACTCGCAGCCTCTCTAGGTCTCCGCCACCATCCTCCTCGGACAGAGCATCGGCGGCCTGGATTGCCAGACCAGCGAACAAGTCGCACAGCCTCGAGTCAGCCTTACCTTCCAGAGTCGTTCTGACGACCTGCAGCCTTTGATCCTCATCCGCCTCTCGTGCCACCCTCTCGACTTCCTCAAGCGCCTCCTCTAGGGCGATTCCGTAGCCATTTACGACCACGGAGGGATGGACTCCCATGCGAACGAGTTCCAGCGCGTTATGGAGCATCTCGGAGACGAGGAGGACTGTGGTGGTCGTCCCATCCCGAGCAGCCCGGTCCTGCGAGGACGACGCGTCGATCAGCAGTCGAGCCGTCGGGTGCTCGACCTGAGCAGTCTCGAGAACGGTCACGCCGTCGTTGGTCACCAGTGCCGAGCCATCTGCCTCTACGAGCATCTTGTCCAGTCCTTTGGGGCCAAGGGTCGACCTGATCGCGTCCGCAAGGGATGAGGCCGCCTTGACGTTGTTGACGAGGGCTTCTCGCCCGTGTATGCGGTCGGTGTCCTCGAGGGCGACGTCCTGCTCGTTTTCTACCATGGTGTGGCACCGAGCCTAGGCTCCGTTTTGAATCCGCTCATGCTCGTTCAGGACCTAAAAAATCGCATTGCATCCGTTTGATTGAAATACCCCCTCTCTATCGCACTATACAACCTCAGGTTGAGTAGTGGTAGAATGTCGGGCAGCGAGCGAGATGAGTTCGACGCGGAGATCATCGAGGAGATGGCTCGAATGTTCGAGGAGATGGGAATTCCCATAGACATCCAGACCCTCCGGTCGATGATTGACCAGGTCAGGAACCAGTTTGAGGAGATGGGAATAGACCCCGACCGAATGGCGATGAGCGAGTTCAAACTCGGCATCGACTCAAACCCAGAGGAGCTCAGAAGGCAGATGGAATCCATGCTGAGCGGCCCTCAGGGGCTCGGCGACTTTCTCAGGAAGATGGGCGTCGACATTCAGGTTAAACAGACTGAGTCCGAGGTCCAGATCAATGTGGATGAGAGGGCACAGTCCCCTGACGACGATTCGATTCCCGGTGATGACGTGTTCGTTAACGATGGACAGATGCACATCACCATCGACATCTCCAGGCACAGCGAGATCGGTGCGGACAGCCTTGAGCTGAGCCTGACTGGGGGTGGTGAGGTGCTGCAGCTGATGCGGTCCACCCAACCTCGCCCGTTCAAGCGCTACGTCCTGCCCCACATTGCGAAGGGACAGCCTCAATGGGTCTTGAACAACGGGATTCTGGACATCACTTTCGACCTGCAGTAGACGATGGGGAAGATACAGGAGACAAGAGCATGAGTCCAACAGTGATAGGAATCGATTTGGGAACTACCAACAGCTGCGTGGCCACGATAGAGGGGGGGAAGGCAGTGGTCATCCCCAATTCCGAGGGGTCGAGGACCACTCCCAGCGTGGTCGCGTTCACCAAGGACGGCGAGCGGCTGGTCGGAGTAACCGCCAAGCGGCAGGCAGTCACCAACTCGGAGCGGACAATCATCTCAGTCAAGCGAGAGATGGGCACGGACTGGACGAGCGAGATCGATGGTGAGAAGTACTCGCCGCAGGAGATATCGGCCTTCGTGCTACAGAAGCTCAAGGCCGATGCTGAGGAGTACCTCGGGACAGAGGTCAAGCAGGCCGTAGTGACCTGCCCCGCCTACTTCTCCGACTCCCAGCGCAAGGCCACCAAGGATGCTGGGAGGATCGCCGGACTAGAGGTTCTGAGAATCATCAACGAGCCGACCGCGGCCGCGCTCGCGTACGGTGTGGACAAGGATGATGACCAGACGATACTGGTCTACGACCTCGGTGGCGGGACCTTCGATGTGTCCATCCTGGAGATCTACCAGGTCGACGGTCAGCCGCAGATCGAAGTCAAGGCCACCAGTGGTGACAATCGTCTCGGTGGTGATGACTTCGATGACGTTGTCATCGATTGGGTCGTCTCCGAGTTCAAGAAATCCACAGGGATCGACCTGAAGAAGGACCTTCAGGCCATGAGCAGGATTCGAGAGGGTGCTGAGAAGGCCAAGATCGAGCTATCTGGAACGGCAACGACCCAGATCAACCTCCCGTTCATCACCATGAGGGACGGTCAGCCAGAGCACCTTGACATGACGCTCTCCCGCTCCAAGTTCGAGAAGCTAGTTTCCTCCTTGATTGAGCGCACAATGGGCCCGACCCGACAGGCCATGAAGGACTCTGGAATCAAGAAGGGCAACGTCGACAAGGTCCTCTTGGTGGGGGGCTCCACGAGGGTCCCTGCTGTCCAGAAGGCAATCGAGAAGGAGGTCGGAAAGGCCCCGTTCAAGGGCATCAACCCCGATGAGGCCGTCGCCATGGGCGCTGCCCTCCAGGCCGGTATCATCGTCGGTGACGAGGGTGTCACCGATGTGCTCCTGCTCGACGTCACACCGTTGACATTGGGAATCGAGACACTGGGTGGTGTTACCACCACGATGATCGAGCGCAATACCACGATACCCACCCGCAGGTCCGAGACCTTCTCAACTGCTGCGGACAACCAGCCCGCTGTCGAGGTCCACGTACTGCAGGGGGAACGCGACTTCGCCAAGGACAACATCACGCTCGGCCGCTTCCACCTGATGGGCATCCCAGCTGCGCCTCGGGGAATCCCGCAGATCGAAGTCAGCTTTGACATCGATGCCAACGGCATCGTCAGCGTCTCTGCCAAGGACCTCGGAACGGGCAAGGAGCAGTCAATCAAGATCGAGAGCCAGACCTCCCTGTCTGAGGACGAGATTCAGCAGAAGGTCACCGAGGCTGAGAAGTTCGCTGACGAGGACAAGAGGCGCAAAACACAAGTCGAGATGCGCAACGCCGCCGATAGCGTCGTCTACCAGACTCGCAGGATGCTCGACGAGGCAGGTGACAAGCTCACCGACGAGGATACCGAACCGGTCCGAGCCAAGTTGAACGAGCTAGAGGCCCTGATTGTGAAGGACGACCAGCCGATAGCGCTCGAGGACCTCGACGAGGCCGCCATACAGACCAAGATGAGCGAGCTGGAGCAGTCCATGCACGCAGTCTCCACCAAGCTCTACGAGGCAGCTGCCGCAGAGATGGCCGAGCAGGAGTCCGATGACGACGAGGAAGTCGTCGACGCCGACTTCGAGGTCGTCGAAGCCGACGATGACGACGAGTCCTGATCATCCCTCGGTTATCAGTCGGTGCAGCGTCCTTACGTGAACTCCGGAGACCCCGTACTGGAACAGCGGGTTAGCGCCCTCTGAGCGCGCCTTGGAGCCCGGACCCCAGGCTGTCCCGGCGATGTCGAGATGAATCCAGGGAATCTTGTCTGCATCCTCGTCGTAGTTACGATGAGGCACGAAGAACTCGAGGAAGGAGGCAGCGGCATTGGACGAGCCGGCACGGCCGCCTATCGAGCCGTTGCGGATGTCGGCGAATGCGGAGTCTGTCATGTACTTGCGGAACTGGTCGTTCAGCGGCATGTGCCACACCGGCTCGCCCGACCTGCTTGCGGCCTTGGAGAGTCGCCTGCGCACATCCCTGTCGTTGCTCCACATCCCGGTGATCTGATTGCCGAGCGCGACCACGATCGCACCAGTCAGGGTAGCTAGGTCGACGACGTACTCGGGATCGAACTCGCCGGCCTTCCACAGGCCGTCTGCGAGGACGTTTCGACCCTCGGCGTCGGTGCTGAATACCTCTACGGTCTTGCCGGAGAAAGTCTTGATCACATCACCAGGGCGGTACGCGCCTGCGCTGGGCATGTTCTCCGCGAGGCAGGTGATGCCGTTCACCCTCCGGTCATACCCGGATGCGTGCAGGGCTTGCATGAGCCCGAATACCGTGGCAGCCCCGCACATGTCGTACTTCATGTCCCACATTCCGCCTGACGGCTTGATCGAGATCCCCCCTGTGTCGAAGGTGATGCCCTTTCCGACTATGCACGGTCTCTGGACGCCCTCGTCGGCTTCGGGATTGAGCGTGAACAGGACCATGCACGGCTTGCGCTCGCTGCCCTTTCCGACGTTAATCAGGCCGCCCATGCCGAGCTCCTGCAGCTTGTCCCAGTCGTATACCTCTACTTTGACGTCGCCCTTCTCCTTAGCCCACTCCTCTGCTCTGCGGGCATATTCCATTGGATAGAGGATGTTGGCCGGCTCATTTCCGAGGTTCCTCGCTAGGTGGACGCCCCCCGCCACGGCATGGGCGCGGTCCAAGCCCTCGTTGAGTGCCCCCTGGTGCCTAGCACTCGCTTGGAACTCGACGCGCCACGGATCGGCGATGTGATCCTCATCGGCCTCCTGATGCTCTAGGAACTCGTAATCTCGCAGCATCATCCCTTCTGCGAAGTCTATCATGTGCTTGCTGGTCCATCCGGATGTGAATCTCACGGTCACATCCAGCCCCTTCCTCTTCGACATCACGGCAATGCACCGAGCACCTGTGTCGCGGGCCCGCTTGTGCCCGAGATCGCCCTTCTCGCCCATACCGACCAGCAGTATGTTGCATTCCGGCGTCCACACTGACATCCGCTTCCCCTTCTTGGCCTCAAAATCACCCGATGCTATCGCTTCCCTGACAAGGGTGCGTTGACCTCTTCCCAAGCCAGCAAGCGCGTTGTTCGGCGCCTTTTCGATGCCTTCGAACAAAGGCAGAACCAAATGCCCGCCTACATCTCCAAATTCACAATTGCTCCAATCCATAATTATATCAAACATGCCGATTCATTCTTGATATACAAAGAATTGCCTCAAAAAATCTCCCCTTAGAGTGATTTTTCAATAATATATTCGTGAATTTACGCTGATTCCGTCCTTCTCGCCCTACTCGCTGCGACCAGCACGCACAGCAGGTTCAGCACCAGCGAGGGCGCTGGCAGCAGGCCATCGCTGTCTTCCTTAACAGTCACCACCGACTCGTTGATCGGCTCGTTGATCCACAGGGCAGCGTCAATCACTCTCTTCTGGTAGTGCAGCTCGAAGTGCCCCCCAGCCGTCGTGACCAGATCGCTTGCGTCGAGCCGCGCATCGATGAGGTTGCTGGCGTTTACGCTGAAGTTGTCAGAGTGCCATAGCACCTCGCCCGCCTCGTTCACGTAGTGCACGGTGGCGTTCACTGTGCTGGCCCGTCCCAGATTGGTCACGCTCAGATCGACATAGCCGTCCTCGACCACCAGGGAGTCCACGCTGAGCCTGGCTCGCCAGTACCAGACGTTGGAGATCAGGTAACGCATCACCTCGAGCTCGAGGGATAGACGGTCGCTGACCGATTGAATGCTGCCGAGTAGAAACTGCTCGTCGTCTGTCTCGAAGGTGAAGCACGGGAATCCCATCACACCGTAGCCGTAGTCGCGGCTGGTGCCGTGGGTCGGGTAGATTCCGGCGTTGGCATTGCGAATTGGCAGATCGCCGTCGATATTCTCGTGGATGTCGTCACGGATGAACTCGAAGAGCTCCCAGTCCGAGGGCATGCTGGGAGTGAAGCCCCATGGGTAGGCCAGAATCCACGTACCCGTGTGCATGGTAACGTAGAGATCGGCCTCGGTCACCCACTCGTGCATGTAGTCGGCGTTGTTGCTGGTCTCGGGCTCGCTGAACGGCCCGTCCCCACTAGCAGTCTCGTCGGTTGTCCAGTGGTGGTCGTAGTTGCGGTTCAAGTCGACTTGGTTCATGTTCCAGCGGGTGTCGGCGTCATTTCCATCGGCGTTAATCAGCACCATGATGTGAATCTCGGTGCTCTGCAGCACTCCGATGACCTCGGTATCGCCACCCCCCCACCCCTCGATGTAGAACTCGGCGGTCAGGAATGCGAGCTCGGTGCCCAAGTGCTCGTTGCCGTGGTGCCCCCCATCGATGTACACCTTCTCCTTGGGAGAGCCGTCGCTCTTGTTCTCAACCGACCAGTCCGATATCTGGAGCACCCACTGCTGCCTGCCGTGCAGCGTGGTTCCCGCGCTGGTCAGCCGGACCACCTCCGGGTAGTCATCCTCCCACGCCTGCAGATCCACAGTCAGCGTGGCGTAACTGTGGTACCAGTGATCTTGGAGGATGCCCGGCTGCTGGGCGCTGGCGGCGGGGGCACCACCACCGACGACGACCATGACGAATAGCACCAGCGCCGCGGCACGCTGCATGGAAACGGGAGCCAGTAGGGTGATTCAACCCTTCTGAGGATGCTGCGCGAGGATGTGGCAAGCCAGGATCTTAGTGGCTGTGAGTGCTGCGCTGAACTCCGTCAGCGAGCCCTCGTCATCCGGCACGATCTCGTTCACATCCGCTCCTAGGACCTCGCACCCCGGGGCGGCGAACAACGCTTCGATGAGCTCGGCCGCCCCCCAGTGAGACAGACCTCCTGGGATCGGCGTTCCGGTGGATGGAACCAAGGCGCCATCGAGACCATCCACATCGAAGGTCAGCCAGACGGAACCCTCGATCCTGGAGAACCTCTCCAGCAGCCTCGTCCACCCCAACTGCCCGTCTGCGACATCGAAGAGATTGCGTGCCAGCCATGTCTCGACTCGTTCGTCCTGCTCGATGAGTTCGGACTCCTCCTTGCTATAGGCCCTGACTCCGACTTGGATCACCCCCCCAACTCCAGCATCCAAAGCCCTCCTGATCACCGTTCCGTGGGAGAGGCGCTCCCCATTGAGCTCATCTCGCAGATCAGCGTGAGCATCAACCTGAACAATCGTGAGGTCAGCAAGGCTCGGGATTCCCGGGTGCCCCTCCAGGGCCTCCACGATGGGAAGCAGGATCCCATGCTCGCCTCCTAGGACCAGCGGGAAGTGCTTACCACCCAACCAAGGCCCGAGGTAACTGACTATCGAGTCAAGTTGCTCACGCAGGCTGGGGGCCTCGGAGGACCAAGGCTCTGCGGTATGGATCGAGGCGCCGCAAGGGAGCTCGGCGGGTAGGATGGGATCATGCAGCTCGACCTGCGAACTCGCTCTGATACATGCGGCGGGCCCGTCGGCCGTCCCATCGCCATAGCTCACGGTCATCTCGAGCGGGACCGGGAGCACCACGACGTCCCACGGACCCGACTCGGACTCCTTCAGTCCTAGGAAGCTCGGTGCGTGCGAATCGCTCACAGGCAAGCGACGAGGACGCTCAGATTAACCGCTTCGGGGACTCCGGATGGACGAATCGGCACATTTGGCCCGATGTTTGAAATAAAGCCGCCCTCCCATTTGCATAAGGGTGGGAACATGGGGCTGACGCTGGCACAACTCACCCAGGCCATCAAGAGCAAGGTCGATATCGACATGGAGACAACTGTCGCAGAGTCGATCGCCGAGCACGCGCTAGGCTTCTTCGGCTTCTCCAACCGCATAATTGACAATGCCCTCGAGCCCACGGACAGGAACCTGTTCTACCAACTTCAGGACTACGACCTGCTGACTACTGAGTCCGAGGAGACCACCTTGTGGGATGGCAGGGAGTGGAGAATTCACTATTGGAAGTTCAAGCCCAATGCCGAGAACTTCGCCAAGGCCGCAGCGGAGGCCCAGAGGAAGAAGACTGCTAACGAGGACCCGTACGCTGACATCTACGACGGAATGCCCGCCAATCTCTGGAGAGAGCGATCCGGCGTCGACGATGACTACGAGGAACCCCTCTTCTAGGGTCCGAGTGGCTGACAGGATGGGCATTGGTTGAAATGCCCTAATCTCAGGAGGGCAGCGTGTCACGAGGCCGTGAGGCACTAGCAGTGCTGTCCCTGATCCTGCTGAGCTTTCCCGCTTGCATGGTCAGCGCGCAGGAAGAGCAGGCTATGACATGCCAGGTCCTCGTCGACTGGGACGAGGACTGGCAGTGGGATGACGATGGGAACTACACCATCGGAGTATTGCACAGGTACCGCGTCGCCTTCGACCCCCCATTCACCAACGGCTCCTCCCCCGGAGCAACCAACCTCAGCGTGCACCATCTTCGCGAAGGCATCGACATCATCGATACCTTCAATGTTTCAATGATCAGCGCTGGTGGTGAAATCGATGTATTGCTCTCCACCACTCCCGTCTTCGACGATATCGTGACAATCGAGGTCGAAACCATCGAAGCAGTTTGCAGCAGAACGCTCAAGGTCACCAATTGGAATCAGCCTATCGCAGATCACGAGGTGACTCGCGAGACCGACTGGTCGCTCACAGGGATGGAGGAGGTCGAGAGCCAAGGAATCTCCTTCGAGGGCCGTGGCTGGCAGAGGCGGGCCGGCAGTATCCTCGAGTCGAACGAACTTGGCAATGGCACCCTCTTCCTCGATTTGACCAATGATTCTGGTGGTGTCGTGGTGAGCCTGAACCTAGACAGGATTTGGCTCAACGAGACCTATGACGGCACAGAGCTGATCCAGCAGGACTTCGAGATGTCCGGTGACGGGACCCTATCATTGCAAGGTGGTGAAGACGGGGGCGACTTCGCCATAGACGCCCAGATTAGCGATGCTTACGTCCTACGCTCCTTCTCAGAGGGAGAGGTGACCGAGCGCATGCGTTTCGAGGGCACCGGATGGCTCTCCTTCAATGGGGGCGACAACAACAGCACAACCGGTGCCTTTGGACAGATCTCGCTGTTCTACTACGAGATATGGGATGACGACGGCTTCCGGCGCCTCCAAGACGTCCAGATCGAGGCCAACGCCTCAGTGAGGCTTTCTGGCGCTGGCTCCAACAGCTTCTCCTTCGAGCTCGATGAGCTAATCATGCGAGAGAAGTGGGAGGAGGGAATCCGAACCGACCAGTACACGCGCCTCTATGGTAGCGGGGATTTCGACTTCGTCGCCTCGGAGGAATACCCGTACATCGAGGCGAATGGCACCATCCCGATCTTCCACTTCCAATCCGAGGGAGGCGAGACGGTAGCAAACACCGTCATTGTGGACGGCACCTATGATGGTGACGCCGAGGGCAGCTTCGGCTTTGTAAGGAGAATCGTCGAATCGAGTGTATACGAGAACGCTAGTGGGAACCTGTTCGAGGCTGACAAGATACAGAATGAGGTCTGGCTCAACGTTTCGACCACGCCTTTCGGGCCAATCGAGCAGGAGTTCGAGGCCGAGCATAACCTGACCTACGAGTACACCGTCCCACAGGAAGACTGGTGGAATCGTACCATACGCTACACCTACGTCGAGGACAACGGCTCAGTAGACGAGTATCCTGAGAACTCCCCCCTCATCCGCCAAGCCGAGGCTCCCGAGGCCTCCTCTGTCTTCTCGAATCACATTTCCAGGGAGACCGGGGTCTGCCCTCAGATCCTCATTGTCGGCGACAGCTTCTCGCTGGTGGGCAACTCAGCGATGGTGCTGGATGTGACTGTGATAGGGGAGAGCGAACAGGAGCTCGATGGTCACAATCTCAGCATCGCTGATTGGCAAGGCTATTTTGGCGAAGGCAGCCTCGCTTCTGGAAGCGTCATCAACGAGGGCATGCTTGCTGGCCTCCTCAGCGAGGTGAACCGCTGGGTGGAAGTCGAACTTGGAGAATCCGGACCTGCGGACGACATAGACTTCCTCGAGCACCAGACCATTGACCGAGTCCTGTACCCCGCCATCATCACCCTCGATGAGAACACCCCCCCGTCCCTCTTCTCCGACCCCCAGTCTTCGGTCAGGTTCCGCGAGGGCATCCTTACGACCGAAGGGGGCACGGCCCATCTGGAGATAGCCGTCGTCGATGTCGATACCGACATCATCGCAGTCAGCGCCGATCTCTCTGGAATCGGCCTAGGCACTATCGAGCTCTCCGACTCGGGGCTATTGGGGGACCAGGTCATCCACGACAGCGTCTGGACCGCCCGCATTTCCCACGACGGCCTGCAGTTCGGCCATATCCCTATGACGGTTACAATGCAGGATGTCTGGACCACTGTAGACACTGATGCTAGCCTCCTTGTCACAAACGCCCCGCCACGGATGACGTCCATCGACTTCTCTCCGGAGACCACCTTTCGCGGCGAACAGGTCGATGTGACAGTCACGGCGATGGACGGACACGGAATCGAGTCCGTCGCAGTTGACCTGTTGGGCATTGGCGGGGAACTGACTCAACTGACTAGCACGAGCGAAGTCTGGTCCGGGACCTTCACTGTGCCAGAAAGCATGGCTCCGGGCAAGCAGTCCATCCCCATTCTCATCATCGACGAGGATGATGCCTCGATTTCGACGACCAATGTCCAGACAGGAGCATTTTCCAAGGCAGCCAAGCAGCTCAAGATCGAGAACGATCCACCAACCATATCGAACCTCACCCTATTGCGAGACCAAGTAGTGGTTGAAAGCGTCAAACTGCCCTTGTCGGGTGATGCATTGGGCCACACGATCGAGGTGACGATTCACGATTTCGACGATGTCTCGTCGGCACAGGCGAAGATAGGCAGATTGGCCCCCATAGGCCAGTCGGAGAATTGGCTGCTGCTTTCCGATGACGGAACCGGGCCGGATCGCGTTGCTGGAGACGGCATATACACCCTCCAGTTCGACGCTAGGTCCACTTTGGGCGAAGGGGAGATGCCGATTCGGGTTCGGGCTACCGATGGTTTTCTGTCAATGACCCCAACAAGTGAGCAGAATCATATCATCACGCTCGAGAGAGCTTCCTCTGGTGGCGATGGCAGTAACTGGGTCACCGAGCACTCGACCGAGATGGTCATCGGCTCCCTTAGCCTCATGCTAGTGCTCGGCCTCGGTGCCTTCGTCTACGCAATGCGCGACTCAAATCTGGAATGAACATCGCTCAATGGTGCGAGTGCCGGCGTTCCCTCAGAAGATATCGGCGAGTTTGGCCCATAGGAATGCGAATACCTCATCCCCGATTTCGTTCAGCCTTCTCACCAGAACCCCAATCGTAGATTCCCCGGCCGGTCTTCTTGCCCAAATCACCTGCATCAACCAATTCAGTCAACATCGGGTGGGGCCGATATCTCCCATCATCAAATGCATCAGCAAGGTTGTTTAGAATATCGTGTCGAACATCGAGGCCAATGAGATCTGACAGCTCCAGAGGGCCCATCGGATGCCCATACCCCAAGCGCATCGCGGCATCGATGTCGCTGGCGCTGGCCACACCATCAGCCAGCATCCTGATTGCCTCATTGCCAAGCACCACGCCCAAGCGGCTGGTCGCGAATCCCGGAACATCATTCACTAGGATGGGTGTCTTTCCCATCGCCTCGCCGATGGCCCATGCCGTAGAAATAGTATCGTCCGACGCTCCATCATGTCGCACCAACTCCAGCAACTGCATGACGGGAACCGGATTGAAGAAATGCATTCCAATTACCTTGTCTGGCTTACTAGATGCTGAAGCAATATCAGAAATCGATAGTGAGGATGTATTCGTTGCTAAGATACAATTCTCTTTCGTTTCTTTGGAAAGAACATGAAATATTCTCGCTTTAATTTTCATTTTTTCAGGAACTGCTTCAATCACCAAATCCACATCTTTGACAGCATCCCTCAAATCGGAGAATGTGTGGAGTTTTGCTGACCATTCTTCTTTCTGTTCGACAGTTGTTTTTCCTCGAGCGATTCCACTATCCCAGAATTCTTTAATGGCATTCATGCCACGCCGCAATCCTTCTGGATAAGCATCGAACAGATTCGTTTCCCAACCCGTCTGAACACAAACTTGCGCAATTCCAGCACCCATCGTGCCTGCTCCGATTACTGCGACTCTCTGCAGCATTCTCACCCCTCCCTACCATAGCCCGCCAAGGCTGCTTGGAAGAGACGCTGTCGAGGCACGTCGTGTTCCATGAAGGAGTGATATGGAGCTAATTCCTTGAGTAGTTCGATAGCTGAAATGTAAGCGCCGTAGATGAAGGGATCAGCTCTGTCCGTGTTGGGAATTTTAATCCCCAATCTAGCGAGTCCCTTGCGAGTGTCCTCATCCCAGATTGTGTATGTATGCTTCATGAAGTGCAGATAACCGGAGATGCGCCTGATGTCCAGATACACCTCGTCCGAAAGACTCTCCAGAAGAAGTGTGTCTGGATAGCGTATTGCATACAGCATCAGCAGCACCTCGCGCTCTACGTCGCTGTGCCAACTACGATGTCCGTGCCCCATCCACTCGTCTATCATATCGAACATTCGATTTGTGTATGGCCGATATACTCGATAGAGGAGCTCCTGGTATCCCTCAGGATCTTGGCCCTCATGGCCATGGTGAGCCTCAAACAACTCAGGTACCCGTTCAAAGAACGGTCGAAGCTGCTCCCGATCGATGCTGAGCAGGGCGTGTGCCTGCATCATATCACCCCGAGGGATTCACTCCTTCCATTCGCGATACTGAATCCACTCTTCCTTGAAGAATTCCAGTAGTTGAGACTCATCCTCGTCACCCGGCAGAGAGTCATTGATGTACTGCTCCCAGTCCTCGTCACCCCCTTCAAACGGATTGCCGCGAAGATCGTGCCTATCACCCTTGAACTTGCCAACGCTTCGGTTGAACTTGTCAGAGGGAATGAACAACTCCGGCTCACCATCCTTCCTTCTGGCATTGATGGCCTCCATCTCCTTGTTGAGTTCATCGAAGTAAAGGCTGCGACTCTCTTCATTGAGATGTTCACGGTCGGCAACCACCTCGTTGTCACGCTCGTCATAGCGCCCTTTGATTCCGTAGACGTAGGCCCACTCAGCCGAAGTCGACTCGTCGACTCCGAATAGGTCGAGACCGGTGCTGACCCACTTGTTGACGTACTTCTGGATTAGTGCACACGGAATGACGCCCTGGGTGACGATTCGGCGGATTCCATTTGCTCCTGTACCTAGATGAAACGACTCCTCCTTGAGCATTGGACCCATGCTCGCTGCCAAGGGCTTGAATGATGATGTGCTGAGCATCTTCAACTGGAATTTCCCATCTCTGTCAATAAAATGTGTGAACATAAAGAAGTCGAGCCAGTGATTTATCGGCTCGTTGAACGAACCCAGCAGGCGGGGCCTATCGTCCTCACCGCGGACAGGATTGGCTGATGAGTTTCGCTCAAGCAGCTTCTGTGCCTCTCGAATTCCTTGATCACCGAAATAGTTGCACAATACGTAAGCCATCTGCCAACCATGACGCTGCTCCTCACACATTATGCGAAGTGCGGATTTTCGATCGTATTCGGTCGGGGCTGAGTCTAGAAGGTGCCATTGTTGCTCGACCGAGGCGAACTCTGTGTCACCTTGGACGCTCACCATATTGATGATGGCATCGCGGATGTTCTGCTGTGGGACTTGCATCCTGCGTTCCCATTTAGGCATCCCTTCAAAGTCGCCAAACTCAATCCTTTCACCAGCTATGCTCCAATCGAATTTTATTTCGAATTGGTAATCCCCGAGCCAACCTGATTCGAATCCGATACGTGATTGCCATTCGTTGAACTGCTGTATCCAACCCTCAAAGTTGGGCCGATACTGCTCGACAATCTTGGTGGAACCCATTCTAATATCTCCAATAGATCTCAATTGCCCTCGAAGCGGGGCGTCTTCTTCTCGACATACGCTGCGATGCCTACCTTAGCGTCCTTGCTATGGAAGAGGTCGGATTGCAACTCTCGTTCCAGTGCGAGATGATACTCCAAGGGTATCTCCATCCCACTCTGGACACTGCGCTTGATATTGCCTATCGCCTTGCTAGCCGCGAACGGCAGGGTGAACTGGCCAGCATAATCTAGGATATCCAGTTTGAACTGCTCCGCATCACCGTCCCAGACATCGTGTACCAGATCCATCTCCATCGCCTCCTCGTAGGAGAACTTTCTACCAGTTACCATGATTTCCATTGCTTTCGCCTTGCCCACTAATCGTGAGAGGCGGGCGGTACCGCCAGTTCCGGCTAGGACGCCGAGGGAGACTTCAGGAAGCCCGACTTGTCCGGCGTCCTTTCGGCCGATTCGGATGTCTGCTGCCATGGCGATTTCCAGTCCACCACCAACAGCGTGACCATTCAGCGCTGCGATTACAAGTTTCGGAGTCTGTTCGAGGCGGCTCAGTGTCTCATTGGCGTGAAGGCAGAAGAAGTACTTGAATCCGGGAGTGACGCTATCGAGCATCGAAATGCTGGCACCAGCGGAGAAGAACTTCTCTCCGTGCCCAGTCAAGATGATGACCGTCACATCATCGTTGAATCGGGCTTTCAGAACGGCTTCATCGATGTCCCGCATCATCGAGTGAGTGTAGGTGTTGACAGAGGTCTTGCCTTCCATCCATGGTTCTCCAGCAGAGTCTGATGACAGTTCGATTATGGCTATTCCACTATCAGTAACGCCGTAGTTGACAAGCCCGTTCGGCATTGGTTGCAATTTCGGCCAACCGCACATGTTTGGTCCGACACCGCTTCTACTCAAGAAAGATGTGCCATCGGCGGGGGCGATAACAGTGTGAATCCTGTATGTTGTGGAATATTCCCTCTATGAATGAAGACCACTCCTAATTTGTGGTGCGAGTGCCGGGATTTGAACCCGGGTTCCCACGTTGGCAACGTGGGGTGATAACCGCTACACTACACTCGCGCAGCCCGTTGGAAACCAGAGCGACTTTTCTAAGCGTCGGACCTCAGGATAGCCCTGCGAGACGCCCGATTATCCTATCACGGGTCTTCCTGTAGACTTCAATTCCCATTCCATAAGGGTCATCCAGCCCCCAGTCCTCGTCTATCGGGAGTATCGGGCACTCGACCCCGCACCCCATGCTGATGATTCTGTCGAAGCCAGTGGCATCAATCGAATCGACGGACTTCGGGTACTGTGCCGAGGCGTCAATACCGAGCTCCCCCAGCACCTCTAGGGATTTCTCTGCCACATTGCCCCCTGGGTTGGTTCCCGCGGACATGGCCTTGTGCCCCAAGTCCTTGGCGAGCGCCTCGGCCATCTGACTTCGGCAGGTATTCCCAACGCATACGAATAGCAGTCGCATGTTGCCGCAACAATGCGATGGCTAATGAACTACACGAAATCGAATCTACGAATACCTCGTTGAGACTACAGAACAGGTTTGAAGTACGCCAGTCGTTGCCCTTTGAGTGATGGCAGATTCTCCGATATCCCATCATTCCCCCGACGGCATCCAGCAGCCACCTCAGACCGACCCCTCGAACGAGCAGCGTGCTCAGATGGAGCAGGCGTATCAGCAAATTCAGCGAAAGATGCGAATCAGCAAGATGGACGAGGGAATCAAGCACAAGGTGATGGTTCTCTCAGGCAAGGGAGGGGTCGGCAAATCCACCGTTGCCACCGGGCTCGCCCTGTCTCTGGCCCGTCAAGGAAAGAAAGTGGGGCTGATGGACATCGACATCACCGGCCCGAACGTCCCCAAGATGCTAGGACTAGGGGATGCCGACCTCAATGTGGAGGATGGCCAGATTTTCCCTGCTATCGGCCCACATGGCCTGAAGGTAATCTCGATGGCCTTCCTGTTGGATGGCCCTGATACGCCAGTGATCTGGCGTGGTCCTATCAAGCTCGGTGCCATACAGCAGTTCATCGGCGACGTGGCTTGGGGGGACCTTGACGCCTTGGTAATCGACTTCCCCCCGGGTACCGGCGATGAGCCGTTGACCGTCAGCCAGAGCATGCCGGGGATAGACGGGGTCGTCATCGTGACAACCCCCCAGGAGGTCGCACTACTCGACAGCCGCAAGTCGATTAACTTCGCCAAGACGATCTCCTTACCCATCCTCGGTGTGATAGAGAACATGAGGGGCTACACAATTCGAGGGACTGCGGAGCCAAACACCAAGGTCTCAGTGATTGGGCCGAGCGGCGTCCCACTCGAATGCAATACGGATGAGGGGGGCAACTGGACCCTTACTCTTGACGTCTTCAAGTCAGGCGGTGGCGAGGCGTCCTCGATCGATCTCGAAGTACCCTTCCTAGGCTCACTGCCATTCGATCCCGGCATCGTCAGAGGGGGTGATGACGGTGTCCACCGAATCATCGCCGACCCAGAAGGGGAGACTGCTCGGGCCTTCGATTCCATAGTCGCACGAATCACCGAAGAGCTCGAGGGCGGTTCGGACCAATCGCTCAGAATCACTTGAAAATGCTCCGACATGGGTCGAATTGATGTCATAGCCGCATCCCGGAAAGTCTGGGATGCCTGCTGATACCGGGATATACATAACTTGGGTGACGGGAGCAATTCTGATCAGCATCGCTATGATTCCTATCTTCAAGCCGCCATATGCCAAAGTCAGCATGGACGGCTTCATCGACATGTTCAGGCGCTACTGGGCCCATATGATAGTGGTCTTCTCAGTATACCTGTGGAAAGACGTGCTGGATGGCTTGGACCGCATTCTAATGGCAAATACACAACTCGACATGACTCCCCTCGTATATGCGGTAGAGGGGGATATCGTCCTGTGGATCCAAGAGGGTCTGAGGAACGAATTCCTCGATATCGCTCTGACGCACTTCTATGTGATGGGTTTCATGACCGCGACCTTCGCATCCTTCGTTTACCCCATTTACTTCGATGATAGACACATGGCTGATCGAGTCTCTCTCTCGATGTTCTGGGCCTACCTCCTTGCAATCCCATTCTACCTATTCCTCAACGTCAGGGTCTCCGGGAATTACATCCCCGCCATGGAGACCATCGCATACGACCTAACACCTGAGATCCACAACTGGTTCAACCGAATCGACCCCTTCACCAACGGGATGCCAAGTCTCCATATTGGTCTGCCATTTGCGATTTGGCTGTCGATGTATCGTTGGGACGAAGACGGTAGGTGGAGGAAATACCGCATATTCCTCGTTTTCTTCATGATGATTACGGCATTTTCGATTCTCTATCTCGGAATTCACTGGATCGTGGACATAATCGGGGGCATGGTGATTGCAATCTTGGCAGTCAATATGACTGCAAGGACCCACGGGCCTATCTGGCGCGTTGCCGACGAGCGACTGTTCACCCGACGTCTCGCGAGAGCCCTCGACGATCCCCGGACTTCGATTCGTCGGACACTGCACGCTGCTTCCTCCCTGTTGGACCCAATCAGGGAGCCGGGCAAGGAGCAGACAGAGGCCTTCATCACAGCACTGATCGTGCTGACTGGCTCGGTTCTACTGTGGGATGCCACCCATCAGAACTTCACAATCGAGGAGGCCGAGTCACCGACCTCTGCATCTGGCTCCGGGGAGTGGCTTGTCGGCGTAGAAGAGGCTGCAGATGGGGGCGTGTCAATAACGGCATGGAACATCACTTCGCAGAGCAACCGAACGGTAGGGGGTGCGCAATGGGCTCAGGCGCCCCAAGTCATTTCCTCTGGAACAAGCTTCGTTGTCCGAGATGAGCATAGGCTCGATTACTTCATGCATGACAATGGTGCGAACGCCCTTCTCCCGGTCTTCAGCGAGCAAACCGACTTGCCCATACTCGATCTCGCACTGGGAATCAACCAAGGCGGTGAGACGCTAATCATCATCCTCATGGAAGATGGCGTGTATCTGATGGATGAATCGCAGCAGGAGACTATGATGCCCATGGGGAGAATCAACTCCACAGTCCTCGCCTCCTCCGAATCGCTCGTCGCGTGGTCCGAGCCCACCGAATCAGGCCCGGTGGTCAACATCACCTCCATCGAGTCGCAGTTGACCATCACCATACCCCTCGATCCAAGGGCAGAAGAGAGGGCTGAGCAGTCACTGGTTGACTCGGGACTGGTTTTCGACTACAACAACTCCACAGTGATAGACTTGGCAATGGACTCCCACTGGGTTGTGGCTGTTGTCGACGTGGGTCCGGTGAATCGAACACTGCTGATAGATACGCTCACCATCAATCAGTCCCTGCTATCCAATCCCAGATGGGACTCATCCTCCCCCAGCATCTCGAATGACCGATTGGCATTCCTGCAAGTCACAAGGGACAATCCCACGGCACCCACCAATGATCTCACGAGGAACAATGACGTATACGTCTTTGACTTGGTCGAGGGGGGCCTGATTCAACTGACCCACGACGAGGACGTCGATCAAGCACAGCCCCAGATGCTGGTTGATGGTGTGGCCTGGGTGGCACACAATGAGGATGGTACCGTGGAAGTTGTCGTCCACTCCTTCGGGGAGACCATCGACCCGTACTCGTCCCTGCTCCTGCAAGCATCAGTCATGATGCTATTGCCCCTTCTGTTCGTTTGGGCGCAGCAGTCAGCCTCCCGGAAGGAAGGCTGATCAATCCATCAGCCTGAACATCTCATCGAGGCACATGCGAGCACTCTCGATGACATCGGCGTCAAGCTCGATGACTTGATCTGCCCTCGGGTCCCTGAGCGCTTGGAGGATGTCCTCGAGCTGCGTGCTCTTCATGTGGCGGCACATTACGCAGGCGCCAATCAGATTGAGATCCTCATCGCTCTCGGCGAGCACTCGGTCGGCAGTGCCGCACTCGGTGACTAGCATGAAGTCGCGCTGGCCCTTGGAGGCCATCCTCAACGCCTCATCCTTGAGAATCTCGCTGCTTCCCACCACGTCGCTCTCCTCTAGGACATCCGCGTCGCACTCCGGATGGCTCATCACCACCAGATCCACGCCGTGGTCGTCCATGCTATTGCGCCACGTGCGGATTTTCTCCCCCGTGAAATTCGCATGGACCTCACATTCGCCGCCATAGACCAAGACCTCCTTGTCTGATAGAGCGGTCTGGAGGTGCTTGCCCATGAATCGATCAGGGACGAAAATCAACCGATCACCAGGGAGGCGCTCGCAGATTTTGATGTAGTTGCTGCTTGTGACGCAGACGTCGCACTCGGCTTTGACAGCCGCGCTGGTGTTGATGTAGCAGACCACTGGAACACCGGGGTGGGCCTCCTTGAGGTCAATCACATCCTGTGCGGAGATGCCATCGCTCAACGAGCAGCCGGCCTCAGGCGAAGGATGCAGCACCGTCTTGTGAGGGCTGACTATCTTCGCTGTCTCGGCCATGAAGCGAACACTGGAGAACAGGATGGTCTGCTGGGGCGCGTCGCGGGCATCCTTGGACAGCGAGTAACTGTCAGCGACCGAGTCAGCAACGCCATAGACGATGTCAGGAGTCTGATATGAATGGGCGATGAGGAAGACGCCCTGCTCGCGCTTAAGCCGGTTTATCTCCAGAGTCAAAGGAGCCAGCGCCCTACATAGCTCCAAGTCCCATCGCATGGGCTGCTTGATGGCCTCCTGAAGCCTCAGTGCCTCCTCCTCAATCTCTGAACCAGAATAGGCAGGAGTCTCGATTTTCCCCCTGGGAAGGGGTGCTTCGGGCATCTCGATGACCATGCCGACCGGGCAGTCGTCATGTGCAACCGCTTTCAAGTCATCTAGCCTCGGAGTCCCATGGCAATCGAGGCGATTCCCATGTGGATCCCCCATGGGGTCCTGCATGAGGGAGCCGAGGCTACGGTAACAGCGGGCTCTTGGCTGGGCAGGCCAGCAGTGCTGAAGACCAGACGAGCCCGGGGCTACAGGCACCCTGATCTAGATCGGAGGCTAACGCGCCAGAGACTCACATCCGAGGCACGAATTCTCGGCAGACTGCATGAACTTGGATTTCCTGCGCCGTCCTTGATTGACCTCGATCAGGGGGAAGCCTGGATTCTAATGTCCAGGATCGAAGGGCGGCCGCTGTATGAATCCCTGAAGGACGGCTCTTCGGGCATCGGTAGCCTCGAGCATCTAGGCCGCATTATCAGGAGCCTTCATGAGGCTGGGTTCTCACACGGCGACCTGACGACTCACAACGTGATAGTCTCCCATGACTGGCAGGTACATCTCATCGATTTCGGCCTGGCGAGACAATCGCCCGAGCTCGAGCACCTAGGGCTGGATTTACAGGTACTGAAAGAGTGTCTGACGGCCAGCCACTCGTCCCTCGAAGGTGCAGTTGATGCCGTCGTTCGTGGCTACTTGGACGGTGACAGCGCACCGTCCGAGACCGAGTCCGCCAGCCGTGTGATTGAGCGCTTCCAGAAGATCACGGGCAGAGTTAGGTACCACGGGTAGGTTGTTGGATGGAAATACTGTTCGCCACCGGCAACGAGCACAAAGTCGCTGAAGCGGCAGCCCTGTTCGAGCCCCTAGGACACAATGTGAAAGCACTCGTTGTGGACGGAGAGTCACCCGAATTCGTGGAACCGCAGGCAAACGGGCTGGAGGAGGTAGCCCGAGCCAAGATCGAGCAGGCTCGTTCGATGGTCATTGGCACCCCACTCGCTGATTCGGCTATCCTAGTCGAGGACTCTGGGCTTTTCATCCATGCACTAGGTGGATTTCCTGGAGTGTACTCCTCGTATGTCGAACGCTCGCTCGGTCTGGGTGGCGTACTGAGGCTGCTCGATGGGAGCGATTACCGTGGAGCCGAATATCGTGCAGTTGCCATCATCGACCTCGGTGATCGAACTCTACGTGCATCAGGTGTCTGTCGGGGTGGAATCGCAGAAGAGAGGAGGGGGGATGGTGGTTTCGGATACGACCCGATATTCATTCCAGAAGAAGGGGACGGGCGTACTTTCGGCCAGATGTCAGCCGATGAGAAATCGGCACTATCGCATCGCGGGCGGGCCCTGAAGGGGCTGTCTGAACCCCACAAATCCCCGTCAAAGTGAATAGACCCGCTCTTTCGTGGTGTGGAGGTAGCATGGCCCCGACTCTCCGTCTCCCCCTGATCGCATTGATTATCGCGGCCGTTCCGATCTACTATGTCTTCATCGCTAGCGAGGGCCCGCTTGTGCAAATCGCTGGCGCGGTGGTTATCCTCCTACTTGTCTCCCTGCTTCTATTTACGGGCAGGCAGCCCGTCCCGATGCTAAATGTCCTCGAAACCGGAAAGCCCTCCAAGGTCGAAACGGTCGGAGTCATCGAATTACCGCCACCTGTCCTCGCAGAGGAGGGTGCCTCCCAGCGCAGTGAGGGAAAGATTCGCAGAAGCAGAGGCAGGCAAGTGGCTGAGCCCGTACCGGCACACCCCCTGCCTCCCTCAATCCCGATGCCCGCACCCGCAGCTGCCATTGAGCTTGAAGAGGACAGCCCCCAGCTAGGTGACAGCGCAACCGGGCTGGCCCAAGTGTACATTGCCACCTCGGACCCAGAATCCCAGATGGAATCCGAGGTCGATTTCTATCTCGCACAGAAGAGGGCCAAGATGGGGGTAATTCGGGATAGGATTCACCGTGAGCGCCGGATCAAACTTGCCGGACACGTCGCTTCGGAGGTCAGCAAGTGGTCTGCAATCGAGGATGGCGAGGATATCTCTGCTCTGCTGAAGGACCCCAACCACGGCCTCACGGTGCTCACAGAGCCCGAGAATCCCGATCCGACGATTCCGCAGGGAATCTCCTACATCCGGATAGATGCCAATAGGGTTGCCAAGGTCAGGGTGTCTCTTGACGTCTCAGGTAGTTCTGTAAGAACTCCCGAACCCGAGTTGCCCGAACCCCCCCTATCGATGCCCCCTACCGGCTCACACCCCCCTCCCCCCCCTCCCTCTGGTATGCCGCCCCCTCCCAGCCTACCACCACCAGTCCGCCCGGGCGAGTAGCCCTGTGATACGTTGAAGCGAAGGTGGATGCTCGCAGTCGCATGGGAGATGAGATTCTCGTCGAAGACGTCATCGTGGATGGATCGAGCCCTGTTGGTGGATCGATTTCGGTATGGACACTGAACCGCCCTGAGAAGCTTAACGCACTCAATCTGAAGTCTCATCAGGCAATCAAGGCGCAGTGTATGCGCGCCGAGGCGGATGACGATGTCCGATGCATCGTCATTAGAGGTGCCCCACCACCGGAACCCGGCGAGGGAAAGAGACAGAAGCCCCATGCTTTCGCCGCCGGTGCTGACATCTCCGAGTTCGCAGGTAAGAACTCCGACGACGTCCGCCCGTTCTTCGAGGACAACGCATGGGAGGCTGTCTGGAATCTTTCCAAGCCCACCATAGCGATGGTCGACGGATTCGCCCTCGGCGGCGGAGTCGAGCTGGCACTGGCCTGCGACATCAGGGTCGCCTCAGAGAGGTCAACTTTCGGCCAGCCCGAGATCAACCTCGGCTTGATTCCCGGGGGAGGGGGGACTCAGAGGCTGTGCCGTCTGATCGGCTACGGCAGGACGATGGAGATCGTCCTATCTGGCGGGATGGTGCCCGCTCAGGATGCCTGGAAGATGGGAATCGTGAACAGGATTGTGGCCCATGGCGACCTCGAGTCCGCAGTAATGGGCCTCGCTGAGGAGATCGCTCGCAAGTCCCCTTACACGACTAAGGTGGCCAAGCGAGCAGTAAGGGCAGCACTCGACTTGCCCTTCTCGGAGGGCGTGCTGATGGAGCGCTCTGAGTTTGTGGCCCTCTTCGACACCCAGGACAAGGAGATCGGAGTGCGCGCTTTCCTCGAGAGGTCGAATGCCGATTGGGTCGGGCGCTAGTTCCCCCTCTTTCCGTCCCACATGTCGATTTCCTCGGAGGACTTGCCAAGAACCAGGACATTGAAGATCACAAACAGTGCCTGGCCAACAAATATCAATGCTATGAGAATCACCGGCCCCGCCAAGAGGGAGAATCCCATCAGAGTAGCCATTGCCACTACAGTGACGATTGCTGATGGGACCCACCAAATCGGGTGAGCGTTCTTGACTTGCTCTACAAATCTTGCTACCCAAACAGAGAAGTCCTGACCCATGTCAATGGTTACTCAATTCAGGCTATTAGAGATAATCCTGATGGCGTCACTCTCCTTCGTCGGGTCAATTAGCAACCACTCAGAACGGGCTCCAGAAACGACCATCTCCTCCTGGATTTCCCTTATTCTATCCAAGTTCCCCAGGTAGTGGTCAACCTTCTTGCCATTATGCCTCTCCCTGTTGGCGATCATGCCCCTGTGCCTATCTTCGCTCGTGACGTAGAGGACAACACCGGTAGCGAATCCCCCAGATTCCCTCCAGGAATCCATCAGGCCGCTTCCAGGGATGATGTGCACCCCTTCCACCAGCACGTCGCCTCCTTTGCCAAGCGCCCTCTCAATTACCGCCGAGAGACCCTCTTCTAGAACTCCAACCGTTTCGTACCAATCCTCTACTGCGGTTCCCCCTACAGATTCGAACGAGGATCTGTGCAGAGCCGGCTCCTCGCTCTGGGCGAGTTGCGTGCGCAGGACCTCCCTGACAGTGTCAGTGGCAACCACCTTGCCGAAGCCCAGAGAGGACGCCAACTTGGCAGTCAGGGTGGATTTGCCAACCCCGCTGGTACCCGTGATTACCAGTAGCCTAGGCCCGACCATTCCCTTCCCTCATCGCTGAATCGACTTGGTCTCGAGATATTCCTCCAGACCGTGAGCGCCCAGCTCACGACCGAGCCCCGACCGCTTGTAGCCTCCAAAGGGGGCCGTCACGTTGAACGAGCCCCCGTTGATGCTGACTTGACCGGTGCGCATCTGCCGCGCAACGTGCATAGCCCTTTTTTCGTCTCCAGACCAGACACCCCCGGAAAGGCCGTATTCGGAGTCGTTGGCGAGTTGGATTGCCTCCTCCTCGGTCGAGTAGGTGGTGATTGAGAGGACAGGGCCAAAGATTTCCTCGCGGAAGACGGTCATGCCTGGAGTCACGTCGGCGAAGACCGTGGGCTTGACGTAGAACCCTTGTTCCAGCCCATCGGGCATACCCTCTCCGCCTGCTACCAGCGTCGCTCCCTCGTCGATGCCCTTGGAGATGTAGGCAGTCACGCTCTCCTGCTGCCTCTTGGAGACCAGAGGCCCGCAGCGGTTGGTCTCGTCCAGCGGGTCCCCCACCGAGTACTGTCCTATCTTGGAGGTGATGACTTCGATGACCTCTCCCCTCTTGCTCTCGGGAACCAGAAGCCTAGACAGCGCCGAGCACTCCTGGCCGGAGTTGCTGAAGCAGGCGTGGATGGCCGAACCAGCAGCCCGCTGGATATCTGCGTCATCGAGTAAGATGTTAGCGCTCTTGCCGCCGAGCTCGAGGGTGACGCGCTTCACACTAGGGGCAGCCAGTTCGGCCACGCGCACCCCCGCTCCGGTGGAGCCGGTGAAGCTCACCATATCGACTCCGGGGTGACTGGACATCGCCTCGCCGATCTCTCGACCACGACCAGAGACCAGATTGAACACGCCATCCGGAAGGCCGATCTCATGAATCATGTCAGTTAGGACGAAGGCATTGAGTGGGGCCTCTGTAGAGGGCTTGAGCACCATCGTGCATCCAGCAGCGAGTGCCGGTGCGACCTTGCCAACGATCTGGTGGAGCGGGAAGTTCCAGGGGGTGATCATCGCGACTACGCCGATGGCCTCCTTGACGATGAGCGAGTTGCGAACCTCTTCCTCCCATGTGAAGCCGTCTAGGATCTTGGCATAGGAGCGCGACACGACGCGTGGCATCCCGACCATGACCATGCGCGAGTACCCTATCGGAGTCCCCACTTCAGCGGTGATGAGCTGCGAGATTTCCTCGCCCCGCTCCTTAATCACCGCGGACAGCTGGTTCAGCAGATCGACACGCTCCCCTACGGCGGATTGCGACCAATCAGGAAAGGCCTCCCGTGCCGCAGCGACTGCGGCGTCGACGTCGCTCGCATCACCCACAGGCACCGAGCCGATGGACTCCTCGGTAGCCGGGTTGATTACTCCGATAGAGCCATTCCCGTTGGGCTTGACCCACGAGCCACCGATGTAGAGTTCCTCGCGGTCATGCACAAGTACCCCACCGTGAGCCGACTTATGAGACTCATGCACTTCAAGAGCTCCCGCTCTCCTCACCTACCATGCCTAAGTCAGAACGACTCGGTGTCAGTGCGGCTCGCAGACTCATCGTCATGCGTCATGCGAAGAGCAGCTGGGACCACCCTGGACTCCGGGATCACGACCGCCCTCTGAACCCACGAGGCCAGCGCGACGCGCCTCGTATGGCCGACGCGCTGGCCGAGCGCGGCTGGGGCCCCGAACTCATCCTAGTCAGCAGCGCGACACGAACTAGGGAGACCCTCGAGGGAATGTCACACCAATTTGGCGATGCCACAACCGAGATCAGGCCGGGAATCTACCATGCGGGAGTGCACGATCTCATGCTCGAGCTGCAGGACATGCCCGAAGAGGGGACCACCATGATATTGGGTCACAACCCGGGTTCTGAGATGCTCGTCAACCACCTGAGTGGCCAGTGGCACGTCATGCCCACGGCCGCTGCCGTGATGCTCGTTGCCTCAGCCGACGGTTGGACGGTAGAGGAAGTCCTCCGGCCCAAGGAACTCTGAGAATCCAGATCCACGAGGGTCCAAACCGAATCAGAGGGTAGCGTCTGAAAGGGCCCACTGGTAGCCCATAGATTCGCCAAACCCAATCGGATGGGTCTGAGCAGAAACCCATTGATTCGTCTGTTTATCTAGTCAGGGTAATCTATTCGCTCTTAATTTCCCATGGTCCGAGACGGGTCTGCATCTCCAAGGCTTCCTTAAGATGGAATTGAAATTTGGAACGAGGCCAAAGTCTAGCGCCAAACCTCTCTTTCCATACGTCGCTCGTTTGACAGTCAAACAACTCGATCCCCCATTCTTTGAGGGTGCGAACCAAATAGACGAAAGCAACCTTTCCGGCGTTATCCTCCGAGTTGAACATAGACTCTGCGAAGAAAACTCCTCCTAGGGATATGCCGTAAATCCCTCCAACGAGTTCCCCCTCCCTCCAAGCTTCGCAACTGTGGGCGAACCCCTGTTCGTGCAGTTTGGTGTATGCCTCGATGACTGTATCATCAATCCAAGTCCCCCTCGAGCGACTATAGTTTATGTCTGTCACTGCACAATTTCGTACCACACTATTGAAGGCTCGATCAAGTGTTATTTCCAGAGATGAGCGGGAGAGAACTCGGCGCATAGTTGCCCCCACATGCAACTCGGAGGTGAGTAAAACCATCCGTTTTCTAGGTGCATACCACTCAATCTCTGGATTGAAATCCCAGGGAAAGACTCCACATTTGTAGGCATCTATGAGGAGTTCCGAAGAGAGGTCGCCACCTTTGGCGAACAGCCCCATATCAAACTCGTCATCGACGGCTTCCACCCCGGATCGCTCAATCCAGTTGTCGATGGACTCTTCTCCAGTTTCTACCTCCGCCATATTTTCTTATGCGTTTCCGCCACTTTACAAATTAACGGTATTAAGGGCCAATCGAAAGGGGCCCCCATCCGATTACCGGCGAGCGGATGGGTACCGTCGATGATGGATACATCATCGTGTGTTCAGAAGAACTTGCCAATAGCGTAAATCATGAGCAATTACCACCAAGAGGTGCACCTCCACGAATACAACCCAGAAGGGTGCGAAGACTGTGGATCCACCGATCACGATGAGGACGAGCCATTGGGCCCTTGCTACTGGAAGCGACTTAAGGATCGGCTCGAGGTTCCCCCCGGGACTATCTGCCAACGACACACAAAAATGCTCGACAGTTTTTGTGCCTGCCTAGAAGGAATATTCGGCGGCAACCCCGATTGTGAGTGGGCAGATCCAAGACAAAGGGAAGTAAAGATAGACCCATGCGTGGAAACGGCCACCCATGCAATCCCCATGGGCTTAATGGAGGAACATTATGACGATGTGATCGAAGGGCACATCTTCGTCTGCGACTCTTGCTACCGAACCTACAAGACCGTGAAAGAAGCATACTTCGAGTACTGGCGTTCCGGATACAAGCGATTCGGATCCCTCTATGATGGTTGTACTTATCAAATCCAATCTATAAAACATCTAGAAAGCATCCTCAAGGGGGAGAAAACCCCTGAGGAGTTAGCTATGGAGGGGTATGTTGGCCATCTCATACACGCAATAAAGGAAGGCTGTATGGATGAGGCAATTAGCAGGATTACCGACCCCGGAATGGTCGGTATCGCGGGTCCTCGAGCCGATCCCTCCACCACGACCCCTCCCAAAAAGATGGAATTGGAACCCAAGAAGGCCGGAGAGGCATGGACGAAAGAGGTTGTGAACAATGCGATCGGCGAGTACTGCAGAATGATGTCGAACAATCGATTGAAAATCGACTTCCAAGTAACAATCAAGGGAGTGGAAGTCGATCCAAGCGAATGGGATCCGGCATATTCCGACTTTTTCTACTACAACGAGGATGTCCTAAAATGGAAGGAGGCTTTGAAAAGAGAGGGGGAGGAACTCGGGAGAATTGCCAATTGTGAAAATTGTTGCGGCGATGGATGTGATGAGTGTATGGGATGGGATGGAACTACTCTCGCCTCTTTGTTCGGCTGAATTTCTCAGATGAGGTGCAATGGGCACCGATTGACTGCAGGGCCGGAATCCAAGGAGGGGTTTCGGATGCCAACAACATCGCCGATAATGGAGTTCCAGTCATCGACGGGCTCGGGCCATACGGCAAGAACGCACATTCCTTGCAGGACCACGATGAGTGGTTTGACCCCGAGAGTCTTCGTAAGAAGACCAAGGCCTTGGCCCGATGCCTTCTTGAGGAAACGACATGGTAGGTGGCTATGTCAATTACTGATTCAAGTAGTGGAGCCAGGGGGGGTTTCTTCCCGACCTTGTTGATGGTTGGTCATAATTGAGGGCCCCATGGTAATGCGGGCACCTGCGAGGTGTGCGAGGCTGGTTGAGATCATCAACGGCAGCGAGACCTCGCCGGAGGTCACCAGAGAGGTGGTCTCCGCATCGGAGCGTATGGGAAAGACCCCTCTGGCGTGCATGGACTCCCCGGGCTTCGTCAGCAACCGGATCCTGTGCCCGATGATCAACGAGGCCATCCTGACTCTCCAGGAGGGGGTCGCCGAGCCCGAGGCCATCGACGGCATCATGAAGCTGGGAATGAACCACCCGATTGGCCCTCTTGCCCTCGCCGACCTCATAGGCCTGGACACGGTTTTGCACATCATGGGCGTTTTGCACGAGGGTCTTGGGGACGACAAGTACGGCCCGGCCCCCCTATTGGTGGAGATGGTGGAGGAGGGCAGGCTCGGACGCAAATCCGGGGCCGGTTTCTACGATTACTAATCACACGCCTCGCACGCGGTGCATTTTCTACACCCTTTTTCACCAACCTTGAAGGTGCACGCTCGCGGGGGTCGCATCATGAGGGCCGCGGCCAGAGCACGAATCATCACCGCAATCCTCGTCATAGGGGCCCTTGCATCCCCCGTGCTCGCCAACGACGCAGGAACTGGTGGCGATGCAGGTGGTGGAATTTCCAGCGCAGCATGGCTACCTGCTACCAACGGTACCTACTACGGCAATTTATCAAATAACGATTCAAATGACTACTATGGTATCAACATGACCAGTGGCACAGGCATTGCTGTCGGACTGACTTCACCAGTAGCTACTGACTTCGATCTCATACTCTACGATTCCAGCAATAGCACGCTTGATTCTAGTTACAACGGTGGTTCATCGAATTCAACAACATACGATAGTGTCACCACGAATGGGACAAATGCAAGTGGAGCTGGAATCACACTCTTTGTGAGAGTACAAAAGTTC